>ERZ795043.355-NODE-355-length-44723-cov-346.560177_pt1 | contig 44723 bp, 41 predicted proteins | sample MGYA00375127_ERZ795043 | MGnify/ENA primary metagenome ERZ795043 (study PRJEB30172, sample SAMN05518447) | compost metagenome | isolation source: Feedstock adapted compost from Newby Island compost facility, Milpitas, CA | place: USA:Newby Island compost... | reverse complement strand
GCTCCTACCACGCCTGGAGACGACTTACAACGACCGTTTAGGGATAGGTTCTAGTGATTATGCAGTCGTGCTGAAGCTTGCAGACAGGTTGCTTGACTGGTTCTGCACACGTATTCCCGATCCTCCCAAGAACCTAAGGGACGGCCGACCTTGGACCGACAAAGGTAAGGCACAGGGCGTGATCTTCTGGCGCTTGGACAAGGGAGACAAATGCAAGGAGCTGCGGCGAGCGTTCGGGGCTAAAAGGGCAACTTAGTGGCTCTTCCAGGGCATGGTACCGGGCTGGGTATGCGTGTGGTCGTCGCGCTGGGGACAACTTGGGAAACCGCAGGGGTAGCATCCGGTCCACGAATGCTTTTGGGATTCGGCGTTCCGTTCGTCCCGGGGTAACGTCGGTCGAGTGTGAGGCTCGGATGGGGGCGGTTGTGGTGGGGCATCGAGGAATGTCAGTGGTGGCGGTGACAGATGCAGGGGAAATGACTCAAAGAACACCACCGAGGCGCGGAGAACACAGAGGTGGGGACAGGCTGGGAGCCTGTGAAGGCGCGGGTGGCGCTTTTTCTGTCCTGTGTTTGCCGGAGGCGCTGGCAGAGCCTTGCTGGCGACTAACGGCGGTTGTATAGTTGGGACGCACAGAACCGGCTGACGAGGGTGATCACCGTGGCGGGTCCATCGTCCAGCTTTCGTCGGGTGGGATAGAAGTACGACGCTTTGGGTCGGCGGGTGCGGCAGACGTCGTACGTCTTGACCAACGGAGTCTGGCAGGCGGTGGAGGACTTGAAGCTCGTCAGTGATCCTTTGCTTTTCGGCCGGCACATCGCCGAACTGAACGCGACGAACAACGCCTTGGTGCGCGCGTACATCTGGGGCTTGGACCTGTCAGAGACCCTCGGCGGCGCCGGTGGTGTGGGTGGTTTGCTGTGGGTTCGGGTAGCCACCGGCCCTGCGGCAGGCACGCACTTCGTCTGTTACGACGGCAATGGGAACGTGTGGAACCTGGTTTCGGCGTCCACGGGCACTGAAACCGCCCGTTATGAATACGGGCCATTTGGGGAATCCATTCGCGCGACTGGCCCTCTGGCCAAAGCTAATCGCTTCAGGTTCTCGACCAAATATCAGGACGACGGAGGCGATGTCATTTATTACGGGTATCGGTATTACAGCGCACGAATTGGGAGGTGGCTGACCGGCGATCCGTTGGGAGATGAGGGGTTCTTCACGCATCATGTGGCAGACAAGTCCAGGAAAGAGCAGAGACGGTTACGCCGCGAGAGCCTTAAACCTCTCTACGTCTTCGTTCAAGACGACCCGGTTAACTACACAGATGCTGTGGGCCTGAAGATTGACGCGGCCTGGTGTCAGCAATGGCTCAAGGAGTGCACGCGCGAGAATCTTTTGGGCCTCAAGAGTTGTTTGGGATGTCTTGGGCCAAGTATCGGTCCCGGTTTAGCAACGTGCGCTATCGGATGTTTGCCGTTTATCAAAGGTGGCCCAGTGGGCTGTGGTATGTGCTTGGTCGGTTGCAGCGGGATTGATTCAGCCGTCTTTATGGTAGGGAGTTCGTGGTGTCGGGACGCCTTCGCTGACGGCATGAAGGGATGCAATGAGGGCTACGAACGATGCATGGATCGTGTTTCGGAGTAGAACTCATGAGCAACCATGTGACAACCGTCCTTCTCTGGCTGCCATACGTCGCTGGCGTGCTCCTCTGGGCAAAATGCATGTCTTTTGCACGCAGCCATTCCGTTGATTTGCAGGCGGTCACAAAACGTGGTTCGGTGCACTGGCTGGCCTTTCCAGTTGTTTGCCTTGTGACGGGGGTCACGACCATCGGGCTCGCTGTGACCGCTCAAAACAAGCATGCCGGGATCGGACTGTTCCTGCTGCTATTAGGCTCGCTCGTTTTTAATCTTTACTTTGCATACACGGTTGTCTTTCACGTAGCGTGGGTCGCGAGCGCCGTCTTTGGTTTAAAGCATGGCACTGATGCTCTCGCCCAGTTGGAAGCAGCCTTTGCCAAGCATCAACGGCACAAGCGTTTCCTTGCACTGTGTTTCGGAATAGTGGCCGGACTGTTTGCGGTTGGCGTTGCGCTGCTGGCGATCACGACTAGCCAGGCAAGGTTCGGAATGCCTTAGCCGTAGTCGTCAATCCGCCCGGCTGTCGCACACAAACGGTGATAAGAAATGTAGCCGCCCTAAGGCCGGCTCAATAGAAGGTCTGCTATCCACGCCTGCCGCGCAGGCTTGGGCGCTACGTCTTCGCTGCGGCGTGCGGCCTGCCAACGGCCCGGCGGCGACTAGACTTGAAGCCGTGAAGACGTTGACTGCGCTCATTTATCCGGAGGAAACGGGTCGCTGGCTGGTGGCGTTCAACCCGGACACGGGCACCAGGACGCAGGGCAAAACGGTGGAGCAGGCGTTGAAGAATCTGAAGGAAGCGGTGACGCTCTTTTTGGAAGAGCATCCGGCGCCCGTTGGGCCCGGGGCGCTTGTGACGACGTTCGAGGTGGAACATGCCTAAAGCCTATCCCAAAACTGTTGGCACGTATGCGTGACTTAGTCACATGGTGTCGTGCTGAAACGCACAGACAGGCTGTTGGATTGGTTTTGCGCACGCATTCCGGTTCCTCCCAAGAACATCAAGGGCGGCCGCCCCCGCACGGACAGGCGCAAGCGCAAGGCACTGGCCGGAGGGTTCCGGTTGCTGGACAACGGAGGCAGATGTAAGGATCTGCCGCGACAGTTCGGCTCGAAAAGCGCCGGGCACCGGTTCTTCCAACGGCTGGTGCGGGAGGGAGTGTTGGAGCGGCTGTTGCAGGAGGCGGGGCAACTGGTGGAGGAGCACGGAGAGTATCGGCTGTATGAATGCTTTCCGGATGCGGCGTTCTGTCCGGCACGTGGTGGAGGCGACGGGATCGGGCGCACGAAGGTGGGCAAGGGGGTGAAGATCCTCATTGCCGTGGACGCCCGGGGATTGCCGATTGCGGTGCAGAGCTGTTCGGCCCGGCCGCATGAGTCGACTCTGGCGCAGGGGTGGTTCGATTTCATGCTGACGAAGGAGGTCCCGGAGCGGTTGGTGGGCGAGAAGGCCTGGGAGAGCGATGCACTGGACCGGGCGTTTGCGGCGCGAGGCATGGAGCTGATTGCGCCGCACCGGAGCAGTCGCCGGCCGGAGAATCGCACGCAGGACGGCCGGTCGCTGCGGCGGTATCGTCGGCGGTGGGTGGTGGAGCGTACGGTGGCCCGGCTGCTGCATTTTCGGCGGCTGTGCATCCGGTGGGAGCAGTCGAGCCGGGCGTTTGAGGCGTATTTGCAGATGGCCTGCGCGTTCTTGCTGGTCCGGCAGGTACCGGGCTGAACCGGAAACGGGGCGATTCCGCGCCTCCGTTGACCGAGCTTTCGGGCAGCGGGTCACCGGCAGATGGGAGGCCTTTCTGTTCCTACGACATTTGCAGCTCTCAAGAGCGGCTCTGACTCCTGCCGAACCGTGTCCTGCGTGTCGAGTGTGCCTTCTCAGCTGTAGCCAACCCATGGCTATCGCGCCTTGAAACGACTTAGACATCGGGTTTAGGGATAGGTTCCAGCCTGTGGGCGCGATGGGGGCCGTTGGAAGGCGGCGGGGCAGGACGCCATGGGGAGGGCAGGGGTGGAGGAGCGCGTCCGGGGCGCGGGGCGGGCTCGTGGGTCTCAAGTGCTCGAGACGGCTGGGGCGGGGCGGGTGGTGCCGAGGCCGGCCCGGGCGAGCTCGGCGGCGCCCCAGCGGAGGAGGCGTTCGGTGGTTTCCCAGCTGATGCAGGGGTCGGTGATGGAGACGCCGTAGCGGAGTTCGTGAACGGGCCGTGGGAAGGGTTGGTTGCCTTCGAAGAGGTTGCTTTCGAGCATGATGCCCACGAGGGACAGGGTGCCGTTGCAGCGTTGCTGGATGACGCTGCGCCAGACGTCCTCCTGTCGGGCCGGGATTTTGCCGGAGTTGGCGTGGCTGCAGTCGACCATGATGACCTGGGGCAGCCCGGCGGCGGCGAGTTGTTGTTCGGCTTGGCGGATGCTTTCGGGATCGTAGTTGGGGCGTTGGCGTCCGCCGCGGAGGACGATGTGGCCCCAGGGGTTGCCCGTGGTGCGGACGATGCTGGTGATGCCGTCCTCGTCCACGCCGAGGAAAGCGTGGGGGTGACGGGCGGCTTGCATGGCGTCAATGGCCACTTGAAGGCTGCCGTCGGTCCCGTTTTTGAATCCGACGGGCATGGAGAGGCCGCTGGCCATTTCGCGGTGGGTTTGGGACTCGGTGGTGCGGGCGCCGATGGCGGCCCAGGAGATGAGATCGGCGATGTATTGGGGGACGATGGGATCGAGGAACTCGGTTCCGGCGGGCAGGCCCATGCGGGTGATTTCGAGCAGGAGGGAACGGGCGCGGCGCAGGCCGGTTTCGATGTCGTAGGTGCCGTCGAGGTGGGGGTCGTTGATGAGTCCTTTCCAGCCGATGGTGGTGCGCGGTTTTTCGAAGTAGACGCGCATCACGATTTCGAAGGTGTCGTGGAGTTCGCGGCGGAGGGCGGCCAAGCGCCGGGCGTAATCGAGGGCGGCTTCCGGGTCATGAATGGAGCAGGGGCCGACGAGGACCAGGATTCGGGAATCGGACCGGTCAAGGATGCGCTGGACGGCTTCGCGACCGGCGACGACGGTCCGAGCGGCTGCCTGGTCCAGAGGCAGCTCGGCCAGCATGGCCCGGGGGGGCTTGAGCCGGATGAGTTCCCGGACATGGACGTTTTGCACGCGAACCATACAGGCAACATTATCGTCGGCGCATCGGGCTTGCAAAGGCTGGAGAACGGGGCCGGTCCGGGTCGGGGCGTGGCCGGGCGGGGGAAACCGGGCCAGAGTGGAGTGGAGGTGGGCACAGGACGTGGGTGGTGAAGGTTGGCCGGGAACATGGTGTGTTTTTTGCTGCTCCGGCTTGACGTCCCACCGGTTGGGGTGTTAGGTGGGGGGAGCCGCGACGGGTTGTGGCGGCTGGGTATGCGTTGTCCGAAATGCGGGTGTCTGGAGGATCGCGTGGTGGATTCCCGGTCCTCACGCGAGGGGGCGACGATTCGACGTCGGCGCGAGTGCACCCGTTGCGGGTATCGGTTCACGACCTACGAGCACATCGAGCACGAGGATTTGGTGGTGCGGAAGCGGGACGGGCGGCGGGAACCGTTTTCGCGGGAGAAACTGGCGTCCGGGATTGCGAAGGCGTGTGAGAAGCGGCCGGTGAGCACGGAGGCTGTGGAGGGGTTGATCGAGCGGGTGATGCAGGCGTTGCGTGAGCGGTACGATCGCGAGGTGCCGGCCGAGGCGATTGGTCACCTGGTGATGGAGGAACTGCGGCGGCTGGATCAGGTGGCGTATGTGCGATTTGCCAGTGTGTACCGCCGGTTTCAGGAGGCGACGGATTTTGTGCAGGAGGTGCGGCGACTGGAGGGGGCGTCATGATTCTTTTGGGCAGTGATTATCTGGTGTTCGAGCTGGCGAGCGGGGAACGGGTCCCTTGTTCGGCCGAGAGCATCGTGGGCGAGTTGATTGGGGGCGGGTCGCCTGCGTGTGACGCGGAGGTGTTGGAGGAGACGGTGCGGGCGGTGTTTCACTATTTCCGGCACGATCTGGCGCGGGAGGCGGTGACGCTGGAGGAGTTCACGCGCACGTTGGAACAGGCTTTGCGGGGGCTGGCGCAGGAGATGCGGTCGTGCGGGCCGAGGACGGGGCTGGAGCGGGCGCGGTCGGAGGATCTTTTGACGTTGGCGCATGCGGCCGGGGGTGGGGAGTTGTTCTTCTTTGCCGAATTGCGTCGGGCGGTCCAGACTCAGTTGCGCCTGACGCCGGCGCGTGTCCGGTTTTGCGGGTTGCGCGCCTGTGTGAAACGGTTGTTGGGGGTGCGTCGATGGTGTCCGCGGTGCGAGGCGTTGCGGGAGCGCATTGTGGAGTACCTGCGTGCATGTGTGCGTGCCCATGCCAGCGGCGAGTGCCTGCTGGTGGTGGAATGAGGTGGGTGCCGGTGCGGCCGTGGGCGCGGGCCGGCCGGCAGGGTTCGGATCAGAGGAGATCGTGTCATGAGCAAGACCATCTTTCAGAAGATCTGTGACGGGGAACTGCCGGCGCGGATCGTGTATCAGGACGATCTGGTGGTGGCGTTTCACGACATCAACCCGCAGGCGCCGACGCATGTGTTGATCGTGCCGCGCAAACCGATCCGGAACCTCGCCTCGGTGACGCCTGAAGACGCGCCGCTGCTGGGTCATTTGATGGTGAAGGCTGCTGAGGTGGCGCGGCAGCTGGGGCTGGCCGAGGAGGGCTGGCGGATGGTTTTCAACAGCGGGCCCAACGCCGGGGAGGCGGTGCCGCATTTGCACGGTCACATCCTGGGCGGGCGCAAGATGGGCTGGCCGCCCGGTTGATCGGGTGGGTCGGGAGGAGGGCCGTGGGGGTGGCGCCGGCTCGTGAGAAACGCCCGGGGCCGGGCAAACTTTCCTCTGGCCACCTGCGCTGGCAGATGCGCATGCTGACAGTGGTGAATGGAGTTGGAGACGATGCGGTTCGACCCGGGCCGGCCTTGAGGCATTCGCGAAGGGTGGGTGGCCGCGGTGAAGGGTTCGGCCGGTGGCGACCGTATCGAGCCGGGTGAAAACGATGAAGCCGTACACCTCCCAAACCAAGGTCCGTTCCTCCGAGTCACAGGGATTGTCGCGCCGCAGCTTTCTGCGCCGCGGCGTGATGGCGGCTGCTGCTGCGTGGGCGTTTCCGCAGGTGCTGCCGCGGAGTGTGTTGGGGGCGCCGGGTCGGCCCGGGCCGAACGAGCAGATTGGTGTGGGATTCATCGGGATGGGCCGGCAGGCGGGCAATCTTTTACAGGGGCTGTTGCGGTTGCCGGAGGCGCGGCTGGTGGCGGTGGCGGACGTGAACCTGCCGCGGGCTCAGGCGGTGACGAAGCAACACGGGGGCGAGGCGTATCAGGATTTCCGGCGGCTGTTGGAGAGGAAGGACGTGGACGCGATCATCACGGCCACGCCGGAGCACTGGCGAGCGTACATCTGCATCAGTGCCTGCCAGGCCGGCAAGGACGTGTACGCGGAGAAGCCGGTGTCGCTGACCATCCGGGACGGGCGGCTGATCGTGCAGGCGGCGCGGAAGTACAACCGGGTTTTCCAGGTGGGCAGCCAGCAACGGTCCATGTGGATTGACATTGAGGCGTGTCATGCGCTGCGCCGTGGTGACTGGGGCAGGATCCAGAAGGTGCTCTACATGAACTATCCCACGCCGTGGGAGTGTGCGCTGCCGGAGCAGAAGATCCCGGAAGGGTTGGACTGGGACATGTGGTGTGGTCCGACGCCTGTGGTGCCGTACAATCGGGACCTTTACCTGCCGCGTGCCAATCCGGGTTGGTTGTCGTTCCGGCCGTACTCGGGCGGGGAGATGACCGGCTGGGGTTCGCACGGGTTCGACATGATCCAGATGGCGTTGGGGATGGACGACAGCGGCCCGGTGGAGGTTTGGATCGAGGGCGAGAAGCTCATTCCGCCGGTGTACACGCAGCCGGAGCCGAAGGACCGCGGCGACCGCATTTGCAGCGAGGCGCGGGTGTACTTCAAGTACGCGAACGGGGTGGTACTGGAACCGAGCGACGACCCGAGGCCACCCGGGTTCGGCGCGATATTCATCACGGACCGTGGCCGGTTCCGCGTGGACCGCGGTCGGGTGGAATCGGAGCCGGAGGAATATGCGATCGAACTGTTGAAGCGGCGGCCCCGCGATTTCAACGACGACCACATCAAGAACTGGCTGGACTGCATCAAGACGCGGCAGCGACCCAACGCCGACGTGGAGATTGGTCATCGTTCCGCGACGGTGTGTCATCTGGGCAACATTGCGCGGTGGGTGGGGCGTCGGCTGCGCTGGGACCCGGTGCGCGAGATCTTCCCGGACGATCCCGAGGCCAATCAGTATCTGGAGCGGGAACGGCGGAAGCCCTGGCAACATCCGGAAAAGGTCTGAGCACCTACGAAAATGGGACGCACACCTGGCAAGGGTTGGACCGGGTCGCTTCGGGTGTTGTTGGCGGTGTTGTCGGGGGGCGCGTGTGCGGTTCTGCTGTTGACGGCCTGCCGGCAGACGGGCGCGGGCGGCACGGGCGCGCCGCGGGTGGAATTCGTGCGGGACGATGCGCAGGGCCGGTTGGAGGTGCGGATCGGGGGCCGACCGGCCTTCAGGTACGTTTACGGCGAGGATTGGGACCTGCCGCACTTTTATCCGATTTACAGTCCGTCCGGCCGATCCATGACGGTGCAGAAGACCGAGCCGTATCCGCACCATCGCTCGTTCTGGTTCGCCGACACGTTGGAGCTGGCGGGGCACCGGCAGGCGTCGTTTTACAACGCTTTCTACACGGGTGCGGGCGGGCCCAAGGACCCGCACGCGCCGTTTCGGGATCGGATTCGGCACGATCGTTTTCTGTCATGGGCGCCGGGCCGTGGGGAGGGCCGGCTTCGTTGGCGGTTGATCTGGGAGATGGATCACGGTCGGACGCCCGTGCTGGAGGAGGAGCGGCAGATGCGGGTGGTGGCGCTGGAGGGGGGAGAGTACTTTCTCGACATCCGCTTCACGGTCACCGCGGCGTACGGCCCGGTCACCTTCCGCAGCGACGCGGTTCATTATGCCTGGCCGTATGTTCGGATGAACGACCGGTTCAACACCAACGGGATGGGCCGGTTGGTGAATTCCGAGGGCGGTGTGGGTCAGGCGGGCACGCATGACAAGCCGGCACGGTGGGTGGATTTTTCGCGGACCGGCGTGCCGGATCCAGAGGGACTGGCGCTTTTCAGTCACCCGTCCAATCCGCATCCGCACACCTGGCTGACGCGGGACTACGGGACGTTCGGTCCGCGGCGTGAGGCTGCCCGGAGCGGGAGACCGTTCACGTTGGCCGCGGGCGACTCGCTGGGCACGCGCGTGGGGCTGCTGATCCATCGCGGGGATGTGCAAAGCGGCCGGGTGGCTGAACGGTACCGGGCCTGGAGCGAGGGCCGTCTGTGAGTGGCCCGGGGGACGGCGGTGTTCCGAGGGGAGTGTCGCTGCCGGGCGGGCTCACCCGCAGGGGTCCAGCCTCAAGTGTTCCACAATGCAATCGCCGGGGCCGATGTGCAGGACGGCCACGGTGCGTTCGTGACCGGCGCGGGGTCGGCCTGCGTAACCGGGGTTGAGGAAGAGGGCTCCGTGGTGATGGTTCCGGTAGGGACGGTGGGTGTGACCGAACACCACGCCGTGAAGTTCACCGCGGGCGATCCGTTCCAGCAGGGACGGGCCGGGTCGGGCCGGGTCCACGATGTGACGGATGAGGAAGCGCCGGTCCTCAACCTGAACGACCTCGCTTTCGCGCAGCGGGAGGTTCCAATCGTTGTTGCCCAGCACGGCGGTCACGGGGGCGATCAGCTCGAGTTCGGTGAGAATGGATGCCGGGCCGATGTCTCCGGCGTGCCAAATGGCGTCCACACCGTCGAACAACTCGGCCACGCGCGGGTCGAGGTAACCGTGGGTGTCGGAGATGACGCCGATGCGCATGGGCCGTGCGTGTGGAGGAGGTTTTCGGGATTGCCGGCGGCGGTGTGGGGAATCTTCGCAGGCGTTGGATCCTGCCGGGGTTGGTTTCGATCAGGCCGGTTGGGGACCGCCCTCAGGTTCGGCTGATTCCTCGGGTTCTTGTGCCGCGGGGAGGGGTTCTTTTTCCGCGGGTGATTCGGCCGGGGCGGTCAGGCGCGCGGCCACGCTGAACAGGGCGGTGAACAGGCTGCTGCTGAGGAGCGTGTTGCGGAAGAATTCCCATGTGGGCGGCCATCCGCTGGCGCCGAGGGTCAGCGCGCGCAACCAGCCCTGGAGGGTCCGCGTGTATTCCGGGTGGCCGAAGGGATTGAACCACCAGGCGGCGGTGTTGGTGATGAGGTAGAAGAGGATGGCGCCCAGGAGCCCGCCGCCCAGCAGGGTCAGGAGCGAACTGTGAGGTTTGAAGCAACGTCCGAGGAGGATCAGGGCGGCGTAGGCCACGTAGTTGAAGCCCAGAGCGAGCAGGGCCGGGCCGGAGAGGACGTCGTAGCCGAGGCCGAAGGCGTACCAGGCGGTCAGTGCGAGGTCGGTCAGCGCGAGGGTGCCCAGGGGCAGCCACCAGGCCAGGGCCCCTCGGAAGAACACGCCTGCGCAGAAGGCAAAGGCGTAAGCGGCGCTGAAGTTGGGCGGGAGGAGTCCCGGAATCCTCGTCAGCGCGAAAACCAGGGCAAACAGCAACGGCCAAGCGATCCTCGCCATCACCGCCCCATCATAGAGCAGCGGTGTCGAGTGACAAGCGGCCCTGCCGCGCCGGGCGCAGCTGGGCTTTTCCGGGGCCCGGACCGATTCCGGCGGACGCCGGGTGATCCGGGGGATTCACTTGCGAAGGGGGTCCGGCTCCTCTAGGGTTGAGCGGTCTCGAACCGGGGAGCGGTGTTCGTCCGATGCAAACCACCACGGTAATTGGTTACGACTCGAAGGTGGAGGGCGACGTGGTGATCACGCGCCTGGAAGCCGCGTTGAACTGGTTTCGGCAGTATTCTCTCTGGCCGATGCCGATGGGGCTGGCCTGTTGTGCCATCGAACTGATGGCGGCGGGGGCCAGCCGGTTCGACATTGCGCGGTTTGGCGCGGAGGTGATGCGTTTCAGCCCCAGGCAATCGGACGTGATGATCGTTTCGGGCACGGTCACGTACAAGATGGCCCTGGTGGTGCGGCGTCTCTACGAGCAGATGGCCGAGCCCAAGTGGGTGATAGCGATGGGTGCCTGTGCCTCGACGGGCGGGATGTACCGGAGCTATGCGGTGTTGCAGGGTGTGGACCGGATCCTGCCGGTGGACGTTTATGTGGCGGGGTGTCCGCCGCGGCCGGAGGCCCTGTTGGATGCGCTGATCAAGTTGCAGGGCAAGGTGAGGCGCGAACCGGTGTTGCGAACGCTCAAGCGACCGGGGCCGGCGTTGCCGGTGCGGCCGCCGGCAAGGCAGATGGAGTTGCAGCCATGACCGCGCTCGAACTTGCCCATCAACTGCGCGAACGATTCGGCGGGGTCCTGGGCGAGCCGGAGCAGTTTCGCGGGGAGGTGAGTCTGGATCTGGCGGATCCGGAGCGGGTGGCGGAGGTTTGCCGGGCGGCGCGGGACGAGTTGGGCTTCGACCTGTTGCTGGACATCACCAGTGTGGACAACCACGACCGGCCGCCGCGGTGGTTGCTGGTCTATCACCTTTACAGTTTGCGGCACGGGCAGATGTTGCGTTTGCGCACCCGGGTGCCGGAAGAGCGGTCCGAGCTGCCGACGGTGAGCGGCGTGTGGCCGGCGGCGGATTGGCACGAGCGGGAGGTTTACGACATGATGGGGATCCGGTTCCGCGGGCATCCGGATCTGCGCCGGATCCTGATGTGGGAGGGGTATCCGTACCATCCGTTGAGGAAGGATTTTCCGCTGGGTGGTTTGCCGAGCGAGGTGCCCGGGGTGGCGTTTACGGAGGTGGCGCCCCTGGAGGGCGGGCCGTTTGTGACCACGCCGGGGGCTGCGGATGCCATTCATCGTGAGCCCCGGGCCAAGCCGGGGCCGACCGAGGGCTGAACCGGGTCGGACGCAGCCGGGGAGCGGCGACCGGCCGAAAGGAGACCGATGAGCACAGGGCGGACATTCGAATTCGGCGACACGGCTGCGCGCGCGCAGGAGTTGGCGCGGGCGCGTGTGGAGGCGCCGGCGGTGGACGAGGGGGCCTGGGAGGAGGTGGCGGGCGACCGGATGGTCGTCAACATGGGGCCCTCGCATCCGTCCACGCACGGCGTGTTGCGGATCGTGCTCGAGCTGGACGGGGAGGTGATCACGCGTGCCACGCCGGACATCGGGTATCTGCATCGCGGCGATGAAAAGATCGCCGAGAACATGACGTGGACGCAGTTCATCCCCTACACCGACCGTCTGGACTATCTGGCACCGCTGGCCAACAACGTGGCCTATGCACTGGCGGTGGAGAAGCTGTTGGGGATCCACGACCGTTTGCCGCCGCGCTGCCAGTACATTCGGGTCATTTGCGCGGAGCTGGCGCGGATCTCGGCCCATTTGCTGGGCCTGGGCAGTTTTGCGATGGACGTCGGCGCGGTGACGGTGTTTCTGCACACATTCACCGAACGGGAGAAGATCTACAACTTGTGCGAGGCGCTGACGGGCGCGCGGTTCACCACCAGCTACACGCGGATCGGCGGGGTATCCCGGGACACCCCTCCCGGCTGGTGCGATGCGGTGGGGCGGTTTGTGGAGGAGCTGCTGCGCACGGTGGACGAGGTGGAGACCCTGTTGACACGGAACCGCATCTGGGTGGACCGCACGCAGGGGTTGGGGGTGATCCCGCCGGAGCTGGCGGTGGCTTACGGGCTGACGGGTCCCAACCTTCGCGGGAGCGGTGTGGCGCATGACCTGCGCAAGGCGCATCCGTACCTGTGTTACGCGGAGCTGGAGTTCGACGTGCCGGTGGGCTCGGCGGGGGACTGCTACGACCGCTACCTGGTGCGGATGGAGGAGATGCGCCAGAGCGCGCGCATCATCCGGCAGTGTCTGGCGCGCATGCCGGGCGGCCCGGACAACGCCACGGGCGAGCCGGTGTGCGTGGATGATGGGAAGATCGTTTTGCCGCCCAAGCGCAAGGTGCTGACCTCGATGGAGGAGCTGATCCACCAGTTCATGCTGGTGACCGAGGGGATCAACTGTCCCCCGGGCGAGGTGTATTTCGGACACGAGAATCCGAAGGGCGAACTGGGCTTTTACATCCACAGTCGGGGCGGCGGCGCGCCGTGGCGGCTGAAAATCCGCTCGCCCTCCTTCTGTAATTTGAGCATCCTGCCCCGGCTGTTGCCGGGTCACCTGGTGGGTGACGTGCCGGCGATTCTGGGTTCGCTTGATTTCGTCATGGGCGAGTGCGACCGCTGAGCCTGTCGGGCGAGGTGGGACGGCTGCCACAGCCCGACTGCGGGGAGCCGAAGAAGTCATGGACTGGACCGTACCCCGGGAATTGGAGGCGGAGATTGACGCGTTGGTGGCGCGGTATCCGGTGAAACGGAGCGCGTCCCTGATGGTGCTGCACGCGTTGCAGGCTCATTTTGGCTGGCTGTCGCAGGAGGCCATCGAATGGACGGCCCGGAAACTCGGGTTGCAGCCGATCCACATTTACGAGCTGGTCACGTTTTATCCGATGTTCCGGCAGGAACCGTGCGGCCGGTGGCAGATCAAGATCTGCCGGACGCTCAGTTGCATGCTGGCCGGGTCACACGAGTTGCACCGGCGTTTGTGCGAGCGGCTGGGGCTGGATCCGCACCGTCACGGGCCGCAGACGACGGCCGACGGCCGGTTTACGGTGGAGTTCGTGGAGTGCCTGGCCAGTTGTCACACGGCACCGGTGGTGATGATCAACGACGATTTGTGGGAGCGGGTCAGCCCCGAGCAGGTCGAATCGTGGCTGGCCCATCCGGAAGAAAAGCCGCCCCGGGTGGAGGTTGGATCGTGAAACGCGGTCACATGCGGGCCATTCAGGGGTGGAGCCGGCGGGTGCGGGCCGGGTGCGGTCCGGGCGGCGCCCGGCGCGGGCGGTGGGCGGCAGACGGGGGAAATCCGGGCAAAAAGAAATGGCTGCCCGACATGGATTCGAACCATGACAAACAGATCCAGAGTCTGCTGTGCTACCGTTACACCATCGGGCAAGCCCGTCTGATAGAGAGAGTATTCGTTCCGGGCCGGTCGTCAAGGGTCCGGATGGGGGGAGGTTGAGGCGATGCCATCGGAGTATCGGCTGATCCTGAAGCATGCGTTCGAGCCGGGCTACACGCCGGATCTGGCGTGCTACCTGCGGCATGGCGGGTACGAGACGTTGCGAAAGGGGCTGACCCTGCCGCCGCGGACGCTGCCGGACGGCCGGGTGATGACCGCGCAGGAACAGATTCGGGAGGAGGTGGTCAAATCCGGGCTGCGCGGGCGCGGCGGGGCCGGGTTTCCGTGCGGGTTGAAATGGGGTTTTGTGGACCGCAAGAGCGGCAAGCCGATTTATCTGATCTGCAATGCGGACGAATCCGAGCCCGGGACGTTCAAGGACCGGCAGATCATCCACCGGGATCCGCACCAGTTGCTGGAGGGGATGATTCTGGCCTGTTTTGCCAACGACGTGCACCTGGGGTTCATCTACATCCGGGGCGAATTCACCGAGGGGGCGAAGATTCTGGAGCGGGCGCTGGCGGAGGCGCGTGAAGCCGGTTTTCTGGGCAGGAACATTCTGGGCACCGGATACGATCTGGACATCATCGTTCACCGCGGGGCGGGTGCCTACATTTGCGGGGAGGAGACGGGACTGATCGAGTCGCTGGAGGGCAAACGGCCTTATCCGCGGATCAAGCCGCCGTATTTTCCGGCCGTGCTGGGGTTGTACATGTGTCCCACGATCGTCAACAACGTGGAGACGTTGTGCAACATCAAGCACATCGTGGCGATGGGGGGTGCGGAGTTTGCCAAGATCGGGACGCCCAACAACACCGGCACGCGGTTGGTGAGTCTCAGCGGGCATGTGCGCAAGCCGGGCTGTTACGAGATCGAGACCGGCAAGGTGACGTTGGGCGAGCTGATCTTTGATCCGGCTTTCGGGGGCGGGCTCCGGGAGGGGCGGCAGTTGCAGGCGATCATTCCCGGCGGGGTTTCGGCGAAGGTGTTTCGTGCGGGGGAACGGGTGACGCTGCGCCGGCGCGGGCTGGACGGGAGGGAGGTCGTGGAGGAGAAGGAGGTGCTGGATTTGCCGTACGACTTCGACACGCTGATTGCCGCGGGCAGCATGTCCGGATCGGGCGCGATCATCGTGGTGGACGATTCGGTGAGCATGGTGGACGTGCTGGCCAACATCAGTGCGTTTTTCGCGCACGAGAGTTGCGGCCAGTGCACGCCGTGCCGGGAGGGCTCCCTTTGGATGGCCAAGATTTTGAAGCGCCTGGCCGGAGGGCGGGGCCGGCGGCGGGATGCCGACGATTTGTTGCACATTGCGGGCAACATTCCCGGCGGGCGGACGATCTGCGCCTTTGGGGATGCCTGTTCCTGGCCTGTGCAGAGCACGGTGGCGAAGTTCAAGGAGCAGTTTGTGGCGCGGGGCGCCGAGGCGGAGGCGCGTCAGGCGGCTGAGCAGGCCGGCGCGGATCCGGCCGGCCGGCCGGCCGGGGTCGGGACCGTCCGGGTGCCGGTGACGAGGTGAGGATGAGCACGGTGACGTCCAGTGCGACTTCAGCGGGTGGCGGGGCGGCGGCTCCGGCGGTGGAGACGATCCGCGTGCGGGTCAACGGGCGCGAGATCGAGGTGCCGCGCACCATGCCGGATTGGCAGGGCAAGCCGGCGCCCACGACGATGTTGCAGGCGTGCGAGCTGGCCGGGGTGACGGTGCCGCATTACTGTTACCATCCCAAGCTGCCCATTGCGGGCAACTGCCGGATGTGCCTGGTGGAGTACGGCACCCCGGCGCTGGGCCCGGACCGGAAGCCGATTCTGAACCCGGACGGCACGCCGCGGATCGTCAAATCGGCGCGCCCGGCCATTGCGTGTGCCACGCCGGTCAGTCCCGGCATGGAGATTTACACGGACACCCCCGGCGTGAAGGCGATGCGGGAGGGGGTGTTGGAGTTCCTGCTGATCAACCATCCGCTCGACTGTCCCATTTGCGACCAGGCCGGCGAATGCAAGCTTCAGGAGTACTCGCTGGATTACGGGCAGGCGGGCAGCCGGTTCGTGGAGGCCAAGGTGCACAAGCCCAAGGCCGTGGACCTTGGCCCGCGTATCGTGTTCGACGCGGAGCGTTGCATCCTCTGCACGCGCTGCATCCGGTTCACCCGTGACATCGTGGGCGACGACGCGCTGGGGATCATCAACCGCGGCAGTTACAACACCATTGCCACGGCGCCCGGCCGGCCGTTCGACAACAATTACACGCTCAACACGGTGGACATTTGTCCGGTGGGGGCGTTGACCTCGCGGGATTTCCGGTTCCGGATGCGCGTGTGGTTCCTGAAGGAGACGCCGAGCATCTGTCCGAGCTGCGGAACCGGTTGCAACATCCTGATCGGTTCCCGCCAGGGCCGGGTCTACCGGTACACACCCCGGCCCAACGACGCGGTCAACAGCCACTGGATGTGCGATTATGGCCGTCTGAACTACAAGTGGATCCACCGGGCCGACCGGTTGAAGAAGGTGCGGATCCGCGGTCGCGATTCGGGCTGGGAGCTGGCCACGGCGGAGATCCTGGAAGGGCTGCGCCGGGCCGAGCCGGGGTCGGTGGGGATGGTGGGATCGGCGCGGCTGAGCAACGAGGAACTCTGGCTGCTGAGCCGGCTGAAAGGGTGGTTGCGGGCGATGAGCGATTCGGTCCCGCGCGAGGGCGAGGGGGATCATCTGCTGTTGAACGCGGATCGCAACCCGAACACGCAGGGGGCGCGCCTGACGGGCATTTGTTACACCGAGATTGGCAGTCAGCTGCCGGTGATGCTGGAGCGGGTGCGCAAGGGGCAGATCCGCGTGCTGCTGGTGTTCGGGGAGGAGCTGACGCGGCACGGTTTCGAGCCGGAGCTGCTGGAGCGGTTGGATTTGCTGGTGGTGTGCGACGTGTTGCCCAATGCCACGACCGAACGGGCGCATTATCTCCTGCCGGGTTGTGCGCCGGCGGAGAAGATGGGCACGTTCACCAACGTACGCGGCCGGGTGCAACGGTATCAACCGGCGATCCCGCCGCCGGGCGAGGCCCGGCCGGAATGGGAGGTCCTGGCCGAGTGGGTGACCGCGTTGACCGGCGAGCAACTGCCGGGGCATCTGCCGGGGTTGTTCGATCGGATGGCTTCGGAGGTGCCGGCCTTCCGGGGGTTGAGCTGGTCGGCGTTGGGCGACTGCGGGGCCACCGTGCCGGTTTGAGGGCGCGGGTGGTGGAACAGGGGAAGGGGTGACCATGGGTTTTTGGGCACAACTGGAACCGACGACACAACAGGCCCTGCTCACCGTGCTGCGGGCGGTGGGGGCGTTTGCGGTGTTGATGTTCCTGGTGTCGTACGTGGTGTTGATCGAGCGCCGGGTGTGCGCGTTCATCCAGGATCGGGTGGGGCCGAACCGGTGTGGTCCGCTCGGGCTGTTGCAACCTGCGGCCGACGCCATCAAGGCGTTTTTGAAGGAGGACTTCACGCCGGCACATGTGCGGCGGGTGTTGTTCACACTGGCGCCGGCGCTGGTGATGACCCCGGCGGTGTTGAACCTGGCGGTGATCCCGTTCGGGTCGGCGCCCGGCACACGCGCCGGTTCGTGGGTGATCGCCGATCTGAACGTGGGCCTGGTGTACGTGTTCGGGATTCTGTCGCTGAGCGTGTACGGGATTGTGCTGGCGGGGTACGCGTCGAACTCGCGGTATCCGTTGTTGGGCGGGCTGCGCAGCGGCGCGCAGTTGATCTCGTACGAGGTGTTGATGGGGTTGTCGGTGGTGCCGGTGTTTTTGTGGGTGGGGAGCCTGAACCTCAGTGAGATTCTGGCCGCGCAGGCGGGTCGGGCGACCTGGGCACCGTCCTGGTTGCCGGTGCCCAACTGGCTGGTGTTTCAGAGTCCGATGACGTGTCTGTCGTTCTGCCTGTTCCTGGTGGCGGCGTTTGCCGAGACGAACCGGACACCGTTCGACCTGCCGGAGGCCGAGCAGGAGCTGGCCGGGGGGTACAACATTGAGTACAGCTCGATGCGGTTTGCGCTGTTTTTCATGGGCGAGTACGCGGCGATGATCCTGGCCTCGGCGCTGATGACGACGTTGTTCTTCGGCGGTTGGACGCTGCCGGTGTGGGGACTGGACCGGCCGGCGGCGACGGTATGGGGCGGGCTGTTGCACGTGGGGATTTTTCTGGGCAAGGTGCTGGCGCTGCTGCTGGTGTTCATCTGGGTGCGCTGGATGTGGCCGCGGTTTCGCTATGATCAACTGATGCGGTTGAGCTGGTACAACCTGATCCCGCTGGCGCTGGTGAACATTCTGGTGACGGCGACGTGGCTATGGTGGCGGAGCCTATGAAGGAGCGACCGGAAGAGACACCGGGCCGATCCGGACCGGGCGGCCGGCCTGTTGCCGGCCCGGGGGCGGGGTCGTGGCAGGCGCCGGGTGAAACGTTGGGGCGCGGCTCGGTGCGGGTGGTGCCGCGCAAGCCGCTGGGTTTTTGGGAGCGGCTGTATCTGCCGGCGGTCTGGGGCGGGCTGAAGGTGACCCTGCGGCATTTCTTCCGGAGGAAGGTGACGCTGCAGTATCCGGAGGAGCGTTGGACGGTGCCGGAAGGGTACCGGGGTGCGCCGTACTTGGTGCGTGACCAGGACGGCAACACCAAGTGTGTTTCCTGTCAGTTGTGCGAGTTCGTTTGTCCGCCCAAGGCGATCCGGATCGTGCCGCCGGGTCCGGACGGTCCGCCGGCCGACCGGCCCAATGCCGAGAAGATGCCGCTGGAGTTCGAGATCAACATGCTGCGGTGCATCTTCTGCGGGTTGTGCCAGGAGGTCTGCCCGGAGGAGGCGATTTTTCTGATGAAGGACTATTCGCTGACCGGCACGAGTCGCGAGGAGATGATCTTCAACAAGGAGAAGCTGCTCGCCCTGGGGGGCGTGCACGCGGGGATTCAGAAATGGAAGCACAAGCTGGAAGAGGCGCGCGCACAGGAGGACTTTCCGGTGCGGACCTGAAAGGTGGGTGCGGGCGCGGCCGCCGCGGCGTGCCGGCCCGATCGGGGTTCGCGGAGGAGGTTGAGCGATGACGTTGCCGGACGTGTTGTTCTATGTGTTTGCCCTGCTGGCGCTGGGCAGCGGGGGATTGGTGGTTTGGAATCCGTTCAGCCGGAATCCGGTGTACAGCGCGTTGTTCCTGGCGGTGACGATCCTGGCGTTGTCCGGGCTGTTTGTGCTGTTGCACGCCTACTTCGTGGCGGCGGTGCAGGTGCTGGTGTATGCGGGGGCGGTGATGGTGTTGTTCCTGTTCGTGTTGATGTTGCTGGATCTGCGGGAGGAGGCGCGGCGCCGGTTGCGGTGGGCCGGCCTGCTGACGGGTGGCGCGGCGGCGGCCGGGGTGACGGCGCTGTTGCTGGGGGCGCTGTGGCGCGCCCGGCCGGGGGGCGAGCTGCCGGCGGCCGAGATGGAGGGGACGGTTCGGCTTCTGGGCCGGTTGTTGTTCACGCAGTATCTGTTGCCGCTGGAGATCATGGGGGTGCTGCTGCTGGCGGCGATGGTGGGCGTGATCGTGATCAGCAAACGCGATCTGCCGTGAGGGTGCGCAGGGGCCGGGCGGGGCAGGAAGGCACGAGCCATGGATTGGAAACCGGGACTGGAACACTACCTGACGGTGAGTTTTCTGTTGTTCGGCCTGGGGCTGCTGGGTGTGGTGGCCCGGCGGAACCTGCTGGTGATGTACATGAGCCTGGAGCTCATGTTGAACGCGGCGAATCTGGCGCTGGTGGCGTTTTCTCGGTTTCGCGGGGAGATGCACGGTCAATTGCTGGTGTTTTTTGTGATCACGGTGGCGGCGGCCGAGGTGGCGGTGGGTCTGGCGCTGCTGGTGGCGTTGTACCGGCAGCGTCGCACGGCGCACGTGGAGGATGTGAGTTTGCTGAGGTTGTAGCGGGAACGGCCCCGTCGGCGCGGATCGGCAGGGGCGGCTGCCGCGGGTTAGCGGGCAAGGTGACGAGACGATGAAGGGTGAAGGTTTGTTGTGGTGGATTCTGCTGCTGCCGCTGGCGGCGGCGGGGGGGATCACGTTGACCTCGCTGCGGCAGCCGCGGCGGAGTGCCGCGTTGTCCATCGGGGCGGCGGTGGGGAGTTTTCTGCTGACGGTGATCTTCTGGGGGATCAATGGTTGGACCGCCGGGACGGTGTCGGTGCCGTGGTGGTCGGCCGGTTCGTGGTCGGTGACGTTCGATCTGCGGGTGGATCCGTTGAGTTTGGTGATGTTGCTGGTGGTGACCGGTGTGGGGAGCCTGATCCACATCTACTCACCCGGGTACATGCGCGGGGACGGCGGTTTTGCGCGATACTTTGCCTGCCTGAGCCTGTTCATGTTTTCGATGCTGGGGATCGTGTTGGCGGGGAATTTTCTGCAGATGTTCGTGTTCTGGGAGCTGGTGGGGGTGTCGAGTTACCTGCTGATCGGGCATTGGTTCGAACGGCCTTCGGCCGCGGATGCGGCTCGGAAGGCGTTTTTGACGAACCGGCTGGGGGACCTGGGTTTCCTGGCGGGGATTCTGATGGTGTACGGTTTGGCCGGGACGATGGATTTCGGCCGGCTGGAGGCGCGTTGGCCGGGGATGGTTTCGGAGCTGGGCACGGTGGCCACGGTGGCTGGTTTGCTGGTGTTCTGCGGGGTGGTGGGGAAGTCGGCGCAGGTGCCGTTGCATGTCTGGTTGCCGGACGCGATGGAGGGTCCGACGCCGGTCAGCGCGCTGATCCACGCGGCGACGATGGTGGCGGCCGGGGTGTATCTGTTGTGCCGGGTGTTTTTCCTGTTCACGCCGGACGCGCTGGCGGTGGTGGCTTGGACAGGCGGGCTGACGGCGTTGTTGGCCGCGCTGATTGCCGTCCAGCAGAACGACATCAAGCGGATTCTGGCCTATTCGACCCTGTCGCAGCTCGGTTACATGGTGATGGGGGTGGGGTTGCAGGCGCCGGCTGCGGGGATGTTCCATCTGGTTACGCATGCGTTTTTCAAGGCGCTGTTGTTTCTGGGGGCGGGTTCGGTGATCGTGGCGCTGCACCACGAGCAGGACATCTGGCGGATGGGCGGGTTGCGCCGCCGTCTGCCGGTGACGTTTTGGACGTTCGTTGTGGGGACGCTGGCGCTGGCGGGGGTCTGGCCGATGAGCGGGTTTTACAGCAAGGACAGCCTGCTGGCGGCCGCCTGGGAGCATGACTTGGCGTTGTTTGTGTTGAGCGTGGGGGTGGCCGGTCTGACGAGCTTTTACATGTTCCGGCTGGTGTGCGTGGCCTTTGGCGGTGAGGCGCGGACCGAGGCGGCCGGGCATGCGACGGAGCCGGGTCAGTCGATGTTGTGGCCTCTGCGGATCCTGGCGGTGCTGAGCATCTTGGGCGGTGTGATGGGGATCCAGCCGGTGTTGCAGGGCGTGCTGCCCGGCTTGGAGGGGGCCGGTTCCGGCACGTGGTGGGGCCGGCTGTGGGAACCGTTTCATCATGCGCCCGTGCCGGCGCTGGGTGGGCTGTTGGCGATGGCGGCAGGGGCGGTGCTGGCGTGGAAAGGGTATGCGGGGGCGTCGGAGGATCCGGTGGCGGAACGGTGGCCGCGGCTGGCGCGGTGGTTGCGGCACCGGCTGTACTTCGATGAGTTGTACGAGGCGACGGTGATCGGGCTGCATGAGGCGTGGGCGATGTTTCTGGCCGGTGTGGAACGGTGGGTGTTGCAGGGGTTTTGTGTGGGTTTGCTGCGGGGCAGCGCGGATGTGCTGGGTCAGACCCTGCGGCTGATGCAGTCGGGAAGTCTGCAGACCTACGCGCTGGTTTTCGCGGCTGGGCTGGCCGTGATGTTGTGGTGGTGGTTGGGCGGATGAAGAGGTTCGGTTGTCGCAGGAGAGTGGAGGAACGGCGATGACGATGCTGGGTTGGCTGGTGGGGATTCCGTTGTTGGCGGCGGTGGCGGTGCTGCTGGTGCCGCGCACGGCCGGGCGGACGCCGCGGGTGATCGCGCTGGTGGCCACGGGTCTGACGGCGTTGGTGGCGGTGGGTGTGTTTCTGCGTTTTGCCGGGGCGCCGGCCGATGCGGACGGCTACCGCATGGTGACGGAGGTTCCGGGGTGGGGCGCGCCGTCGTTGGGGATCAAGTGCCGGCTGGGCGTGGACGGGCTGAATGTGGGTTTGCTGTTGATGGGTGCGGTGGTGGGTTGGGCGGCCGCGGTTTGTTCGCGGGAGATCCGGCATCGGACCAAGGAGTTTTATTTCCTGCTGTTGCTGATGACGGGCGGAATTCTGGGCGCGTTCGCCTCGCTGGACCTGTTTTACTTCTATTTCTTTCACGAGTTGGCGCTGGTGCCGACGTTTTTGATGATCGGGATCTGGGGCCGTGGGGAGGGCCGGGGTCCGGCGGCGTTTCAGATGACGTTGTTTTTGACGGCGGGCGCATTGCTGGTGTTGATCGGTTTGGTGGCGTTGTATCTGCAGCTTCCGGCGGGAGAACGGACGTTCGACATTCCCACTCTGACGCGGTATTTCCGGGAGCATCCGCCGGCCGCGGGCGTGCAGGGGTGGATCTATCCGTTGTTGTTGTTCGGGTTTGGGATTCTGGTTTCGCTGTGGCCGTTTCACGTGTGGGCGCCGGCCGGCTACGCCGCGGCGCCGAGCGCCACGGCGATGCTGCATGCGGGTGTGCTGAAGAAGTTCGGGTTGTACGGTCTGCTGCGGGTGGCGCAGCCGTGTTTGCCCGAGGCTGCGGCGGAATGGATGCCGGTGGTGGCGACGCTGGCGTTGGGTAACGTGCTGTATGCGGGCTGGGTGGCGATGCGGCAGACGGATCTGGGCCGGCTGCTGGGTTACGCGAGTGTGGCGCACATGGGTTTTGTGTTTCTGGGGTTGGCGGCCTGGAACGAGGTGGGTGTGACCGGTGCGGTGGTGGTGATGGTGGCGCACGGGTTTCTGGCAGCGTTGTCGTTTGGACTGGCCGGGCACCTGTATGAACAGACGGGGGACTGGTCCCTGCGGCAGATGAGCGGCCTGGGCCGTTCGATGCCGTTCTGGGGGGCGGCGATGACCATGGCCGCGCTGGCCGGCTGTGGTTTGCCGGGTTTCGCGAATTTCATCGGTGAGGTGACCGTGTTTTTCGGGCTTTGGGAGGTGCCGGCCTTGCGCGGGGTGACGGTGGCGGCCCTGTTCGGCGCGCTGGTGGTGGGCGCGGTGTACATGTTGCGGGCGGTGCGGCGGCTGGTTCACGGGCCGGCGGCGGCGGGTGTGCAAGCTGCGGATGTGACGGGCTTGTCCGCGCGTCTCCCTTATGCGGTGCTGTTGGCTGTGTTGTTGTTCTTCGGTTGGTTCCCGGGCGGGTTGGTGAAGAAGGTGGATGCCGCTGTGGCCGGTCTGATGCCGCGGGTGCAGGCGGGTGTTCTGGCGACGCGCAGCCCTTGAGAGACTCTGCGCCTGGCTGGCCGGGCCGGGAGCCTGACCGGAGCGCCGGTTTCGGCCGGTGTGGTTTTGTTGTCCATCCCGGGCGGGGCCCGGGGCTGGAACGACCGGCCGGCAGGGGTCGCGTGCCCGGTGTATCGGGGCGACGTGAGTGAGGAGGGGCCTGCCGCGGGCGTTGTCCGGGTGTCGGGAGGTCGTGCCGGGAGGGGTTGTCCGGGGGGCTGGCGGGGTGGAAGCCGGTGTGTGGTGGATGTGTGTGGGGCTGAGGGGGGTTGGGGCTCAGGCTGGCTGGGTACGGATCCACTCTTCGAGCCGCCGGGCGAGGTCGTGGGCGATGAGCGGCTCGATGAGGGGATCAAGCTCGCCGTCGAGAATGGCGCCGAGGTTGTAGAGGGTCAGTTCGATGCGGTGATCGGTGACGCGGTTTTGGGGGAAGTTGTAGGTGCGGATTCGTTCGTTGCGTTCGCCGGTGCCGACCTGGGCACGGCGCTGGGCGGCGTATTTGGCGTTTTCCTCGGCGCGTTTGGCTTCGAGGAGTCGGGCGCGGAGGACGCGCAGGGCCTTGGCTTTGTTTTTTTGTTGGGAGCGTTCGTCGGCGCAGCGGACGATCATGCCGGTGGGTTTGTGGAGGATTTGGACGGCGGAGTCGGTGGTGTTGACGCCCTGGCCGCCCGGGCCGGAGGCGCGGCTGACGGTGATCTCGAGTTCGTCGGGTTTGATTTCGACGTCCACCTCCCCGGCCTCGGGCAGGACGGCCACCGTGCAGGTGCTGGTGTGGATGCGGCCCTGGGCCTCGGTGACGGGGACGCGTTGGACGCGGTGGACGCCGCTTTCATATTTGAGGCGTTGGTAGACGTCCGGGCCGCTGATGAGGAAGATGACCTCCTTGAAGCCGCCGAGGTCGGAGGGACTGGCGTCAATGGTTTCGGTTTTCCAGCCCCGGGCCTCGGCGTAGCGGGTGTACATGCGAAAGAGGTCCGCGGCGAAGAGGGCGGCTTCCTGTCCGCCGGCGCCGGCGCGGATTTCCATGACGATGTTGCGGTGGTCGACGGGATCGGGTGGCAGGAGGCCGCGCTGGAGTTCGCGGGTGAGCCGGTCAAGTTCGGCCTGGCCGCGTGTGATTTCCTCGCGGACGAGCTCGGCGAGTTCGGATTGCGGCGGTTCAGAAGCCAGCAGTTGGCGGTTTTGGACGAGTTCTTGTTCGGTGCGGAGGTAGGCGTCTCCGATGGCGACGAGGTCCTTGAGGCGGGCGTATTCGCGGCCGAGTTCCTGGAGGCGGGCGGGTTGAGCAGCCACGGCGGGGTCGCCCAGCGCGGCTTCAACGTCGGCCAGGCGCCGGCGGAACCTTTCGATGTAGGGTTTCATGTCCATGGCGGATCGGCGTGCTGTACGGAGCCGGGAACGGCGCGTGCAGGGGGGCGGCCGGCCGGGCGGGGGAGTCGCACCGGCCTCAAAAGCAAACCGCCCGCGGGTGCGGCGCAGTCCGCACGGCGACGGGCGGTTGCAGGAAAGGACCGTCTAGCGCTTCTTTTTCTTCTTTGCGGCGAGGGCCGCCTGCAGGGCCGCGGTCTTGGCCTGGCGCTGCTGGAATTTGTCCACGCGGCCGGCGGTGTCCACCAGTTTTTGCTGGCCGGTGTAGAAGGGATGGCAGGCATTGCAGATGCCCACGATGATCACCGGCTTGGTGGAACGCGTTTTGATCACGTTGCCGCAGGCGCAACGGATTTCGGCATCCACGTATTTCGGATGAATGTCCGCTTTCATATTCCCAAGGCGGATCAGACTATCAGGGTTGGCCGGTGTGACAAGGAGGAAAGTCAGGCTGGGGGACGTGTGTTCGCCGTCGGGGTCGGGAGAAAGGGCGGGGAGGGATCGCCCTTGATGGGCCTTTGGTGCCGGAGGCAAGGCCGCGGTTTGGTCGGTGCGAGCGACCGGGCGGGGAAAAGTGAGATGGTCGGGGCGGCGAGATTTGAACTCGCGACCTCTTGCACCCCAAGCAAGCGCGCTAGCCAGGCTACGCTACGCCCCGACCATGGTTGGGCCCGGCGCGGTTGGCGCCGGGCAGGGAGACTGTACCACTGATCCGGCGGCCGACTCAACTGAATTTGCGGGCAGTGAAACGGGGGGAACGGCGGCCGGGGCCGTGGGTTGCCGGGCTGGGTGCGGGTCGAGCCGGCCGGGGAGACTGACAGGGCGTTTTGACAAACCGCGGGCAGCGGCCTATGGGTGGCGGTGTGAGCGACCCGTTGTTTCCGTCGGGGCCGTGGACGGGATTTTACAACTACCGGCCGGGTGACCGGCATCGGATGGATCTGGAGCTGACGTTTCGCGACGGCCGGATCGAGGGGACGGGGGTGGACGATGTGGGCCGGTTTGTGATCCGGGGGCGGTACGATCGGGACGCGCTGGAGTGTTGGTGGACGAAGACGTACGTGGGCGGGCACGATGTGTTTTACCGGGGGTTTCGCGAGGGGCGCGGGATTTGGGGGACGTGGGAGATCACGGCTCTGGACCGGGGCGGGTTCCACATCTGGCCGCGGGAGGAGGGCGAGGGGCATGTGCGGGAGGAGGAGACCGCGCGGGCGCTGCCGGGTGGTGACGAGGTGCGGATCCTGTTGCCCGGCGCGGGGGATGCGGGGCAGGGGCTGCAAGGGGCGGTGGTCCGGATCGTGGTCAACCCATGGCGCGGGCGAGGCTGTTCCACCAGAGGTCGTACAGCTCCCTGACGGGCCAGGACCATTTCTGTTGGCCGGTTTGAATGACCAGGTCGGGTCCGCCGACGGTCCCGAGTCGGGTGACGGAGAGGCCCAGGATGCGGGCGCGTTCGGTGATCTTGGGTTCGTCCAAGGGTGCGCAGGAGATCACGACGCGCGACTGGGTTTCGCCGAACAGGAGGGCATCGAGTCGCGGAGTGAAACCGTCGGGTCCCGGCTGGAGCAGGGGTGACAGGTCCACGCGGGCGCCGATGAGGCGGGGTGTGTGGCGTGCGATCTGGTGGCTGATACAGCTTTCGGCAAGGCACACGGCCAGGCCGCCCTCGCTGCAGTCGTGTGCGCTTTTGATTCCTCCGGCGCGGATGAGGCCCACGAGGCCGGAGTGCAGGGTGGAGGCGGTGGCAAGGTCGCAACGCGGGGGGCGGCCGGTTTTGCGCTGGAGGGTCAGTTGCATGAGGGCGCTGCCGCCGAGGCCTTGGAGGGGGTCCTCGGGGTCCACTGCCCGGCCGAGCAGGAGGATGACGTCGCCTTCGTCTTTGAACCACTGGGTGGTGATGTGGGCGGCCTCCTCGATGAGGCCGACCATGACGACGGTGGGGGTGGGGTCAATAGGGCCGCGTGGGCTCTGGTTGTAGAGGGAGCAGTTTCCGCCGGTGACGGGGATTTGGAGGGCCCGGCAGGCCTCGGCCATGCCGCGGACGCTTTCGCTGAGTTGCCAGAACAGGTCGGGGCGGAGGGGATTGCCGAAGTTGAGGTTGTCGGTGACGCCGATGGGCACGGCTCCGCTGCAAGCGAGGTTGCGCGCGGCTTCGACGATGACGGTTTTGCCGCCTTCGTAGGGGTCGAGCAGGACGTAGGCGGCGTTGCCGTCGGCGCTGAGGGCGAGGAATTTTTCGGGGATGGTCTTTTCGGGCAGGTCGGGCGGGGCCGGCGGGAGGCAATCGGGTTTGATGCGGATGACGGCGGCGTCGCTGCCGGGGCAGACGACGGTGTTGTTGCGGACCATGTGATCGTACTGGCGGAAGACCCAGTTTTTGGAGGCGATGGTGGGCCAGGCCAGCAGGTGCCGCAGGGTGGCGTCCACATCATGGGTTTCCGGGAACTGGTCGAGTGAGAAGGCGTGGGCCTCGGCGAGCCACGCCGGGGGCCGGCCCTGTCGGTGGTAGACGGGGGAGTTGTTGGTGATTTTGTCCACGGGGATGTCGGCCACCACGCGGCCCTGGTGCCGGACGACCATGCGGCCGGTGTCGGTGACGGTGCCGATTTCGGCCCATGGGAGTTCCCATTTGTCGAAGATGCGGCGGACTTCTTCCTCGCGTCCCTTGTGGACGATGACGAGCATGCGTTCCTGGGATTCGCTGAGCATGATCTCGTAGCTGGAGAGGTTGGGGACGCGTTGGGGGACCTTGTCGAGGTCGATCTCGATGCCGGTGCCGGCGCGGGCTGCGGTTTCGCAGGTGGAACAGGTGAGGCCGGCGGCGCCCATGTCCTGGATGCCGGCGACGGCGCCGGTGGCCAGGAGTTCGAGGCAGGCTTCGCAGACGAGTTTTTCCATGAACGGATCGCCGACCTGCACGGCGCCGCGCTGCAGTTCGGCCGATTCTTCGGTGAGGTCCTGGGAGGCGAAAGCGGCGCCGGCCAGGCCGTCCCGTCCGGTGGGGGGGCCGACGTAGAAGACGGGATTGCCCACGCCCTGGGCACGCGCGCGGGCGATCTGCTCGTGCCGGAGGATGCCGAGGCAGAAGACGTTGACCAGGGGGTTGCCCTCGTAGGAGCGGTCGAAACAGACCTCGCCGGCCAGTGTGGGGATCCCGAAGCAGTTGCCGTAGTGGGCGATTCCGGCCACGACACCGGAGAAGAGGCGGCGGTTGTTGGCTGCGGTGGCGGCGTCGGTGGCCGCGTCCGGCGTGAGGGGGCCGAAGCGCAGGGAATTGACGGCGCAGAGCGGGCGGGCGCCCATGGTGAAGATGTCGCGGATGATGCCGCCGACGCCGGTGGCCGCTCCCTGGAAGGGTTCGACCGCGCTGGGGTGGTTATGGGACTCGACCTTGAAGGCCACGGCGAGGCCGTCGCCGATGTCCACGATCCCGGCGTTTTCCTCGCCCGCGCCGACCAACACCCGGGGCGAGCGGGTGGGGAACTGTTTGAGCAGCGGCCGGGTGTTTTTGTAGCTGCAGTGCTCGCTCCACATCACGGAGAAGATGCCCAGCTCGGTGTAGGTGGGGGGGCGGCCCAGGATCTGCTCGATCAGGGCGTATTCTTCGGGCGTCAGGTTGTGCTGCGCCACCAGTTCCGGTGTGATGGCCGGTTCGTTCATCGGTTGCATCGGTCCCACAACAATGGCCTTTACGATGGCGACGCGGAGCCGGCGTTACAAGTCCGCCTTCCGACCGGCGCACCGGTTTGCCCCGAAGAGGAAACGAGCTAGGTTTGCGCCACGGCCCTGGCAGGGTGCACCACGCCGGGGCGGGTGTTCGAGTCACGGTCAAGGCGGGAAGAAGGGAATGGAGGAAGCGGCCATGCAAACGAGCGGGGTGCGCCCGGCCAACCGACTGGCGGGCGCGCTTTCACCCTACCTGCTGCAGCACGCGCACAATCCGGTGGACTGGTATCCGTGGTGCGGGGAGGCGTTCGCGCGGGCGCGTGCGGAGGACAAGCCGGTTTTTCTGAGCATCGGCTATGCGACCTGCCACTGGTGCCATGTGATGGAGCGGGAATCGTTCGAGGATCCGAGGGTGGCGGAGTTTTTGAACGCGCATTTCGTGACCATCAAGGTGGATCGGGAGGAACGGCCGGATCTGGACCGGTATTACATGGCTTTTGTGCAGGCGACCGCCGGGGAGGGAGGCTGGCCGCTGTCGGTGTTTCTGACGCCGGAGGGGGAACCGTTTTTTGGTGGGACGTACTTCCCGCCGGAGCCGCGGCATGGACGGCCCTCGTTCATGATGGTGTTGCGACGGGTGGCGGAGTTGTGGCGGCAGCGCCGTGGGGAGATCTGCCGCGCGGCTGCGGATTTGCGCCGGCAACTGGTGGCGGCTCTGGATCTGGAGAGCGGACCGGCGGGCCTGCCCGGTCCGGCCCTGTTGCGGCGCGCAGCGGAGCGGATTCTGGAGCATTCCGATCCGGTCCACGGCGGGTTCGGTGGGGCGCCGAAGTTTCCCCAGCCTGTGGTGGGGCTGTTTTTGCTGGCGGTTGCTTCGCGGGTGGAGCTGCCCGGTGCGGTGGAGCAGGTGCTGCTGACGTGCGACCGGATGGCGGCCGGGGGGATCCACGATCAGTTGGGCGGCGGGTTTGCCCGGTACTCGGTGGATGAGCGTTGGTTGGTGCCGCACTTCGAGAAAATGCTCTATGACCAGGCCCAGCTGGCGCATTTGTATCTGGAAGCGTATCTGACGGGGGGACAGCCGCGGCATGCGGCGGTGGTGCGGGACATCCTGGAGTACGTTTTGCGGGATCTGCGTTTGCCGGAGGGTGGATTTGCCTCGGGCGAGGACGCGGACAGCGAGGGTCAGGAGGGCCGGTTTTACTGCTGGACGGACTCGGAGCTGCGCGAGCTGTTGACGCCCGAGGAGTACGCGGTGGCGGCCCGGTATTTCGGGGTCACGAGGGAGGGGAACTTTGTGGACCACAGTCATCCGGATCCGGTTCGCGGGTTGAACGTGTTGAGTGTGGCGGATCCCGAGGTGTTGAACGATGCGAATGCGCGGGTGCGGCTGGCCACGGCGGTGCAGAAGATGCGGGAGGCACGGGCGCGGCGGCCCCGGCCGGCCCGGGACGACAAGGTGCTGGCCTCCTGGAACGGTCTGATGTTGGGTGCGCTGGCCCGTGCGGGTGCGGTGTTGGGCGAACCGCGGTACGTGGAGGCGGCCCGGCGGAACCTGGCATTTCTGCAGGCGCACCTCTGGGAAGCGGGTTCGGCCGGGCAAGAGGGCCACGGCGGGGGCGGAGGGTGTTTATGGCACGAGTGGCGGGCCGGGAGGACGATGCGGGTGCGATTCCTGGAGGATTACGCCTTTCTGCTGGACGGCTTGTTGTGGTTGTACGAGGCGACGTTGGACCCCGAGGTGCTCGCGTTTGCCCGAGCACTGGCCGGGGGCCTGCTTCGCGATTTTTACGACAAGGAAGGGGGCGGGTTTTGGATGACGCCGTCGGACGGCGGCGAGTCGTGGGTCAGGCTCAAGCGCGATTCGGACGGGGCCGAGCCCGGGGGCAACAGCCTGGCGGTGCAGGGGATGTTGCGCCTGGCGGCGGTGACCGGCCGGGCGGAGTATGAGGAAGCCGCCCTGCGGACGATCCGGGCGTTTGCCGGGGAATGGAGTCGGGTGCCGACGGCCTATTGCGCGATGTTGCGGGCGGCCGGTTTTGCGGTTTGGCCGGTGACCCGTGTGTGGATCCGTGGTTCGCATGCGTCGTCCGAGGTGCGCGCGCTGCTGGGTGCGTCGCATGCCGTGTACGATCCGTTTCGGGTCATTCTGGGGAGTGAAGGTCCGGTGTCTGTGCCGGCGGGTGCGGGTGTGGGCGGGGAGGGCGCGTGTGCGGTGGTGTGCCGTCGGGAAACGTGCCTGCCGCCGGTGAAGGATCCGGAGGGCCTGAGGCGGTTGCTGGCCGGCACACGGTGAGGTTCGGGGGGGCTCCGGGGCGGCTCCGGCGGTGAACTGCGGTGCCCTTGGTGCGTGGCGCGGGCGAGGGTGGCGGGGCCGGGATCAGGTGCGGCCCGTGCCGACCTCGCGTTTGGCGAGGATGGCCTCGACGATGCGCTGGGCCAGCTCGGGTTTCTCGGCCAGGACGCGTTGGGCGGCATCGCGTCCCTGGCCGATGAGTTCGCCGGCGAACTGGAGCCAGGAACCCTTCTTTTCGATGACGCCGCTTTCGAGGCCGGCGTCGAGGATGCTGCCTTCGCGGTTGATCCCCTGGTTGAAGAGGATGTCGAACTCGGCTTCTGCGAAGGGCGGGGCGAGCTTGTTTTTGACGACCTTGGCGCGGACGCGGCTGCCGATGGCGTTGCCGGAGGCGTCCTTGATGGTGTCCTTGCGGCGGATGTCGATGCGGACGCTGGCGTAAAACTTGAGGGCTTTGCCGCCGGGGGTGGTCTCGGGGTTGCCGAAGAGCACGCCGACCTTTTCGCGGATCTGGTTGGTGAAGATGCAGGCGGTCTTGGCCTTGGCCAGGACGGCGGTGAGTTTGCGGAGGGCCTGGCTCATCAGGCGGGCCTGCATGCCCATGGTGGCCATGCCCATCTCGCCCTCGAGTTCCGCCTTGGGCACCAGGGCGGCGACGGAGTCCACCACAATGACGTCGAGGGCGTTGGATCGGGCGAGCGTTTCGCAGATGGTGAGGGCTTCCTCACCGCTGTCGGGTTGGGACACCAGGAGGTCGTCGAGGTTGACGCCGAGTTTTTTGGCGTAGGCGGGGTCGAGGGCGTGTTCGGCGTCGATGAAGGCCGCCAGACCGCCAGCCTTCTGGGCGTTGGCGATGACGTGGAGCATGAGTGTGGTTTTGCCGGAGGATTCCGGGCCGTAGATTTCGACAATGCGACCGCGGGGTATGCCGCCCACGCCGAGTGCCAGGTCGAGTCCGAGTGCGCCCGTGGGGATGACCTCGATTTTGACGCGGGCCTGCTCGTCGCCCAGGCGCATGATGCTGCCCTCGCCGAAGGTTTTGGTGATGGTGGCGATGGCGGCGTCCAGATCGCGTTGGCGGGCCGGGTTCAGTCGGGGGGTGTCCGCCGTTGTCCTGGTCTCACTGGCGGCCTTGTCGGCCTGTGCTCGTTCATTGGTTTTGGGTGGCATGGCTTACAGTTTGCTGCATGAGCGGGCCCGGCCCCGCAGGGGGGCTTTTCGGGTTTCGTTCCGGCCGGCAGCGTATCGCGGGCGCGGGCGGCCGTCAAATCCGGTGGCAGGTGGGCCCAGGCGGGGGGTGGCGGTGTTCGGGTCGGGCGGGGGCGAGGATTCAGCCACCCCAAGGGCCGGGCATGCGGCCGCCCATGCGGGCCATGAGCTTTTGGAACCGGCCCATTTTTTTCATCATCTGCTGGATCTGGTTGAATTTTTTGAGGAGGTCATTGACGTCGCGGACGGTGACACCGCTGCCGCGTGCGATGCGGAAGCGGCGGCTGGCGTTGAGGATGTGGGGTTGCCGGCGTTCCTGCGGGGTCATGGCGCAGAGGATGGCCTCCATGCGACGCAGTTCCTTTTCCTGTTTGGCCAGGTCCACCTGCTGGAGGGCTTCGTCGCCGCCGGGCAGAAGTTTCATCAGGTTCTCGATCGGCCCCAGCCTGCGCATCTGGCGGAGTTGTTCGAGAAAATCCTCGAGGGTGAACTGGCCCTTGCGGAGTTTTTCCTCAAACCGTTTGGCTTCTTCGAGGCTGACGGCTTGGGCGGTCTTTTCGACCAGGCTGACGATGTCGCCCATGCCGAGGATCCGGGAGGCCATGCGATCGGGGTGAAAGGGTTCCAAGTCGTCCAGTTTTTCGCCGGTGCCGACGAATTTGATGGGTTTGCCGACGACGGCCCGGAAGCTGAGGGCGGCGCCGCCCCGGGCGTCGCCGTCCAGTTTGGTGAGGATGGCGCCCGTGATTTGCAGGGCCTGGTCGAAGTGAGTGGCGACGTTGACGGCCTCCTGGCCGGTGGCGGCATCGAGGACGAGGAGGATCTCGCGGGGTTTGACCAGGTCACGGAGCCGGACGAGTTCCTGGACGAGGGGCTCGTCGATTTGGAGGCGGCCGGCGGTGTCGAAGATCAGCACATTGCGCTGGAGGGATCGGGCCTGGTCCAGCGCGCCGCGGGCGATGGCCAGGACGTCTTTTTCGCCGCGGGGTGCGTAGGTGGGGATGCCGAGCTGCCGGCCGAGGGTCTCGAGCTGGTCCATGGCGGCGGGGCGGTAGACGTCCGCGGCCACCAGCAGGGGTTGCCGCCCTTGCTTGTGGAGGAGCCGGGCCAGTTTGCCGCTGGTGGTGGTTTTGCCGGAGCCGTGGAGGCCGACCATGAGGATGGCGGTGGGGTGGCCGCTGAGGTCCAAGCCGGCATGTGTCTCACCGAGGAGGGCGACCAGCTCGTCGTGGATGATTTTGATGACCTGCTGGCCGGGTTGGATGCTTTGGATGACTTCCTGGCCGAGGGCCTTGGTTTTGACGCGCTCGAGGAAGTCGCGCGCGACCTTGTAGTGGACGTCGGCGTCGAGCAGGGCAATGCGCACTTCGCGGAGGGCGTCGGCCATGTTGGCCTCGGTGAGCTTGCCCATGCCGCGAAGGTGGCGGAAGGCGTTCTGCAGTTTGCTGGTCAGCGATTCGAACATGCCGGATGGGAGGCTAGCAGGAGGGAGCCTGGCTGGCAAACGGCGGGTGCGGGCGGGTGGCGGAAACGCGCCGGGGTTTCCGAAGGTTTTGGGGCGCAGAAAGTTGCCCGGGAATTGACCCCGTTGACAACCGGCGCTGGCCGTGGCTTACTAAAGGTGCCCGAGTGGTGGGATACTCAAGTGGTCAACGAGGGCAGACTGTAAATCTGCTGGCGTTACGCCTTCACAGGTTCGAATCCTGTTCCCACCACCATCTTTTTTTGCCCTGCTTTCGTCCTGCCGAAGCGTGGGGAGTGGGTGTTGCGTGGACGGTGGATGAGCTGAATCTGCGGTGGCGGGGCGTGGAGGCCCGGTTTGGGCCGCGTGACGGAGGTTGCCTTGCGGCGGGATCGTCGGAGGGCGCGGCAGGTTACGAGGGCCTGGCGGTCCGGAGGCGGTCGAAAAGGTTTTTTCGTCGGGCCAGGGTTCGGTGGTGCGCTCGTAGAGGACGACCCGGGCCGGCGGGATGTTCCACCATACGACCATGGTCTGCCGGATCCGGAACCCCGGCCAGTGCAGGGAGGGTTCATGGCGGAGGCGGTAGCGGAATTGGATCCAGCCTTGGCCGGGGGCGAGGAGCCGGTGGATTTCGTGGACGACTTGCCGGCGGTCTTCCGGGGAAAAGGCGCGCAAGGGCAGGCTGGAAACGATGGCTGCGACCGGGGTGTCCGGGCCGAGGCGCTGCCGGAGCAATTGGCCTAGCTGACGGGCGTCGCCCTGCAGGACGTGAATGCCGGGAAAGCGTTTCTGGAGGACCTCCACGAGCCGGGGCATGGCTTCGACGGCCACGAGCCGGTCCGGGGACACGCCGCGGGCCAGGAGCGCTTCGGTGACGGCGCCGGTGCCCGCGCCGAGTTCGAGCACGTAGCCGTTGGGTGGGACGGGGACCCATCGTGCCATGGCCTGGGCGAGGAAACGCGAGCTGGGCGCCACGGCGCCGATGCGGCGGGGATGGGTGGCGTAGTGCCAGAGAATGAGGGGCGTGTCGGCGAAGGCGCGCAGGAGGCGCCGGAGGTGGGCGGAACGGGGGACGGGGGCGGGAACGGCCGGACGGTTGACCCGGGAGGCGCGGGGGGGGGGGGGGGGGGCCGTGCGTGCTGCTGGTGCCATGGTTCTGGGAGGGTTTCAGGCGGCGATGACCTCCTGTGGACCCCGGCCTCCGTTGACCAGAAAGAGGACGGCCATGCGGACGGCCATGCCGTTGGTGACCTGTTCGAGGATGACGGAGCGTTCGCCGTCGGCGGTTTCGCTGTCGATTTCGACGCCGCGGTTGATGGGCCCCGGGTGCATGATGAGGACGTCGGGCTTGGTGCCGGCCATGCGGGCAGGGTTGATGCCGAAGAGCTGGATGTACTCGGAGAGGCCGGGGAACATGGTGCGGCGCTGGCGCTCGTGCTGGATGCGCAGGAGGTTGATGACATCGGCGTCGCGGATGGCTTCTTCGAGGTTGTGGGTGATGCGGCAGCCGAGCTGCTCGAATTCGCGCGGCACGAGGGTGGGCGGGCCGCAGAGGGTCACGCGCGCGCCAAGTTTGGTGAAGCCCCAGATGTCGGATCGGGCCACGCGGCTGTAGAGGATGTCGCCGATGATGGTGACGTTGAGGCCTTCGATGGTGCCTTTTCGCTCGCGGATGGTGAAGAGGTCGAGGAGTGCCTGGGTGGGATGTTCGTGTGCGCCGTCGCCGGCGTTGATGACGTGGGCCTGGAGCACGCGGGCCAGGAAATGAGGGGCGCCGGCGGCGGAATGCCGGATGACGATGAAGTCCACGTTCAGCGCCTCGAGGTTGCGTGCGGTGTCCTTGAGGGTTTCGCCTTTTCGAAGGGAGGAGGCTTCGGCGGTAAAATTGATGATGTCGGCCGAGAGCCGTTGTTCGGCCAGTTCGAAGCTGGTGCGCGTGCGGGTGGAGGGTTCGACGAAGAGGTTGACGACGGTTTTCCCGCGGAGGGCGGGCACGGTTTTGATGGCGCGTTGACCGACGGCCTTGAAGGCGCGGGCCGTGTCGAGCACGGTGAGGATTTCCTCCGCCGTGAGGGATTCGATGTCCAGCAGATGGCGTCGGGTCCAGCTCATGGGCGTTCGAGGTACACGGCGTCTTCGGTGCCAGATTCGGAGAGGACCACCTCGATGCGTTCGGCGGGCGAGGTGGGGATGTTTTTGCCGACGAAATCGGCCTTGATGGGCAGTTCGCGGTGTCCGCGATCGATCAACGCAGCCAGTTGGATGCGGCGGGGCCTGCCGAAATCGTTGAGGGCGTCCATGGCGGCGCGGATGGTGCGGCCGCTGAAGAGGACGTCATCCACGAGCACCACGGTGCGGTCGGTGACGTCGAAAGGGATGACGGTGGGCTGGATGTCGGGTGCGACGCGTTGGTCGAGGTCGTCGCGGTGCAGGGAGACGTCGAGCTCGCCCACGGGGACGGGGTGGCCCCAGATCTCGGCCAGTCGGGCTGCCAGGCGGCGGGCCAGTTGGACGCCGCCGCGTTGGATGCCCACCAGGGCCACCCGGGTGGAGTCCTCGTTGGCCTCGGCGATTTCGTGGGCCATGCGGGCGAGGATCCGCTGCAGGACCGGACCGGAAAGAATGAGGAAGCGCTGGCTCATGCTGAAGGGCGGAGGTGCGCGGACACAGGTGTGCGGGTTCGGGCCCGGGCTGGCGGGGTGCACCCCTGGTCCATGCCGCGGGCGTTTGCACTCCTGAAGCAGTCGGCCATGGAAGGAGCGGGAGGCGGATCAGGAAGAGGGGGAGCGGTCGGGATTCGAATCAGAGCGAGTGGGGGAAGAGGGGGCGGAGGCGGGCTGCGTCGGGGCGCCCTGTTGCTGGCGCGCCATTGCCTGGCGGTAGGCGCGCCATTTGGAGCGGTGCTTGAGGATCCAGTCGGTCAGGGCCCGTTCGAAGCCGATGTCGTAGCCGGCCTTTTCCGACTCGATCCACTTGTGCTTGAGGATCTCCTCCCTTTCGGCCTGGAACTCGCGGTAAAGGGTCGAGTTCCGAAGCAGGTCGTCCCCGTCCAGTTCTTTGGTGTCTTCCGCCATAGCAGGTTTGGACATAGGCGAACCTTTCAGCTCTACGGGGCACAGTAAGCCCATTTCCCCGGCATGACAAACCAAAAGTCCCGCCAACGGGCGCGGCACACCGCCCCGCTCAGATCCAAGAATCTGGGAATCAGCCATTTGTGTATGCGGTGCGCGGTCCGGTGGGCTTGTGGCCCGCGGCGCGACGGCGGGTGGGACGCCTTTGCACGGGGCTGCGGTGGCGGCGGCGATTTTTGGGCTGGAAAGGCGTGGTGGCGGCGTTTCAGGCTGGTGGTGAGAATGGAACCCGAAGGGGCACGGCGGGCGCTCTCGGGGGTGGACCGGGGGCCGAAGACCGGGCCTGCCATGAGAGCAGGACCGCGGGGGCGCGTCGTAACCTGCCGTCGAATGCAGAGAAGACCATGAAATCGAACAAGCAGATTGAGCAGGCTTACCGGTGGGCGCGGGAACGGTTTGCGGCTGTGGGTGTGGACACGGAGGCGGCCCTGGCCCGGTTGTCCGGGCTAAGGGTGTCGTTGCATTGCTGGCAGGGGGATGATGTGCGGGGTTTCGAGAGTGCGGCCGACGCGCCGGGTGGCGGGCTGGCGGTCACGGGGGCTTATCCGGGGCGGGCGCGGACGCCGGAGGAGCTGCGGCAGGATGCCGAGAAGGCGTTCTCGTTGATTCCCGGCCGGCACCGGTTCAACCTGCACGCGATTTACGGGGAATTTGGCGGCCGCAAGGTCGAGCGGAACGAGATCGGTGTGGAACATTTCCGGGGCTGGATCGAGTGGGCCCGGGGGCTGGGGCTGGGCCTGGATTTCAACCCGACCTGTTTTGCCCATCCGCTGGCGTCGGACGGATTCACGTTGTCGCATCCGGATCGGTCGGTGCGGCGTTACTGGATCGAGCACTGCCAGCGGTGTCGGGAGATTGGTGCGGCGATGGGTCGTGCATTGGGCACGCCTGCGATGACCAACGTGTGGATACCGGACGGGATGAAGGACACGCCGGCTGATCGGCGGGGACCGCGCGAGAGGTTGTTGGAATCGTTGGATGAGGTGTTCCGGAAGCCGTTGCCCTCCCGGTACAACCTCGACTCCGTGGAGGGCAAACTGTTCGGCATCGGTGCCGAGAGTTACACGGTGGGGATGCACGAGTTTTATCTGGGTTATGCGGTGACGCGGCGCAAGTGGCTCTGTTTGGACGCGGGCCATTATCATCCGACGGAAAGTCTGGCCGACAAGATCTCCTCGGTGCTGACGTACGTGCCGGGGATCCTGCTGCACGTGAGTCGGGGGGTGCGGTGGGACAGTGATCACGTGGTGATTCTGAACGACGATTTGCTGGCGATTGCGCAGGAACTCGTGCGCGGGCGGTATTTGGACCGGACCCGGCTGGGGCTGGACTTTTTCGATGCGAGCATCAACCGGGTGGCAGCCTGGGTGATCGGGGCACGCAGTTTTTTGCGGGCGTTGCTGACGGCGCTGCTGGAGCCGTGGCCGGAGTACCAGCGCCTGGAGCGTGCGGGCGATTACACGGGACGCCTTGCGTGGATGGAAGAGGCCAAGAACCTGCCCTACGGAGCGGTGTGGGATTATCACTGCCTGCGGTCGGGCGTGCCGGCGGGGATGGCCTGGCTGGAGGAGGTGCGGGAGTACGAACGGAAGGTCCTGAGCCGGCGGAGTTGAGTGCGTTTGCAGGGGCGACCGTGTGGCGGGGTCGGTTGAGGGAGGGCCCGCGCCCGGCCTGGCGGCGCGGTGTTGCGGAGGGGTGACCGGCCTGTCCTGTGGGGACCGGCCGGCGGGTTGCCAACCGGCGCGGCGCGGCCTACATTCGGCGGTCCGACATGCAGCCGAAGAACCAAGTGGAAGCCCCCCGGCGCGTCGGTTTGGTCTCGCTGGGGTGCGCAAAAAACCTGGTGGACGCCGAGGTGATGCTGGGGACGTTGCTACGGGACGGGTTCGAGATTACGAACGACCCGACCCGGGCCGATGCCCTGATCATCAACACCTGCTCGTTCATTGACGCGGCGCAGGAGGAGAGCGTGGACGCGATCCTGGAGTCGGCGGAGTTTCGGGAGGCGCATCGGCGGGGCCAGGCGTTGATCGTATCGGGGTGTTTGCCGCAGCGTTTTCGGGCGCAGCTGCGGGATCTGTTGCCCGAGGTGGACGCCTTCATGGGGGTGGACGAGGTGCCGCAGGTGAGCGAGATCGTCCGGGAGGCGCTGGCCCACCGGGCGACGCGGCTGGCGGGCGCGGCGGCCCGGCAGGGGCGGGCCCGTGCGGCTCTGAGAAAGGAGCTGCTGCAGCTGCACGAAACGGGGTCGGGCAACGGCGGTGGAGGTGCCGGCGGGAGGCGCGGCGCCGCGGTGGCTCCGGCGCCGGTGCTCGTGCAGGCGCGCCCGCGGTACATTCCGGACTACGAGACTCCCCGGTTTCGACTGACGCCGCCACACTACGCCTACGTGAAGATTGCCGAGGGCTGCAATCATCCCTGTTCGTTCTGCATCATCCCGCAGATGCGAGGTTCTCATCGGAGTCGGCCGATGGAAGACGTCCTGCAAGAGGCGCGGGCGTTGTTGGAACAGGGCGTGCGGGAGCTGAATCTGATTTCCCAGGATTCCACCTATTACGGGCTGGACCTGCGCCCGCGGCGGGCTGGTGCGATTGCGGCGCCGGATCGGTTTCGCCGGGCGGTACAGGAGCTGCCGCCGGACACGCCCACGCTGGCCCGGTTGTTGGAGGCGCTGGACGCGTTGCCGGGGGACTTTTGGATCCGCGTGCTGTACACGCATCCGGCGCACTGGACGGACGAACTGATCCGCACCTTTGCCCGGTGCCGCAAGGTGGCCCGTTACGTGGACATGCCGCTGCAGCATATCCACGACCTGATGCTGGAGCGGATGCGGCGGGAGACGACCCGTGCCTACATCGAGGAGTTGTTGCAGCGGATCCGGGAGGGGATACCCGGCGTGACCCTGCGCACGACGTTCATCGTGGGTTTTCCGGGCGAGACGGAGGCTTGTTTCGAGGCCCTGCTGGAGTTCATGGAGCGGGTTCGGTTCGATCGAGCGGGTGTGTTCCTGTACTCGCGAGAGGAGGGGACCCGGGCGGCGCGGATGGCCCAGCAGGTCCCGGCCGAGGTGAAGGCGCGTCGGCGGGATCGTGCCATGGCGTTGCAGCGGCGGATTTCCCGGGAGCGGAACGAGGCGATGGTGGGACGGAGGCTCCGCGTGTTGGTGGAAGGTCATCTGCAGGGGAACGAGGCGGCGCCGGCCGAGATCCGGTCGTGGGAACAGGGTCTGGTGCGGGAGGGGGCTGAGGATGGCCAGCGGCTTGGGCGGGGGCGCTGGTCGGTGGCCCGTTCGGAGGCGGATGCCCCCGAGGTGGACGGGCGGGTCTTCGTCCGCGGCCGGTTGCCGGTCGGCGAGTTCGTCACTGTGGAGGTGGTGGGAGCCACGGACTATGACCTGCTCGCCCGACCGGTGGCAGCGTGATCCGAACGAACCCGGCGGGGCACGGGCCGTGGCGTCGGAGGGGCCGGGTCCTTGACTTCGACCCGGACGATGCAAAACTGGGGCAGACTGGCGGATTGTGAGGCTTGGAAAGGGGTGAACCGAGCCGCGTGTGGCGGTTTGCGGGGCGGCGGAGGACAGATGGAATGGTTCGGGCATGAACTGGATGCTTTGGATGGCGCTGGCGGTTGTGGGAGGGCTTCTGGTGGCCTGGCCGCGGCGGGGTTTGTGGGCCCGTTTGCGTGAGGCGCGGCGTCTGGCAGAGCGAGCGCGGCGGGAGGACGCGCTCAAACACATCCTGAAGACCGAGGCCAACGGGCGTGAGGCCACGCTGGAGAGCGTCAGCGGCGCGTTGCAACTCTCGCCTCAAAAAGCCGCCGGGCTGCTGGCAGAGCTGGAGTCGGGGGGGCTGATCTCGTTCGAGGGCGGGCGCATGCAACTGAGTCCGCAGGGCCGCGAACTGGCCACCCAGGTGGTGAGGGCGCATCGGCTGTGGGAGAGTTATCTGGCGGACCGTACCGGTCTGACGGAGGAACAGTGGCATCGTCTGGCGGAGCGGCAGGAGCACCTGCTCAGCCGACAACAAACCGAGGCCCTGGCAGCCGAGCTGGGTCACCCGCGTGTGGATCCCCACGGGGATGCCATTCCGGAACCCGGGTCCGCCCTGCCTGCCGACCGCGGGGCCTCATTGAACAGCCTTGAGCCGGAGACCCCCGCGGTCATTACCCACGTGGAGGATGAGCCACAGCCCTTGTACGCACGGCTGGCGCGCGAAGGGTTGCGGCCCGGGGTGAAGATCTGCGTGCTCGAGCGCACGCCCAACACGGTCCGGCTCTGGGGCCAGGGGCGGGAACACCTGCTTTCGCCCGTCGAAGCCCAGAGCATCGGCGTGGAACCGTTGTCCGACACCAGCCTGCGGGATTTGCAGGGCGAGGTTTTTTTGCACCAGTTGGCTCCGGGCCAGACGGCGCGGGTGGTGGAACTCTCGCCCGCGTGCCGGGGTTTGGAACGGCGTCGGTTGTTGGACCTGGGCTTCGTTCCCGGCACGCGGGTCACGGTGGACATGGCCGGTCCGCTCGGGGATCCCCGCGCCTATCGGGTGCGCGGGAGCCTGGTGGCCCTGCGTCAGGACCAGGCCCGATGGATACGGGTGGAACCCTTGCCAGCGGAGGCCGCATGAGTGAGCCGACCTCTCTTTCCGGTGCCGCGGTGACGCCGGTGGGTGAAGCGTGCGAGAGTTGTGCGGTCTTCCGCGCGGCCCGGCTTCGGAAACTCGGTGTACGCGTGGGACGGGCCGATTTTGTGGTGGCGCTGGCGGGCAACCCCAACACCGGCAAGAGCACCGTGTTCAATGCGTTGACCGGTCTGCGGCAGCACACCGGCAACTGGCCGGGCAAAACCGTCACCCGCGCCGAGGGGGCCTTCGAGTACAACGGACGGCGTTACAAACTGGTGGATCTACCCGGGACCTATTCCCTGCTGTCGACCAGCCCCGACGAACAGGTCGCGCGGGACTTCCTGTTGTTCGGGCAGCCGGATGTGACCGTGGTGGTGGCGGACGCCACGCGTCTGGAACGGAACCTCAATCTGGTGCTGCAGGTGCTCGAGATTACCGACCGTGCCGTGCTGTGCGTGAACCTCTTGGACGAGGCCGAGCGACATGGAATTCAGGTGGACACCCGCCAACTGGCACGGGACCTGGGGATTCCGGTGGTGGGCACGGCCGCGCGCCGCGGCCGGGGGCTGCCCGAGCTGCTGCAGGCCATCGAGGACGTGGCCACCGGACGGGTCCGGTGCCGTCCCTTCCGCCTGCCCGAACCGCCGCCGGCCTTGCGGGAGGCCATTCAAGACCTGGTACGGCGCCTGGAACGGTTGTATCCCGGTCTGCCCAACGCCCGCTGGGTGGCCATGCGCCTGCTGGCGGGCGACGAGAGCATCCTCAACGCCATTCGCTCGGGTGAACTGGCGGCGCTGAGCCGGTCCGGGGCGGCTGTTGCCGGACCGGCCCCGGAGTCTGAACGCGCGGTCGAGACAACGTGAAACCCGCATGAAGGAAACCCCGGCCATTCCGCCGGCCCCCGAGGTGGACGACCTGCTGCGGACCGCCCGGCAATACCGGCAGCGATTGCAGGCAGACCTGCACGAGCAGATGGTCGAGGCCATCTACGCACAGGCCGAGCGGATCGTGTCTCGTGCGGTCTCCACTCCGACCGCGCCGGCCCGGCCGACGTTTGATCGTGCCCTGGATCGGATCGTCACCAGCCGTGTTTGGGGGTTTCCCATCATGTTCGCGCTGTTTGCGGTGATGTTCTGGATCACCATCAGCGGAGCGAATGTTCCCTCGGGGTTGCTCGCCGAGTGGTTGGTGGAGCGCGGTCATCCCTGGCTGCGGGGATTGACGACGGGCTGGGGGTGGCCGGACTGGTTGCGGGGCCTCACCGTGGACGGGATGTATCTGGCCACGGCATGGGTGGTAAGCGTGATGTTGCCGCCGATGGCGATATTTTTCCCGATGTTCACCCTCCTCGAGGATTTTGGCTATCTGCCGCGCGTGGCCTTCAACCTGGACGCGCTCTTTCGGCGTGCGGGTGCTCATGGCAAACAGGCCATGAGCCTGATGATGGGGTTCGGGTGCAACGCCGCGGGGGTGGTGTCCACGCGCATCATTGACAGTCCACGCGAACGGTTGCTGGCCATTCTTACGAACAATTTTTCCCTGTGCAACGGCCGCTGGCCGACGCAGTTCCTGATGGCCACGCTGTTTGTGGGGGCGCTGGTGCCCGCTCCGTGGTCCAGCCTGGCCGCGGCCGCGGCGGTTACGGGTGTGGCGGCGCTGGGTGTGGTGCTGGCGTTGCTCGTTTCCTGGGCGCTCTCGCGCACGGTATTGAAGGGCGAGCCCTCGGCGTTCAGCCTGGAGTTGCCGCCCTACCGCCCGCCGCGGCTCTGGCAGACCTTGTACACCTCGTTGTTGGATCGGACGCTGTTCGTTCTCTGGCGGGCGGTGGTTTTTGCCCTGCCCTGCGGGGCCTTGATCTGGTTGAGCGCCAATGTGCACATCGGAGGGGAGAGCGTCGCGGCGCACTTGATCCGGGCGTTGGATCCGCTCGGGCTCTGGCTCGGGTTGAACGGCGTCATTCTCCTGGCCTATGTGCTGGCCATTCCGGCCAACGAGATCGTGATCCCGACGGTGTTGATGCTGACCGTGCTGGTGACCGGCGCACCGGGTGTGGGCGCCGGTGCCGGGGTGATGTTCGAGGTGGAGGATCAGAATGTACTGAAACAGGTGCTGACCCAGGGAGGCTGGACCGCCCTGACGGGCATCAACCTCATGTTGTTCAGTCTGCTGCACAACCCCTGCAGCACCACACTTTACACGATCTACAAGGAGACCGGCAGCCTGCGCTGGACCGCTTGGGCCGCGCTGCTGCCGTTGGCACTGGGTTTCGCCGTTTGTTTCCTGGTGGCCCGGATCTGGCAGTGGTGCACCTGACGGCCCGGGCTTCCGACGGTCAACGCCAAGTGGGTCCGGACTGTGAAAGGTTGGCTCCGCTTTTGGCCGGGGACCGCCGGCGCGCCCGTGGCCGCAGCGGGGCGCCCGGCCCGGGGATCTTGTTCCCTTCACGTCCGGCGGACCAATACCGCCTGGTGCGGGCGTTCGCGGTGTGACGCTTTGGACTAAAAGTCCTCAAGTTGAAACCCGGGTGTGCCGATGAAAAGGCATTCGTCCGGCCCCCGGCCCCGGTTTTTTTGGGGATTGCCGGGTGGGTGGCACGGGCTACACTGGGCATTGCGGCGATGCAGATTGAACCTGGACAGACGGTCCTGCTGACCGGGGCCTCGGGCGGTCTGGGCAGCGTGATGGCGCGGGCGCTGGCGGATCGGCGGGTCCGGCTCTTCCTGGTGGCGCATCCGGGGGCACGTTTGGAGCCTTTGGCGGAGGAACTCCGCGCCCGCGGGGTGGAGGCCGAGCCATGCATTGCGGACCTGCGGGTGGCGGCCGAACGCCATCGGGTGGTCCAACAGGTGCGCCGGCGTTTCGGCCCGGTGGACCTGTTGATCAACAACGCCGGCGTGGAACACAACGGTTACTACCACCGGTTGGCGGAGTCGGAAATCGAGGAGGTTTTGTCGGTGAACCTCGTGGCGGCGATGATGCTGACCCGGTTGGTGTGGCCGGAAATGTTGGAACGGCGGCGCGGGCACGTGGTGAACATTGCCTCGCTGGCCGGCAAGGCCGGGCCGGCGTTTCAGGAACCGTATGCCGCTTCCAAGGCCGGTTTGATCGCCTTCACACATGCCCTGCGGGCGACGTATGGTGGGTCGGGGGTGAGCGCCTCGGTGATCGTGCCCGGGTTCGTGGAGACGGGGATGTACGAGCGCCTGAAGGCCCTGGCGGGTCGGCCCGCGCCGCCGCTGTTGGCTGCGGTAACACCGCAGCGGGTGGTTCGGGCGCTGTTTCGAGCCGTGGAGCGCGATCTGGCCGAGGTAATGGTGACGCGCTATCCGGTACGTCCTCTGCTGGCGTTATTGCAGCTGGTGCCGGGAGCCTCAGCCTGGTTGACGCGCCTTTTCGGCGTAAACCGTTTCTTTCAAGCAGCAGCGGAGACTGGCACCGCCCGACCACTTACAACCGGTTAGCATGGCTCAAGCTTGCTACCGGGATTAGCCCGGGGAGAGCTGTTTTATGAAGACAATCTGGTCAAGAATCAAGAGCGGGCGCTTCGGTGTTTGGTTATTGTTGCTCCGGCCTTGGCCATCCTCTTTGTGGTGGTTGGCGCTTCTGGGTGTGAGCCCCTGCATGGGCACAGGTTTTCGCCTGCCCGACCAGGACGCATTCGCGACGGCGCGTGGCGAGGCTTTCGCTGCCACTGCCGACAATCCGTCGGCGATTTACTAGAACCTATCCCTAAACGGTCGTTGTAAGTCGTCTCCAGGCGTGGTAGGAGC
>ERZ795043.354-NODE-354-length-44788-cov-402.570630_pt1 | contig 44788 bp, 36 predicted proteins | sample MGYA00375127_ERZ795043 | MGnify/ENA primary metagenome ERZ795043 (study PRJEB30172, sample SAMN05518447) | compost metagenome | isolation source: Feedstock adapted compost from Newby Island compost facility, Milpitas, CA | place: USA:Newby Island compost... | reverse complement strand
ACAGGAGCCCTTTTTATGTTTTTAAAAGAGTTTTACTTTCGAAATTCAGGATAAATGTATTTTTGTCCTTAGCGCAAGCTTTCGCCCCGTCGTTCGCGTTCCCGGCTTGACAAGACTCCCCCAAATTGTAAAATTGTAGTAAAGCGTGACGAAGAACGTCCCTTTATCCGGCGAGTGAAGGGGCGTTCTTTTTTTCGGAGGAGGGATAGAATGGCGGACTTTGCGACGGCACATGAGGCGTTTGTCCGGCGTCATCTGGCGCGGCGAAAAGGCGAAAGGAAAGGAAGACTGGAACGCGGCCACCGTCATGCCGAGACCGAGTTTCTGCGCAATGTCTGGTGGCCGCTCATGGGGAATTTCGACCACCTGCATCCGGAATTCGAAGTGACCGATTGGCGCGGCCATTCGTATTTCGCCGATTTTGCGTATCTGCCTCCGGAAAATCTGCGTCTGCTCATCGAAATCAAGGGGTTCAATTCCCATGTCCGGGACATGGATCGCAAAAAGTTTTGCAACGAGCTGAACCGTGAATTGTTCCTGCAGGCGATCGGTTACCGCCTGATCTCTCTGGCCTATGACGACGTGGCTGAGCGGCCGGAACAATGCCAGATGCTTCTGCGCATGTTCCTGGACCGTTTTCTGCCCAGCCGCCGGACCGCACAACGGGCCGTGTTTGCGGAAAAAGAACTGGTGCGGTTCGCCGCCGGACTTCCCGGGCCTGTCCGCCCCATCGACGTTTGCCGGCATTTCGGAGTCAATCCGCGAACCGCCGTCCGCATGCTGCACCGGTTGCGCGACAAGGGCTGGCTGCGGCCGGCATCCGGCACCCGCCGCGTCACCGGCTACGAACTCGCCGTGAAAAACTGGACGGATTTGATGGATTGACCGTCATCGCCGGACCTCGCACCTTGGTCAGCCTTCTCGCTGTGATCGATCCTCACACCTTGGTCAACGGAGCGAACGCGGCCAGCAGCCGCTTGATGCCGATCGGGGCGGGAAAGGCGATCTGCAGTTCGGTGTCGTTGCCCGTCCCTTTCACCGCGACCACGGTACCGATGCCCCATTTGGCGTGGCGGACTTTGTCGCCGGCGGTCAACCCCGCCAGCGCCGCCGCGCCTTGGCCCGTTCCGGCGCCGGCGGCAGCCGCGGATCCGGCGGAACCGGCGCTTCCCGCACTTCGGCCACCGCCCCACGCGGAACCGGCGCTCCGTTCGGCGTCGTCCCGCACGCCCGCGCCGAAACCGGGCCCGGACCGCCGTCCGAACCCGCCGGAACCGGAATCGCCGGCGCCGTAGCCGCTTCCGGATCTGCGGGCGCCATATCCGTATCCGCCGCCGAATCCGCCGGAGCCATATCCATCGGAACCGTATCCGTACCCGCCGCCATACCCGTCATACCCGTATCCGGACCCGCCGTACCTGTATCCGCGTCCGTACCCGTATCCGTAACCGAACCCGCCAAATTGACGCACGTCCTTCAGCTTGTCCGGTATTTCCGCCAGAAAACGGGACGGCATGTTGCTGCTGGTTCGCCCGTAGAGCAGCCGGGTGCGGGCATGGCTCAAATACAGCTTCCGCATGGCGCGCGTGATGCCCACATAGCAGAGGCGGCGCTCTTCCTCCAGCTCCTCCGGTTCCGTCAGCGCCCGGCTGCCCGGGAAAATGCCTTCTTCCATGCCGACGATGAACACCGCCGGAAACTCCAGCCCCTTGGCGCTGTGCAGGGTCATGAGCACGACCGCGTCCCCGGCTTCTTCCCCGTCCCCCAGCGAGTCGATGTCGGCAATCAGCGCCAGGTCCGTCAAGAACGCGAGCAGCGACTTGTCTTCGTTGCGCTTTTCGAATTCCTGCGTCACGGACAAAAGTTCGTCGATGTTTTCCAGCCGGGCCTGCGCTTCCAGCGAACCGTCGCGCCGGAGTTCCTCGCGGTAGCCGGACAGCTCCGCCGCCTGCTCGGTGAGCTCGGTCACCGACAGGTATTCCGACATCTGATGCAGGTTCATGATCAAATCCCGGAATTCGCCCAAGGCTTTCCGCGCCCGGGACTGGATGTCCAGCTCCTCCAGCCCGTCGCACAGCAGGCGAAACACGGAGACGCCGCGGGCGGCCGCTTCCGCCGTCACTTTGTCCCACGTCGCATCGCCGATGCCGCGCTTGGGCACGTTGACGACCCGCTCCATGCTGATGTCGTCGTCCGGATTGGCCGCAAGGCGCAGATAGGCCAGCATGTCCTTGATTTCCTTGCGGTCGTAGAACCGGATGCCGCCGACGATGCGGTACGGAATCTCAGCCTTGATCAGAATTTCTTCGATCACCCGCGACTGGGCATTGGTCCGGTATAGCACCGCATGATCTCCGTACCGCATGCCGCTTTCTTCCACGTTCCGGCGAATCGTGTCCGCGACGAACATCCCTTCCCCGTGCTCGGTGTCCGCCTCGCAGACGACGATGTTGTCTCCGCCGCGCACGTCCGTCCACAAATTTTTCGGCTTCCGGCCGGCGTTGTTGGCAATGACGGCGTTGGCCGCGTCCAGGATGGTCGAAGTGGACCGGTAGTTTTGCTCCAGCAGCACCGTTTTCGCTTCAGGATAGTCTTTTTCAAAATTGAGGATGTTGGTGATGTCCGCGCCCCGCCAGCGGTAGATCGACTGGTCGCTGTCGCCGACGACGCACAGGCCGCGGTGTTTGGCCGCGAGCAGCCTGCACAGCACGTATTGGGCGTGGTTCGTGTCCTGATACTCGTCGACGTGGATGTAGCGGAACCGGTGCTGATAGTAGTCCAAAACATCCGGCGCTTCCCGGAAAAGCCGGACGGTGAGCATGATGAGGTCGTCGAAATCGAGGGCGTTGTTGCTTTTGAGGCGCTTCTGGTACTGAGTGTACACCTTGGCCACGATCGACTGGAAAAAGTCCCCTTGCCGGTCCGCGTACTGGTCGGCCGTGACCAGTTCGTTCTTGGCGGCGCTGATGGCGGCGAGAATCGCCTTGGGTTCGAACCGTTTGGAGTCCAGATTCAGTTCCTTCATCACATTGCGGACCACGGACAGCTGGTCGGTGGCGTCCAGGATGCCAAAGGACGAACCGTAGCCGATCCGTTCGATGTCTTTGCGCAGGATACGCACGCACATGGAATGGAACGTGCTGACCCAGATGTCCGCCGCGGCGGGTCCGACCAGCTTCGCCACCCGTTCCTGCATTTCGCGGGCGGCCTTGTTGGTGAAGGTGATGGCCAGGATGGCCCACGGCGGAGCGATGTTCTTGGCGATCAGATAAGCGATGCGGTACGCGAGCACGCGCGTTTTGCCGCTGCCGGCTCCCGCCAGGACAAGCAGCGGGCCGTCGGTCGTGGTCACCGCTTCCCGCTGGCGAGGATTCAGCTCCTCAAGCATGGCGTCCGGATCCCGGGAATCCGTCCGCGCGCGTTCAAAATACATGCGTATCCGCTCCTTTTAAGTAAAAAAACTGGTAATTACCGTCGGACAACCTTGGGATACGGCGGACGATCCGTCAGACTGCAAGCAGCCCGGTCCAAGACACCGCAAACCGTCCGGAGCGAGGCACCGCTGACCACCCGGTCCGCGGGACACCACAAACCGCCGGGTCTGGAACACCGCTTGCGAACCATCCAAAACACCGCACATGGCCCGGTCAGGGACATCGGGAACAGCCCGTTGCGGGACACCGCAAGCGGCCCGTTCGAAACATCCGGCCGCCTCGGTGCGGAACCCGTCTTCGCGGCACGGCACCGCGATCCGTGCCGCTCCGCGGGACCGCCATCCTTAACGTCGTCAGGTTCAAACCGGCGGCTTGGCTCCCTTGACCGCTTCCACCGTGGCCAAAGCCGCATCCGGATCGTCGTACAACGCGTTGCCGACGACCACCGTATCGGCCGCCTGCGCCGCTTCCCGCGCCTGTTGCGCGGATCGGACGCCGCCGCCGTAGAAAAGCCTGGCCTGCGACAGCATGCCGCGCACGCGCCGCACCAGTTCCATGTCGCCAAAAACGCCGCTGTATTCCAGATAGACCACCGGCACCCGCCACAGCCGGTCCGCCAGCTGGCAATAGGCCGCCACCCCGTCGGCGTCCAGGCCGGTGTCCGCGCCGGTCACCCGGGCGACGGCGGAATCGCCGTTCAGCACGATATACGCTTCGCCCGCGGTGATGTCCCAGGGCACCAGCCGGCCGAAACGCCTCAACGCATCTGCATGGCGGCCGATCCACCAGTCGCGGTGGCCGGCGTTGAGCACCATCGGAATGAAATATCCGTCAAAACCGGGTACGGCGAGGGACGGATCGGTGACTTCCAGGGCGCAGGGCACTTCGAACCGGCGCACCCGCGCGAGCAGTTCGACGGTCTTGCCGTACGTCACGCCGCTCGAACCGCCCACCAGCACCGCATCGGTGCCGGAACGGCACACCCGCTCCAGGGTCCGGTCGTCGATGGCGCGGTCCGGATCGAGCTTGAACACATGCCTCCACGTGCGAAAAAACATGGCGGTTCCGCCTGCCTTATGTCCCGTCGTTGATCCCCGGAGGTTCCCAAGCTGCATCCCGAAATCTGCAAGCTCAAGCCGCCGGCTGAAAGCCGCAGGCCGAAAGCCGAAGACCGCCAAACCGTCCCCTAACCGTCGCTTTCCAGCCGCTGCCGCAGAAAATTCCGGAACTCCTCCGCCAGATCGGGGCGATCCAGCGCGAAATCGACGATCGTCTGCAGGTAGCCGAGCTTTTCCCCCGTGTCGTACCGCTTGCCTTCCACCATATACGCGTATACCGGCTCCGTTTGCAGAAGCCGCGAGATCGCGTCCGTCAGCTGGATTTCGCCGCCCGCCCCGACATCCTGCGTCTCCAGCAGGTCGAAAATCGCCGGGGTGAGGATGTACCGCCCGATGATGGCGATGTCGGAAGGAGCCCGGTCGGGGTCCGGTTTCTCCACCAGGCCGCGCACGGCCACCAGGCGTTCGTCGGCATCCGCACCCCCCCGATCCCACGGAGCGGGATCGATGATGCCGTAACGCCGCGTCTCCGGGCGCGGCACCCTGCGGGCCGCCAGCACGCTGGCGCCCACCCTGTCGTACACGTCGATCAGCTGCTTGAGCCCGGGCACCGGCGACTGGATAATGTCGTCCCCGAGCAGAACGGCGAACGGCTCGTTGCCGATGAACTTGCGGGCGCACCAGACGGCGTGGCCAAGGCCTTTGGGTTCCTTTTGGCGTATGTAATGGATGTCGGTCAGCTGGGAAGCTTTCCGCACTTCGTCGAGCAGATCCAGCTTTCCTTTTTGCAGCAGATTTTGCTCCAGCTCGAAATAGCTGTCAAAGTGGTCTTCGATGGACCGCTTCCCCTTGCCGGTCACGATCAGGATGTCCTCGATGCCGGACGACACCGCTTCTTCCACGATGTACTGGATGGCCGGCTTGTCGATGATCGGCAGCATTTCCTTTGGCATCGCCTTGGTGGCGGGAAGGAAGCGGGTGCCGAGGCCGGCGGCGGGAATGATCGCTTTCCGGATTCGCATGGCTGGCAACATCTCCTCGGTGTACTACACACAAAACGATGATCGCACAACACTATGATACGGAAACTTTTCCGGCTCGTCCAACTTCACCGGTTTCCGGCGGCAAAAAGGCGTTCCAACAAAAACTCCCCGGAGGCCATCTCCGGGGAGTCTTCTCTCTGCGTGACGGACGCCCAGTGCGCGGCTTGCAACCCGGGGCGGGCGTCACCAGCCGCTGATCATCACGTAATCGGTGTACAGAAACACCAGCAGCGCCACGGCTGCAAATCCGATGGCAAAGCGGTTCTTGCGCGGGCGCTCCATCAGAAGCCGGATGAGCCCGGCGGCGATCAGCAGCGTGAAGATGATCATGAACACGTCAAACGGCTGGAAGTTGCTCGCAGCCGTCTCTGCCAGTAACATGAAGGAACCTCCTTTGTTCGCCCCGCTGGCGCGTTCGCTGACGAATGCTTCCTCGATAATTTCTATGTTATCCTGCCCGCCCGTTTCTGACAAGACCGGACCCCGCCCATGTAACAAGTTTGTCACAAGCGGCGATCCGTGTTGCATGCGCGGAGGGGTTGGGGAGCGGACCGGAAGAACATACTGGTAACAAAAAGGCGAAACGGAAACCGCAGGCGAAAAGCGCGAGGCGCCAGGCACAAGGAGGCAAAACCGAGGCATGAACGGTTCCTCACGGCTTCTGTACAGGATCTTCACATGCTGCCTGATCCTCTGGCTGGCGGCCGACTCCGTCGCACCGCATGGCTTTCCGGCGGCAGGCGCGTCCGGAACCGCGCTCTCCGCGGCGGCGGCCCGCACGGGCGAAGGAAACGTCCCGGAACGTCCCGGCGAAAGTTCCCTTCCCCGCACGCTGCGCTCGTTGGAAGAACAGGTGGACAGCCTGAACCGCGAACAACGGCGGCTTCTTGCGCGGATCGGCGAGCTGCGGCGAAAAAATCGGGTGGCGGTTCGCAGGCTGCCCTTCAGGCGGCTTGATCACGTGTTGTCCCGGGCGAAGCCGGCGTTGGAGGAAATCCGGTCGGCCCGGCGGGAATGGGAAAAGCTGCACAGGAAGCAACAAGCCGCAGCCGGCCGGTTCCGGCGCCACCGCCGGAAGGCCGACTGGGATGCGGCCCTGAACGATCTGTCGGTCATCGTGCGATACGGTCGCCAAGCGGCGGAGCAACTGGAACGCGAGCTCCACGCGGAGTTGAAACTGATGGAGCTGTTGCGCCAGGCGGGCTCGCCGTGACCGTACCCGCCGCGCTGGAAACATCTTTCTTGCCGGCCGTTACAGGTCCATGTCGCCGCGAAAGGCGCATTCGATGATGCGGCGAATGTCTTGCGCCGAGGTCAGCCGCGGGTTGACCAGCACGTTCCCGCTGCGCAAGGAATCCTCCACCATCTTGTCCAGCCTGGCCATGTCCACGCCCAGCTCCCGGATGGTATCCGGAATGCCCAGGCGCCGGTTCATTTCGCGGACGGCCCGCACGGCCAGATGCGCCGCATCGGCGGGCGCGAGGCCGGCGGTTTCGCAGCCCAGCGCTTCCGCAATATCGGCCATGCGCTCCGGACAGGCGGGCAAGTTGAACTTCATGACATAAGGAAGCAGGACGGCGTTGGCGATGCCGTGCGGAATGTCGAAAATGCCGCCCAGCGTGTGGGAAATGGCGTGCACGTTGCCAAGGCGGGACTGGGCGAAGGCGGCGCCCGCCATCATGGACGCGACCAGCATCCGTTCCCGGCTGTGCAGGTCGGTGCCGGCAAAGTAGGCGCGATCGATATGCCCCGCGATCATCCGCATGGCGGTCAGCGCCAAGGCCTGACTGGCCGGATTGGCCGCTTTGGAGGTGTACGACTCGATGGCATGGGTCAGCGCGTCCATGCCCGTCGCCGCCGTGAGGGGCTGCGGCAGGTTCAGGGTCAGCAGCGGATCCAGGATGGCCAGCTTGGGAAACAGATGCGGGCTGATGACCGCGGCTTTGAACGATATGGAACGGTTGGTGACGATGGTCGAAGCCGTCACCTCGCTGCCCGTGCCGGCCGTCGTCGGGATGGCGATGCACGGCAGACCGGGATTCGGGATGCGCCCGACGCCTTCGTAATCCAGGATGTTCCCCGGATTGGCGGCCATGATGGCGATCCCTTTGCCCGCGTCGATACTGCTGCCGCCGCCGATCGCCACGACGGCGGCGCATCCCGAGGCCTTCAGGAGTTCCAGCCCCTCCATGATCGTCTCCGCCGAGGGATTGGGCTCGACCTTGTCGTACACTTCATACCGGATCCCGCTTCCGTCCAGGGAATCCGCTACCGGCTTCAGCAAGCCGGCCCGGATAATCCCGGCGTCCGTCACGACCAGCGCTTTTTGAATCCCGTATTCAACCAGAAATTCACCCGTCCGTTCGGACAATCCCGCGCCGCACTCCACCCGGGTCGGCAACCAGAATCGGTAGGCCATCGGACTCACCCGTTTGTCAGATTCGTATTTTTCAACTCTTTCATTTCCGCATCCTTGCTTTTTTTCCTTTCGATCTCCCGGATCAGGCGGGCCGTGGCGTCCTCCATGTGGCTGGCCATGGCTTGCGCGGCGCCCTCGGGATCGCCCGCTTCCACCGCCTTGTAAATCGCATGATGATATTGATAGGAAAAACTGGTGTCCTTCGCCGCTTCGATCACGCACTTGATCCACGTCCTGAGCAGCGACTGGATGTGAACCAGGACGTTCCGCATCACGTTGTTTCTCGCCATTTCCGCGAGCTTGAGGTGAAACTGGATATCCCGTTCGACAAATTGGTCGACATCGGCGGTTTGCAATTCGTCCAGAATCCGCTTGAGCTCCGCGACTTCTTCCGGCGTTCTGCGCCGGGCCGCGAACCGGGCGATGGAAACCTCCAGCTCCCGGCGCATTTCCACGACCTCCATGATTTCGGCGCCGCCCAGAAGCAGCCCCCATTCGATGGATCGGGTCAGCAGGGACGAATTCATTTTGCGCAGATACGTGCCGTCGCCCTGCCGGATTTCCAGGATGCCGAGCACATTGAGGACCTTGAGCGCCTCGCGGATCGCCGACCGTCCCACCCCGAGCGCATCCTGCAGCTGGCGTTCGGTGGGGAGCTTGTCCCCCGGTTTGACGCTGCCGGAAAAAATGTAATCCAGCAGCTTATTGGTGAGTTCCACCACGATGGGATCGCGTTGGATCGGTTCGAATTTGAACTCCTGCTTGAACGGCATGGCGAAAGACAACCCTCTTCTGATTGATTTTTTTTCAAATCTCCATTAACGGATTTATTATACCACTAAGTTTCGGAACACAACGCCGGCCGTGCCGGGCATCCGTTGCCGCCGCCCGCGTACGTCCCCCATCCCGCAAAAAAAGCGGCAGTCTGCCGACTGCCGCAGCGCATCCCGGCATATCCGCGGACCGGCGGATCATCTCCGTCCATATCCAGGTCCGCCATCCGGTCTCAGGAAACGGAGGACGGAAGCGTCCCCAGTGTGCGGGCCCGGTCCCGTTCGAGGATCGGCTTGAGGTAACGGCCCGTGTATGAGGCGGGATGCCCGGCCACCTCTTCCGGTGTGCCGGTGGCCACCACCGTCCCGCCGCCGTCGCCGCCCTCCGGTCCCAGATCGATGATGTAATCCGCCGTTTTGATCACGTCAAGGTTGTGCTCGATTACGATCACCGTGTCGCCCGCATCCACCAGCCGGTGCAGCACCTCCAGCAGATGGCCGATGTCGTGGGTGTGCAGGCCCGTCGTCGGTTCGTCCAGGATGTACAGCGTCTTGCCGTTGCTGCGCCGGTGCAGCTCCGACGCCAGCTTTACGCGCTGCGCTTCGCCGCCCGACAGCGTCGTCGCCGGCTGGCCCAGCTTCATGTAGCCGAGGCCGACGTCCATCAGGGTTTGGAGCTTCCGGTGGATGCGCGGGATGTTGCGGAAAAATTCCGTGGCGTCCTCCACCGTCATATCCAGCACTTCGGAAATGTTCTTCCCCTTGTACCGGATCTCCAGCGTCTCGCGGTTGTACCGCTTCCCCTTGCACACCTCGCACGGCACGTACACGTCGGGGAGGAAATGCATCTCGATCTTGATAATGCCGTCGCCCTTGCACGCTTCGCAGCGGCCGCCCCGCACGTTGAAACTGAAACGGCCTTTCTTGTAGCCGCGCACCCTCGCCTCCGTGGTGGCGGCGAACACGTCTCGGATGTCGTCGAAGACGCCGGTGTACGTGGCCGGGTTGGAACGCGGCGTCCGGCCGATGGGCGACTGGTCGATGTCGATCACTTTTTCCAGATGCTTGATGCCGCGGATCTCCCCGTACTCGCCGGGCTTCACCTTCGCCTTGTGCAGTTCCCGTGCCAGGGCCTTGTACAGGATTTCGTTGACCAGGGTTGACTTGCCGCTGCCGGACACCCCCGTCACCGCCACGAACACGCCCAGCGGAATGCGCACGTCGATGCGCTTCAGGTTGTTCTCGGCGGCGCCGATGATTTCCAGCCAGTTGCCGTTCGGCTTTCTGCGCTCCAGCGGCACGGGAATAAATTTGCGGCCGCTAAGGTAAGCGCCGGTGATGGATTTCTCGTTGGCCATCACTTCCTCCGGCGTGCCTTCCGCGACGACGGTGCCGCCGTGGATGCCCGCGCCGGGGCCGATGTCGATCAGCCAGTCGGCCGCCCGCATCGTGTCTTCGTCGTGCTCGACGACGATGAGGGTGTTGCCCAGGTCGCGCATGTGCTGCAGCGTCCGGATCAGCCGGTCGTTGTCCCGCTGGTGCAGCCCGATGCTCGGCTCGTCCAGAATGTACAGCACGCCCATGAGGCTGGAGCCGATCTGCGTCGCCAGCCGGATGCGCTGCGCCTCGCCGCCCGACAGCGTGCCCGCGGCGCGCGACAGCGTGAGATAATCGAGCCCGACGTTGACGAGAAAGCCGAGCCGGTTGTTGATTTCTTTCAGAATCAGATTGGCGATGGCCCGTTCCTTCTCCGTCAGCTTGAGATTGGCGAAAAACTTCTGCGCCTCGGCGACGGACAGCGACGTGACCTCCGCGATGCTGCGGCCGCCCACCGTCACCGCGAGGGCTTCCTTTTTCAGCCGGCGCCCCTGGCACACGGTACAAGGCTGCGCGCTCATGAACGATTCGATGAACTCGCGGATGCCTTCGGAAGGCGTCTCCCGGTAGCGCCGCTCGAGATTGCGGACAATGCCCTCAAACGGCACGAAGGCCTCCCGGACATGGCCGAAATCGTTCTCGTAGCGGAAACGGACCTTCACCCCGCCCGTGCCGTAAAGCAACACGTTCATCTGTTCTTCCGTCAGCTCGGACACCGGCACATCGACGGGAATGCCGTAATGCCGGCAGACCGCGTCCAGAAACTGCGGATAGTAGTTGGACGTGCTGCCGGCCCACGCCTCGAAGGCGCCTTGCTTGATCGATTTGCTTCTGTCGGGCACCAGGAGGTCCGGGTCGATGATCATCTTGACCCCGAGACCGTCGCATTCCGGGCAGGCCCCATAGGGGGAGTTGAAGGAAAAAAGCCGCGGCGCCAGTTCCCCGATGGAAAACCCGCAAATCGGACAGGACAGGTTGGCGTTGAACAGCAGTTCCTCGTGGTCGATCACGTCCACGATCACCTGGCCGCCCGACAGCTTCAGGGCCGTCTCCAGCGAATCGGCCAGGCGCGGGGCCACGTCTTCCTTGACGACGATCCGGTCGACGACGACCTCGATGGTGTGCTTCTTGTTCTTTTCCAGCTCGATTTTCTCCGACAGGTCGCGGATTTCCCCGTTGACGCGCACGCGCGCGTACCCCTGCTTGCGGATGTCCTGCAGCAGCTTCGCGTGCTCTCCCTTGCGGCCGGACACCAGCGGGGCCAGGATCTGCATGCGCGTCCGCTCCGGATAGGACAGCAGCCGGTCCACCATCTGCTCCACCGTCTGCGCGGCGATCTCCACCCCGTGCTCCGGGCAATGCGGCTTGCCGATGCGGGCGAAGAGCAGGCGCAAATAGTCGTAGATCTCCGTCACCGTCCCCACGGTGGAACGGGGGTTGCGGCTGGTCGTTTTCTGGTCGATGGAGATGGCCGGCGACAGGCCCTCGATGGCGTCCACGTCGGGCTTGTCCATCTGGCCGAGGAACTGCCGCGCGTAGGCGGACAGCGACTCCACGTAACGGCGCTGCCCTTCCGCATAGATGGTGTCAAACGCCAGCGACGTCTTGCCCGAACCGCTCAGGCCGGTGAGCACGACGAACTTGTCGCGGGGAATGCTGACGTCGATGTTTTTCAGGTTATGGACGCGTGCGCCCTTGATGACGATGTGGGTGTTGGCCAACGGAACGGATGCCCCTTTCCACGCTGTCGCGGTGATCCATCCGCGTAGAGAAAAATCGAATATTTGTTCCCGTACATTATAGCGAATTGCCGCGGGCCATGCAAACTGCGGATATCGCGTCATTTTATGGATAATGCAAGTGATGTAAGCCCGGCTGCCTTCCAGGGAACAGCGGAGCATGTTCGAGATGAGGTTGTCGAAAACGCGCCACTTTTTTTCCCGTCGACGAAGGCGAAGACCGGTTCCTCCGGGAGTTTGACCCGAAAGTCGAGCCCTCCGTCCCCCGCCTTCGCGCCGGACTTGGCCAGCGCCTGCTGAATCGGCTGGACGGGATCGATCCGTTCGCGGTTCCGTTCCACATGGCCGCTCGCCATTTCGGACGCTTCGAACAGATCGTCGATCAGGACTTTCAGCCGCTTGCTTTTTTGATCCAGAATGTCGATATGGGAAGTTCTCTCTTCTTCCGGCAGATCCGGACGCTTGAGCAGCTCCACGCACGAGATGGTCGACGTGAGCGGCGTACGCAGGTCATGGCTCACATTCGACAAAAATGAAGAATGTCTTAAGAAAGCCGGCGAAATCCCAAGGAACGGCCCGCCGCCGGAACCGGGAAGGTTTTTTCTTCGATAAAAGGAAATGTCAGCCGCAAAAACGAATACAACAAAAGCAATTGCGGTTCCGGCCCAATCGCAAGGGGACGTCTGAAACGGACGGAAAACCGGACGGCAAAAACGTGCAGCAACGGACGGGAGCGGGCGGACATGGGAAACAAATGGGTGAATTCGCCCACGGTTTACGGCTTCGGCATATTTGCGATCATGGCGCCCAGCCAGGCGCTTTTGGCGTATGCCAGCTACTATTACGTGGACAAACTCGGGCTCGGCATCGGGCTGTTTGCCATTGCCCGCGCCATCTACCAGGTGTGGGACGCCGTCAACCAACCGCTGGCCGGCTATCTGTCGGACCGCACACGCACCCGGTACGGCCGGCGCAAGCCGTGGATCTGGGCGTCCATCCCGCTGTTCATGCTGACGTTTGTCGCGGTCTTCGCCGTGCCCGAAGGCCTGGACGGCCGTCGGCTGTTCGCTTGGCTGGTAGGTTCCATTTTCTTGTTCGAAGCGGTCGTTACCATCCTGTGGGTCAACTACGGCGCGTTGTTTCCCGAACTTTTCCGCGGCGAGCGCCTGAGGGCCCGGGCCTCAGCCATCCAGCACGGCTTCCAGATCACGGCGCTCCTGATCGGCTCGGCGTTAACGCCATTCCTGTACTCCCGGCTGGGCTTTGCCGGCATGTCGGTCGTCTACGCGCTGTTGTTCCTCGCTTTCATACTTCCGTTCATCCTGGGCGTGCGGGAAGACCCGGAAGCGAGCCGGGAACCTCCCCTTCCGCTCCTCGCGGCATTCCGCGAAACCCTGAAAAACCGGGAATTCTGGATATTCAACATCGCGGGTTCGTTCGCCTTGACAGTGAACGGCCTGCTCAGCTCGGTCATCCCTTTCTACGCGAAATACGCCTTGGGCATTCCCGACGGTCAGGTGTCGCTCCTCCTCGCTTCAGTGTTCAGCCCGGTCATTCCATTCGTGGCGGCGTGGTACGGCATCGTCCGCCGGCTGGGCGCCCGCGCGGCTTGGCGGCTGGCTTACGCGGTTTACGGGTTGTCCGTCATTCCGCTCTGGTTCGGCTCGAATCTGGCCGGAGGCATCGCCGCCGGGATCATCGTCGGATTCGGCCTGGCCGGCACCCTCGTGACGTCTCCGCTCATCAGCAGTCGCATCATCGACCTCGACGCGATGAAAACCGGCCGCCGGCGGGAAGGCGTCTACGTCGCCGCCGGCGGATTCATCACCCGCTCCAGCGGTTTCCTGTCGACGGCGGCGTTCTGGATTGTCGGCATGGCCTTCGGCTATGTCAGCGGAGATAACCCGGGGCCGAATCCGGAGTTGACCTTCCGGGTCTTGACCTGCGTCGTCCCCTTCTGCCTGCTGGCCATCGCCTTCGGGATGTCGCTGCTGCTTGGCGATGCCGTGGATGAAGCGAAAAATCAAAAGGCGGGGGCGGTGTATGGGGGACAGACGGCTGATCCTCAATTGTGATGATTTCGGCCAGTGCGAAGCGGCGAACCGGGCGATCATGCATCTGCTGGAAGAAGGAAAGGTTTCGTCCGCCACGCTGATGCCTCCGGCGCCGGGGTTCCGCGAAGCCGCGGAATGGTGCCGGAAAAAGGGCGTGACGAATGTCGGGTTGCACCTCACCCTGACCAGCGAAATCGACGGGCTGCGGTGGTCCGGCCTGACCGGCCATCCTTCCTTGCACGATGAAACCGGGCATCTGCACCGAACGGCGGGCGACGTTGAGCTTCATGCGGACGCGAAGGCGGTCCGGCTGGAAATCGAGGCGCAGTTTCGTGCGGTGCGGGAAGCGGGAGTGGACATTTCGCACGTCGACAACCACATGGGAAGCCTGTACGGGCTGGCGACGGGACGGCACTTTGTGCCGACGGTGCTGTGGCAATGCGCCAAACGCAGGCTGCCCTTCCGCCTGCCTCGAAACCTCAATCTGGAAAGCGGCTGGATCAAAGCCGTGGAAGAAGCCAGGCGGAACCAGGCCAAAGTGACGGCGCTGGCGGACGCGCTGGGGGTCGGCCTGCCGGACTGGGTGCTCAGCCACTCCTACCTGCCCGAGGAAGGCGAAACGTACGGCTCGTTCATGGAATCGGTCATCCGCGGGCTGTACGGGCTGCCTGACGGAGTGGTCGAGATTTTCGTCCATCCGGCGGATGACGACGGGTTCATGAGGCGGCTCACCCCCCACTGGGAAAAAAGGGTGTGGGAATACCGCCTGCTGCTGGACGGCGACTTCCATTACGCGCTGCGCGACGCGGGGATCGTCCTGTACGACTACCGCCGCCTGCAAACCGAACGCCGCATGCCTCGCCTGCGGGCGGCGGCGACCCTCTTCCGCCTGCCTTGGCGGCCTTAAGGGCTGTGGGCAATCCGCGGTGCCAATCGCCCTGCGGCCTTTGGCCCATGCTCTGCGATGCAGCGATTACGGCCCGCTTCGCGGGACTAACGGACATCCGGTCCGTTAGCGTCCGAAAAACAGGCCTTTTCAAATTCATACGGACATACAGTCCGTTAGAGCGCGTCCGGACCATTGTGAAAGCGATTACAGATGTCCGCCGAACCCGCTGACGGACCCTATGTCCGCAAGCTTGTTGTGAAACCGTGATCTTCGTTTCGAACGGACTGTATGTCCGTAAGCTTTTTCTTCCGGAACCTGTCCTGCCTGGTTGCCTCCATGGCCGGTCCGGCTCCGGCTTTGCAGCCCGGCCGCTCACCGGCTCCCGGCCCCGCTCCCGACACCGGCCGCCCGCGCGAACTCCCTGGCGCGCGCCGTGATGCGCGCGTAGTCCCCGTCCCGCAGCGCCTGCCTGTCCAGCAGCCCGCTGCCCAGTCCGAGGCCGGTCGCGCCCGCTTCCAGGTACGCCTTGACGTTGTCCAGGTCCACGCCTCCCACGGCCACCAGCGGGATGTGGGGCAACGGCCCTTGCAAATCCTTCACATAGCCAGGCCCGAGCCGGGAAGCGGGAAACAGCTTGACGGCCTTCGCGCCGAGCCGGTGCGCCCGCACGATTTCCGTCGGCGTCAGCGCCCCCGGCAGAATGTCCACGCCGGCTCCGGCGGCGAACGCCATCACTTCCTCGTCCACGTTGGGCGTGACGAAATACGTCGCCCCGCATTCCATGGCCCGGCGTGCCGATGCCACATCCAGCACCGTACCCGCGCCCACATGCCACCGGCCTGCGGCGTGTTCCGCAAGGGCGCGGAGCTGCCGCTCCGCGTCGGGCGTGTTCATCGTCACCTCGATGAGGCGGATGCCGCCTTCGTACAGGGCCTCCGCCAGCGGCACGATCCGGTCCGAGTCAAATCCGCGCAGGATCGCGATCAGGCGGTACCGACGGACGGCGTCCAGCAGATCGAACGTCATCGCGCATCCTCCTTCCGGCCTGTTCTCATGCTTGGCAGGTTCGGCTTGCGGCGCCCGGCCGTCGTGACACGGCCATCACGGCGAACCGCCATGGCCCGGCCGTCATGACACGGCCATCATGGCCAGCCGTCATGACCCGACCGTCATGATTCGGTCATCATGGCCAGCCGCCATGGCCCGGCCATCATATTCCGGCCGTCCATGACCGGTCCGTCCCAACAGTCCCATCACAGCCCGGCCTTCAGCTCGAGGATGGCGTCGCGCAGCTCCGCGGCGCGCTCGAATTCCAGCCGTTTCGCCGCTTCCTTCATTTCCTTCTCCAGCCGCGCGATCAGCTCCTGGCGCTCCTTCTTCGACATCTTCTCCACCTGCAGCTCGCCGGTGAGGTACGGCTCCCTCTTCTCCGCCACCTTGGTGGCTTCGATGATGTCGCGCACCTCTTTGCGCACCGTTTGCGGAACGATGCCGTGCTCCCGGTTGAACGCCATCTGGATCGACCGGCGGCGTTCCGTCTCGTCAATGGCCCGCCGCATGGATTCGGTGATGGTGTCCGCGTACATGATCACCTTGCCGTTGGCGTTGCGGGCCGCCCGCCCGATGGTCTGGATGAGGGAGCGTTCGGCGCGCAGGAACCCTTCCTTGTCGGCGTCCAGAATGGCGACCAGCGACACCTCCGGCAGGTCCAGCCCTTCCCGCAGCAGGTTGATGCCGACCAGCACGTGGAACACGCCGAGGCGCAGGTCGCGCAGGATCACCATCCGTTCCAGCGTGTTGATGTCCGAGTGCAGGTAGCGGACCTTGATGCCGATTTCTTTCAGGTAATCGGTCAGGTCTTCCGCCATTTTTTTCGTCAGCGTCGTCACCAGCACCCGCTCGTCCCGCTCCACGCGCTGCCGGATTTCGCCGACCAGGTCGTCGATCTGTCCCTTCGTCGGCCGCACGACCACCTCCGGATCCACCAGTCCGGTGGGCCGGATGATCTGCTCCACCACCTTCGGGCATTTCTCCAGTTCATAGGGACCCGGCGTGGCTGAAACGTAAATCACCTGGTTGAGCTTCGCTTCGAATTCCTCGAACCGCAAAGGCCGGTTGTCCAGGGCCGACGGCAGGCGGAATCCGTGCTCCACCAGCACTTCCTTGCGGGAGCGGTCCCCGTTGTACATGGCGCGGATCTGCGGAATCGTCATATGCGATTCGTCGATCACGCACAGGAAGTCCGGCGGGAAAAAGTCCAGCAGCGTATACGGCGGTTCCCCCCGCTTGCGGAAGGTGAGCGGCGCCGAGTAGTTCTCGATGCCGTTGCAGTAGCCCACCTCAGCCAGCATTTCCAGATCGTAGCGCGTCCGCTGCTCCAGCCGCTGCGCCTCCAGCAGTTTCCCCGCCGCGCGCAGCTCGGCCAGCCGTTCCTCCAGCTCCCGCTCGATTTCCACCAGGGCGCGCTTCAGCTTCTCGCTGGCGGTGACATAGTGGGATGCCGGGAAGATGGCCACGTGTTGCCGCTCCCCGACGATTTCGCCGGTGAGCACGTCGATTTCGGTGATCCGCTCGATTTCGTCCCCGAACAGCTCCACCCGGATGGCCCGTTCGCCGTGCGACGCCGGGAAAATCTCGATCACGTCGCCGCGCACGCGGAACGTGCCGCGGGTGAAATTGACATCGTTGCGCTGATATTGGATGTCCACCAGCTTGCGGAGAATCGCGTTGCGCGGCCGTTCCATGCCGACGCGCAGGCTGAGGCTCAGATCGCGGTAGTCTTCCGGCGAGCCGAGCCCGTAGATGCACGACACGCTGGCGACGATGATCACGTCCCGCCGCTCGAACAGCGCGCTCGTCGCCGAGTGGCGCAGCTTGTCGATCTCGTCGTTGATGCTGGAGTCTTTTTCGATATAGGTGTCCGTCGAGGGAATGTACGCTTCCGGTTGGTAGTAGTCGTAGTAGCTGACGAAATATTCCACCGCGTTATGCGGAAAGAAAGCCCGAAACTCGCTGCACAGCTGGGCGGCCAGCGTCTTGTTGTGGGCGATGACCAGCGTCGGTTTGTTCACTTCGGCGATGACCTTGGCGATGGTGTACGTCTTGCCCGTGCCGGTGGCGCCCAGCAGCGTCTGGTGCTTCTGGCCGGCGCGAATGCCTTCGGCCAGTTCGCGGATGGCCTTGGGCTGGTCACCCCGCGGTTCGAAATCAGACACGAGCTGGAATGGTTTTTCGAGCATCACCAGTTCGGACATCGTCCCCCGCCTCCCGACGGCATTTTCACACGGAAGACCCGCATGCGGTCATAAAACCTTTGCAGACAACCTACCTCGCAACTGATATAATTTGGTATAATCCTTTCTTCCGGCTCCTCGGCATCCTGGTCCCCGCTTCTTGATGTCCCAATCATACGTTTTTCCCGCTTCCGATTGCAAGTACCGGATCGATTCGGGGAGGTACGCTTTTTACATGAGACGGTTCGACACCTCGACCGCGCTGGGCATCATTGCCGGGATCGCCGCGCTGGCGGGCGGATTCCTGTGGGAAGGCGGCCATCCGGGTGGTCTCGTGCAGCGAACGGGGCTGCTCATCGTGTTTGGCGGCACGTTCGCGGCGGTGGCCGTTAGCTTCCCGGTCTCCCAGCTGAAAAAAATACCCGAAGCGCTCCGCACCGCCTTCTATCCGCAGTCCGACAACGTCCGGGAACTCATCGACCAGATGGCGGAATTCGCGACGGTCGCCCGCCGGGAGGGCGTGCTGGCGCTCGAACCGCTGATCGCCGAACACCCGAACGAATTTCTGCGCGAAGGCCTCCAGATGGTGGTGGACGGCACCGACCCGCAGCTCAACCGCCAGATCCTGGAAGTGGAAATCGACGCCCTGGAAGAGCGGATGGAGCAGCAGGCCAAAATCTTCGAAGCCGCCGGCGGATACGCGCCCACCATGGGCATCATCGGAACGGTGATGGGCCTCATTCACGTGCTTTCCAACCTGTCCGATCCGGGCGCCCTCGGTCCGGCCATCGCGGTGGCGTTCACCGCCACCTTGTACGGCGTAGCGTCCGCCAATGTGCTCTATTTGCCCATCGCTTCCAAGATCCGGGCGCGCATCGCGGAAACCGTCAAGACCCGCGAACTCATCCTGGAAGGCATTCTTTCCATTCAGGCGGGCGAAAACCCCTGGCTCATCCGAAAAAAGCTGATGGCGTTCATGCTGATGAAGGAATCCGACGCGCCGTAAAAGAGGGTGGGCACGGATGAGGAGGAAGCGCAAAAAAACGGAGGATGCCGCGTCCCGGCCAAGCCACGAACGCTGGCTGATCACCTATGCCGATCTGATCACGCTGCTGATGATCTTTTTTGTCGTGCTCTACACGATGAGCAAGATCGACGCGGGCAAATACGAGGTGCTGGCCCGTTCGCTGCACCTGCAGTTCCGCCACGCCGAAAGCGCCTTGGAACTGGGAGACGGCGTGCTGGACGAGACGGTGGCGGTCGTTCCCCCGTCCACGCCGGACGTTCCCGTCGCCGACGAAGCGAGAGAACGCGAAGAACGGGAATTTCGGGAAACGCTGCAGATGATCCGGACCTTCATTCGGGAAAACCGTCTGGAAACCGACGTGAGCGTGGGAAATACGCCGACGGGCATCGCGATCCGCCTGTCCGATAAGCTGTTGTTCGATCTGGGGAGCGCCGTGCTCCGCCAGTCTTCCTATCCCGTTCTGGACAAGCTGTCCGAACTCCTCGCGCGGCTGGAAGGCGCCACGATTTCCATCCAGGGCCACACCGACGATCTGCCGGTTCTTCCGGGCGGCCGGTTCCGGGACAACTGGGAGCTGTCGGCGGGCCGCGCGCTGTCGGTGCTGCGGTATTTCACGGAGGAGAAAGGACTGGACGAACGGCGCTTCGAGGTGGCGGGTTACGCGGACACCCGGCCGGTGGCGCCGAATACGTCGGACGAAAACCGGCAGCAAAACCGCCGAGTCGAAATCATCGTGCACCGGCAGTTCCTGACGGCCGGCGGTTCCGTTTAGGAGGGAGCCGGATCCGTGGGAGCGGGATACTGCTTGCCGCGTTTGCGGGACGGCTTTTTCGTTTCCGGCGGATTCGCCGCTTCCGCCACGGCTCCGGCCGCATCGGGGTTCGCCGTGTCCGCCGCGGCTTCCGCCGTCGCGGATCCCGCCTTTTCCGGACCCGCCGCGCCCTCCGCTCCCTGCGCTCCCGCGGCATCCGTCCCGGTCTCGCCCGTGCCGGCAACGCGCGGTTTCGCTTCCAGCAGCCCCTGTCCCGTCAGCCAGTGCCACAACATGAGCGGCCGCGCGGGGAAGGCCGCCGGTTCGCCGCCGTCCGGCGCGGGTACGACGCCGAGCGTGTGCGGTTCTCCCGCATACCTGGCCCGCTGCGTATACCGGACCTCGCCGCTCCGGTCCAGCACCTCCAGGCGCGTATAGGCCGGCTGCCGCTGCAGAGCGGCGTGGAACTGCGCCCTGTCCGACACGGACACGCCGTTGACCCGGCGGATGATCTCCCCACAGCGAAGGCCCATCTCGGCCGCCGCCGTTCCCGGCTGCACCGCCAGAACGGCAAGCCCCCTTCCGTCATGGGCGTACAAAAGCCGCCGCCCCTGCTCGCGCCACCGGTTCCAGAGAGCAGCGAGCTCGTGGAAGACGACCGCCGCCAATGCGGCGACCCACGGCAGCGCCGGCAAGACTTCCCGCCACAGCCCAGCCGCAGCCGCAAGGACGGCCACAACGGCGCCATACAGCAGCGACAGCCGCGCGGTGAACCGCGCCTTGGCTTCCGGCCAGAACGCCACCGTGCGCGCGCCGGAGCCGACCGGAACGGGAAAGAGGAGCAGCCCCCAGCCGCCCGCCGCGGAATCCGACAACACCGGAATCCACGGCAGGGAGAGGTCTCCCGGCACGAGCAACAGCAGCGGTACGGGCCAGACGGCCGCCACTTCCCACGCGCCGATCCGCTTGCCCCGTTTGCCCGCCATCACCAGCGGGTTGGCGAACCGCGCCTTCTCGACGAGAAGCAGAAGCCCTTCCGCCAGGTGGAGCAGACCGGCCAGCAAAAGAAGCCCCATGGCGTCAAGCCCGGTCCAGGCGTCTACCATCCACGCCAGCCAGGCAAAGGACGCCTCATCATCCGGCCGCGGAACCCCCAGGGACGACAGCGCCAGCTGCCCGAGGGCGAGCAGCCCCGCCGCCATGCCGGCGCGGGCGAGCCGCAGGCGGAAGACCGCGAGCAGCGCGAGCAGGATCCAGAAAAGCGCAAGCGCCCGGGCGTCCAGCGCGAATCCCAGGCCCAGGCCGGCCGCGGAGACCGCCGCTCCGGCCGCCAAGCCGCCAAGCAGCCGCCACGACACCAGCGCCGCCGGGCGATGCATGCGCACGCGCAGCATCCTGCGCTGCCATGCCACCGTCCGCCCGATGTGCCAAAGCGTAACCAGCACGCACAGGACGAGGAAGGAGAGCGCCGGCCAAGCCCACGCGGCCCGTCCGGCTTCCTGCAGCCAAGCGACCCACACGTCCATTGTCCTCCGACCGCCTCTTCAAGAAAGATGTTCTTCTTTCCCGGTTGCGAACGGGTCCTGTCCCGCGATGCCGGCGTCACTGTTATCCGAATTCCCGCCGGCGGCTTCCAGAGCGAGCCTGTGCGCGGCCATCCATTGCGTGTCATTTTCCGGATGCAAGATGTTCAGATACAGCGCTTCTTCCAAGCGCTCCGCCGTCGCCTCGTCCACCTCGCCCGTAACGGGAAGCCCCTCCCGCCGCTGAAACTCCTTCACCGATTCTTCCGTGCCGCGGCTGAAATAGCCGTCGCTCCGGTCCGCGGGCAAATTCAGCCCTTCCAGGATCAGTTGCAGAATGCGCACGTCTTCTCCGGCGTCGTCGTATTTCAGCACGCGATCCCGCGGCAGCCGGGGCGTGCTGAACCAGGCGGGCAAGGACACCTGCACATCCGGTTCGAGGCCGCGTCCGTTCAGCCAGGTCCCGTCGGGCATCAGCCACTTGTAGACCGTCAATTTGACCAGACTGCCGTCGCCGAGTTCTCCCTGGAAGGTCATCTGGATGGTCCCTTTTCCGTGCGTCTCTTCGCCGATCACCAGGGCGCCCGCCGAGTGTTTCAGGGCGCCCGCCAGCACCTCCGCGGCGCTCGCGCTGCCGCGGTTTACGAGCACAACCACCGGGTACGTCTTCGGACTGCTCAGCTGTCCCTGCGAACGTTCTTCCTGGCGGGCGCCGTCCGCGTCCTCGTAGATGATCAGGACCCTGCCCCCGGGAACGAACAGTTCCGCCGTCGCCAGCGCCGAGGTCAGAATTCCCCCGGGATTGTTCCGCAGGTCGATCACCAGGGCCCGCATGCCCTTTGCTTCCAGCCCCGCAAGCTCCGCCTTGACCCGCTCAAAGGTGTCGGACGTGAACTGGTTGATCCAGATCCGTCCGACGCCGTCTTCCGTCAGTTCGCTGCGCACCGTCTCCTGGCTGATGCGGTCGCGCACCAGTACCAGCTCCAGTTCCGATTCCACGCCGGGGCGCAGCACGCGCAGCTTCGCCTTGGTTCCCTTCGGGCCGCGGATTTTCTCCACCGCTTCGGCCAGTGACAGGCCCTTCAGCGGTTGCCCGTTCACGCTGAGCAAAATGTCTCCGGCCTTAAGACCGGCCCGCTCCGCGGGAGAACCGGCCAGGGGCGTGACCACCACCACGTCTCCTTTCTCGACCATCAGAACGGCGCCGATGCCGGTGAACGCCCCTTCCAGAGAATCCGAGTATCGTTCCGCTTCGCCGGGCGGCATGTATTCCGTATACGGATCTCCGAGGGACTCCAGCATGCCGCGGATGGCCCCGTCCAGCAGCTGTCCGCGGTCCGCTCCGTATAAATGGCGGCGGTCGATCAAGTTCAGCACCGCGTCCAGCTTTCTCCGTTCTTCCTCGCTCCATCCCCCGCTCTCCGCCTGTCCCGGGACTTCGGTTCCCGATCCGCTTCCGCCCGGGCCGGGACGGGCCCATTCCACGAGTAACAGCGTGGCCGAACAACTGGCCAAGGCGGTCAGGAGGAGCATGAGAAGCAACTTTCGGCCGTCCGGGCGGAATCGCATGGGAATCACCTCCAAAAACGACAGCCGCCGCACCCGGACAAAAGCGCCGGAAAACCATCTTCCGGCGTCCCGTGCGCGGGAGCGTCGCGGCTGTCTTCGGTGCGGGAACCGGGCCGCCCGGAACCGGTTCATTTCAGATACGGCTCGGGATCGACGGGTTCGCCGTTTTTCCGCACTTCAAAATGCAGATGGTACCCCGTGGCCGTGCCGGTCATGCCGACCAGCCCGATCTTGTCGCCCTTTTTGACCTCCTGGCCCTTTTCGACCAGAATTCCTCCCGGCTTCAAATGCGCGTACAGCGTCATGAGCCCGCCGCCGTGGTCGATGATGATGCAGTTGCCGTAACCGCTCCACGACTGGGCTACCGTCACGACGCCCGATTCGGCGGCGTACACCGGCGTTCCCTGCGGCGCCGCCATGTCGATGCCGGTGTGCAGCTTTTTCGTCTTGTAGATCGGATGCACCCGGTAGCCGAATTTGGACGTGATGGTGTAAGGGTCTTTCAGCGGTACGCCCAGTTTGCCGCCGGTGTAGTAGTTTTTGATCCGTTTTTTCTGCGCTTCCAGCTTGGATACTTCCTGCGCCAGCTGCCAGAGCAGCCGTTCCGCTTCCTCGCTGATCTCCTCGTATTCCTCGATCTCTTCCTCGGTCTTCTCAATTTGCCGGTTGTAGGAAGCGATCATCACTTCTTTTTCGCGTTCCTTCTCCTCCAGCTCCGCCAGCCGGGCGACCCGCTGGTCGTACAGCTCTTTCAGGCCGGCCAGCTCGGCGTCCCGTTCGGCTTGCTTCTTGCGCACCAGCTCTTCATATTCGCGCACCCGGTCCAGAATGTTCCGGTCTTCCATGACGATGGAACGAATGAGATCAAACCGCTCCAGGAAATCGGCAAAGCTGGAGGACTGCATCAGCACGTCCAGGTAGGACGCGGCACCGTCCATATATAAAAGACGTATGCGGGCTTGCAGCAGTTCATCCTGCTTTTCTTTCCGCCGGATCGTCCCCTCCAGTTCATTTCCGATAACGCGAAGCTTCTCCTCGGTTTCGGTGATCCGCCGTTCGGTTTCCAGAAGCTGCGCGTTGACCTCGTCGATCTGCGCCAGCAGCGCGTTGATTTCCTCCTTGGTCGTCCGCTTCAGCGCCTCCAGCTGCTTGACTTCCCTCTCCAGGTTCTTCTTCGTATTTTCCGCTGCCTTCTTGTCCTTTTCCGCCTTCGCCATCTGCTGCTGAAGCTCACGGATCTTTTGCTCGATTTTTTGCAGTTCGGAATTGGCGTGGCTTTCAAAGGGCTGCACGACAAGGGCCGCCGCGATGACCAACACCATGATCCACAAGCCCGTTTTGCGCATCCCGTGTCCCCCTTTGCCCCGTCGCGTTGCTTCCGGCGTTCCTTGAGCGGAATGCGGAAAAGCTGGTTTCTCCCCTCACCCGCGCGCATTGCTTTCGCGCACAAATGCTTGTCCGACGCACGCAAACGTTTGGTCCGCGCAGAGGCGCCCCGCGGCACCCGGATCCGCTACACGCGCAAATACTTGCGCACCGAAAGGATGCTGCCGAAAATGCCGATCAGCGTGCCCAGCCCGACGACGACTCCGCCCACGGGCCCAAGGGCCTCTTCCAGCGGAACGAGGTCGAACATCATGAGCCCCAGATCCAGTCGCGTGGAGCGGATCACCTGGGCGTATCCGGCCAACAGACCCGCCGCGGTGATCAGCGAGCCGATCAGTCCGGTCAAAGCCCCTTCGACGAAGAACGGCCAGCGGATGAACCCGTTGGTGGCGCCGACCAGTTTCATGATGGCGATCTCGCGGCGTCTGGCGTAAATGGTCATGCGGATGGACGTCGAAATCAGGAACATGGCCGTCACCGCCAGCCCGAGAACGATGACGAGGCCGATATTGCGGATGCCGTTGGTGATGCGGAACAGCTGCTTCACCGTTTCCTCGCCGTAGCGGACCCGCATGATGGACTTGTCGGGGTCCGTGTCGTTCAGGGCCTTGATCTTCTCGGCGGCGACGCCGATCTGCCGCGGCTCGAACACGTCGACGTCGAAGCCGTCCGGCAACGGGTTGTTTTCCGCCTCGTAGCCGTCCAGCACGTCGGCGTTCTCGCCCAGCGTCTCGCGCAGCCGATCCAGCGCGTCGTGCTTCGACACGAAGACGACGGACTTCACTTCCGGGATCAGCTTGATCTGCCGCTCGATGCTGGCGATTTTCTCCTCCGGCGTATCCAGTTCCAGAAAGACGCGGATCTGCGCCTGGCTCTCCACCTGGTCGGCGAAACGGTTGACGTTGAGCGTCAGCAGCATGAACACGCCCAGGATGAACAGGGACACGGCGATGGAACTGATCGAGGCGAAAGACATCCAGCCGTTGCGGATGATGCTCTTCGTTCCCTCGCGAATGTGCCGGGAGAACGTGCTAAATCTCATAGCCGTATTCTCCCCTCGGCTCGTCCCTGACGATGATTCCCTTTTCGATGGCGATGACGCGCTTGCGCATCGCGTTCACGATGGCGCTGTTGTGGGTGGCCATGACGATGGTGGTGCCGCGATAGTTGATTTCTTCAAGCAGCTTCATGATTTCCCACGATGTCTCCGGGTCGAGATTTCCGGTGGGCTCGTCCGCCACGATCACGGCCGGGTTGTTGACGATGGCGCGCGCGATCGCCACCCGCTGCTGTTCGCCGCCCGACAGTTGCGACGGAAGGCTGTTCGCCTTGTTTTTAAGGCCGACAAGCTCCAGGGCTTCCAACGTGCGCTTTTTGATGAGCCTGCGCGGCGTTTCGACCACTTCCATGGCGAAGGCGACGTTTTCATAGGCCGTCAGCTTCGGAAGCAGCCGGAAATCCTGGAAGATGACCCCGATGTTCCGCCGCAGATACGGGATCTTGCGCGGCTTCAGCTTGCCCAGATTGAAACCGTTGACCGATATCTGTCCCTTGGTGGGAACTTCTTCCCGGTAAATCAATTTCATGAAGGTCGACTTTCCCGCGCCGGAAGGTCCGACGATGAACACGAACTCGTTGCGCTCGATAAGCACGTTTACCGACTGGAGCGCCACGGTTCCGTCCGGATACGTCTTCCACACGCCGTGAAACTCGATCACCGTATCACTTCCTGTCAGCTTTCGGACTTTAGATACTTCGACACCGGCGGGCAAAATCCTTTATTTTGTCGTGCTGGGTTAATTTTTTTTAATTTTTTGGGTTTTTCGCCTGCGATCGCCTTCGCCAAAAAGTTTACGGCGGAATTCCCCGTATCCGACACGTTCACCGTTTTATACGCTTGTTTTGGCTAATCTGTTTCCCGGCCGGCCCTTCCGCATGTTGTAAAAAGACATCCCGCCCACGCCGCATCGGCCGCGAAATCCTGTCGGGCCGATGCGGGGGGCGGATGACAAACGGTTACGGTGCGCGCCCGTTCCGGTCAAAGCTGCGCCATGCACAATTTCGCGTATTCTTCCACCCAGGCCCGCGTCCCGGCCAGTTCTTCTTCCGCGCGGGCGATGGCTTCCGCCACCCGGCCGGGCGCCGTTCCTCCGTACACGTCGCGGGCCTTGACGACGTTTTCCGGCTTGAGCACCTCGTAGATGCTTTCGTCAAACAGCTGGGAAAATTGGCGGAACTCCTCCAGCGTAAGGTCGGACAAAAACTTGCCGTTTTCGATGCAGTAAAGCACCGTCTTGCCGATCACCTCGTGCGCCTGGCGGAACGGCACGCCTCTGGCGGCCAGGAAGTCGGCGATGTCCGTGGCGTTGGAGAAATCGCGTTCCACGGCGCCGCGCATCCGGTCCTTGCGCACTTTCATCGTGGCGATCATCGGCGCGAACAGCCGAAGAGCACCCTGCAGCGTGCGCACCGTGTCAAACATGCCTTCTTTGTCTTCCTGCATGTCCTTGTTGTACGCCAGGGGCAGCGATTTGAGCACGGTCAGCAGGCCGATGAGGTGCCCGTAGACCCGGCCCGTCTTGCCCCGCACCAGTTCGGGCACGTCGGGGTTTTTCTTCTGCGGCATGATGCTGGAGCCCGTGCAGAAGGCGTCGTCCAGCTCCACGAACTGGAATTCGGAGCTTGACCACAGCACCAGTTCCTCGCTCAGCCGGGACAGATGCATCATGATGATGGCCGCGTCGGCGAGAAATTCGACGATAAAGTCCCGGTCGCTGACCGCGTCGAGGCTGTTGTCGTAGACGCGGCTGAAGTTCAGCAGCTTGGCCGTATAATGACGGTCGATGGGGAACGTCGTCCCCGCCAGGGCGCCTGCGCCGAGGGGCAGCGTGTCGATCCGCTTGTAGCTGTCCTGCAGCCGCTCGATGTCGCGCCGAAACATGGACACATAGGCCATCAGATGGTGCGCGAACAGAATCGGCTGGGCGCGCTGCAGGTGGGTATAGCCCGGCATGATGACGTCGAGGTTGGCCTTGGCTTGTCCGATGAGCGCCTCCTGCAGATCGGCCAGCAGCCCGACGAATTCCACCACGCGCTTGCGCAGGTACAGATGCATGTCCGTCGCCACCTGGTCGTTGCGGCTGCGTCCCGTGTGCAACTTGCCGCCGACCAGGCCGATGTCTTCGATCAGCTGCTTTTCGATGTTCATGTGAATGTCCTCGTCGGCGACGGAGAACTCCGCTTCGCCCCGCTGGATGCGTTGGCGCACGCGCAGCAGGCCTTCCTTGATTTTTTCCGCGTCTTCTTCCGGCAGCACGCCGCAACGGCCCAACATCGTCACATGGGCGAGGCTCCCCTGGATGTCCTCTTCGGCGAGCTCCCGGTCAAACGAAATCGAGGCGGTATATTCCTCGACGAGACGGTCGGTCGGCTTGGTGAACCTTCCTCCCCACAGCTTGCTCATTCGCGACAGGCTCCCTTCCCTCTGCTTCCGGACCGCGGCCGCCGGGCCGGCATCAACTTCCGCGCCCGCGGGTTCAATCGCGGCTCCGGCCGCGGCCCCGGCCGCCCGGCGAACCCGCCGGACGCTTCCCGCTTCCGCAGGACCATCCGCCTGAACCTCCAGGCCCGTTCCCGTGCCCGCGGGTTCATCCGATCGACGATCTTTTCGAATCTTTCCCGCGCGGGCGGGTTCATCCGATGGACGGCCATCCCGGCCATTGCCGGTGGACGCCGTGGGCCACCTTCAGGCGAAGCGCGTTGAGCCGGATGAATCCGGTGGCGTCGCCCTGATCGTAGGCCTGCGTGGGATCCGCTTCCATCGTGGCGATGTTCGGATTGTACAGGCTGGCCGGGCTCTTGACGCCCGCGGCGATCACATTGCCCTTGTACAGCTTGAGGCGCACGGTGCCGGTGACGTTCCGCTGGCTCTCGGTGACGAGGGCCTGGATGGCCAGGCGCTCCGGCGAGAACCAGAAGCCGTTGTACACCAGCGCGCTGTATTTCGGAATCAGGGAATCGCGCAGGTGCATGACCTCGCGGTCCATCGTCAGCGACTCGATCTTGCGGTGCGCGACGTACAGGATGGTGCCGCCCGGCGTTTCGTACACGCCGCGGCTCTTCATGCCGACGAAGCGGTTCTCCACCATATCCACACGGCCGATGCCGTGCTTGCCGCCGAGCTCGTTCAGTTTTTCCATCACGCCCAGGGGGCTGAGCCGCTCGCCGTTCACGGCGACGCAGTTGCCCGCCTCGAATTCCAGTTCCACGTACTCCGGCTCATCCGGCGCCTTCTCCGGCGACACGGTGAGGATGTACATGTCCTCCATTTCAGGCGAGCTGGCGTCGAACCACGGGTCTTCGAGCACGCCGCTTTCGTAGCTGACGTGCAGCAGATTCCGGTCGATGGAATACGGTTTGGACGCCGTCGCCCGGACCGGAATGCCGTGCTTCTCGGCGTAAGCGATCATTTCGGCGCGGCCCGGAAACGCCTTGCGGAACTCCTCCAGGCGCCAGGGGGCGATCACCTGCAGATCCGGCGCCAGCGCCGCGGCGGTCAGCTCGAAGCGGACCTGGTCGTTGCCCTTGCCCGTGGCGCCGTGGGCGATCGCCGTCGCCCCTTCGGCGCGGGCGATCTCCACCATCCGCTTGGCGATCAGCGGGCGGGCGATGCTGGTGCCGAGCAGATACTGCCCTTCATACAGGGCGCCCGCCTGGAACATCGGAAAGATGAAGTCCCGGGCAAACTCTTCGCGCAGGTCCTCGATGTACACCTTGGATGCGCCGGTGCGCAGGGCTTTTTCCCTGAGCCCGTCAAGCTCTTCCTTCTGCCCGATGTCGGCGGTGAAGGCGATGATCTCGGCGTCGTAGGTTTCCTTGAGCCAGGCCAGGATGACCGACGTGTCGAGACCGCCGGAATAGGCGAGCACGATTTTTTGCTTGGCCAATGGATTGCACGCTCCTTCCAGGACTTGATGGCAGTCAGCCCATGATGGCGACCAGGATCGCCTTTTGCGCGTGAAGCCGGTTCTCCGCCTCGTCGAACACGACGGAATTGGGCCCGTCGATGACTTCGTCCGTCACTTCTTCCCCACGGTGCGCGGGCAGGCAGTGCATGAACAGGTAATCGGGCTTGGCGTGGGCCACCAGCTTCTCGTTCACCTGGTATTTGCGGAACACGCGCTCCCGTTCCTTTTGTTCATGTTCGAAGCCCATGCTGGCCCACACGTCGGTGTAGACGACGTCGGCGTCCGTCACGGCTTCCACCGGGTCGCGCACGACGGTCACGCTTCCGCCCGTCTGTTCCGCCGCCTCGCGGGACAGCTGCACCACTTCTTTGTCGGGATCGTACCCTTCCGGCACGGCGGCCACAAAATGCAGCCCCAGCTTCGCCGCGCCCATCATCAGGGAATGGCACACGTTGTTGCCGTCCCCGACGAAGGCGATTTTCAGTCCTTCCAGGCGGCCTTTTTTCTCCAGGACGGTCTGGTAGTCCGCCAGCGCCTGGCAAGGATGGGAGAGGTCAGACAGTCCGTTGATGACCGGCACGGTGGCCGCCCGCGCCAACTCCACCACGTTGCGGTGGCCGTAGGTGCGGATCATGATGCCGTCCAGAAAGCGGGACAACGTCTGGGCGGTGTCGCGGATGGTCTCTCCCCTCCCCAGCTGGATGTCGTCGCGGCTCAAAAACAGGGCGTGTCCGCCCAACTGGTACATGCCCACTTCAAACGAAACCCGCGTGCGGGTGGACGATTTCTCGAAAATCATGCCGAGGGTCTTGCCCTTCAGCGGCTGGTAGACCTCCCCGGCCTGGTGGCGGCGTTTCAGCTCCACGGCCAGGTCGATCAGATAACGGATCTCCTCGGGCTTGTAGTCCACCAGCCCGATGAAATCGCGCCCCTTGAGGCGTGCGGCGATTTCTTCGGATCCGGCGGTTTGCAACGGAGATTGCCGCATGTCTTTCCCTCCCTGATTTCAAATCGGCGGCCGCCTCCGGCCTTCGGGGTCAGCCGACGGTGCCCGCCACGCGCTCCCGCAGAACGGCGGCGATTTTGTCCGCCGCTTCGTCAATCTCCTCGCGGGTGACGAGCAGATTCGGCAGCAGACGGATGACCTCGGGGCCCGCCGTCACCACCAGCAGCCCGCGGCGGTGCAGTTCCGCCACGGCATCCGCCACGGGATGCGCGCACTGGATGCCGACCAGCAGCCCCTTGCCGCGGATCTCGGCGACGTTGGGCAAATCCCGCGTCTCTTCACGCAGCCGCCGCATCAAGTATTCCCCGGCTTCGGCGGCCTTTGCGGGCACGTCCAGCTCCAGCATCGTTTCCAGCGTCGCAATCACCGCCGCCATGGCGATGGGCGTGCCGCCGAAGGTGGAGGCGTGGGTACCGGGGGAAAAGGCGGGGACGAGATGTTCTTTGGCCAGCATGGCCCCCACCGGGAAGCCGCTTCCGAGCCCTTTGGCCAATGTGAAAATATCGGGCTCCACGCCGCTGTGCTGGTACGCGAACAGTTTTCCCGTCCGGCCCATGCCGGTCTGGACCTCGTCGAAAATGAGCAGCAGCCCGTGCCGGTCGCACAATTCGCGGAGCGACCGCAGGAAATCGTCCTCCACGGGGAGGACGCCGCCCTCCGCCACCACCGGCTCGATCATGATCGCCGCGGTGCGATCGTCCACGGCCGCTTCCACCGCCGCCAGGTCGTGCAGCGGCACGTGCACGAAGCCGTCCGGCAGCGGATCGAAGCCGTCCTTCACCTTGTCCTGGCCGGTGGCGGTCAGCGTGGTGAGGGTGCGGCCGTGGAACGACCGTTCGAAGGTGATGATCTTGTACCGGTCGTTCCCCAGCACTTTCCTGTGATAGCGCCGGGCCAGCTTGATGGCGGCCTCGTTCGCTTCCGCCCCGCTGTTGCAGAAAAACACCGCGTCGGCGCAGCTGTTTTCCGTAAGCAGCCGGGCCGCCAGCTCCTGCCCCTCGGTGTGGAACAGGTTGCATACGTGCCACAACCGATCCAGCTGGCGGACCAGCGCGTCCCGGACCCGGTCGGGCACATGGCCGAGGTTGGTCACGGCAAGGCCGCTCATGAAATCCAGGTATTCCTTGCCCTGGTCATCCCACAGGCGGCTGCCCTTGCCCCTGACCAGCCGGATGGGATACCGCGCGTAGGTCGGAAAAAGGCTCATGTGCGATCGCTCCTTTTCTCCCGGAATTCGGGCCTTTCGCGTTGTCACGTCCCGCGAGCTCGCGGCGCCCGGGACAACCGCGGTTCGCCTCACATCCGCGGTTTCCTTCACTCCCGAGGTTTCCTTCACTCCCGGACGATGCGGGTACCCACATCGCCTTCGCGAAGCGCCCGGGACAGTACGCGCGGCATGGCGCCGTCGACGATCAGCACCTCGCGCACCCGGCCCTGCAGCCCCTGCATCGCCGCGCGAACCTTCGGAATCATGCCGCCGTAAATTTCGCCGCTGGCGATCATCGCTTCGATCTCGGCGAAAGTGGCCCGGGGCATCGGCTTCCGCGCGTCCCCTTCCCCGCGCAAAATGCCGGGCACATCGGTGACCACGACCAGCGTGTCGGCGCCCAGATGCGAAGCCACGGCGCCGGCCGCCGTGTCGGCGTTGATGTTGTAGCGCTGACCGTTCGCGTCAATGCCGACGGGGGCGATGACGGGCAGGTAGCCGAGGGTCATCACGCCTTCGATCAATTTCGTGTTGACGCCGATCACTTCGCCCACCCAGCCGAGTTCGCCGGCGCCCGGAATCCGCCGCGCTTCGATCAGCAGCCCGTCCGTGCCGGACAGGCCGAGGGCACGCACGCCGTTTTGCAAAAGCCGGCGCACGATCTCCTTGTTGATCCGGCCGGCCAGCACCATCTCCACCACGTCCAGCGTCGCTTCGTCGGTGACGCGCAGCCCGTTTACGAACCGGCTTTCGATGCCCAGCGCGGCCAGGGTCTCGTTGATGGCCGGCCCGCCGCCGTGCACGATGACCGGCTCCATGCCGCTTTCGTGCAGCTCCTTGAGATCGGCGAAAAACTCATCCGGCAGAGCGGCCAGCGTGCTTCCTCCGCATTTGACCACAAATCGCCCGTTCATCCGAATCTCCCTGCGTTCTTTTCGTTCTTCCGTCTCGTTGCTCCGTCCGGCGCGCCCGGCGGCGCTTGGGCCCTCCCGAGCCGCTCCGGCCCCCGGCGCCTCTCCGCGCGCGTTGCCAACCCGTGGCCGAAACCGACCGGGTCCGGCAACCCGCGCCGACTCCCGGGGCCGGCATCCGACTTGGGCCCACAGGTCTTCAGCCTGCGGATCATCCGCTCGTTAAGCCCCCGGGTCCCGTCATCCACGCGTTGGGCCTTCCGGTCAGACGATCCGCGCTCCTTCAGGTCCGGTAATCCGCGTTGATGCGCACGTAGTCATAGGTCAGGTCGCAACCCCACGCCGTCGCCCGGCCGGAACCCATGTGCAGATCGATGTAAATTCGCACGGTGTCGCCCTTCAGATAGGCCAGCGCCGCTTCCTCGTCGAAGGGCACCGGACGGGACTGCTCCAATGTGACGATATCGCCCAGGCGCACGTCCACCGTCTCCGGATTCACCGGCTGGCCGGCGCGCCCGACGGCGGCGACGATCCGTCCCCAGTTGGCGTCGGCCCCGAACACCGCCGTCTTCACCAGGCTCGAACTTGCGACCGTGCGGGCGATGACCCGCGCGGAGTCGTCGCTCGCCGCCCCGGCGACGCAAACTTCAATCAGCCTGGTGGCGCCCTCGCCGTCGCGGGCGATCGCCTTGGCCAGCTCCTCGCACACATGCCGGAACGCGGCGGCGAACGCCGCGAATCCCGGATGCCCGCGGGTGAGCTCCGCGTTGCCGGCCAGTCCGCTGGCCATCGCCAGCACCATGTCGTTGGTGCTCGTGTCGCCGTCCACCGTGACCATGTTGAACGTTCCATCCACCGTTTCCTTCAGCAGTTCCTGCAGGACGGACGGCGAAACGGCGGCGTCGGTGGTGATGAAGGCGAGCATGGTCGCCATGTTCGGATGGATCATGCCCGCGCCCTTCGCGGCCCCGCCCACGGTGACGGTGCGGCCGTCCAACTCAAGGCGGGCGCAGGCGGTTTTGCGCACCGTGTCGGTGGTCATGATGGCCTCGCCGAACGCCTTGGCGCCCTCCGCGTCCGCGGCGAGCCTGTCCTTCAGCCTCTCGATGCCGGAGCGGACGGCCGTCATGTCCAGCGGCACCCCGATTACCCCGGTGGACGCCACCGCCACATGGTGTTCGGGGATGCCCAGCGCAGCCGCCAGCGCGGCGCGCGTCGCCCGGGCGTCCTCCTCTCCCTGCCGGCCCGTGCAGGCATTGGCGTTGCCGCTGTTGACGACGACCGCCCGCAGCCGGCCTTCCCGGGCCAGGCTGTCGCGGGTCACCGCGAGCGGCGCCGCCTGAAACCGGTTCGTGGTGCACACGGCCGCCGCCGCGGCCGGCACGTCGCACACAATGGCGCCAAGGTCAAGACCGCCGTTTTTCTTCAATCCGCAATGCAGGCCGCCGGCGCGGAATCCCAGCGGCGACGTGACGCCGCCGTCCGGCACCGGCACGAAATCGGCAAGCGGCTGTGAACCCGTATCATTTCCCATGTTGATTCCGTTTGGCTCCTCCCCGGGTTATTTCAAGGCGCCGGGCGTTCCATCCGGCCGGCCATCGCGTCGTTCGCCAACACGGCCGTCCGGCGCGCCGTCCTCTCCGGACGGCCCTTCGACCTCCCGGACGGCATGCCGTCCGCTTACGGATACACCGGCGCAAACATTAGGCCGCGTGTCTCTTCCCAGCCCATCATCAGATTCAGGTTCTGGATCGCCTGCCCCGCGGCGCCCTTGACCAGGTTGTCGATGGCCGACAGGATCGTCACCCGGCCGGTGCGCGGATCGGCGGAGAAACCGATGTCGCAATAATTCGAACCGAACACTTCCTTGGTCGCCGGATATGTTCCCGGCTTCCGCACCCTGACGAACGGCCGCCCTTCGTAAAACTGGCGGTACAGCTCCACGAACACCTCGTCCGTGTATTCGCCGGTCATTTTCGCGTACATCGTGCACAGGATGCCGCGGGTCATCGGAACCAGATGGGGCGTGAACGTGAGTGTCACCGGACGGTCCGCGGCACGCGCGAGGGTCTGCTCGATTTCCGGCGTATGCTGATGGGCGTTGACTTTATAGGCCTTGAAGTTTTCGTTGATTTCGGAAAAATGATGGACCAGGCTGAGGCCCCGGCCGGCGCCGGAAACGCCCGACTTGGCGTCGATGATGATCGTGTCCGGATCGATCCAGCCCGCCTGCACCGCCGGATACAGCCCAAGGGCCGCCGCGGTGGCGTAACACCCCGGATTGGACACGAAGGACGCTCCGGCCACATCCTGGCCGAACAATTCGCAAATCCCGTATACCGCCCGGTCGACATACGCTTGCGGCGGGGGTTCCTTTTTGTACCAGCGCCGGTACGTCTCCGCCGATTTCAGGCGGAAATCGCCGGACAGATCGACGACCTTGAGCTCCGCTTCCAGAAATTTCGGGGCCAGTTCCGCGCTCACGCCGTGGGGCGTGGCCAGAAACACGACGTCCGCCTTCTTGCGGACTTCCTCCGGATCGATCGCCTCAAGCGTATCCGCGCAAATTTCCGTCAGGTGCGGGTACCCTTCGGCGATCGGCGCGCCCGCGCTGGACGAAGACATCACCGATGCGATGGATACCGACGGGTGCGCCTGCAGCAAACGGATCAGCTCCACCCCGCCGTAACCCGTGGAACCCACGATGGCGGCGCGTACGTGCTTTTGCGTCATGGTTTCCCCTCTCCCGAAAACCAACCCGGCAAAATCAAACCATTTCCCATTGTATCGGATTCACCGGGGGTTGTAAAAAGAAAACTGTCGGAAGGATTACTGGATTATTATACATCCAAATGAGAATTTATTCAACCAACCGATGCGGGTTTCGGCAGCGAATTTTGCAGCGCGGATTTCGCAGCGCAGATTTCGCAGCCGGGGAAGACTTGTGAATTCCGAAATTCGCAGGGAAGCCAAGCCGGTGGAGCCATTCTCCCGCGCAAAACCCGAACAGGCAACAAATCAGCCGGGCAGGCCGTTCCTGCCCGGCTGCTCAAGCCCGGGCGATCACCCTCGCCCGGTTATTTCGCGCCGTTTTTGGCGTCTTTGTCATTCTTGCCGATCCTGCTGCGCAGGTACGCTTCGATGAACTCGTCCAGCTCGCCGTCCATTACCGCCTGCACATTGCCCGTTTCCACGCCAGTGCGGTGATCCTTCACCATGCTGTAGGGGTGAAACACATAGGACCGGATCTGGCTGCCCCAGGCGATGTCCATCTGCTCGCCCCGCAAGGCGGCCAGCTCCTGCTGCTGTTCCTGGATCTTCCGCTCGTACAGTTTGGACATGAGCATCTTCATGGCGCGCTCGCGGTTCTGGATCTGCGAGCGTTCCGACTGGCACGCGACCACGATGCCGGTCGGCAGGTGCGTAATGCGCACCGCGGACTCCGTCTTGTTGACGTGCTGCCCGCCGGCGCCGCTGGATCGGTACGTGTCGATGCGCAGATCCTCCGGACGGATCTCGATCTTCACGTCGTCGGGAATCTCCGGCACGACATCGCAGGATGCGAAAGACGTATGGCGCCGCGCCGAGGCGTCGAAGGGCGAGATGCGCACCAGGCGATGCACGCCTTTTTCCGCTTTCAGATAGCCGTAGGCGTTATGCCCCCGGATCATCAGCGTGGCGCTCTTGAGGCCGGCTTCTTCGCCCGGCTGGTAGTCCAGCACTTCGACGCGGAAACCGCGTTTTTCCGCCCAGCGCGTATACATCCGGTACAGCATCAGGGCCCAGTCCTGCGACTCCGTGCCTCCCGCGCCGGGATGCAGCTCGAGAATGGCGTTGGATTTGTCATACGGCTCGTTGAGCAACAGCTGCAGCTCGAACCGGTCGACCTTCCGGACGTGTTCCGCCACGCTTTCCCGCCATTCCGCGATGACCGCCTCGTCCGGTTCCTCTTCCAGGAGTTCCTGCAGCGTCTCCAGATCCTCCTGCTGCGCGGTCAGCTCGGCGAATTGCTCCACCACCGATTTCACCGCGTTGAGCTCGGCGATCATGGCCTGCGCCCGTTCGTTGTCGTCCCAGAAATCCGGTGCGGCCATCTTGGCTTCGTAATCGGCGATGAGTTCCTCCTTCAGATCGAGGTCAAAGAGACCCCCTTAGCTGCTGAAGCCTCTTCGCCGCTTCGCGAAGGTCTTGTTTGGCGGAAACATCGAGTTCGATCATGTTGCGGAACACCTCTTTATCTTGTTAATCATTTACATGGTTAAGTCATGCGCCTGCGCCGCGTCCACCTGCGCTGCGGCGCGCTTGCGCCGCGACATGCCTGCGCCGCGGCGATTCAGCTGGTGCGGCCGTGGCACACCTTGTACTTCTTGCCGCTACCGCAGGGGCACGGATCGTTGCGGCCGATGCGCTCGCCGGCGCGGCGCACGGGGCGGCGAGTCGTTTCCCCTTCTCCCCGGTTGGTCACCGTCTGGCCCTGCGCCACCGCTTCCCGCTTGAGATTGCTTTGCACCTGCGCCTTCATGATGTACAGCGACACTTCATCCTCGATCCGCTCGATCATTTCCATGAACATGTTATGCCCTTCAAACTGATACTCGCGAAGCGGATCGTTGCCGCCATAAGCGCGCAGGTGGATGCCCTGGCGCAGCTGGTCCATGGCGTCGATGTGGTCCATCCATTTGCTGTCCACGGAGCGCAGGACGACGACCTTCTCGAATTCGCGGATGATCTCCGGCCCGATTTCCTGCTCCCGCTCGTCGTACCGTTCGATCACCTTCCGCATGATCAGCTCGACGATCTCGTCCCGCTCCTTGCCTTCCAGCTCTTCCTTCCGCAGCCGGTCCTCCGGCAGCAGGTTGGCATGGACGTGCGTCACAATCCCCGCCAGATCCCAGTCTTCCGGAACGGCGTCCTCGGGGCAGTGCCTTTGGACGAGCCGCGTCACGCTGCCCCGGATCATGCCCTCCACAATGTCCCGGATGTTGTCGGTAAACAGCACCTTGCGCCGGTCGGCGTATATCTTCTCCCGCTGCAGGTTGATCACGTCGTCGTACTGCAGCACGACCCGGCGCATGTCGAAGTTGGCGCCTTCCACCCGTTTTTGCGCCGACTCGATGGCCTTCGTAACCATTTTGCTCTCAATGGGGGAGTTCTCGTCGAAACCGAGGCGCTCCATCATGCCCATGAGATTGGCGGCGCCGAAGCGGATCATCAGCTCGTCCTCAAGGGACAGGAAAAACTGCGACGAACCCGGGTCGCCCTGGCGGCCGGAACGGCCCCGCAGCTGGTTGTCGATGCGGCGGGCCTCATGCCGCTCGGTGCCGATGATGTGCAGGCCGCCGAGTTCCGCCACGCCTTCGCCCAGCATGATGTCCGTCCCGCGGCCCGCCATGTTGGTGGCGATGGTGACGGCGCCGCGCTGGCCGGCTCTGGCGACGATTTCCGCTTCCTCGGCGTGGTGCTTTGCGTTCAGCACCTTGTGGGGGATTCCCCGCTTTTTCAGCATTTCCGACAGAAGCTCGGAATTTTCGATGGACGTGGTGCCGACCAGCACCGGCTGGCCGTTGCTGTGCCGGCGGACGATTTCCTCCACCACCGCGCGGTATTTGGCCTTCGCCGTCTTGAACACCACATCCGGCATGTCCACGCGGATCATCGGCCTGTGCGTCGGCACCACGACGACGTCCAGCCCGTAAATTTTCTTGAATTCTTCCTCTTCCGTCTTGGCCGTGCCGGTCATGCCGGCGAGCTTGCGGTACATGCGGAAATAATTTTGGAAGGTGATCGTGGCAAGGGTCATGCTTTCGCTTTGGACCTTCAGGCCTTCCTTCGCCTCGATCGCCTGGTGCAGACCGTCGCTGTACCGGCGCCCGGCCATCAGACGTCCGGTGAATTCGTCGACGATGACCACTTCGCCGTCCTGCACCACATAGTCCACGTCGCGCCGCATGATGTACCGGGCCCGAAGCGCCTGCGTAATGTGATGGTTCAGCACCACATGATCCAGCGAGAACAGGTTGTCGATGCCGAACGCCTGCTCCGCCTTGGCCACGCCCTGTTCGGTGAGGGTGATGCTGCGGGTCTTGTGGTCGATGGTGTAATCTTCGCCTTCCTTCAGCCGGCTGGCGAAGCGGTCGGCGGCGTAATACAGCTCGGTGGATTTTTGCGCCTGGCCGGATATGATAAGCGGCGTCCGCGCTTCGTCGATGAGGATGGAGTCCACTTCGTCGATGATGGCGTAATGGAGCTCCCGCTGCACGATTTGTTCCTTGTACAGGACCATGTTGTCGCGCAGGTAGTCGAACCCGAACTCGTTGTTGGTCCCGTAGGTGATGTCGCAGTTGTACACCCGCTGTTTTTCTTCATGGGAAAGCCCGTGCAGGTTGCAGCCGACGGTGAGACCGAGGAATTCGTACACCTTCCCCATCATGGTGCTGTCGCGCTGCGCCAGATAATCGTTCACCGTCACCACGTGCACGCCTTTCCCGGTGAGCGCGTTCAGGTAAACCGGCAGCGTGGCCACCAATGTTTTGCCCTCGCCGGTCTTCATTTCCGCGATGCGGCCCTCGTGAAGCACCATGCCCCCGATGAGCTGCACGTCAAAATGGCGCATGTTCAGCGTCCGCTTGGCCGCCTCGCGCACCACGGCGAACGCTTCGGGGAGCAGATCGTCCAGCGTGTCGCCCTTCTCCAGGCGCAACCGGAACTCGTCCGTCTTCGCCCGCAGCTGCGCGTCGGACATCGCCGTCATTTGCGGTTCCAGCGCGTTGATTTGCTCCACGACCCGGGAGTAACGTTTCAGCTCCCGTTCATTGGGATCGCCGAATATTTTCTTGACCAGCCCCAGCATGTAAAGAACCCCTCTTTCCCGCGCGCATTGACGCATCACTTTATTTTAGCAATTTGGGAAGGGAGGGGCAAGCAAGGGATGTAAATAAATGATAATTAAACATTATAATGGATAATCTTGACGACCTTTCTCCCCGTTCCCGGAAGTTTGGGATACAATCAAATTGACAGGAGGATGGTCATGGAACATAACGGAAAAGTGTTGTCTTTCGCCGAAACCCTGCGTCTTGCGGGCGATGCCAAAATATTTCTTTCCATTGCCCCGTTCTTTCGCCAGGGAGGGCATGAAAGGGTGTTTTCCGCCATGCTCTCGGGAGCGGTCGCGGCTGCGGACCGAAGCGGATACCTGGACCGGATTTTGAGCCCGGGAATTCATTATATCGGATACCGTTCCGTCGATCCGCTTGGAGATCTGTTGGCCGCCGTCCTAGAAGATCCGGACAAGCTTCAGGAAATCGCGTCGGAAGGAAGGAAGCAGGCGGAAGCGAATCATACTTGGACCCACCGCGCCGTAGCCATCCTTGGAGCGGTGAAGGAATTTTTGCATCGGTTATAAATAAAAATCCCGGAAACGGCGTTTTCCGCTTCCGGGATTTTCTTGCATCCGCATGGCTTCCGCAAGTTTCAATGCGCCGTCTCGATCAGCCCGTACCGGCCGTCGGCGCGGCGATAAACCACGTTGACCTGGTTCGTGTCCGCGTTCTCGAACACGAAGAAGCTGTGCCCGAGCAGGTTCATTTGCAAAATGGCTTCCTGTACGTCCATCGGTTTCAGCTCGAACCGTTTGACCCGCACCAGTTCGTATTCGTCTTCCTCCGCAGCCTCGGCTCCGTTTGCGGCGCCGGCCGGCGGAACGTCTTCTTTGAACGGACCTTTCGCCACGCCGGTTTGCCGGGACTTGCGGTTGATTCTCGTTTTGTGCTTTCGGATTTGCCGTTCCAGCTTGTCAACCACCAGGTCGATGGAAGCGTACATGTCTTCGCTTCGCTCCTCCGCCCGCAGGACCACGCCCGGCAGCGGAATCGTGACCTCGACCACATGCTGGTCCCGGACGACGCTGATGGTGACGCTGACGTCCGTATCGGGAGGTGCGACGAAATACTTTTCGAGCCTGCCAAGCTTTTTCTCGATGTAATCCCGGATCGCTTTCGTGACTTCCATCTGTCGGCCCCGAACGTTGTACCTCATACGCCAATCCCTCCTCTTTGCTCCATCATACCACACCGCTTGGGCGGATGACAGAACGGAACGTCATGAAATGTTTTTCGTTTTTATGACATGCGCGCATGCATCAAAAAAAGCCCCGGAACATTTTCCGTGGGCTTGTTGGCCGGCAAATCGTGTTACGACGAACAACCAGCGTTCTCTCTTTAGACGGGAACCGACGGTGCCTAAGGTCTCGCGATTACAATCTTACGACATTGGCGGCCTGCGGGCCGCGCGCGCCCTGGACGATGTCGAACTCGACGATCTGGCCTTCTTCCAGGGTCTTGTAACCTTCCATCTGGATGGCGGAGTAATGGACGAACACGTCGCCGCCCTCTTCGGTTTCGATGAAACCGTAGCCTTTCTCCGCGTTGAACCATTTTACTCTTCCTTGCATGTTCCCCAAGCATTCCCTTCATTGATAATCCAAAAACAAAAAAAACGATTTGGCCAGCCTTACGTCCGACTATAACATTGGGTGCCCGGGGTGTCAACGCCATTTTTGAAAGCGGATACATCACCCTTCCGTCGCGCGGAACCCGAATTCGCCCAATCGGTGCGTGTCGTCATGAAAATCGGAGCCCCCCGTCATCCACAATCCCCGCTCCCGGGCCAGATTCCGATAAAACGCCGCATCCTCCGGCGCATGCTTGCGGTGCCACACCTCCAGGCCGTCGAACGGAAACGCGTCGAGCAGTTCCGCCACCAACCCGTCGTCGCCGATGAGCTTCGGATGGGCCAACACCGCCTTCCCGCCGGCCCGGTGAATCCAGGCGACCGCATCCCCGGGGGTCACTTCCGCCTTCGGCACGTCACAGGGCATCCCGTCGGCCAGATACAGGTCGAACACGGTTTGAACGTCCGGGGCGTAGCCTTTGTCCACCACGGCTCTGGCGATGTGGGGCCGCCCGATGGCGCCTCCCTGGCTGAAGCGGAGCACGTCTTCCATGGAAACGGGCATGCCGAGGGCCGCAAACTTCTTCAGGATGCGCTCCGCCCGGCTTTCCCGCGAGGCGCGCAGTTCCGCCAGCTTTTTCGCAAGCAGCTTCGTGTCGCGAAGATCATAGCCGAGGACGTCCACCGATCTGCCCTTGTACTTCGTGCCGAGCTCCACGCCCGGAATGACCTCGAGTCCCGTGCCCTCGGCCGCCGCCCGCGCTTCGGCGATTCCCTCCACCGTGTCGTGATCGGTGATCGCGATGCGGGTCAACCCGCGGCTTAAGGCCATCCGTACCACCTCCGCGGGCGGGTAAACGCCGTCGGAGGCGGTGGTGTGGATGTGCAGGTCGGTTTTGTCGTCCATCTTGAACAAGAACAAGCACCATCCCATAAGGCGTTCTATGTAAAACGTCCAAGGTCCCGTTTCCGGATCAGCCGGCGCCGGCCAAAAATTCGGAAATCAACGGACTTGCGGCGACCATTTCATCAATATACCGGATCTGCTCGTCGGTCATTTCCCTCATCCATTGATTGACGCTCCCGTCCCGCGTAAATCGGAACGATTCCTGAAATTCCGCCTGCCGCTGTCGGCCGTATTTCTCTTCCAGCCTGCGTGCGTTCTCAAAACTGGACCGTTCGATCACGAGACCGATCTGCCCATCGCTGAGCCTGGCCCCCATGAGGTCCAGCATGGTTTTGACATGCCGCACCGGAGACTCCCTCATGTCCTCATACCGGAAAATCTCGACGCGGGACAGTCTGTTCCGGTTCATAAGCCACGTCTCCGTGTGACGGATCCAGGCGGCGATGCCAAGCCGGGGGTCGCGGATGAAATCCGTTAAATCGCCGGAGTACGGTTTCTTTTTCCCTTTTTCGTAATAGTAATAAGATATCATCACATCTTTCGGATTTCGGACGATATAGATGCAACGCAAATGATCAAATACTTCCGTGTAAGGCTCATGGGTTTTCACCAGCCGCGGAACCGTATAAGGCCAAGGCTGGGTCCGCAATTGTTCCTGCGATTCTCGATGACCCACGGCAAATTCGGGGAGAAGCGGGTTCAGATTACGAAACGTGATCTCCTCAAGATTGTACAATTCTCTCATGATATTCGCATACATCATCCTCACCCACGTGTTTCCCGACTTGGGGAACGAAACGGCCAGGATGTCCGTCGGTTTGAACAAGTTTCTCAAGTCGTCCAATGGAATCCCTCCGAACTGGTTCAAAGAATGGCAAACCGCTCGTATACTTTCCGGACCGCACGGATCACATCCCGCACGTCCTCCGGCGTCATTTTCGGGAAAAGGGGAAGCGTAATCGCCGACTCGTAATACCGCTCGGCGTTCGGGCACGCTTTCGCGTCATAGCCCAACCGGCGGTAATAAGGCTGCCGGTAAACCGGGATGTAATGCACGTTCACCCCGATGTTTTCCTCCCGAAGCGATTCGAAAATCTCCCGGCGCGTCCCCCGGAACCGTTCCGGCTCCCAGCGCAGCACGTACAAATGCCAACTGGAATTCGCCTTGGGGTGCTGATACGGCACGACGAGGCCTGCCATTCCGGCAAACGCCTCCGTATACGTGCGCGCGATGGAACGCCGCAGTTCCACGAACCGATCCAGCTTGCCCAGCTGGGAAAGGCCCAAGGCGGCCTGGATGTCCGTGATCCGGTAATTGTAGCCGAGCTCGTGCATTTCATAGTACCACGGTCCGTCATTGGCCAGCAGTTTCTCCGGATCCCGCGTCATCCCATGGTTGCGGAACAGAAGCAACCTTTCGTAATAGGTGTCATTGTCGGTGACGATGACACCGCCCTCGCCGGTGGTGATGTGTTTGACCGGATGGAAACTGAACATGGTCATGTCGGCGAGGGACCCAACCGGTCTCCCGTCATAGGATGCGCCCAGGGCATGTGCGGCGTCCTCGATGACGACCAGACCGCGCTCCTTCGCCAAGGCCATGATCCGGTCCATTTCCGACGGCTGGCCGGCGAAATCCACGGGGATGATCGCCCTTGTCCGTTCCGTGATTTGTCCGGCGATCGCATCGGGATCAATGTTGTATGTATCGAGGCGGATATCGGCGAACACGGGCCGACCGCCGCAATAGAGTACGCAGTTGCTGCTGGCGAGAAACGTGATCGGGGAAGTGATCACTTCGTCGCCGGGCCCGATCCCCGCCGCAAAACAAGCGCCGTGCAAGGCCGCCGTCCCGTTCGAGAACGCCACGGCATACCGCGCCCCGACGCGTTCCGCCAGCGCCCGCTCGAACGCCGCGATGGCCGGACCCTGGGTGACGAAATCGCCCCGCAGGACGTTCACCACCGCGGCGATGTCCTCCTCGTCGATCCACTGTCTGCCGTAAGGCAGCAACTGTTCTCTGGTTTTCGCATCTTCCGGCTTGTTCACTAAATTCGCCAGCCTTTCGTCCGCCGGTCAATTCCTCATACTCTCCGGGCGTAAACGACCACATCTCTTCCCAGACCGTTCTGCGCGAAACTCCGCAGCAATTTTCGCCTCACATCGCTGTAACCCGCCTTGTTCAGGGTGGTTTCCAGCCGTTTTCGCCTCTCATGGCATTCACGTCCCAGTCGCGGCTCATCCACGTAATTGATGCCCATGAGCAGAAACAGTTCCATCGGAAAACTCGTTTCCTTCGCCACGACTTCAAACCCGTGCCTCTCCAGCAAAGCAGGCAGCGTATTAAAATCAAAATAATTAATGTGATGGTTCGGGATCACCCACCAGGGCCGATAGCCGCACGTTTCCGCCAGCGTCTTCTGAAACGGATTGAAATCGTTGGGCACTGTGAGGAACAAGAGGCCGCCCGGCGCCAGCGAAGAACGAATCCATTCCAGAAATTGAATCGGATTCGGGATGTGCTCCAGGACGTGGTCCAGATGGACAACATCAAAGGTGCCCAACCGTTCCGCCATTTTTCCGTCGTAGAATCCCTGAACGACATTCAGTCCTCTGCTGCTTGCGTATTCGGAAGCCGGAAGGGAAGGTTCCGCGCCCAAGACCTCCCAGCCCCTTTCCGCGCCACAGAGCAGGAACGCCCCGAATCCCGAACCGATATCCAGCAATCTTCTTCTTCCGGACGGAAGCAGTTGCTCGAAAAGATCAAACCGGTCGTGATACGTGAGCTTCAGCCATTCCCAGTCCTCCTGCATTTTACGCACGGCGGGCGAGATGTCGCGGCCGTGATAGTGATGCGTGTAAAGTTCGTGCAACCGTTCGGCTTCGGGAATCGGCACGAGATGCTTAAACCCGCATGCAGTGCAGTGGATGACATAAACCGATTCCGACTCCGCGACCGATTCGCCCGAATGGGGGCCCCAGTTTACGATCATGGACCGGTTTCCTCCAAATCTATCCCGAAAATTAAAGTAGCTTAGAAGCACAAAAAAGGTGGTACCCGGAC
>ERZ795043.353-NODE-353-length-44860-cov-58.833523_pt1 | contig 44860 bp, 55 predicted proteins | sample MGYA00375127_ERZ795043 | MGnify/ENA primary metagenome ERZ795043 (study PRJEB30172, sample SAMN05518447) | compost metagenome | isolation source: Feedstock adapted compost from Newby Island compost facility, Milpitas, CA | place: USA:Newby Island compost facility... | reverse complement strand
AGTGGTCCCCAAGCATACTCATGCCCGCGGTGAATAAGTGCAAGTTTTGAGCTAACAGGCCAAGCTTTGAAATAAGGTCACAAAACTCCAAACAGACCCCTTTTCTCCGCGAATCTGTGCGAATCTGTTTCATCAATAATCTATCGCAAACCCTGCTCTTCGGAGAGAAGCCCGGGCCCCATAGACAAGGGGCACCAGAACCAGGCTGATAGCGAACTTCACAATGAATTGGCTCCCCATCAGGGTAAGGAGAGGTGCCCCAGTACCGAAGAAGGCGATGGTGATGAAGACCCCTGCGTCGAGGGCAGTGGAGGCGACGTTAGAGAGAACCACCCTCCCGGCTAAGGTTTGGCGAAAACGCTCAAAGAGAAGCGTGTCCGCCCAAGTGCTGACGAAGTAGGCGGTTAGGCTTGCCGCCACCACCCTGAACGTGGTCCCAAGAACGGAAGCGTAGGCGCTCGGGTCGAAGAAGGAAGGGTGTGGAAGAGCACTCACCAGAGCACCGTAAAGAAGCAGTAAGGCGTTGGCAGAAAGCCCAACGGGGATGAGCGCTTTAGCCACACGGTAGCCCCCCACCACGTGAATGGCGTCCCGCAGAGTAAAAGTCAGGGCGTAGAGGAAAGTGGCTCCGGGCAGAACGAGTCCTCCCAGTTGCACGAGCCTTCCCGCCGTCACCTGCGAGATAATTTCTGACGCCACGTATAAGCCAACCAAGCTGATAAGCCAAGCAGTCTTAGCGTTCCGGTTCATATTAGCTCCCTTTCGAGCGCACTTTCGAGAACTTGGCGGAGCTCCGCCAAGTTCTCCTTGCGCCTACCTGTATACAATCCCTTGGCCTTTTTGGGAAGAAGGGTCACCGGAAGTCCCTGTACCACCTCTCGGTAGGCGGGCGGGGCCAGGTAGGCCACCCGGTGGCGGTAGAACCCGAGAAGCGGAAGGAGCCTCTCCCGAATGCGCCTGTAGCTCTCCTTGTCCCCTTTGTGCAGAAGGAAGTCGTAGGCGAGAACGGCGGGGTGTTCAACGAACTCCAAGGGCACGGGGCCGTAGAGCCCCGAGAGGAAGACCACGTCCACCGGAAGGCCCCGGACCGCCTCGAGGACGGGCCGCACGCTCCTGGCCTGGGTGTAGGGTTTCTCGGCGGCGCAGGGGACGAGGAGGAGAACCTCCGCTTGAGGCCTCCAGCCCGTCCGGCGCCAGTCGAAGGCCTCGGGGTCGTTTTGGATCTTCCTTCCCGGGGCGAGCGTCACCCTCCGCTTACCCTCTAGGTACTCCAGGACCTTCTTCAAGCGGGGATGGGCTTCTACAAGCTCCTGCAGGTAGTCCCAAAGCTCTCCCGCGGCGGTCCTCCGCTCCGCCTCCCGCAGGATGGCGAGGTCCACCTCGAGGTTGTGCAGGGCCACCGCGCCGTAGACGGGGCTTTTCGTTCCCCGCTCCGCTTCCGGATTCCGCAGGACCGTGAGGTCCTCGGCGAGGTCCCGCCCCCGGCAGGCGGGGCAGGCGCAGGGGTAGCGGCCCTTCTCCTCGAGGAGGTCCCACAGGCGCCGCTCCCGGTAGCTTCCCGGGAGCAGGTACTTGAGGGCCCGCGCCTTCTGAACGTAGCCCGTGGTGTCAAAGGTGTCCGCCCCCGCCGCCACCAGGAAGGGAATGAGGAGGCCCGTGACCCCGAAGACGTGGAGGGGGAGGTGGGGCACAGCCCGCTTCACCGCCTGGGCGAAGGCCACGATTTCCTCGGTGCGGTGGGCCTTCCGGAGGGGAACCATGCTCCCGAGACCGAGGGCGGCCACGAGGTGGAGGAAGCCTTCCCTCTGCGCCGCTTCAACTAGGGAGCGGGCGAAGGCCGCCGCCTCCTCCGGGGTGCGCCCGTGGACGGGAAGGACGAGCCCCACGCCCCGCTCACCCTTCTCGTGCCGGGCCAGGTGGCGGAGGCCCTCGAGGGCGTTCTCCCTCGTGCGCCGGAGGCGGGCGAGCGCCTCCTCCTCGGGGAGGCCCGGGGGAAGGGGGTAGTCCAGGGGCGTCACCCGGTCCCCGGGCCCGTCCACCAGGTCCAGGGCGAGGCGGAGGATGTCTAGAGGCCTATGGATCCCGTACCGCTCCAGGGAGGGCGGCGGGCCCGAGAGGAAGAGGTACCCGCCCGAGTCCACGAAAAGGGGGGCCCGGTAGTCCAGTCCGAGTTCCCCGTTGTACCAGGCCCTCAGGGGCTTCGCCCGCCACCTCTCCAACGCTTGGGGAGAAACGGAGCCGTAGTCCTTGAAGTGGAGGGCTTGGACCATGGCGGGGAGGTTCCGGGCGAAGATCCCCGCCTCGGGGTGGCGGAGGATCCACCTCCACGTCCCCCCGCCCCGGGGGGTGGTCCCGGTGATGGCCTGGACGACGGGGTAGAGGCGAACCTTCTTCATACGCGCAGGTCCTTGATGTAGGCTTTCGCCGCGGCTTCGGCGCTTCCGTTGTCGTGCCACTCTAGCCTCACGGTCTCCACGTTCCGGTGGACGCTGGTTTCAAGGAGGTTAAAGGAGCCCCACAAGGCTAGGCTTTCGGTGAAGATGCCCTTGGCGTGAAGGTGTTCGACATGCCAGACCTTCGCCTTCATCAGGCGCCTGAGAACCTCCTCTTCCTGCGCCCTCCGCTCTCGCAACCAAAGGGAGAGGCGGGCACCTTCCTTTTCCAGATGGGCGAGGAGGTCCCCCAGGGTGCGCCCCAGGCTGGGGGGCATTTCGAGGGAGACGTCCTCCAGCCACGGGGAAACGATCACCACCTCTTGCGAGGCGATGAGGACGGAAGGGATGAGCCAGGCTAAAGCCCTGGCTGGGAAGTGTTGTCCCCTGGAGGGTTCAGAGAAGTAGGACATAGTAGCGCCCCTCCTCGGCGTGCAGGAGAACCGGGGGAAGAAGGCCTTGCTTCACGGACTTTTCCCGCCGCTCCTTCAGCTCTTGGGCGGAGGCAACCCAGGTGAACGCTTCTAAAAGGAGCTCGGCGATGTGCCGCGCCGCGGGTTCTTCCGCTCTCCCCCGCCCAGTGCGGAAGCAGGCGGGGCACCCGTCGTTGGCTTCGCACCCGTGTTTTAAGGCCGACTCCCTGCTGTCCGGCTCGCCTTCGAGCCGCGCTTTCGTCTGCTCGGCCTCTCGGGCGATCTCCTCCACCAGTTCGGGGTTCACCTTTTCATACCACTCTGGGAGCGTGAGCTCGTTGCGAACGTCTGTGCCTTTTTGCAAAGCCCGTTCGGCGGCCACCACCGGGCAGGTGGCGGCGCGGACCATTTCGGCGTAGACCAGGTGTGGTTCCTCCATAAGGGTTCGCTCGAAGAGCTGCGTGATGCCCCCGCCTCCCTCCACCAGCTCCCAAATCCACATGTGGCCTTTCTCGTCCGGGTCGGAGGCCTTGAGGAGGTCAGGCGACACCCCCGCCACCCCCGAGATCACCTTCCGGAAGAAGGCCGCCGCGGTGGGGGCGATCTCGTCAATCCCGGCACCGATCCTTTCCGCCAGGGCATGTAGGTCAATCCCAACCCCGTGGGAGTGGTTCAGGGTGTACACCAGGGGCTCCTCCAGACGGGCCTCAAAGGTCCAGGGCTCGTGTTTTACGCGTATCCATTCGCCGTCCTTTTTGATGTACTTGCTCGCCTCCACCTCGCTCCCTAGAATCAGAACCTCCCCGCTTCCCCCTTTTTCGCCCGTGAGGAGAAGGGTTTCGGTGATCCGCCGGGGGTTCCTGGCTTCAAAGCGGCTCTTCCCCAGCGCCCCTGGGTAAAGGTGGACGGCGATGTAGTTTCCGCCGCACCTGCAGCTGCGCCAAGCGAGCCAGTGGCTGCCGATCTGACCGCAGTTTTCGCAAAACGCCACGATGGGGCGCCCCCCTGGGGGCACATCCACATGGCGGAGGGTTACGCTCTCTACCTCCAGGCCGCCGTCCGGCCGCTTCACCCCTTGTACCCTGTTTGGGCTGACGCGGACGCGGTACACGGTTTTGCCCCCTACCGTTTCTTTTCCGACGGGCTCCAGGGGCAGGGTGAACACGCGGCTTCCCTGGTTGTATCGGTACTGGAGCCTGTAAGGGGGGAAGAAACGCTCCAGGCTGAGGGGGCTTTCCAGCTCGATGGCGAAGCGCTTATTGGGGTCGTTGTCCAGATGCCAGAAGGCGATGGGACGGAGCTGCTCGAAGTAGGCGTTGGGAACCAGGGCAGGGGGCCAACTCCCGCAGGAGTGGTGTCCCTTGGGGAGCCCCTGGTGCAGGAGGAAGAGGGCTCGGGACACAGCCTTGAGGTCCTGGGGCGGGCTGATAAAGGCGTACCCCGAATCCAGCCAGTCGTAGAGCTCCCTCAGGAAGGCGTAGTGGCGCTTCCGCGTCTCCAGGCTGGCCGGGTTGGCTTTGGCCAGGTGTTCCTGGACCTTTTCGAAGAGGGATTTAAGCTCGCCAAGCCGCTTGCTTATGCGGTCGCGCTTCTCCTGTGGGGTGCGGATCGTGTCCTGCTTCCTCAACAGGTTGAAGAGATCCTCCAAAGACCCTTCTAGCTCCGGGATGCGGGAGGTGTCCTCGAGGGCTTTCGCAAGAATCTCGTTCGCGCTCCTGGCCGCGTCGGCGACCTCCTGCCCGAACTCCGCGTACTCCTCCTCTTGGAGGGCGAAGGAGAAGTCTATGACCCTTTGGTTGTGCTCCAGAAGCGCCTTTAGGGCATTTTTTAGCCCTGGCACAATGTACTTTTCAAGAGTGTCCTTGTTAGTGCTGGAGGAGTTTGAGTGTTTTTCCAGCCTGTCGATAAAGCCCGACGCGAGGCTTTGGGCCTCTTGACATTGCCTTAGACGCCAGTGCACCCATTGGAGGGTACCCTTGATGATGTTGTGCTTTAGGTGATAAGACTGAAGGGTGTTCCGCTCCTTATCCAGGTACTCGTGAAGCTTCTCGATGACGGGGTTGCCCGGGTTCAGGGGGGGCTCCACCTGCCCGTCCAAAATGCGCTTCCGGTGGGAAAGAACAAAGTTGTCCGCAAGGTCCAGGCCCAGAAGAACCAGGTTGTAAGCGATCTGTCCGTTCCTCCGCGCCGCCCTGCCCCGGCGCTGGGTGAGCGCGGCGGGGGTTCGCGGCGGGCCGTACTGGACCACGCCTTGGATTCCCTCCTCGTCCACCCCCACCTCTAGGCTCGAGGTGGCAAGGACCACGTCAGCTCTGGAGAAGTCCTGTCGGCCCCTCCGGGTGTAGGTGGCGATCTCGAGGGGGTTCTCCCGGATCCCGCGAATCTCGCCTTGGCAGGCTTTCGCCCCAAAGAGGCCGCGCCAGCATTCTCCTTGGCTGTATATGGGACATCTGGCGGGGGCCGTGCGGGGACACTTGTCTTTAAACTGTATCTGGTCGAGAAGGGTGCGGAAGGCGAAAAGGCGGCGCTCTTGGTCCGCGTCCTTGAGGTAGTCCTCAAAGCGGTAGATGCCGTCCAGCGAATCGTTGAAAGCGACGACGATCTCGCCCTCTCCAAACACGCCGTGGCCCAGGGCCATCAGCGTCTGGATGAGGAGGGCGGCGGCGTTTTTCTGCTCCGGGTGAACCTGAAGGAAGTACACCACCTCGAGGCCCGAAAGCTCCCGGCCGTGCTGGTCCGGATCGTAGCTGTGGACGACCACCTCGCCTCCCAGGAGCTTGCCGCCGAAGTCCTCGGGATTGGCGATGGTGGCGCTGGAGGCGATGAGGAAGAGATGGCGGTTGCTCCTACCCACTATCCGGCGGACGAGGTTGGCCACGTGGGCGCCGTACAGGGACTCGTACAGGTGGGCTTCGTCTAGAACAATGCCCGCCAAGCCTTGCTGGAAGAGTGCATCCGCTTTTGGGCGCAAGTACAGGCTGTCCAGCGACTCCACGGTGGTCAGGAGGACGTCCGGCGGGGTGTTAACGTGGGCTTCACGGGATAGGGTCATGCGGTAGGTGTGCCCTTTCTCGCACCTTAGCTCGCGCACTCCGGAGTGCTGGTCGGCTTCCCACTCCAGGGGTGACCCGCAGCAGGGGCAGCGAAAGCTGTCGCGAAGGGACTCCCACTTTTTTCGCGTGATGTCGTCCCTCTCCCCTATCCCCTCAAACTGAACCCCCACGGTCAGCCCCAAAGGAGCGGCGTAGCGGAGGACGCGGCCCAACTGGTCTTTGAGGAGCGCCAGCCGGGGGTAAACGAGGAGCGTGGTGGCTTCCGCACTCTGCCTTTGGGAGGGGCTCCTCTTCCTCCTGAAGTTCGCCTGGTACAGGATGGGGAGGAGGAAAACCTCCGTTTTTCCAGCCCCGGTGGGGGCGGTGATCACGAGCCTCGAGGGGGCTTTTTTATCTCCTTTGGGGCTTTGGTCAGCGTTTTGGATGACCGCGAATACCCGTTTCCACCCCTCCACTTGAAACTCCGACCACTCGGAAAGTCCCACCCTCGCGCCGATCTCAGCTATTTCCCGCTGGTGTCCCTCGAGGTTCCCCGTTTTCACACGGCGAGGCGGGCGCCAGCGCTCCCTCACCTCCACCCGCCAGTCCCCCACGAGGAGACGCCCCATATCATCCGTTTTGAAGCGCTGTTTAAGGTGGCGCAGTACCCGAAGAACCTCGATTGCCTTGGGGGAATAGCGCCCCTCGTCCACCTCCACCCAGTACGCCTCATCACCGGGACCAACAGCTACGTTCTGCTCTTGGCGGATTTTGTCGATTTCGTCGGGGGAGGGAAGGTCGTAGCGCGACCAGACGCCGTACTCCTCCCCTAGCAGACGCAGGAAGTCCAGGAGCTTTTGCAGGGGACTAGAATGCATGGCCTGCCTCCTCAGGCTTGCTAAGCAGTCGCAGGATGGCCTCGAGGTGGCGCTCGAGTTCCCGGCGCTTCTCGGCGGGGAGGGCCTCGAGGTCCACCTTAGCGAGCTTCGCCAGGACCTCCCGGTGCCAGGGCTTGGGCGCGGCCTCCCGCTTCAAGACCTCCCGCACCTTGGCCTTGAGCTCCCTCAGGGAAAGCCCCGCCTTGGCCTCCTCCAAGAGGGCCTTCCGAGCGGCCTCCTCCTTCACCTTCTTGAGCTCCAGGGCGGCGGTGTAGGGGATCGCCCCCTCCTCCAGGGCGGCCTTCAGGTCCTCGGGGAGGCGGAGTAGGGGAAGACGGTGCTGAACGAAGGACTCCCAGGACATGCGGCCCAGGGCCTTGAAAACCTCCTCCACCCTCCGGGCCTCGGGGGCGCCCACAACGTTGTGGGCTGCCACCCCCCGCTTCTCCTTCCGCATCCGCTCGAGGAGCCCCACCACCTCCTCCACCGATTTCCCCAAGTCTTCCGATAGCAGGGCGAGGACCCCCACGGTCTCCTCGTAGGGGTTCAGGTCCTCCCGCTGGAGGTTCTCCACCAGGGCGAGGAGCCTCGCCTCCTTCTCGGAGAGCTCCACCACCCGCACCGGGACCTCGGAAAGCCCCGCCATCCGGGCGGCCCGGTACCGCCTCTCCCCGGCCACGATGGCGTACCTCCCGTCCCCCAAGGGCCGCACCAGGAGGGGCTGGAGCACGCCCTTTTCCCGGATGGAGTGGGCGAGGGCCTCGAGTCCCTCAAAGCGCTTGCGGGGCTGGGGAGAAGGGACGAGGGCCTCGAGGGGAAGCGTCTTCCCCCCAGCCTGGACCGGCTTCCCCTCCATCTCCTCCAAGGCGGAAAGCGCCCTGGCCAGGAAGGGGTCCATGGGGCTCGGCTTGCGGCTCATCAGGCCACCTCCTTGTGAAGCTCAGCCTTGACCTGCTCCAGGATCCCCTCCAGAAAGTCCCCGAGGGCCCGCATCTCCCGCCGCACCTCCTCCCCGCCCACCGCTTGCACCGGAAGCCGCTGTACTTGAGCCTCCCGGTACACCGCCGGACGGCGCACCAAGGGGGGTGCTAAGGGGATCCGCCCTCCAAGGCCCTCGAGCTGGGCCAAAACCTCCCGGTCCCGGACCGTGCCCTCCAACCCGTTTGGGATGAGAGCGCGGACGAAGGCGCCCCCGCCCCACATCCCCAGGGAGGCCAGTCCCTCGGCGTAGTCCTGGGATACAGCGAGCACCGTGGGTAGGGCCTGAAGCCCCTTAGGTGAGGCTTCCACGGGGACCAGAAGGCCGTCCCCGGCCATGCCTGCAACCCCGGCCAAGGAGCCCAGAGAGGGCAGGGAGTCAACGAGGACGAGGTCGTACTCCTGCCGGAAAGCCTCCAGGGCCTTCCTCAAGGCGAACATCTTGTAGGGTTCCCGGATAAGGACGAGCTCGGCCCGGGCGAGTTCCACGTGCGCAGGAATGAGGCTAACCCCCGGAAGCACTTCCCTTGGCCTGAGGCGCCCCTTGCCCTCCAGGAGCCCGAGAAGGGTTTCCTCCACAGGAGCCTCTACCACCCCGAGCCAGGCGGAAAGGTTGGCCTGGGGATCCACGTCCACGAGGAGGACGCGCTTCCCTCGCGAAGCCATCTCGTACCCCAGGTCCCGGGCCAGGGAGGTCTTCCCCGCCCCCCCGGCGTGGGTGAAGAGGGTGAGCACCACCCCTTCTCCCCCCGGGGCCTCCACCTCCTTGACCACGTACCAGTAGCGGCCAAGGCGCCGCGCGTTGAGCCTCCCCTCCTGGATCTGCTTGAGGGCGCCGGAGTAGGAGAGCCCCTGCTCCAGGGCCCAGTCCTTGAGGGGAATGAGGACGGTCTTCTTCATCTTGGAAGCAATATAACCCGCCTCACGCCGTGAGTCAAATCCCACAGCGGGTGTGTTCTAAATCACCCGGATAAGAGCCTTTCGGCCTCCCTGCCGTGGCCTCGAGGCCAGCAGAACTTCCCTCTACTTCAGGAAGGATCGTCCCAGAGCCGGGCAGGCTCCACCTTCTTCGCCACGAGCCGCCGGGTCTTCAAGCGGGCCTCCCCCTCCACATAGACCCCGCTTCCCACGGGGGGCAGGGCCTCCAGGAGGCTCAGGGGGGCCCAGAGGACGAGGGTGAAGGGCTCCTTGAGGCGCCCCCCGGGATTGGGCCGCACCTCGAGGCCAAACCTCCCCTCCTCCCGGTCCACGAAGGCCACGCGGCCCTGGGCCGCCATAAAGGGGTGGCCCTTCGAGTCCCCCTTGGGAGCCCCGATCCGACCGAGGCGAAGGGACTTCTCCAGCAGGCCTTGGCCGTTTGTGCGGGGCCAGAAGGTGCCCCGGATGTACGCCCCCACCAGCCCGGCCATGGGCCGGCCCCGGTAGGCCCGGGGCAGGCGGAGGAAGCTCCCGTCCGCAAGGCGGAGGCGGTAGAAGGTGTAGACCTGGCCGTTCGGAGCCTGGCTTTCCTTCACGAAGACCTGCCCTTCCACGAGCACCACGGCGGCGTAGTGGGCGCCAAACCTTATGGGAACCCGGCTCAGGGGGGGTGAAGGAGGCGTCGTGACCATTCCCCCTTACCCTAGCACACGTGCCCGGAGGACGCTCTCCCGGTCCACCAGGTAGGCCACCCCGTCCACCTCCACGAAGGCCTTGGCCCCGCCCCCGGTCCACCCGGCGAAGTACCCCCGCCTCCCGTCCGGGAGGAGGAGGAGGGCGTCCTTAGGCACCTCTTCAGGCAGGGGCGGGGGAGGGGAGGAGCGCTCGGGCGGGGCGAGGTCCTTGAGGAGGCAGTCCAGGTAGGCCGCCGGGTAGCGGACCACGCCGAGGCGGGCCCCCTCGAGGGTGCGCCCCAAAGCCTGGAGGAAGGCCTCCCCCAGGGGCAGGGCCTCCCGCTCCAGGCGCTCCAGGTAGGCCCGCCACAGGCCCTGGTGGGCGAAGCCCGGGCGGAAGACCCGGTAGAAGTCCTGCCAGAGCCCCGCCTCCTTGAGGCGGGCCTGGAGGCGGTACTTCGTGCCTTCATTCACGAGCACCGGGGAAGATCCAGAAGGGGAAGGGGAGGCCGGAGACGGCGAAGGAACCAGGAAGGTCGCCCGCTCTCCTCCCTCTGAGGGAGAGGCGGAAACCGCCCTTTCCTCTGGGGCTTTGCGGTCAGCCTCTACCTCTTCAGCCTTCTCCGCCTCCGCTGCTTGGGCGTGAGGATGAGGAGGATTTTTTTCCTCAGTGGTTAGTTCTTTTTCTCTTATTTCCCGCGCCGAGGGAAGCCCATCCTGAAGGGCGTTTTCCTCACCCGTGCCTTGCAAAGTTTGCAAGGGGGTCTGCGCGGCGCGCACGGGGGCCTCAAGGTAGCTTCGCTGACCTGGGTCCTGCCCGGGCGGGGCATCGGAAAGCCACCACCCGGTGGCGTCCCGCTCCACCAGACCCGCCTCCCAGAGGGCGAGGAGGGCCTTCTCCACGGTGCGCTGGTCCCGCCCGAGGAAGCGGGCCAGGTCCTTCGTGGAGGCCTTGTTGGAACGGAGGTTGCGGCGAGAGGCGAGGGCGAGGAAGACGGAGTGGGCGGTGGCCGACAGCTTAGCCGAGAAGAGCCTCTGCAAGAGGGGATTGGGAATAAGGGTGTAGCCGTTTGGCGCTTCCAGATGGGTCCAGCCGACTTGCGTTCCCACGGTCCTTTACGGGCCGCTTACCCCCGGCCCTGGGGCCCGTGGGGCTTCCACCCGGGTTGACATTTTCCCTTCGGCTTGGTACCCTCGGATTAGCGGATCGCGAGGGTACCAAGATGGTTGCGGTGAAGGGATCGGGGGAAACCCCGGTCTTCCTACTTTTGCCTACCGCTACCCGTCCCTAGGTGAGCTCTCACCTCCTTAACCCTGGAGTCTAGCACGCTCACCCCAGGGTTGGCTAGCCGCAACTAGAGGTTAGCATATACCACCCATTTTGGCAATACATGGCCTCTATAGCACCCGCCATCCCCGTACCAGGCCCAGGACCTCGGGGCGCTCCTCCTCGAGCCAGAGGGTGGGGAGGTCCGGGTGGAGGGGGTAGAGGGCCAGAGGATCCCTCTCCAGGGCCTCGTGGGGGAAGAAGGCGGCGTGGCCCTGGGCCTTCCCCAGGTAGACCGCCTGGGGCTGGAGAAGAGGCCTGAGCTCCGTGAGGACCCAGACCCTCCGTGCGGTGGGGAAGGGGAGGTCCAGGGTGGCGAGCCACCTCCCCGGGACCTCCAGGAAGGCCAAGCGCTCCACCACCGCCCCCCGGGGAAGCTCAGCCGGAGCGAGGAAGGCCCGGGAGGCGGGCCTCTCCCTCTCCAGCTCCTCGGGGGAAGTGTAGACGGGGAGGGAGAAGGGGACGGAGCCCAGGTCGTCTCCGGGGACCTCTTCCCCCATGACCTCGGAGAGGGTGAGGCCGAGGGCCCGGGCGAGGCCCACCAGGTACTGGGCGGAGAGGGTCTTGGGGTCCACGGCACCCCGCTCGATCTTGGCCATGAGGCTTGTGGAGAAGCCCGCCATGCGGGCGAGCTCTTCCTGAGTGAGGCCGAGCTCCCGCCGCCTCTCGCCGATGCGGAGGACGTGGCGGGGAAGGGGACGTTTGCTGGTGCGCGGCATGGCCACACGATACGGCCTGTTCTCTTCGGGTGCAACGGCAATCCTGGGAAGCGGTTGAGGCATAGCGCTTCCCGTGCGGGCGCAAGGGGGGTTCGTGCCGATCCTCCGGGTAAACTGGCCCCGGTGGAACCGGCTTTCGCGATCTACGCGGACGAGTGTGGCCGCCGCCTCAAGGCGGAAAAAGGATTGGGACCCCCTCAGGAAGTGATACGGGCGTGGTTCAGGGAACTTGTGGAAGGTCGCCTTTTTGCCCGGGGCGTGACCTCCGAGGTGTTCGCCTTTTTGAGGGATCCAGCTTCGTGGGAGCAGCTTTGGACCTCTCCCTAACGTACTAAGCCCGGGAAAACCCCGGGCCCAGTCCCTAGTTAACAGGGTGGCCGAGAGGGAAAGCCTTGTCAATGAGGTGCGGGCTTGCCTAGTAAATCGCCTTGTACCCCGGAGGGGGCGGGAGGAGGGAGAGAAGAACCCTAAGGCCGTAGGCGATGAGCTCCAAAAGCGCTCGCGCCCCGAAGCCGGATAACCGGCCGCACCTCCGCTTGAGGAGTGGGGCCAGATAACTCTTTCCCCGTCAGGAGAACACTTTGCGGGCGTGGTCGTAGCGCCAGGGGCGGCCCCGCTTGCCTTTGGGGGTGGGAGGGGCCACCTCCCGGGCCAGGCGGAGGCAGTGCTCCAGGACCTCCTTGGGGCTTGCCTCCCGGCAAACGAAGCCGCGCTTGCCCATCGGGGCGCGAGTATACGCCCGTCATCCCGACCTTTGCAAGGCAAGCCCGGGCAGACTTGACCGTTATGCCGCATAGAGCCCCAGGAACCTGAGGGCGGAGAGGGGATGGAAGGAGAAGGTCTCCAGGGCCGCTTTCAAGGTACGCTGGCGCGTGATCTTCTCCCGCATCCCCCTGCGGTGCAGCAGGGACACCAGAAAGGCCCGGAGGGCGGCCAAGACCTGCGCCCCCACGTTCCGCACCTGGCAGGCGTCCTCATAGAGGAGGACGTCCCGTACCCAAAAGGACCGGTTCTCCATCTTCCACCGGGAAAGGAGAAGCTCCCCAAGCCGCCTCGCGTCTGCTTCCTCGGTCCCCAGGCTGGGGAGGGCGTAGCTCGCCGCGCGCCGTACTTCCCCCGTCCCCTTGTACACCCCACATTCCGCACCCCCTTTACTCCAGCAGGTAATGAGGGTGTCCAGCATGCGGCCCATGCGGTCGTCGTTGAGGAGGCCTGGGGTGACGCCCTTTCCCAGAAGCCACTCCGTGGGCTTACCCTCCCAGTAGTGGCCGAAGAGGTAGAGGGGAGAAGAGACAAAGCCTAGGGCGTTCATAATGGCCGCTTACAAGGTAGCCCCTTCGGGGCTGACCAGGGCCACCCCCGCGCTCACCTTTTCCCCCGGGCGGGGGCCCACCCGTTCGTCCACCAGGGGGACCAGCCCGATACGGTCCACGGTGCTGGCCACCAGGCCCAGGTGGCCGAGGTCGTACACCCGCAGATCGGGTGTGGCTTCCATCCCAAAATCCTAAGGCCAGGGGAGGAGGGATGCGGAATGTGGGTTGAAGGCCGTCGTAAAGGTCCCCCACCGGGAGCCACGCGGCCCTGGCCAACCGCTCACCAGCAAGGGCAGTGTGGCCGGATAGACCCGGGCCGCGAAACCCGAGGGCGGGCGCTTACCTCCTCCAGAGCCGCTCCATCATCGCCCCAAGGGGAGCGGCGAAGACTCCCTCCCCCAACGGGGAAGGTCTCCCCTCCCGGGTAAATCACGAAGGCCTCCTGGGGCTTGAGGTCCTTCAGCGCCTCGTGGAACCCCCGGGAAGGCCGGGGATCAAGGCTCCGCTTGACCTCCACGGCCCAGAGCCTCCCCCCGGGCAGGAGGAGGACCAGGTCCACCTCCGCCCCGGCCCGGGTGCGGTAGAAGTAGGCCTCGCCCCCCTCGGGAAGCACCTGGAGGAGGTTCTCCACCACGAAGCCCTCATAGCTCCTCCCCACCACGGGGTGGGCAAGGAGGTCCTCCAAAGTGCGGAGCCCCAGGAGGGCGTGGACCAGACCGCTGTCCCGCAGGTAGAGCTTGGAGCTTTTCACCAGGCGCTTCCCCACGTTGGCCTCCAGGGGAGGCAAGCGCCTTAGCAGGTAGAGGTCCACCAGAAGCCGGAGACCTTCAAGCTCCTGGCTTGTGACCGAGGGGCCCAAAAGGAGCTGGTGGACCTCCTTGAAGGAAACGCGAAGGCCAACCCTAGAAGGGCAGATACAGGATGGCGTTCTCCAGCTCCCCAGGTCGCGCGGCAGTCAGAAGGAGCTCCAGATCCTCCAAGATCCGGCCCACGCCGACCCCCCGGCGCAAGAGGATGAGCCCAGACATGGGCCTGCCCTCCTCTATGCGCCGCGCGGCCTCGGCGCTCAGGGTGGCGTGGTCCCTGGACACCAGCACCCGTCCTTCCCGGGCGGCCCACTCCAGGACCTCAGCGTCTGGTCTCCCCCCAAGGTCCACGTCCACTACCCGAACCACGTCTAGCCCGGGGTGGCGCCGCTTCAGGCCCAGGAAGAGGGCCCTTTCCACGTTCTCGTCCAAAAGGAGCTTCACGCCCTACCCAGCCGGGCGAGAAGGGCCTTGGGGAAGTGGACCCGGGCCCGCTCCTCCGCCTCCAGAGCCGCCCTCTTCGCCCTCTCCCGGTAGGCGGCCACCTCCTCCGGGTGGCGCAGAGCCCAAGCCAGGACGGCGTACACGTCCGCAAGGCTTAGGCTGGGGTAGGCCAGGACCATCTCCTCGGGGGAGAGCCCCCCCTCGTAGGCGTCCAGGAGGTCTTCCAGGTAGACCCGGGTGCCCTCTACCCGGAGGCCTCCGGCCTCGTCCGCCACTAGGGGGATCCGCTCGGTCAGGACCATGCGCCCCTAAGTATACTCAGGAGCCGCCCCGCGCGCCTAGACTTTGTAGTCGGTCAGCGCATGCCTTCCTGTTCTCCTTCTCGCGGAGATTGGAGTGCCCTACGCCGTTTTGCCCGCTGACCGAAGAACCTTGGGTGGAGGGCTTGCACCTTGAGGGGGGTACTGTTATAAAACAGGTAGAGGAGGAGCTATGGCACCCCCCTTGCCGGAAGGGCAAAAGCGGGTCTTTTTAGAAGCGGCGCGGCTCCTGCGCCGGGGCCTTTCCCCCACGGCCCATGACCTGACCCGGGCCTTGGGCTTGCGGCCGCAGACCGTGCGCCAGCACCTGGAGGCCCTGGCCCGGAAGGGCCTGGTGGTCCTCTATCCCCAAGGGCACGGCCGCCCCACCCACGTGGAGCTTACGCCGGAGGGGAGGCTGCTTGCGGGCCTCGCCATTCCGGTGGTGGGAAGGGTTCCTGCGGGGCCCCTGGAGGAGGCTCTGGAGGAGGTGGAGGGCCTCATCCCCCTGCCCGCACGCCCTAACCTTTTCGCCCTCGTGGTGGAAGGGGACAGCATGGCGGAGTACCTCCTGGATGGGGACGTGGTGGTGGTGGAGCGCGGGGTGAGGCCGAGGCGAGGGGAGATTGCCGCCGTGCTTCACGAGGGGAAGACCACGCTCAAGTACATCTACCCCGAAGGGGACATGGTGGTCCTAAAACCCCACAACCCCGCCTATCCCACCCTGCGCTTGCCCGCCTCGGAGGTGGAGGTCCAGGGGGTGTTTCGCTTCCTTCTCCGGGGGCGGGAGGCCCTCGAGGCGATGCGGCTTCTTTTGAGGTGGAGCTATGAGCACTGAAGCCCTTTTCCGCGTTCGGGTTGAAGAGGAAGGAAGGTCAGGGTTCCGGCTGTTGCGGTTGCTCCCCTCGCGGGAGCGGTTGGTGGTGGTTCTACGTGAAAGCGCCCTCGAGGGGCTTTTGCGCCTTCCCGAGGGTTCCTTCCGCAGGCTGGCCCACGGCGAGGCCAGCGTGGTGTCCATGGCCAGCCTGCTCCCCGAGGAGCGGCTGCAGCTGGAGACCCTGGGCTACGCTCGGACCTTCAGGCGGCCCAAGGGGGAGGTGGCGGCGGAGGTCTTCTTCCTCCAGGAGGAGATCCCCCTGGTTTGGGCGAGGCTGGACCTGGACGGGGCGGGGGTGGTGCTGGAGGCCTTCGTGGAACCCGAGGAGGTGCTCTAAGGGCCCGGGGGCCTAGCGGCCCCACGGGAAGGGGCGTGGACCCACTCACCCAGGCGATCGACACGGTGGACCTGCCGGAGCTCGTGGCCCGGCTCTTCCCGGAGTCCGGGGCCAGGCCCGGCAGGCCCGGGCTTTACCGGGCGGTCTGGCGGGGGGACAAGAAGCCCTCCCTATCCCTCTTCAAGGCCGGGGGAGTGTGGTTCTTCCGGGACCACGCCACCGGGGAGAGCGGCAACGCCTACCACCTGCTCCTCGCCGCGGGCTTCTCCAAGGCGGAGGCGGTGGAGATCCTCCTCGGGGAGAGGCCCCTCCCCGAGCTCCCGAAGCGGCTCCGGCGCAGGAAGGAGAAGCACAAACCCCCGGTGGACCTGGAGAAGGCCCTTTCTGAGGCCCAGGCCCGCCTCAGGGAAGCCAGGGAGCTCCCCGAGGTCCTGAAGGGGCGGGGGCTCACCCTGAGGGAAGCGGTCCTCCTCGGGATGGGGCTTTCCCCCGAGGGGGACCTCTACCTCCCTGTCTACGACCCGGAGGGGAGGGTGGTGGCGGTGAAGGTGCGCCACCTGAGGCCCAGGGACGGCCAGCGCTATCGCTACCTCACCCGGGGGTGCGGCACGCCGCCCTGGTACGGCCCGGGCTACGGGAAGCGGGCGGGGGTCCTGGTGGTGGAGGGGGAGCTCAACGCCGTGGCCCTCTACCTCGCCGTGGGGGACCTCCTGGACGTGGTGGGGGTGGCCGGGGTGAACGGCACCCTCCCCGAGCCGGACGGCAGGCCCACCTTCCTCCTCCTGGACGGGGACGAGGCCGGGAGGAAGGCGGCGGAGAGGTGGCAGGCGGAGCTTGGGGGCTACCTGCTCACCCCCCTCGAGGACGGCGACGCGTGCGAGGTGGCCGAGGCCCTGGGCCGGGAAGCCCTCCGGAAGGAGGTCCTCGCCCGGGTGGCCGAGGCCTTCCTGGAAAGGGAAGGTGTGTAAGATGCGGTCTATGGAAGCCCACCTAGTCCCCTTCGGCGGGGGCCACCTCCTGGTCTCGGAGGCGGGAGTCTTCGCCCTGGCGAAGGAGGCGCGCCAGGCCGAGGCCCTGGGCCGGGAGGCCTACGCCCTCCTCGCCCTCCCCGTGGTGCCCCTGGTGGTGGGGAGCTACCGGCGGGGCTACCACGAGGGGGTCCTCCACGTGGCCTCCCTGGAGGAGCACCTCCAGGCGCTTCCCCGGGTCCTCTCCCCGGCGGACGTGGACCGGATCGCCGCCTTCCTCCGGGGGGAAGGGGAGAGGCCGGAGGTGCGCCTTCTCGAGCCGGGCCGCCCGGAAACCCCAGTTGCTTCCCCGCCAGGGGAACACCTTGAGGAGGCGGCTCCTGGAGAGGAGGCCCGGACCGGACCGCTCCCGCCGCCCCAGGGCGGGGAAGGGGAGAGGCGGGAAGCGCGCCTCGAGGGGTTTCCCAAGGCGGGGGAGGCTTCTCCCCGGGGGAGGGTCCTCACCCGGGAGCGGGAAGCCTTCCCCTCCTCCCCCAGGGAGAGGCGGTCTCCCCTGGTGCCCCTTCTCCTCCTCGCCGCCTCCCTTCCCCTCGTCCTCTACCCCGCCTGGGTGGGGGCCATCCCCGGGGCCCTGGCCTTTTTTCCCGCCCTGAACCTGGTCCTGGTGCAGGACCGCCTCCTCAAGCGCGGGGGGCCTGCCCGGGAGTACGTGAGCGCCTTCAAGGGACTCCTCTTTGGCCTGGCCCTGGTGGCCCTCCTGGGGGGAGCAGTCCACGGGGTTCTCCTCTCCCTGGCGGGGGGCCTGGCCTGGGCCCTCCTCCCCGCCCTCTACGGGGTGGCCGCCGGGCTCAGGCCCCTCCCCCTGGGCCGCCCCGCCCGCCTCTACGCCCAGGCGGTGGGGGACGCCCTGGGGCCCACCGCCCTCCTCGCTCCCGTGGCCCTGCTCTACGCCGTGCCCTTGGGGCTTGCCCTCGCCGCCCTGGGCCTCCTGGCCCTCCTGGGGGGACACCTGGGGGAGGACTAGCAACAAAGGCTTGCCTAGCTACCCAATATATGGCAACATGAGGGTATGCGGTTGCGTGCCGTACTGCTCGCCCTCACGATGGTCCTTCCGGCGCAGGCCCAGGTGGTGCTCAAGACCTACTACGCGGAGGACCTGGTGAAGAGCCCGGGGCTCATCGAGGTGAGCCCCGGCTTCACCACGGTCATCGACTTCTGGGACACGGTGGACGCCGCCTTTTCCGCCCGGCGGGAGCTCCTTCGCCTCGAGGGGGGCGGGAGCAGGCTCCTCCTCTCCACGGGGATGATGGGCACCCAGACGGGGGCGGTCCCCGTGAAGAGCGGGATGACCGACCTGGTGGTGGAGGTGGGGGGGAGGACCCTCCTCTTCACGGTGCGCATCGGGGCGGGGGAGTACCCCAGGCGCTACCAGATCCTCCTCAAGCGGACCCAGGGGGGCACCTACGCCCCTCTCTCTCAGGTTCCTCCCGCCCCGACCGTTAGCCCCGCTCCCGCTCCGGCCCTTCGCCCTCAGACCGAGCCCCCCACGGCCCAGCCCCCGGTGCACTTCACCACCACCGTGGAGGCCCCTTCCGGGGAGGAGGGGAAGGTGAGCGTCTTCTTCACCCTGGAGAACCGGGGAAGCCATCCCGTGAGCTTCGCCATCAACGACCTCCAGGTCCTGCAGGAGGGGAAGCCCCTCCGGTTTGAGATGCGCCGGGACCCCTTGAAGGCGGTCCTGAACCCCGGGGAGGGGCAGAGCGGGGTCATCGTGGTCCACGGGGCGAGGCCCGGGGAGATCCTCCTCAGGTGGCGAGGGGTGGAGCTCGGACCCGGGAGGAGCTTCCTCCTGGAGAGGCGGCTTTTGGGGAAGACCATCGAGGTCCAGACGGAAGGGAGGTAGGAGGTGGACCTCCTCGCGCCCTGGCGGGAAGGCCCCTACACCCTGCAGGAGGCCCTGGAGCGCTACGGGGAGGCCCTGGTGGGAGAGGCCCTGAGGCAACGGGTGCTGAAGCCCGTGATGACCCGGCTCGGTCCCGTCCTGGTCCCGGCGGCCAGGGGCCGGGCCCTCTTAGGGCTCACCCGGTACTACACCCCCAGGGCGGGGGCCCTGGAGATGGCCCTCCTGGTGCGGCGGCAGGCGGAGGCCATGGAGAGGGAGGGCTGGCGCGTGCTCAAGCGGCAGGGAAGCAGGGCCGTTTTGGAGAAGGACGGGGAGCGGGTGCTCGTGGTGGGAAACCGTGGGCCCGTGGGAAGGCGGCCCAGGCCCCAGGACGACCTCGAGGCCACCGCTAGCCGGGTGGTGGTCCTGGTCCCCGAGGGGGCGAAGCGGTCCCGGATAGAGGTGAAGGAGGTGCGGATTGGAAGCGGTTGACGCCATGAAGGACCTGGTGATGAGCCTGGAGCCCCCCAAGGCGGTGATCCTCGCCATCACCACCCTGGGCCTCGCCCTGGGCGGCCTCCTCATCGCCATCGGGGAGCGGGACCGGGGGGTGGGCTACCTCATCGCCGCCCTCCTCGGGGGGATCCTCGCCTGGAACGCCAAGAGCTTGCTCTCCCTGGTGGGCCTATGAACGAGGTCCTGTGTAGCGTGACCCGGCTGGTGTGCGCCCTCATCCCCCCTGTGGTCCTGGTGGGGGCGCTGGTCCTTTTGGCCGTGGTCCTCCTGGGCTACCGGGTGGTGATGGGAGACCTCCGGCGGGCCAAGTGGAGCCTGGCGGCCCTCCTCCTCCTCGCGGGGCTCCTCGCCCCGGTGCCGAACGGGCATGGGGGGAAGACGGCGGCCTTCTACCCCCTGATCCGCATGCTCACCGGGGGGTACGGGGCCTGCACCTTCATCGGGCCGCCTCCCCGGTACACCCCTTCCCCGGACGAAAGGCCCGTGAAGGGCCTCTCGTGTGGGGGGTCATGAGGGCTTTGGTGTAAAATGACCTATATGGTGAAAAAGGCGGACTTCACCACCCTCACCCTGGACGCCCAGGGCCGGTTGCTCCTTCCCCGTCCCCTCCGCCAGGCCCTGGGCCTGGGGCCGGGGGCCAGGCTCGTGGCCCTGGTGGAGGACGGGCGCCTGGTCCTCACCCCCTGGGAGCGGCTGGAGGAGGAGCTTTGGGCGGAGCTCGCCGACATCCAGGAAAGCCTCGCCGAGGAACTTCTGAGGGAGCGCCGCCTGGAGGCCGAGAAGGATGCCTGAGGGGCCGCGAAAGCTCCTTGACGCCTCGGCCCTTCTCGCCTACCTGCAGAGGGAGCCGGGCTTTGAGGCGGTGCGGGAGGCCCTTCGGGAGGGGGCGGCCATCAGCGCGGTGAACCTCGCCGAGGTGGCGGGCAAGCTCAAGGCCAGGGGGAAGGACCCGGAGCGCATCGTGAGGCGGCTTTTGGCCATGGGCCTCGAGGTCCTGCCCTTCACCCTGGAGGAGGCCCTGGAGGCGGGGGCCCTGGACCCCCTGACCCGGCCCCTGGGCCTTTCCCTGGGGGACCGGGCCTGCCTGGCCGCTGGGAAGGTGCGCGGGAGGTGGCGGTGGTGCGCTAGGCCCACGGGGCCAGGAGGACCCTCGTCCCCTCGGGGAGAAACCGCCTCAGGTAGGCCACGCGCTCCGGGACCGGAGCCCCCCAGACCTGGCCCACGAACCTCCGGGCGAAGGCTTCTCCTTTGGCCTTTACCCGGGCCCGGGCATAGGCCCCGGCGTCGTACTCCAGGGCCACGGGGCCTTCGGGGGTGAGCCAGACCCCATCGGGCTCCTCCACGGGGTGGCGGGGCCTGGGGCTCACCCGCCACACCCTGGGGTCAGGGGGCGCCTCGAGGAGGAGGCGCATCTCCGCCAGGCCCGCCAGGTGGCGGAGGGCGGTGAGGGGGTAGCGGGCCACGCTCGGGTGGGCCCAGAAGGCCACGGGCTCCTCCTTCCGGTAGTAGGTGAGGCCCAGGTAGCCCTCCACCCGCACCGCCTCCTCGGGGGGGACGAGGCCCCAGCGCCGGACCTGGGGCTCGGACCAGGCGAGGTCCACGGCGAGGGCCGTCATTGCCCACTACCCCCCAGCACCAGGACCGTGAGGGGCGTCCCCTGGGCCACCTCCGCCACCCGGACCACGGCCCTCGTGCCCTCCGGGACGGAGAAAAGGTCCGCCGCCGCCGCCCCCAAGAAGAGCTCCAGGGGCGGGGTCTGCCCCTGCTGGATCACCGTGCCCGAGGGCGTGGTGGTGACGGTGGTCTGCTGGCTCCGGGCCCGCACGTAGTCGGAGAGGCCCCGCAGGGAGCCCCGCACCAGGTCGGCCACCAGGGAGGGGGCTTCCTCCCGGACCTGGGCGGGGAGGCCCTGGGCGAGGTCAGACCCCAGGACCACGGCCCGCACGGGGAAGACCTTCCCCGCCAGGACCGCCTGGTCCAGGTTCACCTCCACCCGGCGGGTGGGGGAGAGCTTGGCCTTGCCCAGGAAGGTGGCCCCGTCCTCCGTCTCCAGGGCCACGGGGACCTCCTGCCCCTCGGGGACCACGAGCTTCACCGCGAGCCTCCCGGAAAGCCGGGTGCCGGGGAGATAGGGGGAGGAAGCCGTGGGGGAAGGCGGGGAAGGGGCCGTGGAAGGAGGCGTGGGAGAGGCCTGCCCCCGCCCGAAGACCTCGGGCAGGTTGGCCTCGAAGAGGCCGGGCCCCTGGGCCTGAGGCGAGGCGGTTGAAGCGGAGGGCGCCGCCTGGGGGGCCTCGGCCTTCCTGTAGGCCACGAAGGAGGAGACGGGGGCCACCTGGCCGGAGGCGCTACCCGCCTGCCCTTGGTAGACGGCGAGGCCAGGCCCGGTGGAAGCTTCCTGGGCCTGGGCCCTGAGGGGCACGGAGAGGGAGGCCTGGGCCGGGGCCTCGGCCTCGCCCTGGCGGAGGTAGACCGTCATGGGCGGGGCCGGGGCCGCTTCGGCGGCGGGCGCTTGGCGGACATAGGCCGCCATGGAAGGGAGATAGGTTCCGGTGCCCCCAACCGAGGCGGGGCTCGCCGGGTACGCGCCCACGGTCTGGGGCGGGGGAGGCACCTCCCCGGCAGGCGAGGGCGTGGGCGGAGGGGGGATCGTCTCCGGCAGGGCCGTGGACGGCGCGGTCCCCGGGGAGGCCTCTCCCGTGGCCCCGGAGACCTCGGCAGGGGGCGCAGGGACCTGAGAGGCCTGCCCGCCCGGGGCCGCCTGGCCCTCGAGGGCGGACGCCGAAGGGGGTGAGGCCTCGGCGCCCGGGACCTCCGGCGTAGCGGGGGCGACCCCCGTGGAGACCACGCTCTGGGCCGGGGGAGGGGTTTGGGCTTGGGCCGGGCGCTTGGGGCCTCCCAGGTTGTTCATGGCCCACATGAAGATGAAGAGGCTCATAAGGCCGCCCACGCCGATCAGGATCTGCTTGGGACGGGAGGGCACCCACTCCCCGGTGAGCTCGTCATAGCGGTTGAAGAGGCGGTTGTAGAGGCCCCGGAGGAAGGCCCGCTTCCTCACCTCCTGGCGGACCTCCTCCTCCGGGGGCCTGACCTGCTCGAACTCGATCCCCCCCTCCAGGAGGGCGGCGAGCTCCGGGTCCTTCTCCCTGAGCTCCTCCAGGAGGGCGTAGAAGCTGGGCTCGTCCGGCCCGGGGAGCTTCCTGCCGAGCTTCTCCTCTACCTGCTTGCGCACCTCTGGGTTCAGCCTCACGCCCTCATGTTGCCACAAAAGGGTAGGGTTTTGCTATAATGGCAGTCGTATGAGGTTGAAAGGGGGTGAGAACGCGCGAGTCAAGGTTGTGGGGATGGACGGGCTTCAGGCTTTGGGCTTCGGGCTTCTTGACCTTTTGGGAGGTAGAGCGTGCTGAAGAAGCTGGCTAAGGGTTTCAAGACGGAGCACTTCCGGTTCTTCGTGCTGGCGTTGGCGGTGGGCCTCGCCCTCTTCGGGGTGGCGGAGGCGCAGACGAACCCGGCGGACCAGGCCTTCGGCAACGTGGCGAACGCCATCTGCACCATCGTGGGCTACCTGAAGGGCCCCGTGGGCCTGGGGATCATCATCCTCATGTTCGCCATAGGCGGCATCAGCCTCGCCATCGGCGGGCGCAATGCCTTGCCCCTCATGATCGGGGCGGGCATCGGGGCCATCATCATCGCCGCCGCTCCCTACTTCGCCAAGATGTTCTTCGGGAGCGTCACCAACACGGCCAACGCCCCCGCCTGCACGAACCTCTTCTGAACCATGCTCAGGCTCCGGGTGTGGCGGCTCTACCAACCCCTGACGCTCCTCGGCCTCGAGCTCTGGCAACTCTTCCTCGGGGCCGTGGCCATGACCCTGGGGCTCCAGGTGGGCGGAGCCCTGCCGCACCCGGCCCTGGGGCTGGTGCTGGCGGGGCTCTTGGGGTTTTTGGCCATCAAGTTCTCGGACCGTCTCAGGATCCTCTACCCGGGGGCGAGCCTGTGGCAGGAAATCGCCTGGCTCACCCAGAAGGAGCGCTACCGCCCCGAACGGGACGAGGACACGACCCCCCTGATCTATGACGAGCGCTTCCAGAGGTAGCCTCTTCTCCCGGGCGCGGGAGGACTCCCTCACCGCGCTCTTGCCGTACTGGGAGATCCAGGACGGCCTCGTGGTCCTGAACGATGGGCGGGTGGAGGTGGGGGTGCGGCTGGAGCTTCAGCCCACCCTCTTCGCCAGCACCGCCTACATGGAGGGCCTGGTGGGGGTCATCAAGACCATCCTTCGGAGCGGCGTGCCCGAGGGAAGCCGGGCCCGGCTTGTGGTGGAGGTCTCCCCGGCCCCCTTCGCCCGGGTGGAGCGGTACCGGGACCTCCAGGCCTCCCACCCCACGGCCCGCTTCCTGCAGGAGAGGCGCTACGAGGCCTGGCGGGAGCGGTGGCAAAAGGGGCAGGTCCTGGAGAAGCGGGTCTACCTCAGCGTCCTCCTGGGCAGGCCCCGGCACAAGCGGCGCCGGGTGCCCTTCACCCCGGAGGAGTGGAAGGGGGTGGTGGCGGAGGCGGAGCGGGTGCGGACCCGGATCATCCGCGCGGCCTCCGCCTACCGCATCCTCGCCTTCCCCATGAGCGACCAGGAGCTCTTCGCCGTCCTCTACCGCTACTTCAACCCCGCCCTGGCCCTTGCGGAGGTGCCCCAGTACCAACAGACCTGGCAACGCTACCCTCGGGAGGCCATCCGCCGCATCCCCTCCCTCAGGCCCCCCACCCTCCGGGCCCAGATCGCCCGGAGCGAGGTGGACAACTCCTACCGGGACGCCCTCTACGTGGGGGGCATGTGGGCGGGGATCCTCTCCCTCTACACGGTGCCGGACGAGACCTACGCGGAGATGGGGGACGTGCTGGCCCAGGCCGGGGGGGACCGCTTCTACCTGGTCATGGACTTCCTGCACGAACCCTTCGAGCTCGCCATCCGGGCCCTCAAGGCCCGGGCGAGGCGGTACTACTCCGCCTCCCAGTCGGGCACCTACGTGGACCCCAACGTGCGGGTGGGGCAGGTGGAGACGGAGGGGGCCATCACCCACGTCTCCCAGACGGGGGACCACATCTTCCAGGTAGGGGCGAGCCTCATCCTCCTGGAGCGGGACCGGCAGATCCTGGAGGAGCGCGTGAGCCAGGCGGTGAGCACCCTGAGCCAGGTTCCGGGGAACCCCTTCCGTGTCCTGAGAAACGGCCTCCTCGCCCCCTGGCTCACCCTCGCCCCCTTCTCCGGGGGGATAGCGGAGGAGAAGGTCTACCTCCTGGAGACCAACGCCGCCCACTTCTTCCCCACCACGGGGGCCTGGTCGGGAAGCCCCAGGCCCGTGGCCCTCTTTCGGAACCGCCAGGGGGCGTTGGTCTACGTGGACCCCTTCGACAAGCGGATGCGCAACTACAACGGCATCGTGGTGGGGGGCTCGGGCTCGGGGAAGACCTTCGCGGTGCAGTACCTCCTCTCGGAGCTCTTGCGGGACGAGAAGGTGAGCGTGGTCATCCTGGACCGGGGCAAGAACTACCAGGCCCTGGTGGAGGCCTTCGGCGGGGCCATGGTGGAGATCCGCCCCGGGGCGGGGGCCAGCATCAACCCCTTTGACCTCGAGGAGGGGGAGGTGGAGCCCACCCCGGAGAAGAAGGGGGACCTACTGAAGCTCCTCCGGGCCATGGTCCCCCCCGGGGGCGACCCCACCCAGGAGGCGGTGGAGAACGCCATCCTGGAGGCGGCCATAGACCAGACCTACAAGCGGGCCACCACCGTGGACCTGAGGGAGGACGGCACCGGTCAGCGAAGCTACATTGAGGAGAAGCGCTACCTCGGGGCCAGGCTCTCCGACCTGGTGAAGACCCTCCTCACCCTGGACGAGATCGGGGGGCGGGGGGTGTCCCCCTCGGAGAAGGAGGTGGCCCGAAGCCTCGCCCTCCGGCTCCAGTCCTGGACCGGGGACTCCCCCATGGGCAGTTTCGTGGACCGCCCCACCTCCGTCCCCGTGAGCACGGCCCGGGTGGTCTGCTACGAGCTCGAGGGCCTAGACGCCTACGAGGGCCTGGACGTGGTGGGCACGGTGCTCATGGCCGACCTCATCTGGAAGCGGGCGAAGGAGGGGAAGAAGCGGGGGGAGGAGCGGAACCTCCTGGTGGTCCTGGACGAGGCCTGGAAGGTGTTCAAGAACCCCTACGCCGCGAGCCTGGTGGAGGAGCTCTACCGCCGGTTCCGGCACCTGGGTGGCGGGATTTGGAGCATCACCCAGAGCCTCCAGGACTACAGCGGGGAGAGCGCGGGGAGGATCCTCCAGAACACCACCTGGGTCTTCCTCTTCCGGGTGCAGGGGGAGGAGGAGCACGTGCGAAGAGTCTTCGGCCTCTCCGACCGGGCCATGGCCGTGTGGAAGTCCCTGGGGGGCGTCAAGGGCCTCTACGGGGAGGTGATGGTGTGGGCGGTGCGGGACGACCGGAAGGAGGGGGACGTGCTCCAGCTCTGGCCCACGCCCTACGACTACTGGCTCTTCACCAGCGCCCAGGAGGAAGCGGCCCGGAGGAAGGCCTTGGTGGAGAGGTACGGGGGGGATGTCCTCAAGGCGGTGGTGGACCTCGCGGAGGGGCGGGCATGAGGGCTTGGATCCCCAAGATTGCTTCGCTGACCTTCGCCTTCGCCCTCCTCCCCGCCCTCGCGGTGAGGGTGGCGTGGCTTTCCCCGAGGCCCGGCGTCTACCCGGAGGGGCGGATCCTGGTGGTGGAGGCCCGGGTGGCGCCCGAGCCGGGGGAGAGGGTCCTCGAGGTGAGGGGTGTGGCCCTTCCTTCGGGGCGGGAGGTCTTCCGCACCACCTCCCTCCAGGTGAAGCGGTACTGGGACACCACGGGCTTCGGCGGCACCACGGCGCTTCGCCTGGAGGTGGACTACACCGGGGAGAAGACGGGCACGGCCTACGCCCTCCTCGCCCTCCAGGTCCAGGGGACGGGGCTTTCGGGCCAGAACCTCCAGGTCCAGGGGACGGGGCTTTCGGGCCAGAACCTCCAGGCCCAGGGCCTCATGGAGGACCTGGACGGCTTCATCACCCAGGCCTGCCGCTTCATCGGCTTCTACGAACTCGCCTCGGTGCGCTGGCTCTGCACCGCCCACCGGACCGTGAAGAAGGCCATCAACTACTGGAACCAGCTCGGGGACATGTGGGAGGACTTCAAGAACCAGGCCATCTACTACGGCACCGGGCTGGCCCTGGACTGGCTGGGCAAGGGGCTTGGCCTCCACCAGCTCAACCCCCTGGTGGACCAGGTGGACCAGGCCCTGACGGACTTCATGAGCAACATCCGCAGGCAGAAGAACGCCATCCTGAACGCCCTGGCCCGGGCGCGGGCGGAGCAGTTGCGGGAACTGGACGAGTGGAAGCCCGGGGACGACCCCCTCTACTGGGGCCCGGAGTGGTGGACCCGGCTCATCTCCGGGGTGGTGCCCCAGCTGGGGTTCCAGGCCACGACCCAGAGCCTCACCGACCTCCAGCGCACCGCCCAGCTCCTGGAGAACCAGTCCCGGGTGGCCCAGAACGTGCAGAACCAGCAGGAGAACCTGAGCCTGGAGAACACCCTCCAGGACCTCTGGGACACCCTGGGGGCCGCCTGGAACTTCATCGCCGAGGCCGTGTCCCAGGGGTGGGCCTCCCTCACCGGGGGGCTTTCCGGGGCGAGCGTGGGCCTTCCCCAGGGATCCGTGGGGGCGCAGGGCGCTTCCCCCGGGGCCTCCCTGGGGGCCCAGCAGACTTCGGGCGGCTCCGGGGGCACCTCCGGCTCTGGGGGCGTGATGGACCCCGGCATCACGGAAAGGCTCATCTCCGAGGCCCAGACCGCCCCCTCCACCCGCGAGGTGATGGAGGTGGTGGTGAAGGGCTTCGCCGAACTCATCCGCCTGCAGGCCCAGGACTCCTTCCGGGCGGTGCAGGAGATGAAGAACCTCGCCGCCCAGCAGGCCATGACCGTGGAGCAACTGGTCCAGGTGAACCAGAACCTGGTGGAGCTCATCAGGAAGCAGGAGGCGAGCGCCCAGGACCAGCTACGGGCCCTCATGGCCCAGGTGGCCTCCCAGGCGGAGAAGACCTCGGCCAAGTACGTGGCGGTGGGGGAGGCCCTGGAGCTCCTCGCGCGGCAATGGAAGGCGGAGACCGGAACCCCGCCGCCTTCGGGGGGTAGCCCGTGAGGCGGGTCCTCGCCTTCCTCACCCCCTTCCTCCTCCTGGTGGCCCTGGCGGACCCGCCCCCGCCGCCCCAGGCGGAGATCGACAACACCGTCCGGGACTTCCTCACGGGCATCCTCTCCGCCATGCTCAACCTCAACGACTGGATCGCCCTCTTCAAGGCGAGCCTCCGGGACTTCCAGGCGGGGGCCTACACCATCGGGCGGAGCCTCATCGTGGTGGGCCTCATCTGGAACCTCATCCGGGCGGTCTACTACGGGAGCCTGGAAGAGATCCTGGGGGCCATGGCCCGGGTGGTCCTGGCGGGGGGGTTCCTCTGGTTCGGGGAGGTCCTGGACGAGAGCTTCGGCGGGACGCAGGGCGTGTACTACGCCGTCACGAACACCTTCCGCACGGAGCTCGCGGACGCCATGACGGAGGCCGCCAACAACCTCAAGGCCCTAGGGGCGGTCATCAACCCCCTCTTCACCCTGGTCGCCATCGCCGAGGCGGGCCTCGTCCACGTGGCGGGGACCGCTTTGAACCAGGGGAACCTGTCGGAACTGTCCCAGCAGGTCCTGGCGGGCGTGGGGGCGGCGGCCCAGCTCCTCAACCCCGCCTCCCTCCTCCTCATCCCCTTCGTGGTGATCGCCATGGTCCTCACGGTGCTCATCAGCACCATGTTCATGCTCGCCTCGGCCTTCTGGCCCATCGTGGCGGGGAGCCTGGCCCTCCCCATCGGCCTCGGACCCCAGCTTTTCGGGCGGTGGCTTTCCGTGGTGGTCTGGGCCTTCCTCATGGGGGCCATCGGGCCCTTCGTGGTGCGGGGAGGCATGGAGCTCGGGGTCTCCCGGCCCGCCGCCTACATCGCTTCCCAGGCGGTGGAGATCGTGAACACCAGCGTGGAGCAGATGGTGGGCCAGTTCCGGGAGAACCGCCGCATCTTCGCCGAGACCCTGAACGACCTGGCCCTCAGAAACGGGTGGGACCCCACGGTGTGCGGCTTCGAGGTCTTCGTGGACACGGACGGGAAGCTCAACTACCGGAACGTGGCCCCAAATCCGAGCGCCATCCTCTCCCCGGTGGCGTGCGGGACCATGACCAAGGAGGCCATCGCCCAGGGGATGCGGCAGATGGGGACCTTCGTCCTGGGCATCGGCAAGGGCCTCGTGGACATGTTCCAGGCCTGGGCCCAGACCCTCCTCATGGTGGCGGGGGGCATGGCGGCGGCCCTCCTCATCGCGGGCTATCTCTCCAGCCTGGTGGCCACCTTCTTCGGGGGCCTCTCCCTGGCCGTGACGGCGGCGGCGGTGGGCTACGCCACCAGCGTGGCCGCGAGGGGCGTCGGGAGTGCGGGGCAGATGGTGCAACAGGCGGCGGGCGGCCTGGCCTCTGCTGGCCAGAGGGCGTTCACGGCGGGGGTGGAGGGCGTGGGCGGCTACATCCTGGAAAGCCCCAGGACGCCTTCTTCCTGGTGGAGCCCGCCCTCGGGGGATGCCCCGGCCCCGCCGCCCAGCTACCAGCGCACGGTGGAGGTGCGGGCCTCCGGGACAGAGGTGCCTTGGGCGCACCGGGCCGAGTACGGCGAGGGCGTGGGGCCCGCCGTGGTGCGGCCTGCCCCCGGGGTGGGGCAGAGCGTGGGGTACGCGGGCTCCGGGGAGGTCCTCTCCTACAAGGGAGCCCCCGAGGCCCCGGGAAGGTGGACCGACCGGGCCAAGGAGGTGCGGCCCCCGGAGACCCCCTCGGGCACCACCCTTCCCGCAGGGGGGCCGCCTCCGGGCAGGTGGATTGACAGGAGCGCTTACAGGAAGGGAGGTGATGAGGAGTGAAGCGCTGGATTGACCGTGGACCGAAGTGGGTCAAGCGGGACCCCCTGCCCAAGGTGGAGTTCCGCCTTAGCGAGGAGGAGTGGGCGGCGCTTCGCGCCCGGCCCCTGGCCCCCAAGGCCCCGGGGTACTGGATCGCCCGGGCGCGGGGGAGGAGGTAGGTGGAGGGCACTTCCCTCTTCGAGACCCCGCGCTCCCTCAAGGTCCTCCGGGCCTTGGGGTTCCTCGTCTTCCTCGCCACCCTGGGCCTCGTCTTCTACCTGGGGGTGCGGGGGGCCCTCGAGGCGGCGAACGCCCTGGCCGAGGCGGGCTGGGACCGGGCCGTGGGCAGGCCCGGGGCGAGGGGCCTGGAGTTCGCCACCGCCTGCATGCTCAACGTGGCCACCTCGTGCGGAAGCGAGCTCAACCGGCTCTGGACGACCCGCCTCAACTACGACCTCCTCCGGCTCGTCCTCATCCTAGGGTTCGTGGGGGGTCTCGCCCCCTTCGTCTACAACCCCACGAGGCCGAGGAAGCTCCCGGGCCAGGGACGGTGGGCCACGGAGAAGGACCTCGCGCCTTACCTCACCCCTCGGGGTGTGGGCTGGTACGGCCAGGTGGGGAAGAGGCCCCTCCGGGTCTCCGAGGGCCAGCGGGTGGCCCACACCCTCGTGGTGGGCAAGCCGGGGCACGGGAAGACCTCGGGGTACTACCTGCCCAACCTCCTCCTGGACGCCAAGGACGGGTGGACGGCCATCGTCTACGACCTGAAGTACCCGGACCGGGAAGGCCTCATGGAGGCCATGGCCTACTACGCCCACCACGGGCGGGCCGTCTACCCCTTCACCCCGTGGGGGGAGAGGTCCTACCGCATCAACTTCCTGGAGGGGGCCGAGGACATCACCCAGGCCAAGCTCATCGCCGAGATCTTCGTGCCCAGGAACCCTAAGGTCCCGGACTCCAAGGAGTTCTACCCGGGCCTCGAGCGGACCCTGCTCCAGGCCCTGATCCACGCCGAGGGGGTGGAGGGGCGGTACTCCCTGGCCCACATCTACCGGGTCCTGGGGGACGGGGTGGCCGGGCTCAAGGCCTACGTGGAGGTGCGGCCCTACCTCCAGGTGGAGCTCAAGACCCTCTTGGAGATGCGTCAGGACCAGCTGGCGGGGATCCTGAACGGGGCCCGGAACCGCCTCTCCATCTGGCTGGACCCGGGCCTCGCCGCCGCCACGGAGCCCGGGCCCATGGAGGTCCCCTGGGAGAAGGTCTTCTCCGAGCCCAGCTTGGTCTACATCGGCGTGCCCCAGGAGCTCATCGGGGACAACGCCTCCGGGTATGTGCTCCTCAAGCTCCTGAAGCGCATCGTGGACCTGAAGACCCTCCAGCACGCTAACCGCAACGGGGGCAGGCTCAAGGTGCCCGTGAGCGTCTACTGGGACGAGTTCCCCAACTTCGGCTTCCTCCCCGGGATCAAGGAGAACCTGGGCACCATGCGCTCCCGGAGGGTGGCCTACCACATCGCCGTGCAGAACACGGACCAGGGGCGGGCCGTCTACGGGGACGAGGAGTGGGAGGCCATCGAGGGCACCTTCGCCCAGCGGGTCTACTTCCTCTCCGGCCTCTCCGACAACGACGCCGCCCGCCTCTCGGAGGTCCTGGGGGAGACCTCGGTGATGCAGGAGGTGCGGGGGGTGAGCCGGAGGGGCCTTCTCCCCATCCCCACGAGCCGAACCGTGGGGGAGCGGGAGGTGGCCCGTCCCCTCCTCTCCCCGGAGGAGATGCGCACCGCCCCCAAGGGGGAGGCGGTGGTCCTGCTGGAGGGGGCTCCCCCGGCCCGCCTGAACCTCTTCGGCATGTGGCGGAAGGAGCACCTCCTCCACCGCCTCTGGAAGAAGGCGCGGGAGGCGCGGGTGGAGGAGGCGGGCTTTCCCCTTCCCCGGACGCGGGGGCCCGTCTCCCTTCCCGCCTCCGCCTCGCCCGAGGGGGAGCCCGCCCCCTGGAGCCAGGACCCCTCGAGGCCCGAAAGCCTCCTCCTCTACCTCGAGGCCCTCACCCGGCGGGTGCCCGAGTTCAAGCGGTACTACCGGGGCTCGGAGACCCTCCGCCTGGACTTCCGCCTCCCCGAGGGCTTCCCTACCCCCGAGCCTGCCTGGGTGAAGCTCGGCTGGTGCGAGGTGGAGGGGGAGCCCGTGCGCCTCTCCCTCACCCAGAAGGCCCTCGAGGCCATCCGGGGGGCGGACTGGGAGGGGTACCGGGCCCTCGTCCGGTGGTGCCGGGTGGTGGAGCGGTGGAAGAAGGAGCACCGGGAGGATCCCGTGCCCGAGGTCCTGGCCTTCCCCCGGGAGGAAGGGGAGCAGGTGCTTTTGGGGAAGCTTTGCGGCGAAGCGGTGGAGGTGAAAGAAGATGAGGTCCTGGTTCGTCCTGGTCTTGGCCTTGGCGGCCTCCGTTGCCCTGGGAAGGAGCTACACCCTGGCGGAGGCGGCGGAGGCGGTGAGGCGGGCCACGGGGGAGGTCCTGGTGCAGGCGGCGATCCTGGACCTGAAGCCCCTGGCGGAGGCCCTGAGGGAGGCGATGGTGAAGGGAGGGGTGAAGGTGTACCTGCTCACCACGGATAGCGGCCTCACCCACCCGAAGAGCTACGCCCCCTCCCTGGCCCTGGCGGGGGCCGTGGTGCGGTTCGCCCCCCGGGTGGACGGGGAGTTCGTGGTGGTGGACCGGAAGGAGGCCATCCGCCTCCTCCGGGGCTACGTGGGCCTCTCCCTGGAGGGGGCGGAGCCCGCTCCCCTGGTGGAGCGCTTCTACTTCGCCTTCCTCCAGGGGGTGCCCTTCGCCGTGGAGGACTGGGTGCACCGGCTCTACATCCGGGAGTACGCGAAAGGAGGTGGGAGGTGAAGTGGGCGGAGCTTCTAGGTAAGGCGGTGGCCGTCTTGGGAGTGGGACTTTTCCTCCTCAGCCTCTTCCGGTTGGACGGGGCCGGGGTGGGGGCGGGGCTCGTGGTCTCCCTCTACGGGGTGGGCCTCACCCTCCTCGCCGGGGTCTACGGGGAGCTCAAGGCGGTGCGGGCCCTCCTGGAGAGGGAGGTGGAGAAGGGGTGAGGCGGGCGGCCTCCCTGGCCCTCTTCCTGGGGGCGGCCTTCGCGTGTGGCCACATCCCCCAGGACCTCTGGGCGAAGACGTGGCACTACGCCCGGGCCTGGGGGGTAGACCCCTACCTGGTGGCCGCCGTGGTGTGGGTGGAAAGCGGCTACTGCCCGGGAGCAGTAGGGCGGGCCGGAGAAGTGGGCCTGGGCCAGTTCATGCCGGGGACCTGGGCGCGCACCACGGGGGCCTCCCGTGGAGTGGCGGGCCCACCCCGACTGGGCGCTCTGGGCCACGGCGAAGCACCTCCGGGAGCTCTGGGAGGCCACCCGGGACTGGCGGCTGGCCCTCGCCGCCTACAACGCCGGGCTCGGAGCGGTGAGGAGAGGGGCCATTCCCGCCTCCACCCAGAGGTACGTGGAGCGGGTGCTTTCGGTCTACCGGGCCTGGCGGAGGGGGTGATGGAGTCCCTGCCTGTCTTCCACGCCCTCGAGGCCCTGGGCCGGGCCTTCTCCCAGAAGGAGACCTGGGTCTTGCTCGGGGTGGGGGCCCTCTCGGGGTACGCCCTGGGCCGGGTGGCCCGGGCCCTCCTCCCCTGGGCGGCCCTCCTCTACCTGGGGGCGGCCCTCCTCGGGCGGGCGGACCTGGAGGCCCTCGCCCACCACCTGGGGGCGGCCTCCAAAGAGGCGTGGGCCTTCCTCTCCGGCCTCCCCACGGGCCTCTCCCTGGGGGCGGTGGTGGGCTTTTTGTCCGGGCTTTCGGACCGTTGGGGGTGAGGAGTATGGTGCGGCTTCGCGAGGGGTTTGACAGGGAGTTCGCGGCGCTCATGGAGAAGCTTCCCCCCTGGGTGCGCAAGGAGGTGGAGCCCCACGGGGCGAGGCTGGAGGAGATCGCCATGGACCTCGGGGCCCCCCTGGCCTACACCGTGGACGGGGCCCCCCGCTTCTCGGAGCGGGAGATCACCAAGGAGGACCTGAGCTTCGTCCTTCACCGGGTGGGAGGGTTCAAGGAGAACAACCGGGCCGGGATCGAGGGCACCCTCCACCGGGTCTCCCGTATCCAGTCGGCCCTGGGGGAGATGACGGGGATCACCATCCGGGTGGGGAAGTTCGTGGAGGGGGTGGCGGAGCCCCTCAGGCCCTACCTCCTGGAGAGCGGGGGAAGCCTCCTCGTGGTGGGGCCGCCCCGCACGGGGAAGACGACCCTCCTCAGGGACATCGTGCGCATCCTGGCGGAGCGGTGGGGGCCCCGGGTGGTGGTGGTGGACACCTCCAACGAGATCGGGGGGGACGGGCTCGCCGCCCACCCGGGGATCCGGCCCGCCCGGAGGATGCAGGTGCCGGACCCTCCCTCCAGGAACCAGGGGCGGATCATCTACCAGGCCATCGCCAACCACTCCCCGGAGGTGGTGGTGGTGGACGAGATCGGCTACAACGAGGACGTGCAGGAGTGCCTCACCGCCTCCCGGAGGGGGGTGCGGGTGGTGGCCACGGCCCACGGGGAGAGGCTTCTGGACGTGCTGGAAAACCCCGCCCTGCACCCCGTTCTCGGGGAGCCGGACCTGAAGGAGGGGAGGCGGAGGACCCGGCCCTCCTTCGGCACCGCCCTCCAGGTGGTGGCGAAGGGGCGCTACCTCGTCTACCCCGACCTGGCCCAGGCTCTGGACGACCTCCTCCAGGGGAGGGAGCCGGAGGGGGTGGAGCTTAGCGTGTAATGTGTTGCCATAAAAGTTAGAGAGTGGTAGCATGTGGCTATGCGGCGAGTCGCCCTAGCCACTCTTTTGCTGGCGGGCTCGGTGAAGGCGCAGATGGCGGACGTGCCCCCGGGGCATTGGGCCGAGGGGGCGGTGCGGGCCCTCCTGGAGAAGGGCGTCCTCACGGGCTTCCCGGACGGCACCTTCAAGGGAAGCCAGGCGGTGAACCGCTACCAGGCGGCGGTCATGCTCTACCGGGCCTACCTCACCTGGACGGAGGAGGTCCTGGCCCGGGTGCGGAAGGCCCTGGAGGAGGCAGGGGCGGCCCCGGAGCGGATCGCGGAGCTCTACGGGCAGGTGGCCGACCTCCTTGAGGTGGTGCCGGAGGTGAGGCGGGCCCTGGAGGACCAGGGGGTGCGCCTGGAGGCCATGGAGAAGGACCTGGAGGAGGTGCGCCAGGCCCTCCTCACCGCCCTGGAGGCCCAGGCCGCCCTCAAGGACCTGGAGGACCTCGAGGGGGCGGTGGGCCGCCTGGAGAAGGAGCTGGGGGCGCAGAAGGCGGCCCTCGCCCAGATGGAGGCCCGGGTGAAGGCCCTGGAGGCCACCCTCGCCGAGCTCACCCAAAAGGTCCAGGAGAACGAGGCGGCCCGGATCAAGGACGCCCAGGCCACGGGCAAGCGGGTCTACGCCCTGGAGGAGAGGACCAAGGCCTTGGAGGAGCGGGTGGACTCCCGGGCGAGGGCCCAGGTCTACGCCGGGACGGGGGAGAGGGGTCCCTTCGGGGGCCTCGCCCTGGAGTGGAAGGAGGCCCAGGTGCACCTGGGCACCGACCGGGTGGAGGCCTCCTTCCAGGCGGGAAGCGTGCGGGTGAGCTACCGGAGCCTGGGGGGCCGGAGCGAGGCCACCGCCCAGGCCGGGCTCTTCCAGGGCATCCGCCTGGTGGGGGAGCTCGGGGCGGGGGACGGCGGCTACTACTTCGGGGCGGGCTACGTGGTGCACGAGCCCGAAGGCGGCCTCCTTCCCGGGGTGCACGCCCGCGTCGGCCTCGGCGCGGGCCTCGTGGGGGGCGAGCCCGGGCGGTACTTCGTGGAGGCGCAGGGCGGGGCCTTCCTGGGTCCCGTGGACCTGACCCTGGGCTACGGGCGGTACTGGGGCCTCGGGGGCGGGGACACCCCCTTCTCCGCCCTCTTCGCCACCCTGACCTACCCCGGGGAGGGCTTCTTCGGGGAGGTGCGCCTGGCCTACGCCGTCCCCCAGGAGGACATCGGGCGGGACCGGGGCCTGCAGGCGGAGGCGGAGGTGGGCTTCCCCCTCGCGCCCTTCCGGGTGAGCCTCCAGGCGGGGTACCGGGACGGGCTTTGGGGGAGGGGCGTGGCCTCCCACGTGGACCGCTACCGCTTCACCACGGCCACGGGCTTCTACGGGGGCGTGCGGTTGAGCTATGAGGTTCGCTTCTAGCGCTTTCCTGGCCCTTGCCCTCCTCCTTTCCTCCTGCACGGAGCTCCAGCGGGAGTTCCAGGGCCCGGCCCGCCTCGAGGTGGCGGGGGTCAAGGAGGGGGCGTGCGCCACGGTGAAGGTGGGGGGCCAGAGCGCCACCCGGTGCGAGGACTACACCTTCCGCTTCACGGGGCTTTCCGGGAAGTTCCCCGTGGAGGTGCGGGTGGAGTGGCAGGGGGTGGAGGTCCAGGGCTACCAAGGGGAGGTGGAGCTCAGGCCCGGGGGCATGGCCCGGGTGGAGGTGGCCCGGAGGACCCTCGCCTTGCGGGCGGAGGCCCCCTGGGCGAGCGGCGCCGCCACCTACGAGGCCTGGGTGGACGGGGAGTGGGCCTTCGGGGTGGCGGCCTACCCCGACCCGGCCCCGGAGGGCCTCGAGGGGATGGTCCTGGTCCACCGGGGCGGGGCCACCCTCGCGGTGCCCACGGCCCCCAGGGCGGTGATCCGGGTGCGGGACGGGGCGGGGGAGGCCCGGGTGGAGGTGGCCTCGCCCCAGGACGGCGCGGTGGTGCGGGTGCCCGAGCCCCGGTACGCCCCCATCCACCTCACCCCGGAGGGGGTGGCCTCGAGGGTGGGGTGCGTGGCGGCCTTTTTGGGGAGCACGGAGGCGGGGCGGTCCTGCACCCCGCCCTTCGCCCTCGCCGTGAGCCCGCCGGACGGGGAGTACCGGGAGGTCCTCCTCGTGGCCTACGCGGACGGCCTCCCCTTCCAGGAGGGGCGGGTGGTGGCCCGCTCCGGGGAGAGCCGGACCGTGCCCCTGGACCGGAAGCGGGTGCGGGTGGAGCTCACCGCCCCCGGGTTCACGGCGGACGTGCAGGCGGTGGGGGAGGCCTGGCTCCGGCCCGAGGACCAGGAGGGGGTGGCCCTCTACGGCGACCCCCCGCCTCCCGGGTACGAGGGCTACCGCCTGGCGGACCGGGCCATGGTGGTGAACGGGGTGGCGGAGCTCTCCGTGCCCACGGGGCGGATGGTCCTCTTCCGCCTGGTGGGGAGCCGCACCACGGAGGGCGTGGTGGACCTCGTGGACGGCGACCGGAGGGTGGTCCTGCCGTGAGGGAGTGGGTCTCCCTCCTCGGGATGGCGGCCCTCGCCCTCCTCGGGGCCTGGTTCCTCCAAGCCTTGGTGGGCCAGGGGGTCCTGCCCTTCCTCCTCGCCCTCTCCCCCCTCCTCCGGGCCCTCTTCCGGGGAAGGGTGGGGGTCTACTACGGGGGGGCGGTCTTGGGCCTGGCCGGGGCGATGGCGTGGCGGCTTGGCGGCCCCTACGCCGCCATGGCCTACCTGGCCCTGGCCCTCGCGGCGGACGGCTTCCTCCGAGGGGAGGAGGAGGGCTACGGCTTCATGGTGGCCTTCTTCCCGGCCCTCTTGGGCTTCTACCTGCTTCTGGGGGTGTAGATGGAAGCGCTCTGGAAGGAAATCGCGGACAAGCTTTCCTCCTTCGAGGAGGAGGTGGCGAAGGAGGTTCTGGAGAAGGCGAAGGGGGTCTTCCCCTCCCGGAGGGCGAAGGAGGCCTTCAAGGCCCTAGCGGGGAGGCCCGCCACCCCCCTGGAGGAGCCCCTCCTCCGGGTGGCCACCGCCCTCGTGGAAGGGGGGCTGGCGGAGAGCTACGAGGAGGCCTTTGGCGTCCTTGGGGTGGAGGCGGAGCCGACCCAGAAAGACCCCGCTCCTTCGCAGGCTCCTCCTCCGGCAGAGGCGGCGCAGGCCCCTTCCCCGGTGGAGGCTTCTCCTCCGGTAGAGGCTTCTCCCCCGGCGCCTTCTCCTCCGGTGGAAGCTCCTTCTCCGAGGCAAGCTTCTCCACAAGGCGTTCCCCTGACGGGGAAGCAACCAGCGGGGGCGCCTCCCCCTCCCAGCCGGGCGGAGAAGACCTCCCGGTCCCAGAACCAGAACGAGGCGGCGCGGGACTCGAGGTGGCGGCGGGCCTACCAGGAGGTCTTCGGCCAGGACCCCTCGGAGGACCCCCTCCTCTACCGGGAGCGCCTGGCCCAGGCCCTGCTCTTCTACCGACCGGAGCAGGGGCGGCGCAGGGCCTTCGAGGAGGTGCGGGAGGTGGAGCGGCGGCTCCAGGAGTCCCGGGGCCGGGCCCGGGAGCTTCTGGGCTCGGAGCCCCAGGTGGACGCGGGAGCGGCCTACATCCAGCTGGGGAAGCTCGCCGCCCAACTGGAGGAGCTCGCGAGGCGGGTGGAGCGCCTGGAGGAGGCGGTGCAGAAGGAGGCCTCCCGGTTCGGTGGGGTGAACGCCGCCCTGAGGCTCCACCACCAGGAGATCCGGGCCCTGAAGGGGCTTTTGGAGGACCTGCGGGCGGAGGGCGGCGTGGACTGGAGGCGGGTGGAGGCGGCGGTGAGGACCGCCAAGGCCGAGACCCTGAGGGAGGTGGAGGAGCGGATCCAGGGGGCCACGGCCCTGTGGCGGGGCGAGGTGGAGCCCAGGCTCAAGGCCTTGGAGGAGTGGGCCAAGCGCATCACCGAGGCCTTCCGCCGCACCCTCGAGGCTAAGGAGCGGCGGAGGGGCCTCTTCGGGCTCTTCGGAGGTGATCGGTGAACGGGGAAGACGTGGCGTTCAAGGCGGGGGACGTGGTGTTCACCGTCCCCCGGAGCATGTTCCGGGCGGACGTGAACGGCGTGGTCCAGGTGGGGGAACACCAGGTGCCCGCCAAGGTGATCTACGCCGCCTGGGCCGTGGGCGTGGACGAGGGGGTGAAGGCGGGCGTGGTCCTGGGGGCGGGCTTGAGCCTGGCCCTGGTCCTCTTGGCCCTGCTCCTCTTCCGGGCGGTGAACGCCTGGCGGGAACGCAGGCGGTGGACGCCCCTGGACCGGATCGGGGGGTGAACGGTGCTTCGGGTCTACGCCCAGGCCGCCATCGCCGCCGCCGCGATGCCCGTGGTGGGCTTCATCACGGGAAAAGTGGTGGGGGAGGCTATGGCGAAGTTCCCGCTCCTGGCGGTGGTGGGCGTGGTGGTCTACGCCGTGGCCCTGGCCGCGAGCTACGCCCACCTCCGGCACTACTACGCCCGCTTTGACGGCGAGGGGGTGCGGGCCTCCCCCTTCATCGCCTTCGCCGTGGAGGTGGCGACTTTTTACCTCTCCTTCGCCTCCGTGGTCCTGGGGAGCGAGTGGGCCCTCTGGGGGAGCCTCATCGGGGCGGGGGTGGTGTTCTGGGGGAACCTCACCTCCATGAGCCTGGGCCTGGCGGAGCGGAAGCGGGGCGTGGACGCCCGGGTGAACAGGGAGGCCCCGGAGGAGCCGGTCCTTGCGGAGACGGGTGCCCTCCAGAAGGGGGGCGAGGCCGTGGACAGGGAGGAGGTGGTCCGGGTGAGGGCGAAGAAGGCCGTGAACGGGGAGGAGGCGGGAAACGCCAGGGCGCCCGCCGCTTTCCCGGTAGGGGAGTCCCCGGAGGTGAACGGGGCCGTGGGGCCCCGGAGGGAGGGGAAGACGGAGAACACCCTCCCCGTTCCCCTAGAGGAGGAGGAGCTCTCTCTTTTGGAGGCCCTCGAGGTCCCCAAGGGGCCGAGCGCCCTCGCCCGGGAGCTCGGGTGGCCCAAGTCCACGGTGGCCAAGAGGCTCCAGCGCCTGGTGAGCCGGGGCCTGGTAGAAGCGAGGGATGGCGTCTACCGCAGGACGGAGAGGGCTTCGGCCTGAGGTTTTGGGGGCCCTGGCGGGGCTACTGGAGGGCCCCTGGGGGGCTCCCTTCACCGGGGCCCTCTTCGCCAGGCGGGTGGGGTGGAGGGAGGCCTTCTTCTCCGGCCTCGGGTGGCTCACGGCGGGGATGAAGGGGGCCTCGCCCCTCCTCGCCCTCTGGGTGGGGCAGGGGGTCCTGGCCCTCTGGAGGCGGGGGGGCTGGTGGCGCCTAGGGGCGGTCCTCGCCTTCCTCTTCGGGGGCCTCCTCTTCCAGGGCCTGTGGCTCGCCCCCCTGGGGGTGGTCCTGGCCGGGGTCCTCCCCGGGAGGTGGCGGTACGCCGCCCTGGGCCTCGCCGGGGTGGGGGTGTACGGGTGGACGGGGCTCCTCCTGCCCTTGGGGCTCCTCCTGGCGGAGGGCCTCGAGGGGGAGGGCGGCAGGGTCCAGGGCATGGACGTTCCCGCCCTGGTGTACGGGGGAGTCCTCCTGGCCCGGAACATGCTCCTGGAGGTGGTGAACGGGTGAACGGCGCGCTCCTCGCCCTCACCGGACTCGCCCTGGTGGCGGGGTACGCCGTCTACCTGGCATTCACCGTCCTTCGCTACCGGGGTGTCCCTGTTCCCCTCGAGGCGGGCCCCTTCGCCGAGGAGGCTTTGCGGAAGGGCCTCACGGGCTTCCGGGTGCGGGTGGGCCGGAGAAACGGCGTGCGCTACCCGGAGCGGAGCGTCTACCTGACCCGGGCCGTGTACGAGGGGAAGAGCCTATACCACCTGGCCGTGGCCGTTCACGAGGTGGGGCACGCCCTGCAATGGCGTGAACGCCCCGAGATGGTGCGGGCCGCGCAGGGGGCCCTGACCCTGGCCCTGGGGCTTCTCGTCCTCGGGTTCCTGGTGGGCCCGAGCCCCCTCGGGGCGGCCTTCCTCACCGGGGGGTATGGCCTCTTCCTCGCGAGCCTTCCCCTAGAGGTGGACGCCAACCGGCGGGGCCTCGAGGTCGTGCCCCCGGAATGGAGGGAGGGGGTGAGGAGGGTGATGGCCGCCCTCACAGCCTCCTACGTGGCGGTGCCCTTGGGGGGGCTCCTGGTGGCCGTGGGGTTCCTGGTGGGGTGGTCTTAGCTACACGCTCCCCCCTACGCCTCCCCTGTGTAGCTAAGACGCGCCGCCAAAGCCCAAACCCCGGAGCTCAGCGCCCCGGGGTGCCATGAAGGAGAAGGTTTCGGCCTTCCAAGGTCAGTATATCACGCCTCGGCCTTGCTCGGAGGGAGGACGGTGGCGTCCACGGTGCCGTCCCCTCTGTCCTTCACCACCAGGCGGGCGCCCTCCTTGGCCGCCTCCCGGAAGGCGGAGAGCCAGGCGTGGGTCCTGGGGGCGTCCCGGAGGTCCACGTCCAGGTAGGGGCCGAGGACGGGATCCTCGCCGATGACCATGCGGACCCGCTCCTCTTCCCCCTGGTCCCGGGCCACCGCCAGGAAGAAGCCCGCCAGGTTCTCCAGGTAGGCCCGGCCCTGCCCCTTGGGCCTCGCGTACTCCCGGAAGATCTCCGCCAGCATGGCCCCAGTATACCACCAGACCAGGAGTTGCCTGAAAAGAGATCTGCTGGTAGCATGAGGTTGCCATGAAGGAGATGGTCCTCATCTTCAAGGAGGTGCGCGACCAGGAGGCTTTCCGTGAGGCGCTGGAGAAGGCGAGCCTGGGCCGGGCGGTGACCCAGCCCGACCACGGCTGGCCCAAGCCGGCCCTCAGGGTGTGGGGGGTGAACCCCTCGCACGTCCTGGCCGCGTCCATCTGGACGGGCTTCGAGCCCGAGGTGGTGCTGGAGTAGGCCTTCCGCCCTTCTTTGCCCTGGAAGGACGCCCTTATCCTTCCGGGGTTTTTGTTTGATAATGGACCTATGCTTCGGGCGCAGAACAAGAACCTGGCCCAGCAGGCCCTGAGGGAGGTCCTGGGGAGCCGCCTCTTCTGGCTCATGGTGGCCGGAGGGGTGCTCCTGGACCTCGCCGGGGGAGGGACCCAGGCCTTCTACCTCGCCGGGGTGATCCTGCTCTCGCTTTTCATCCTGAGGAGCCTCCTCTTCAGCCCCCACCTCTTCTTCCCCCCGGGACCCCTGTCGAGCACTCAGGACGAGTTGCGGAGGCTCCGGGAGGAAGTGCGCCGCCTGAGGCGGGGAAGGTAAAACCTTTCGGCCCCCGGCGGAGGGCCAGGGGCCTACTCGGTGGAGGTACAAAATGGCCGACAGCCGGCTAGGCGGCCCGGCTCTTTCATCTTAGCCCAGGGAGGCCCTTCGCCGCAAGAGCCAACCACATGCGCTTGCTTACCTCCACCTGAAAGAGTACCATGAGGGTGGAGGTACAAAATGCGTACCGACAGCATCCGGCTCATGGCGGAAGGCATCCGGCCTTTGGCCAGCAGGGAGCAGGTCATGAGGGCGTTCGCGGGGGAGGACTACGAGGCGCTGGGGCGGCACTACTACGCCCTGGCCCTCAAGGAGGGCTTCTCCCGGTTCCACCTCCTCGGGGACGAGGCCCTGGACCTCGCCCAGGAGGTGGCCCTCAAGGTTCACAGCTCCCTCAAGGCCTGGCGGACGGGCGAGCGGAAGCTCCCCTCCCCCTCCAAGAACCTCACCTTCTGGGTGATGGTGGAGGCTGACCGCGCCGTGCGGGAGTGGTTCTACCGGAACCGGGGGGTGGGGTACACGAACTCCCGGCTCGTGGCCAGGGTCAAGCGGGCCACGGAAGGGCTTCAGGCGGAGCTCGGGCGTGCACCCACGCCGGAGGAGGTCGCCGAGAGGCTCGGGATCCCCTTGGAGGTGGTGGAGGAGGCCTTGGCCGTAGCGGAGGCGGAGGCCATCCTCAGCCTGGACGACACCACCGAAGAGGGCACCCGGCTGGAGGAGTTCGTGGGCCACGACCCCTGGGAGCGCGAGGAGGAGAGGGACCTCGCCTTCGAAGCCCTGGAAGAGGCCATCGAGCGCTATGGCCTCCGGCGGAAGCTGGGCGAGAAGGAGGCGGAGCTCTTGGAGCGCTTCCTAGAGGGCGGCTTGGAGGAAGAGGAGCTTGAGGAGCTTGAAGCGGCCCTGAAGGAGGCCATGACGAGGACCCAAGCGGTCTAGGCGGCTTCGGCACCCTGCACCTCGCCTTGGGGGGACGCCCTTATCCCTCCAAGGTTTCTTCTATTGCTAAACGCGGCAGAGATAGGTAGCATGAGGTTGGAGGTACAAGATGGTCAAGGTCAGCGTGCGGAGCCTCTACTTCGCGGCTCAGGCTCAGGCGGCTTCGGTGGAGGAGGCCCTCGAGGCCCTTCGGCGGCTCTGGAAGGAGGACGGGAGCGTGAGGGATCTGATGACCAAGGCGGCGAAGGAGGGCTACGTCCTGGTGGACACCCGGGACGTGCCCGCCCCCTTCGTGGCCGCGGTCAAGGTGGCCCTGGCCCGCCTCCGGGAGCGGCTGAAGGAGGAAGCGCCCTCCACCTTGCTCGTGCGGCACGGCAAGGGCAAGGCCAAGGAGGAGCGGAAGCCCATGACCTGGGAGTCCCCCGAGGGGGTGAAGTACGCCGTGGAGGTGTACGACCTTACCCCGAGGGAGGAGAAGCATTGGGGCTTCCGGGACAAGCGGGTGGAGGACGCCGCCAAGTGGGTGGAGAAGTTCCTCTCCGGGGTGGAGTACGAGGAGGGCGCGAGCCCCCTCGAGGAGGCCCTGGAACACGAGGACAACCCCCACTTCCGGCGTGAAGACCTCATCCCCGAGGACCTGGAGGCCAGGCTCAGGCTCCTGGGTTGGGACGGCACCTTGAGGAGCTTCCAGGCCCTGGTGGACACCCTCCCCGCCAGGGAGAAGGCTTTCGTGGAGAGGGTGCGGTCCATCTCCGCCCTGGTGGACCGCGAGAAGGGCCAGGTGGTGGCCGTGAAGAGCCCTATCGGGTGGGAGGTACGGCAGGGCCTCTCCAGGGAGGCGATGAAGGCCGTCATGGCCGTCGGCCTCCTGCAGGAGCTCGTGAAGGAGCCCTCCTGGAAGGTCCACGAGGTGCGCCGCCACGTGGAGGCGGTGGCCGAGGTGGACGCCCACCTGAAGGGCCTGTTGGCGGAGCTTGAGGCCATCGCCACCCTCCGCCAGGCCAAGTACCACCTGGACCAGGTAGGGCGGGGCAGGGCGATCGCCGTCTACCGCGACCCTGCCACCGGGGAGCCCGTCTACCGGACCCCGGTCATCGGGTAGACACCCTTCTTTGCCCCGGGGGGACCACCTTCTCCTTCCGGGGTTTTCTGTTTGGCCCCGATGCTCTCTTTTGGCAACGCAGGTTGCCCGACAACCCCCCTTTCCCCGATTTTCTCTCACGCTTGTTGTGCCCGCCCCCCGGGGGGTGGCAAAACTCTGTAGCGCTCGTCCCCCCGGGGGTGGCAAAACCCGGTAGTGCTACCCCTTGGGGGGGTAGCAAAACTTCGTGGTGAGCAGACCCAGGGGGGTGGCAAAACTCCGTGGTGGGCACCCAAGGGGGGTGGCAAAACTCTGTAGCGCTCATCCCCCAGGGGGTGGCAAAACCTCGTGGTGGATAGACCCTGGCCCGAGCGCCCCTCGAGGTAGCCTCCCTGACCCGGGAGAGGCTTGACACACCTGTGCCACCAGTTGTGCCACCGGTTGTGTCATCCCCGGGCATCGGCCTCGGAGGGCTTAAGCCCGGGGTGGTCCTCAAGGTAGCTTCGCTGACCGAGGCCATGGAGGAGGCCCTGGGCCCGGAGGGTGCCCGGGTGGTCCTCTACCGCCTGTGAGCGGGGGGGCCTTCCGGCCCCTCGGGGAAGGCCGCTATGGAAGCGCTAAAGCGGTTTGCCCGAGTGAGCGGGAGCTTCGCCGTGGTCTTTGAGGAGGGGAGGCCCGTGAGGGTGGCTGGAAGGCCCCGGCCCCAGGACCACGCCCTCCTCATGGAGCTCGCGGAAGAGGTGGTGCGGGCCTTCGCTCCGGGGAAGAGCGGCCTCGTCCTGGTGAGCCCGGAGCGGGTGCGGGTGGCGTACAGGGAAGAGGGCCTGGGGGCCTAGCGGCCCCACGGCCAGGGGCAGGAGGTGCAAGATGGTCGCGCTCCTGCCCAACACGGACGGCGTTCCCAAGGCCAGGCTCTCGGACCGGGCCCTGGAGGGCCTCATCCGGCGGCACGGGGCCTATGTCCACCCCCGGCTGGTGGAGGAGGGGTGGGTGGACCTGGAGGACCTCGAGGCCCTGGGCCACGTGGAGGTCCTGGAGGTCCACCCCCTTCCGGGGGAGAAGGTCTTCGTGCCGAGCCGGGCCGGGTGGGTGGTCCTGGAGGTGGCTTAGGGCCAGGGGGGGCCGGGTGGCCCCCCTTCGCACCCGGGCGGAGGTGGGAGATGCGGCGGACGAGGAAGCACCTGGAGGAGATGGCCCAGGCGGCCCGGGCCCTCGCCCTCTACGCCGAAGACCTCCACGCCCTCCTCTCCGAGCGCCCCCTGGAGGCGGAGCGGGTGGCCCGGGAGGTGGAGGAGGCGGTGGGGGAGCTCAGGGGCCTGGTCTCCCGGCTCTACGCCCTCGAGGCCAGGCTCAAGGCCCCCTACGAGGACAACTCGGCGGCGGCGCTGAGGGAGCTCTTCGGGGAGGTTTGACGTGGGACACACGCACTACTGGTACCTGAGGACAACCGGCAGGGAGGCGGTGGAGAAGAGGCTCGGGACGATCCTCGAGGACTTCGCCCGGCTCCTTCCCCACCTGCCCCCTTTGGCAGGGCCGGACGGGACGGGGGGGCCAGTCCTCTACCCTCCCCAAATCGCCTTCAACGGCCCCGCCCCGGACGGGGATTACGAGAGCTTCCGTTTCCCGAGGTGGGAAGAGGGGAAGTGGTCCTTCGGGGCCTGCAAGACGGGGCCCGACCGGGAAAGTAAGCGCCCCTACGACCTCGCCGTGCGGACCTTTTTGCTCCTTGCCAAGCTCCACCTGGGGGACCTCATCCGGGTGGCCTCGGACGCTCCCCTCCGGGACTGGGCGGAGGCCGCCCTCCTGGTGGAGAGTGTCCTGGCCCTCCCCGTGGACCTCTACGGGCTCCTCGAAGTGCGGCTTCTGGAGGTGGAGGACGCCCGGGGGAGGCGCTTCCTCCTGGAGCGGTGGAAGGAGGTGCAAACAGTTGGGAAATAGCGCACATTACTTCACCCCAACGCTCGTACGCCCCCGCTTCCCGCCACCTCACCCCAGCGA
>ERZ795043.350-NODE-350-length-45008-cov-7.469068_pt1 | contig 45008 bp, 32 predicted proteins | sample MGYA00375127_ERZ795043 | MGnify/ENA primary metagenome ERZ795043 (study PRJEB30172, sample SAMN05518447) | compost metagenome | isolation source: Feedstock adapted compost from Newby Island compost facility, Milpitas, CA | place: USA:Newby Island compost facility... | reverse complement strand
ATCGCCGCGGGTTTCCAGGGAGTCACCGACACGGCGGATATCACCACTCTGGGACGTGGTGGGAGTGACACCACAGCAGTGGCCCTGGCCGCCGCTCTGCGTGCGGAAACCTGCGAGATTTACACCGATGTGGACGGCGTTTACACGACCGACCCCCGGCTGGTGCCCGAAGCCCGCCGGATGAGCCGCATCAGTTACGACGAGATGCTGGAACTCGCCACCGCGGGGGCGGGGGTCATGCACAACCGCTCGATCGAATTCGCCAAACGGTTCTCGGTGCCCGTCCATGTGCGGAGCAGCTTCAGCGATATGCCCGGGACGCTCATTTCCTGGATGCCGGAATCGCGAAGCGTTCCGGTGTGTGGCGCGGCCGCCATTCTCAAGGAAGCGCGGGTCACCGTCCGCGGTGTCCCGGATCACCCAGGTAACGCTGCGGCGATCTTCTCTCGGTTGAGTGCCAGGAACATCGCCACCGACATGATCGTTCAAAATGTGGCCGAGGGCGGTCGGGCCGACATTTCCTTCACTGTCTTCCAGGAGGAGCTCCCCGCCGCACTCCGCATCGTGGAAGAAACCGCCCGGGAAATCGGTGCCGAAGGTGTTAACTACGACGAAAATGTGGCCAAGGTCTCGGTGGTGGGCCTTGGCATGGCCAAACAACCGGGCGTCGCTCAGCGAATGTTTCAGGCCCTGGCCGATAAAGACATCAACATCCTCATGATCACCACAAGCGAGATCAAAATCTCCGTGCTTGTGGAACGGGACCGTGCCATCGAGGCGCTGCGCACGGTCCACGCGGCGTTTGAGCTGGACAAAGAACCCCCGCAGGCCGAGGAAGAAGCCCGCCCCGAGGAAATGGGCAACGACCGCGACCGAATCATTGGACGGCTTCACGGGATGGAGGATCTGGTAATCGAGTCGATCTGTCTCGACGAAACACAGGCCTGCGTAACGCTTTCCAATATCCCGGACCGGCCGGGGCTGGCCGCGCGCGTCTTCCGTCAGGTTGCGGAGCGTGAAATCGTCGTGGATATGATCGTGCAAAGCGTAGGCCGGGACGGCAAAGCGATGATGAGTTTCACCGTGCCGCAGTCATCCTATGAAGCGGCTCTGGCTGCCTGTCGGCCCTTCTGCCAGGAGATCGGGGCCGCGCCTCCAACCGGCCGTCCGCGGGTTGCCAAGCTCTCGATCCTGGGAACGGGATTGAAAAGTCACATCGATGTCGCCAGTCGAACCTTCAAAACGCTCGCCCAATCGCAGATCAACGTGGAAATGATCAGCACCAGCGAGGTGCGACTGAATGTGGTGACGACGGGCGACAAAGGCCGACAGGCCCTCACCGTGCTCCGTCAGGAGTTCGCCGAAGAACTGATCGATCTGTGATTTCGCCCGGCGTGACCGCAGCGGTCAGAAACGTAAAAATTTCTCTGCCGCATCGTTTCCCGTCATCGGACACAGGCCGCCCTGTCCTGGGCCATGGTGCACGCTTTTTGGTGCCCTTTTCTGGCGGACACGACAAGCGTGTCCCTCCAAACGGACATGACAAGCATGTCCCTCCAAGAAGCGGACACGACGAGCGTGTCCCTCCGGTAACAAGTGTGTTCCTCCGATAATGGGCACCCCAGGCGTGTGCTTTCGGGATGTGTCCGCGGCACGAACTTGCCGAGTGACACCCGAGTGTTTGCCGAGATGACTTTTCCGTCATAATGAAAAGGGGAAACGCCGGCGGAGGTGAAACTCCGCCGATGGTGTGCTGATCGCTATGGAAATGCCGGCCATGAAGTCGTGATCGGAAAGGGTTCGTAAGAAAATCCGGCGGGATTGAGTGTCCCCTCCGCCGCGATTGCCTGGATGCAAACAATCGGGAGTCCCGATATGGTTCTGGAAAGAGAAGAATACATCGAGCAGGCGTATTTCTTTCGGGCCCTTCGTGAACGTCTCGATCAAGGGGTTTCCACGCAAGAACTTCTCAAGACCATCAAACAGGAAATCCTTTCCACAACCAAACTCCCCCTGGCGATTGACTTCATGACCACCGAACTCCGCTTCACGGGGGGATTTGCCTCGGCCATGGCTAGGCTCAGCCACTATTTCACTCCCTTTCAGGCGTTCGTGATTCACGAGGCGGAACGCGAGGACGGACGCCTGGATTTCCGCGTCGCCCTGGAGATTCTGGAAAAAGAGGCGGAGTACAAGGCAAAAGGCGCAAGCGTCCAGGGCGTGTTTCTCTACCAGTTTGAAACCCTCTGCCGCAATCGCCTGGGGTACGACAAGGGCCTGGAAGCGATGGCCGGAGACCCCGTCTACGATGACAACTGGCGGGAATTCATCCTCGATCTCCGCCGACAGGTGGGGCTGATTGATATCGCGGACATGATCTTCGTGCGGAGTGAATATTACCGGCAGCTCCGCGGGGACTCCGGTAAACCTGTCCTGTTTGGCGAAAAAGAGGGGAAAATCGCGCTGGCCAATCGACGCAAGGATCCGCTCTACCTGTTCGCCGCACTATCCCGACATTTAGGTTATCCCTCCGTACCCCGACCTAAACGCGAGGAAATGGTCCTGCTCAATTACTACACCCTCCTCCGCCGGGTGGAACGCCTGGAAATGCGGATCAAACTCCTGGAAGAAGAACAGCGGGGCGGGATCGATCTCAGTCAGTTCTACGTCAAGCCGGAGGATCAACAGAAAGACAAATCCCGCTGACCTTCTCGTCGTGGGTGCATTCCCAGGACCGCGCACGCCAGCAAAGAGCCGGCGAAAGGACCACGAGAGGAATCTCCTGGAGATGGCCGAACGCGGCTTTTGCCGCAGGATGCTTCAGTCAAATCATGTTATGTCGGGAAAAGACTTCCACAGCGGTCGCGCCGGCCTCCAGTTCGCGGCGGGCCTCCGCCCGCTTCTGGATGCGCTGGAGGGCTGCCTCCACCACGTCGCCCTCCGCTCCCTGGGGAACGATGCAAACCCCTTCGTGATCTCCGAAGACCAGATCGCCCGGCCGAATTCGCACATGCCCAATCTGCACCGACACGCGGAAATCCACGACTTTGCCCCGGGTGCGCTGGTCCTGAGCGAATGCCCCACGAGAGAAAATTGGGAAAGAGAATCGAGCAAGGGCTGCGGTGTCACGCACGCAACCGTCCACCAGGGCACCGGCCGCGCCCAGTTGGATCGCGCGGACAGTCATCAACTCGCTCCACATGGCGAGCTCGCTGCGACCACCCGTGGCGACGAAGACCTCCCTGGGCCGCAGGTCGTCCAGGGCCTCCAGCATCAGCCCGAACGGTTTGGCGAAGACCGGGTTGAGTCCGCTGGGAGAAAATGTCTCATAACAGTCCGCAAAAAGCACAGGCATCGCCCGACCCACCAGCACCATCCGGGGATCCAGAGGGCGGATGGCGATCGGCAAGAACTGGGCACTCAGCCCAATCTGGTCCAGGACCTCCCCCACCACGGCCGTGGAAAGCTCTTGCCGAAACAGAGCGAAAAGCTGCTCGTCATTCTTCCACAACTGGTTGTTCATGAGGTTTCTCCGATGACGAGATCGAATCCCTGAAGCGGACCATTACCCTCGGGCATTTCCACCTCAGTTCCACCCATCAAACATAGTTTGCGTAAATCAGTCAGCTTGTCAACTTGACGATAGGATTTTCGGTCATCCAGGGGCGAATGCCGCGAGTACTGGGCATTAAGAACCGATTTTTCATTTCCTGTCGGCAGGCCGAGCTTTCCCACGCGCGAAAGGCGCGGCCTTCCGCAGGACTTCTCGCACGGATCCGCCCGACACGTCCGCTTCCGGAGAAACGTGGATCTTACGTCCGCTTTGCAATTTTGGGTCGTCCCCTTCATCGACTGGGCTCCGTTTGCGTGTTTCGGTTCCCGCCTAACTGTAAGGGCAATTCATGATTTGCCCGAAAGCACATTGCGCCTGGGGCATCTCGTGGGTTTTTATCAAACTGCGGATGGGTCGCCGTTCGGTCCTGTCGCTTTTCCGCGGAAAGTCCCGTATACTAATTTATGCTTTTGTGAACGAACAAAGAAAAAATAGCGACGGAGTTGCTGCGGGAATGTCCCGATCTTCGGCGCGGTGAGGGAAGCATTGTTCATCTCGTCTTGACGTAACGTGTCGAGGAAGCAACGTGTATAGCCTGTCGAGAGAGTAAATTCGGCAAATAGGGTTGATACACTCTGGTTAGAAAACGGGAAGAAAGGAGTTGAATCATGAGGTTGTGGAATCTCGTAGGAGCTTTTGTGACCGCGGCATGCGCCGTGTTACTGTCGCTGCCCGGCCAACTTCTGGCCCAGCAACAACCGGCATCACCCGGGCTGGAGGTCAAACCGGTTGTCGTGGTGAGCTTCGCCGGATTGGATCGGCTTTTTGAGGATGTTGAGTATCTGGGCAAACTGGCGGGGGTCGAGAGTCTTGCCGAGAATCTGAAAAGCTCTCTCGCGGCTCAAACCGGTGAGCCGGGCGTCCCTGGCGTCGATGCCAAGCGGCCGTGTGGTGTTGTCGTACAGACCAACGGCTTTCAATTCCTGGTGACCGGTTACGTTCCCGTCACCGATTTTGATAAGACGCGGGAATGGCTGAAAAGCAAAGAGATCGAACTGAAACAGGAGGGAAACATTTGGTCGGCAGAACTACCCAACGGTCAGACGGTGTTCGTCTCGCACAAAAACAATTGGGCCATCATTGCCGCGGACAAGCAAGTGTTCTCGCAGATTGGCGACAATCCGCCGCCCACCCTCACGGAGCTTTCCGGTGAGCATGATCTGGGCGTTCTGCTCTACATGGCCAATATCCCGCCAATGTTCAAACAGCTTGGCCTGTCGATGATCCAGCAGGGGATGGACATGGCTCTCCAGCAGCAGGCCAAGGAAACCGGAGAGGACATCACTCAGCAGCGGGAAATGCTCCAACGCTCTTTCCAGCAAATGCAGGTCGTGCTGGAAGAAATCGACACGATTAGGGTGGGATTAACGGTAAACAGCCCGAAGGCCGCCGTGTCACTGGTGTACACCGTTGTGGCCCGACCGGGTACCGAGTACGCCCGGAACCTGAGTCAGAATCAGGACCTGAAAACCCGGCTGAGTGGCTTTGTGCTTCCGGACGCCACGTTCATGCTGCGGGAAACCGCACGACTCGGGCAGCGCGATATTGAGCAATTTAAAGCGACTGTCATCCCGAATTACAAAAAGCTCTTCCGTGAGTCGCTCGACAAGGAAAAAACCCTGACCAAGAAAGAAAAGCGACTGGCCACCGACTTGATCGACGCCTTGCTGGATGCCCTGGGAGCCACGGTCGAGAAGGGCACGCTCGATCTGGCTTTCTCGGGTCAGATGAGTGATAAGCAACTGACATTGCTCTCTGGCATGATGCTCGAAGATGGTGCCAAAGTGGAGAAATCATTGCTCAATTTGCTCAACCAGGCTGCGGAAAAGGAACCGGATGTGAAAGAACACTTTCACGTCAATGCAGCCGAATACAAAGGCTTCCGGTTTCATGTTCTCGATCTTCCGGCGAACAAGATGACGGACGCTCCCGAACCGATCCGCCAAATGATGGGCGAAGACTTTGCCTTTGTCCTTGCGTTTTCTGATCACGCCTTTGCGATGGCGGCCGCCCCCAAAGCAACTGACCTGCTCAAGAAGGCCATCGATCAAATGGACAGTGAAACAAGCGTGACGAAGCTGGCCGACATGTACATCGCTCTCAATCCTCTGATGAAGTTCATCAGCGTGGTCGCAGAAAAGGCAGAAACCCGCGACCAGGTGCAGCAGTTATTGCCGCTGGTGAGCTCGAAGGACCGTGTCACGCTGACCGCCAGCGTGCAGGGCGACAAAGGCACCACGCAAATCGATATTGAGGAGGGCGTGGTGAAGCTCCTCGTCACCATGGCATTGACCCTTCAGCAGAAGGCCCCGCAGGGTCCGCTGCCGCTCCCGCTTCCATCGGGCACTGAGTGACACCATGCACCCGGTCGTGCCTGACCGGATGCGTGTGGTGGCCAATGAACGTGTCGCACGACACTGAGGCCCACCCCTTTTGATTGAATATGTCTAAATTACGGCCTTCTGGCCGATGAGAATCCGCCAGAACAGAAACAGGGACGACTGGCTGGTCGTCCCTGTTCTTTTCACTCGGGGGATAGGCTTTTTCCCGCTTGCTTATGAGTGCCTACCAGCATGGATCAGGACCGCGTTGCTTTGGGGAAGGCGGTGCAAACGCACCGTGCTGCCCGATGCGTTCTGTTCAGGATGGCTATCGCGAATTGCCAGCGCTGAGCGTGTCACGCGAATCGGACGATTCGGCCTGGGCGGCTTGCAACTCTTCCTCTTTGGGACGATCAACAATGAATCCGCCCGTCCCCCGTCGGGTGATCGCGTTGTTTTTCGCGCCCGAACCGTAGCGGTCCATCCCGCCGTAATCCACCACAAAGCTGAAATTACCGCCGCAGGTGGGATACGGGTGGTAGGTGATAGCGCTCGACGCATATCCCTGGCTTGTGCCAGCGTATTCATCGGCTCCTTCAAAGTCATAGAGAACCCCCAGGCTAGCCTGGGCACCCTGCCCCTGAACTCCTCCCACCCGGGCGAGATAGTGATCGTCGCCGCTCAGTTCCAGCAGATAGCCCACCGAGAGGTCCCAACCAAACCCGGTCCCCATGATGGAACCGTGGTACTCATCGTCACCTCCATCGTCGATGAGGGCCCCCACACCCATGTGGCATCCCCAGCCATTGCCAAAACGCTGAAACCGCTGCTGCGTTCGCGCGGAGCCATCATAGGCCTTGAGTGTGGCCCCCAGCCGACGGTCATTGCCAGCAAAATCCCGGGCGAAGCCGATGGCAAGCCAGTAACCACCACCCTGGCCGAAATAGTCGAACTCGTAGGTGTCATCCCCCGCTCCTTCGAGGAGCACACCGATCCCGCCGTTGGCAGCTCCCCGAATCCCTGAGCCAACGCCCTGGCCCCACCCCTCGTAGCCCGGCGTCTCGGGATACGAGTCGTACCAGCGACCGCCGACGTAGTAGTGGTCGTCCCCGGCAAGGTCGTCAATCAGGCCGAAACCGAGTGGGCCACCGAATCCCTGGGCCCACATCGCAGCGTGATAATCGTCTTGCCCTTCCCGGTCAATGAGCACCCCCACACCTCCGATGGCCTGACCCTGCACGCGGCGAAGCCCCAAATACTGGTCGTTTCCAGCCCAATCCACAAGAATCCCCACACCGCCCAAAGTGCTTCCCTGGGCCACATCCTGCGCCCAGTAGATGTCGTTTCCCGCCAAGTCGATGAGCAGCGAACCACCGAGGATCGCGGCCCCCTGAATTCCCGGCAGTTTACCCTGATAACGGTCGTTCCCCGAATAATCGAGGATGAGCAGCAACGGGCGATCGACGGAGACCGTGCCCTCCCAATACACGTCGTCGCCCCCCAAATCGACAATCGCAACGACACCTTTCATCTCTTCAAGGCGGTACTCGTTAATGCCCGTTCCCCCCACCACAATTGTTCCCACAGAGGTCTCGATCTTCCGTACGACAGTGCCGCTGACGCCGGGCACGGCTGTTTGCGTTCCGTGACCTGCCGAGCCGCCGAGTGCTTGCCGGAGGCTCTCGAGGAACAAGCGGTCGTTGAGGCCAGCCAGCACTTCGGCCATGTCCCATTGCGCCGCCCGATCCATTTTTTCCAAAAGCTGCACAAGCCGCCTCGCACTACCGCGGTCGTTGACGGTGTGCCCCACAACGGTGTTGGTGGTCATCACGTAATTGATGCGTCGCGCGAGTTCGGTGAATTCAGCCTGTGAAAGCGGCTTGACAGTTTGTGCGTACAGGTTGTAGGCCTGGACAAGGGTTCTCTGAAGGAACTCAACCGGATCGTTCGAATGCTCATCGAGCTCGATCGTGGAGGGGGGCACGTCCATTCGGGCCCGCGCGGTTCGCAGCAGGAAACGAAGTCCCGCCGCCCTGTCAGAAAGCGCACCCGCATGGAGGTACCGTGTGAACTCCTCCGCTTCCTGAGGGACACGAAGTGGCTCGCGGAGAAGATGGTCGAACCAACTCAGCCGGGCCAGCCCGTTGATTTCATTCCCTGTATACACCCCTCGGGTGGCGGCCAGCCGCGATGCCGTGTAGCTAAGGAACTGCTGGAATCGGCTGTCCACGCCAGTGGAATGCATTTGACCAACTGTTTCCGGGGCCAAAAGCTTGACGATCCCCGATGCCAGGGGATGGCCGACCGCCGAGGGGTCGATCTTGGGTGCGTTCCCTTTCTGTGGAGATGGTTCCCCTTCCCGGTCTTTTTTGGGGCTAACCGATTCTGCCGATTCCTTTGGCCGGGGTGCTTTCGGTTCAGCGGATGGGCCTTCGGTTTCCGCCCCGGACGGCGGGGACATATTCTGTTTGTCGGCGGCAGAGCCTTCTGAAGGCTCGGACTTAGCTTCTTGACGAGCCGGGTTTGCGCTACCGGGGATCTCGTTTGCCTCTGCTCCGGGAGGTGCGCCAGCCGAGCCCGATCCGCTTCCCAGGTCCAGCTCTGGACCTTCCATTTTATCCGGGTCGTCCGCGAAAACCGCCAAGTCTAATGAGGTCACTTCCACTGCGGCAGCGCGACTGTCCGGCTGAAAATCTTTCCCGTCGCCAGGCCCAGCGAGGACCAACCCGATACCACTCATCCCGCACACCCCAAAGAACCCCAAAACAGTGCACCACTTCACCATGTCGAGGCATTTGAGTTTCATCTGGGACTCCTTCGGAACGCTGGTTGGCTCGATGGGTTCTCCACGGAGTCCGGGGCCAGCAGTGACGGCTGATGAAAAAAGAATCTCCCCGGAACCACAGGAGGGCGACTATCTCTTTATCGGAAGGAAATACCGAGGGAAAACACGCTAACCCAATAGGCGAAGATCCGAATTTGGGCAATTTGTATCGGATCCCGGTCCGCGCTCAGGTAGGTCGTTTTCGCCTGGCTTTCTGCCGCACGACAACAGGCTTACGTTTGAACGGCCGCATCAGAGCCGCGACGCAGATCTCCTGCTTGTTATACCACAGATGTCGTGCCCGAACCACGTTGTACCCCCAACTGCGGATGCGTTCCAGATATTCGGGGATTCTGTCCGCCAGGGTCCACTCGGGCAACTTTAACGTGAGAATCATGCCCCGGATATTGATCTGGGGGTAGGTGACAAGACTTTCCACAGCATCGAGGGTGTAATTAGGAGCGGCGTTGATGTCGGCGGCGAGCCAGCGAATTTTCCTGAACGCGCGACGTGGTGCCTGCGTCGTCCGACGGCGCAGGTGGGTGAATTTGGGATGTTTTAGAACAGCCGGGTGCATCTCGGCCGGGTCCACACCGAGGACCTCATAACCGCGATCGAGAAGGGCCTGACTGGCCCCGCCGGGTGCACTGCCCAGCTCCGCCCACCGGGCATTGGGCGGTACAGGAAACTGCGACCACCTCAAGGCCTCTTCCATTTTGAGATATGCACGAGAAACGGCATGCTCTGGCAAACAGAGTGGAAATCTTCCGCCGGGATAGAAGGTTTCCGGACCTTCCAGGCGATGAATCCCCACCCACCATTCGTCGGGGTCCACGATGATGCAGTCGAGAACCCACTGCCCGCGAAGTCCCCTACGAGGAGTCGTGTCCGGCGCGACAAGATTGACGGACTCAGGAGCAGCGGCGGAGATGAGCGAGCGAATCTGCTCAACCTCGTCCGGCCAGGGGGTGTCCGGATCGCTTTGGCCGGGGGGTGCCGAATCCCGTGGCCAAACATGTACCATCCGAACGGGGATTTCCCCAATCAGCTTCCAGACCTGCCGCGCCGCTTCCGCCTGATCACCAACCTCAACACGTCCCAGCGTGAAGCCCCATGCCCGGGCAAAAACGGCCTCGAACCGAAACCCCTCCAGAGGTTGGGTGGCGTCAGCGAATTTAAGCGTGACAAAACCGCGACGGCTGAATGCCGGTCGTAAAAAGGGATACTGCCGAGCGGCTTCCCGTTTGAGAACGTTCTCGACCCCTGATTGACACGTCGCAAAAATAAAGGGCGGCAGAGTTGTCATACTTTAAGCATACGGGGATCGCAGCCCAGGGGGAGGACCGGATGCCTGTTCTGACATCTGAAGGTTCCGGCGGACAATCCCTCGATGAGGTTAGGACCAACCCCCGCACAATGTGGCACCAGTTTACAAAGTTTGGCGCCCCAGCAGTTCAGAAGCGCTCGCAAGTAATTCACGATGGATAAAGACACCCGGAAATGGTTTGATTCCCTCCTGGAAGAGGTTATCGAGACCCTTCCTCGACTGGTTCGCAACGCCATGAACGAGGTTGCCCTGTACGTCGAGGATCATCCGTCGAGGAAAGTCATGGAAGAGTTGAACATTTCCGATCCGCGCGACCTCTGGGGCCTTTTCACCGGCGTCCCAATTCAAGAGAAGGAGAGCCACTGGCTGGGCGGTCCTCCTCGCTTGCCCGATCGGGTAACCATTTATCGCGAAGGATTATTATGGTCGGCGGTCACCCCCGAGGGGACAATCGATCCAGAAAAACTGAAGGAACAGATCCGCAAAACGATTCTGCACGAATATGGGCATTACTTCGGGATGACGGAGGACGAGCTGGAAGAGTTGGGCTACGGTTGACGCGCGGAGCGAGCTCTTCACACGGCTGATGCGTGTCGACCAAACTTCACGATGTCGATCCCGACTTGTAGCCCATCACTACCCTAACGGCTACAATAACGCGCTGGTGGGGCCTGCCGCCGGGCATTCCGTGTTATTGCTGCTAATGGCAAAGTACCAGTTGCCGCGTGAACGCGGTGCCGGCGGTCTGGTTTCCCATCGACATTCACTGAATGAAACACGCGTCCCAACGGTGTTGGCGGATCAGGGTGCTTTTTTCGGCTGAGCCGCCACAGGTTGCGGTGGCCTTTTATCTCGGTTCAACGCTGCCGCGAAGCAAAAACCCGGTTGGGGCGTTGGCTTGTGGGAAAGTGAGGACATCGCGATGAAACCGAAACTCCTCCGGTTGCATCCCCAGGACAACGTCGTGATTGCGACCGCGGCGATCAGGGCGGGGACAACCCTGCGGTTGGACCGCATCAAATTGCAGGTCATTTCGAATGTCCCCATGGCGGGCAAAATCGCCACGCGCCCCATCGCGGAAGGTGAAAAGATCATCAAATTTGGGCATCCCATTGGCCACGCGACACGGAATATTGAGCCGGGGGAGTGGGTTCATACGCACAATCTGGCCAGTGACTATCTGCCCACGCCGGAGCGCGCTTCGGCGAAAGCTGCAAGGGAGCAGGCAGAGGTGGCCGTCTCTGCTTTTCCAGAGGAAGATTTGGACACGGGCTCACCAGCAGCAGAAGTAACGGAAGGTCTGGAACTGAGCGCCGACCTGGAGTTGAGCGAGGAAACCACCGCGTCCCCACCCGCGGCATTTCAAGAAACCGATACCACCCCCACTCCAGATAACAGCGTTCCGGCACCGCCTGCTGAGGAAAGCACCGCAGTCCCGGGCGAAATCAGCTCAGAAGGGACGGGCGAGTCGGAGGCGACTTCTGAACGCGGTGGTGCCTCCCCGGGCTGAGTGACTCTCAGGACCTCACGCGGAATACTGCGGCGCGACCTGCGCTTAAATATTGGATATAGGAGAAAAAGCCATGGCGTCCAGCCCCGTCGATCAACAACAGACCCCTGCTCAAAGGCTCTCCGAGCAACACACCTGGCAGGGATATGCCAGGGCGGATGGTCGTAAGGGCATCCGCAACCGACTGCTCGTCGTCTACCTGGTTGAATGTGCCCGACATGTGGCGGAGGAGATCGCGGCCCCCTTCCGACGGCAGGAGGTGGAGGTAGTGGGGTTTCCTGGTTGTTACCCCAGTGCATATGCCGAGCGGATCCTCCGTCAATTGACCACCCATCCCAACGTCGGCGGTGCTCTGCTTGTTTCCCTGGGGTGTGAGAGTTTCGACCGCGATGGGCTGGCCGCGGCCATCGCCGAATCAGGTCGCCCTGTGGAAACCATCGTTATCCAGGAAAGCGGTGGTACAGCAAGAAGTATCAAACTGGGGCGCCAATGGGTGAAAAACACCCTCCGCCAACTCGCGGATGTTCCCCGCTGTGCCATGACTATCTCTGACCTGGTGGTGGGAACGATTTGCGGAGGCTCCGATGCCACCAGTTCCTTGACAGCCAATCCTGCGTGTGGGCTGGTGTTTGATCGACTGGTGGACGCCGGAGCGACGGCCATCTTCGAGGAAACCGGCGAACTTCTGGGGTGCGAGTCCCTCCTGGCAGAACGGGCTGCCCGACCGGAACTGGCGGAGCTTCTGCGGGCAACTGTGGAAAAAGCTGCGCGCTACTACGCCACCCTGGGTCATGCCAGTTTCGCTCCAGGAAACACCGAAGGCGGCTTAACCACAATTGAAGAAAAATCGCTCGGCGCTTATTTGAAGAGCGGCCATCGCCCCATCGTCGGAATCCTCAAGCCGGGTGACGTTCCGCCACAACCCGGCCTGTACCTCCTGGACGTCGTCCCCGATGGCGAGGTGCGTTTCGGGTTTCCCAACATCGCCGACAACGCGGAAATCATCGAGCTCATCGCCTGTGGATGTCATCTGATCCTCTTCACCACGGGCCGAGGTTCCGTGGTGGGATCCGTGATTTCACCCGTTATCAAGATCTGCGCGAATCCCGAAACGTACCTCCGCATGAAAGGCGACATGGACATCAACGCGGGCGAGGTGCTCTCGGGCAAGGCCACCGTGGAAGAGGTTGCGGACCGCATTTTCAAACTCGTCCTCGAAGTGGCTGGCGGTCAGCAGACCGCTTCAGAGAAACTGGGTCATCGGGAGTACATTCTCACCTACAAATACTTCGAACCACTTGGTCCCGCGTGCCTTCCCGTTTCCCGTTGAGGTTTTCCCCACCGCACCTACTGCAATTGATTGGCGTCAGAGCCGCCCGAAACGGCCGCGTCCTGCCGCGCAAGCTCGGCGTTGAGACAGTGAGCCCCGACTTTGGCGGCGTGAAAACACGTATCACCGGTTGCGGCCCCACATTCGCAGGGAATTCCGGAAACCCGCCGAGCGTATTTCGCTACCAGTTTGAGAAGCGTGCACCGATCGAGCGGTTTGGTGGCGAAATCATCGCATCCCGCCATAAAGCACCGCTCCCGCTCACCAGGTTCAGTACCGGCTGTGAGAGCGATCACAGGTGCTGTGTAACCGGATTCCCGCAACAGCCGGACCACCTGATACCCCTCCAGGTCGGGAAGATTGATATCCAGGAGGATGCAGTCGAAGGGTTTTCCCTCTACATGATTCTCAAGGGCCTTGCGCACCGCATCGCGTCCGGTCTCCGCGGTGGATACCTCAACCCCGGCCGACTGCAAAATGTGTTGGAAGAGACGCCTGGTCTCAATCGCATCCTCTGCCAAGAGGACGCGTGCCCGAATGCGACATCCCCGGGATCCCCCTTTGGTACTTTCTGGGGAGGCGTTTTCCTTAGCTTTTGCCTCCCGGCGTAACTCGGCCGGATCCACCCACTCGAACTGGTCGGCACTGCCGAGCGGGATTGTTACCCGGAAATTGCTTCCCAGCCCCACCTCGCTGACGACCGTGATGTCGCCGCCAAGGCATCGCGCCAGACTGCGGCTGAAGGCCAGGCCCAGACCGGTGCCAGGAAATCGCGCATTGGTGCTGGCATCGCCACGGTGGAAAGGCTCGAAAATTTTTTCGCACATCTTGGCCGGAATGCCGACGCCGGTGTCAATGACCTCGAATTGAAGAGAGCACTGACCGTCGTCGGTGCGCGGCACCTGGACGACAAGCCGTACCGAGCCCGATTCGGTGAATTTGATCGCGTTGCTGAGGAGATTGATGAGGATCTGTCGGACACGCACCGGATCAATGCGGATGCGGCGTGGGACACGGCCGCGAATTTCCAGGCGAAGCGGCAATCCTTTGGTCCGCGCGCGTATCTCCATCAACCGGATGACATCTTCAGCGAGTTCCACCAGGGAGCAATCCTGAGGGTTGATTTCCAGGCGTCCCGATTCGGACTTGGCAAGCTCCAGCAAATCGTTGACGATCTGAAGCAGATACTGGCCATTGCGGAGAATAGTCTGGATGGCGGCAATTCGGGTGGGTGGAGCGCGGTTGAGATCGCCTTCGATCAGAAGCGTCTCGGCATATCCGAGAATGGCCGTCAGGGGCGTTCGCAGTTCGTGCGTCACGCTGGCCAGGAATCGGTCTTTGGCCCGCAGGGCAGCCTGGGCTTCCTGCCGGGCTTCTTCCAGTTCCCGGACCAACTGTTCGAGCTTGGCGGCGTGATCACGGAGGGCGATTTCGGCCTGTTTTTGTTCGGTAATGTCGGTGACCAACCCCATGCCCCCGCAGTATCGACCGGTCTGATCGTACACCGGCGCCACAGCCGCCAGGATCCAGCGTACCTCTCCATTTTTCCGCACGATGCGGAGTTGATAAGTGGAAGAAAGCCCCTGACGCCGTAATCGAAGCTGCTCTCGGACAAGCTGGTGATCCTCTGGATGAACAAAACGCAGCAGTTTCTGACCGACTATTTCTTCTTCCGAGCGGCCAAAGATCTCACAGAAACTTTCGTTCACCAGGGAAAACCTGCCGGTAGGATCCACAACGCCGATGGCGGCTTTCGTTTGTTTTGTGATGAGCCGGTAGATGAATTGTTCACCGGTATCGGCTTCAGGAACGGCGTAAACTCGCAGCAGACGATAGCCAGCGAGGACGATCGCAGAGATTCCGGCCACCCAGAGGAGCCCCAGTCCGAGGACCACGCCGGGAGACCGGATGTGCGGATCGGCCAGGAACGTTCCCCACAGGGCCGCCAGTATGGCACTCGACCACACGAGTGCCACCAACCACACGGCGCGCTGCAGGTGATGCCGTCTGAGACTCGGCATCACGTCTGCTGTTTCCGCCTTCGCGAAGGGCTGGTTGCTGTGCTGATGTATCGCAGTCAATGGTGCTCGTCTCTTCCCTCGATGGCACTGGAAATGGCCAACCAATGCAGAAAGGATGCGCGGACCTCCCACAAAAACATAGGTTTTTCTTGACCGTGAGGATGGTCGTCAACCGTTTTGTGCCCTCGGACAGGCCAATTTTCACGCGTTTTTTGCCGAACGTATCACTAATGCAGATTGTGCCACGGCCGGAAACGACCACGGTCGAAGGATCTTGGTTCTGAAAATCGTCGGCCACAGCGTTTGCGCAAAATGACAATGGATTTGCGCAAAAGTGGTTTGCACTGGGTGTGTCACCGGAGTAGCATAACTTCGGGGAGGCTGGTCGCAGTCAGCTTTTTCAATGTGTGGGTTCTTCTCAAAAGGAGGGTCCTCGTATGTCCGCCCATCATCCGACAAGAAGTGGATTCACGCTGGTGGAACTCCTTGTGGTGATCGCCATCATTGGGATTCTTATTGCGTTGCTTTTACCGGCGGTCCAGGCTGCCAGAGAAGCAGCGCGACGTTCGCAATGCGTTAACAACATCAAGCAGCTCGTGCTGGGCTGCCACAATTTTCATGACAAGTTCAACGAATTCCCCTATGCTCGAAAGTACGACATCTGGGACACTTACACGTGGACGGAATTGATTCTTCCCTACATCGAGCAGCAGGCCGTCTATGAGAATTACTGGACGCTGCCGCAGCGAGGCTATGTGACCAGCTATCCTGGGCCGAACGGACCGATCGGCGATGACGCGCGGCTCCGCACGGCCCGCCACACACGCATCCCCGTGTTCAATTGTCCCAGCGACGGTGGTCCGTGGGGAAATGAACTCAATACCAACTCCTACGGTTTCTATCGGGGAAACTACCGCGGATGCGTGGGCTCTGGGGACATGTACGGTGAGGATGTGCAGGATGGCACCAGTGGCCCATGGAAGCCGGGCGTCTTCTCGGTCCGCCACAACCAGAGTTTCGACACCGGGGCGGGCGTGGAAACCCGGGGAGTGCGAATGGCCGAAATTATTGACGGAACCTCCAACACAACCATGATTTCCGAAGGCATCATGCCCACCGTCACCTGGTGGGGCGGACCCATTGGGGGCATCATTTACGGGAACATGGGTGGAGCCCTGTACAGCAACGCCATCACTCCCAATTCCACCGCACCCGACCGAATCATCGGCCCCTGCCCGCAAGACCAGGGCGATGCCATTTACAACGAACCCTGCGTGAGCATCGGCGGCAACGCCTGGTGGACGCCGAGCGCTGCCCGCGCTTATGCCGGAGCACGCAGCCGCCATCCCGGCGGTGTCAACGTGGGCATGGCGGACGGTTCCGTCCGGTTTTTCAGCAACACGATCGACCTGCTCACCTGGCGCTATCTCGGAACGAGAGCAGGTCAGGAAACCCTCCAGGCATTTTGAAATCCAAGTCGCTCGGCATAATCGGCGTAAAAAGCGACAAAAGGCACCAGGGTCAACCTAACGCATCTCAGGTAGAACCATGAGCCTCTCACACCATTTTCACGCGACAAGGGGATCGTTTCTGGTAAGTTCTGCCCGGGGACTGGCTGTTCTTGTGGGATTCATCCTGGTCACGGCTCCGGGATGTGCCAAGTCGGGCGGGGTGACAGTCTCTGGAACGGTCACGTTTGACGGCCGTCCCGTGGAGGAAGGTTACATCACGCTCTCGCCCGCCGACGGAAAAGGTCCCAGTGCAGGGGGGCCCATCAAGCAGGGGAAATTCTCGATTTCCGGCGTCCTCCCCGGAGAAAAGATCGTCTCCGTCACAGGCGGTGGCAAAATAGAGTTCCCCAAGAGCAGTGAAGAGATGGCGCAAATGGCCGCCCAAGGACAGCAAATCCAGGCGGCACCGCAAATTCCTCCCAATGCCAAGGGAAACAATCAGAAGGTGACCATCACCAACCAGGGGCAGCAAACCCTGGAGATCAGCCTGTCTTCCCCGGGCACCTAACCGGGGCTTTTCCGTCGGGCGAGATGGGGAGAATCGCTGGCAGGAAATTCTCACGCTGAACGCCGGGCGAGAAGCTGCTCGGTCGAGAACAACCGGGTATCCCACCAGCGCTTCCAGCGCAGGAGCTGGGCCCGCGGAGATCGGGGAGAAAAATACGTGTAGCGGTAACTTTCCACGAAATCGGTCGCCCACGCCTGTTTGCTGGCCAGCGACCCAGGCCCCAGATCAAATTCCTCGTCGTTCCGCTCGAAGGAATCCCGGATCATCCACAATTTGAGCACGTTCCCGGGACTCGCGTCGGCCCAGTCCGGATCGTATCCAGTCCGCAAACCGAAAACACGCCCTTCGCAGACGTAGTTGTAGGCGAAGGCGACGGGCTGATCATCCACGGTTAATAAATTGACGTCCAGGCAGCCGAGCTTGGCCGCGGACTCGTGGACCTCGCGGAGGAAACCGTAGACGCACTCATGCGAGAGTGTTTTGCCCTGATCCTGGTGGGCCTGCCAACTGCGGGACGCTAAATTCACGCACGCATCGAACAGATCCCACCGCGGATCGTCATCTCCCCGGGCCGCACCGGCAGGACGATAGCGCACCAGTTCCACTCGACCCCGCGCCAGCAGCCGTTTCTCCGCCCGCCGCAAATTGTTGCGAAACTTGCTGCCGCGTGTGGCCCAGTATTTCTCCCATCCGATCCGCCCGTCGATCACCGCAGACCGATCCCAGATCTGCGTGAGCGGCACAAACCCCACCTGTTTCATGGCCATCGGGGTGCGAAGATGATCGCAGCGGTCCTGATCGACCCATCGCAGATCGAGGACATCCCAGTCTCTTCGTGACTCGGCAAGATAGCGCAGCCCGGCCACCAGGGTCGCTGTGGGATGCGGTCCGATCGGCCCGAAAAAGTCCCCCCAGTTGTCCAGGGGATACGTCAGAACATGGAATGCCCCCAGTCGCGAAAACTCCTGACGGAGGACAAGCGGCAAGAGGCCGACCACTTTGTCTCCGCTGGAAACGACAAGCACGCGAAACCTCTGCGTGTCGCCGAAATGCTTCCATGCGGCCGAGAACCACTCAAAACTCTGAAAGAATGACGCCTTGCGGGTCTTCCCCCAGAGTTCGCGCCAGACAAGCTGGAGCGAGACGAGCTCGTCCCACCGGGTTATTTCGGCAACATGGACCATGGCAGGGGATATCCTTCAGGAGCACGAATCTCATGAAAAGGTAACCGCGCCTCGAGTCGATCGCAAGTCCCGTGCCTTTGTCCCGAAATCCACGAACCGGGCTGCCAAAAGACGCAGCACCACCCTGGGGAATGGCGACCGGGGTGTTGACGAAATCATTCCCCGACGAGTTCGTGCTGCCCAAAAGCAACACCAGTCCGGTCCGGAATTTTCGAGAACGCCCTCTCAGGCGAGATCACGGTCCTCGAACAGGAGCAGCCCCAGGACCATGCTCAACCCCATGTAAACGAGGCTGTACAGCCCGGCCAGGGCCAGATAATCCCACGAGACCGGCCGTCCGGTGGCGATCGCTGTCTCCATACTGAAATATTCCAATCCCGGCAGAACCACGGCCAGAAGTTTCGCCGCAAACGCCACAAATTCCAGGCGATCCGCCGTTTCGATGACCACGGTGGGCAAAAGATGGCCGAGCGCGTAAATCGACGCGCACACCAGAAGATTGGGAAGGAGCGGAAATCGGGTGGAAATGGCCGCCGCGACGGAGGCCATCACAAGGGCTTCCAGGTAAGCGAGCGCCAAACCGGGGACGCTCTGAAGAATCTCCCCACGACATTCCTCGACGGTGGGGTCAGGACGGGAGACTTCCCGCGCATCGTACTTCACTTTGTAGGAGACCGCACACAAAAACAGCGCTCCCAGCACGATGAACATCACCGTGACAGGGAGCATCACGCCCAAAAACTTTCCGATCAGCATCTTCCACCGCGCCACCGGTTTGCTGAGCACGGTGAGGGCGGTGCGGCCTTCGATTTCTTCCGCGATCGACACACTGGCCGTCCACACCGCCATGACAATCGCCAGCAGCTTGATGAACGTCAATCCCTCCGCTTTGAGGAGTTTGATGTCCTCCCCAAACGTGTTGTAGGGGAGAATCGGCGACAGAAGCAACATCACAATCCCCAGCGACAGAAGGATGTAGAACAGGGGCTGCGATGTCGCTTCCTTGCTGGTTGTCCGCAAAATGGCGGCCACCCGCGGCGCCAGCCGTCCCAAGAGGGCCAGCGCCACCCACAGTCCAACCACCGCCGCCACGACGCCCAACGCGACGATCCACAGGGGTTTGATCCACACCGGAAGCATCGCGAAGAGCGTTTGCAGCGAACTCAACCAATCCGCTACGGGGAGGCTTGCGTTCATGGTCCACATAGGCGAGAAATGTACCACAAGGGGGTCCGATCCCCCTATTTTTCACCAGAAACACAACTTTGAAGACCGGCCACTGCGTGTTTCGCGTTACGCTCTCCTTCTTATTCTGGTTCACAAGAAGGAATTTTGCCAGATTTTGGCGACTGCCCGTCCGTGGAAGGAAGAGGTGTTCTCACATCGTGCCGTAACGGATGGAAAACCTCTGGAATTTCTGCGTGGCCGGTCCCCGATTCACGTCTGCCGAGCGAATGAACCCCCCCAGATGCTGATAAATCTCGCTCACGAACCGATCAATCTCCTGAGGATCCCCCTCCGCCACGAGGTGAACGCGCCCATCCGGAAGATTCTCCACATATCCCGTGACCTGATATCGGGCGGCAATCCGTTGCGTCGTGTAGCGGAAGCCCACTCCCTGAACCATTCCCGAAAAGAAGATCTCCCGCTGTTCCATAACTCCGGCCTGCGCTCTCATTACTGGGAAGACCACATATACCTATTGTTGCAATCGCGGTGATTGATATAACAGCTCTTACCCGTTATCTCTTATCCATTATGGGACACTCAGGACACAGCTGGGAAGAGTGTGCTGCAGGCCGGATTCCAGGCCCGCGCTGCGTGCCTTCCTCAATATCGATCGGCGAGATCCCTCAATAACTCCGTTTTGAGGCTTCCTCAAGCGACCCTTCGTCTGCTGTTTTCACGACCGGGTCGCCTCCTGCCATTTGACGTCCCTTCTGAAAAAAACTAGGTTTGTTATAGAGCCTTTTTCCTGTAAAACCCGTGTGCCGAGGGCTTTTCAGACTCGCGCGACAGCGTGCCAGAAGACCGGGCGGCAGCCCGGGAGGCGCCACGCGGGAACTCCCAAGATCACAATGTGAATGAGCATTTGTTGAGACGATCCCATGAGTGATTCTTTTCTTTCGTTCCGGCGAAAACGTCCGCTACGGCGTCCCCAGTGCCAATTCATCGGCGAGGAGGATGGCGCGACAACTGTGGAGTACGCCGTCATGCTGGCCCTGCTCGTAGCCGTCATGATCGGCGCCATCAGTCAGGTGGGAAGCCAGACCAACGGGCTATGGTCCGGGATCATCAGTGACCTTCAGGCAGTCGGGTTTATCCCCTAGGGCCCTGCCGTACACGAATGCGGACAGATCACAGGGGATTCTGAGGGAGACGGTCCGGCGGCGAAAGGTGCTGACTGACCGTCGTCGCCGGCTGGTCAGACTTCCCTGGGGGCAGAACAGGATTGTCCGCGGTGAGGTGCCGGAACCAGAGCACCCCTGCCGCAAAGCCCACCAGCAGGCTGAGAATCACGCCATAGATGAGACCGGGACGCGGTGAATCCGGCGCAGGCACCGGGGGTGGCAAATGAGCACCGGATTCGATCGCCTCCGTCAGCCGTGCCAGTTTCTCTTCTGCCCAACTCTGGGCCACCTGGCGAAGCTGGCAGTGCAGCCCTATGTACTGCCGGAACAGCTCGCGGGCCTCCGCGTCTGCCAGCAGGAGACTTTCCAGCCGACGGTGCTCCTCGGCGGTGATTGTCTCATTCACGAGGGCATCCAGAAGAGTCAGAAGTTCATCGCGGGTTTTGCTGGAGAGCATGGCTCGATCGGGATCTTTCCAATGGGCCGACCGACGAGATCACCCTCTGCTTTGCGCAGTCCGCAAGCGCAGCATCCGCTTGCAAACGACTCGTCCAGCAGAGTGCGTATCCACGTCAGTTTTCGGCCAGGGCCTGTTGAACCTCAGCGAACAGTTTCCGACGGATGAGGTTGAGGCGGTTGTACAGCGTCTGCGCTGCCTTCCCGCGTCGCTCCGCGATTTCCCGGATCGGGCGACCTTCCGCATAAACTTCCAGCAGCAGGTCCCGCTCATGCTGCGGAAGTTCCGCCAGGCAGCGGCGAAGCACTTCCAGGCGTCGGTCGCTTTCCTCGGGATCTTCGCGCTCTTGTGCCATTTTATCCAGAAGTTCCTGGCTGAACGAGAGGCGCGAACGCGAGTTGACGCGGAAATAGTTCCTCACCTCATTGTAGGCCATGCCACAGGCCCAGGCGAAGAAATCCGCTTCCCGATCGAAATTCTCAAACTTCTGCCAGAGCAAAAGACACACCTTCTGGAAAATGTCCCGGGCATCCTGCTCGTTCGGCACCATACTGAAAATGTATCCGAATATCCGCCCGTGATACCGGGTGAAATACCCCAAAAACTCCTCGGTCCGGTCCCTGGTTACCTGCGAAGGGGAAGAATCGGCCCAGCCTCGCACTTCGGAAATATAATCGGCGACGGCTCCCATGGTAGGACTCCTCTCGCTCGGACCATGGAGGGTATGGAGAACCCGGTGGGCTGGCGTCCAGCCATTCAGCGTCGTCCGTGACGGAGGGTCAAACTGTTCCAGGCCAGCGTGGGCAATGCCTCGCTAGACCAACCGATTCAGCCCGGTCTCTCGGTCCAAACTCACTCAACCGGCTTATTCTGATGGTCCCTCGCTCCGCTCCGTAACACGCATTGGCGATGGACCCAATGATGGCACCGTGTCGCGTCCGTCGTCCGTCGGTGGTGCACAACCAAGGTGGGAAATTTTCGGGCGGGGTATATTTCTCTCTTGTTGCTTCACCAGTCTATCGTCCCTCCCCGTCCAATTTTACCGGTTGTAATGTAAAAGTCACCCCTTTTTCTGAGCTTTGGGCCAACCGCGGGCACCATCTTGGGGGGAATACCCGATATTTGGCCCATCATTTGCTGGAGTTGCCGCTGACCCCAACTCAATTCTCTGGATGCGCGAACCGGTCGGCCGGTTGCAACCCGATCCCTGGAAACGCCACCTTCCGCCAAAACGCGTCCGCATGCAACTTACCCCTTTTCCTCTGCCGACGGGTCGCGGACATTCCCATCAGCCCGGAGGGACGTGCTTTTCTGGCCCGCTTTCGGAGGGACGTGCTTGTCACGTCCGTACTCGGAGGGACCTGCTTGTCACGTCCGCTTTCCAGAATTGGATCATGGATTGGCTTCCGGCGGGCACGACAAGCGTGCCCCTCCGAACGATTTCTCGGAGGGACGTGCTTGTCACGTCCGTCGTTTAACGTTCGATCATCCATGACCTTTCGGCGGGGACTGAAGTCCCGCGCCGAAAGCGGGGCTAAAGCCCCGCACTCCATATGGAGTGCGGCGATTCATCGCCGCTTTTCGGTGAAGGCTTCAGCCTTCACCACCTTAGCGTTTACAGTGTTTTGCCGCGACCACGAAATCCCACTGGTAGGGGCAATTCATGAATTGCCCCTACCGCATGTGTGCGCCTCTCGCAGGGACCTGCTTGTCAGGTCCGATCGATACCGATTGATGCCCCATCCCTCTTCCCCGGGCACGACAAGCGTGCCCCTCCGAACTTTTCTCGGAGGGACGTGCTTGTCACGTCCGTCGTTTGACGTTCGATCATCCATGACCTTCCGGCGGGGACTAAAGTCCCGCGCCGAGAGCGGGGCTAAAGCCCCGCACTCCATATGGAGTGCGGCGATTCATCGCCGCTTTTCGGTGAAGGCTTCAGCCTTCACCACCTTAGCGTTTACAGTGTTTTGCCGCGACCACGAAATCCCACTGGTAGGGGCAATTCATGAATTGCCCCCACAAGACAACAGGCACGGCGCACGGCGATTTCTCGAAAAACTGCCGTTGCGGCCAGAAGGAACTTTCGGTAAAAGTTCCAGCCGGTTGTACGATAGATGGACGACGGGACAAAACGAACCCGCCGAAAACAAAAGATAAAACACCTAAATCGATCTTTCCGATAAATCAGGATGGAGGATCAAAACCGAGGAACGCCGAAGTAGGCCAAAAAGCAAAAAATCGGGCTTGCAGCAAATTCTGTGATCCTGTAAATCCTCCATCGCACAGCAAAGGCGAACGAGACAACCCCTCCAGAGTTTGCAGTGACAACAGAACTGGCCACGACACGCGATGCGTGGCACCCACCCGAGAAAACACCTTCCCCATTGACCCACCCGGAACACACGTCCTGCGTTTGAGTGTCGCCACGACTCCGCAGGACCCCGCCTGAAGCAAGTCGGAGACAAAAGGTCTCGCCACAGAGAGAGTTGCACATGCCCGTGTGCGTGCGAGACCGACCCACCAAATCAGGGTGAAAACACGTTCCATGCCACAGGATGCGAAGAGCATCCGCTTCCCGCCGGTCGGTCAGACAAAGTCCCGCCCAGGACCGACCACCTGAGGCACCGCCTCCGCCCTGCGAGGCTGTCGTGGGTCCGGCGGCCTCCCAGGTCGACGCTCGAAACAGAACCTGGCCGTTATCCGACACAACGACGGCCGACCCGGTAGAGTGAACACCTGAAGACTGACCTCAATTCGAGACAATTCATCCCTGACCGGAGATGAGGCTCCGACTGCCTGCTCGATGGCAGGGATTCCCGAAAGGACGAAAAGCGGAATCTCTGAAGTCACGGCAGAAAGGAGGTGATCGGTCCAGCAGAAGAAGCGATGACATCTTCCAACCCAGGGTGTGCCTGAACCTACCTTAACAAAGGCTCCCCACGTCTTCAGCGAGGAAGTGTCCTCGCACCCCTCAGGAAGAAGTCCCACCTACCATCCTTCCAAGAAATCCCACCTGAAACACGTTTGAGCGGTACACTCACCCTCCCCAAGAAAAAGTGCGCAGCAGATCTAGGGTATTCACCCTAGATGTCAAGACTGCCGCGAATTTTCCGGAAGCAGCGGTTTTCGGTCGCGTGAAGTTGCGTCTCGGTATTTGTGGAACCTTCCAGCATAAGGAGTCTGTACCATGACACGTTTCACCACCCTCTCCGTCGTTTGTGTGTGCGTGTTCGGGATGGTTGCGGGCAAGGCATTCGGTCAGGCAGCCGTGCCCCAGGCGTGGCAAAACGAGACCTACGTCTATGCCGCGTCCCAGATGGAACTGTCCAAAGGTCAGGCGGCCCTCATTCAGGCGTATGCAACCCTTCTCCAGGCCCAGGCGGCCATGGTGAAAGCGCAGGCCGATGCCCAGGTAAGTCTTGCCCAGGCTCGCAAGGTTCATCTGGAAGGCAACGCCGTCCAGATCGACAACTCGCTGAAATATGCCAAGGCGTACTGGGATCGCAAGCAAGCTCGGGATACCTATCTGGCGCTGCAGAACAAGCCCACTCCCAGCCCGGGCGAAAGCAAGCATCCTGCCCAGCAAACGGCCGCCGTTCAGGTCAAGCCCCAACGTCTCACCGCGGCTGAACTGGATCCTGTGACTCACACGATCCACTGGCCTGCCGTCCTCCAGGGTGAGCGCTATGCCCAGTACCGAGCGGCAATTGAGGAATTGTTCGCCGCCCGACAACCCAGCGACCATGGCGCCGCCAGCCCCTTCTACAGCGAGGTTCGCAAGAATGTGGAGATCCTCAGCAGCATGCTCCGAGAAGAGATCACCAGGGTCAGCCCTGCGGAATACCTGGCCGGCAAGAAATTCCTGGACGGTCTGCGGAACGAGGCCCTCTACCCGCCGCAAATGAACAACGTGGCCATGAACAAGTGAGTCAAGTCAAGACCGATCCCCTGCAACAACAACCTTCCTCAATCCCACCTCCAAATCCTACCTCAAGTGCCCACCTGAAAATTCCTGCCTGAGAAATTCCCACCTTGAGTCAACAGCATCGAAGAGCAAACGACGAGCCTGCCCGATGCAACCTGTGAGATAAGCAACTCAGTCCAACGGTTCGTCCCACCTGAAAAAAATCCCCAGTGTGATCACCCCGGTTAACTGAAGGACGCCCTGCCGAGTCACTGACGGAAATCATCGGGAGCCCAGAGGAACCGACATCCTCCACGCCACCAACCGACCGACGCCGCTCCCAGGTTTCACGCAAGATGACTCGACAGGAAGTCAGAAAAGGTCAGCCGGGGTGATTTGTTTTCTTGATGGCGTGCACGGTTCTGGTTTTGGCCTCCCCGACCTCAGCCGACCCGTGTGGTCCGTTTTCGGACGGAGGTGCTTGTCAGGTCCGTATTCGGAGGGACCCGCTTGTCAGGTCCGCTCTCTCGGAGGGACCCGCTTGTCGGGTCCGCTTGTCCAACGTTGGATCATCCATCTCGGTTCCCCGGGCACGACAAGCGTGCCCCTCCGAACGATTGCTCGGAGGGACCTGCTCGTCAGGTCCGTTTATCAACATTCGATGATCCATTTGGCTCCGGCGGGAACTGAAGTCCCGCGCGGAAAGCGGGGCTGAAGCCCCGCACTCCATGGAGTGCGGCGATTCATCGCCGCTTTTCGGTGAAGGCTTGAGCCTTCACCACCTTGGCGTTGATCCGATCCGAAACGGACTACCGGTCGCGGTAGAACCCGACCCTCGACCGCATCCAATCGAGGGCCGACTTCCACGTCGGCTGTCGGCCCGGGCAGAAAAGAGCCGTCCAGAAAAGCGGATCCCGCCCCGGCCCTGGGGTAAATCCACTGCCTGTCAGAATGGCGAGCTGCCGAACTCGCGGTCTTCCATGGGCAGTCCCAGGACCCGTCCGGCTGCCCGCCAACCACTGCGAATACAGTGCGGGATGCCGACGCCGCGATAGGCGTTGCCCGCCAGAGCCAGGCCCGGCCAGCGCTGCAACCGCTCTTCGATGCGACGCAGTCGTTCGAGATGGCCCACCTCGTACTGCGGCATGGCGGCGGGCCAGCGGAAGAGCCACTCTCGCACGGGCCTACCCCGGATGTGAAGCAACTTCTCCACCTCCGATCGCAGGAGAGTCCGCAACCGCCCCTCCTCCTCGGCCACCAGGTCGGGCCGCCGTGCCCCACCGGCAAATACCCGCAGTAAAACGGTTCCCTCAGGGGACAGATGCGGATACTTCTGACTGCTGAAACTGACCGCCAGAAGGGGACTTTGTTCCACGGCGGGGATGACGCACCCCGACCCGTCCAACGGATGGCCCACGTCTTCTCGCCGGTAGGCCAGGGCTAGAATCACGCTCCCGGTGTATGTGATACCGGCCAGTTCCTGGGAGAGCTGTTGATCCAACTGTTCGATGACGCGAGCCGCGGCATACGCGGGGACCGCCAGCACGACCGCATCGCAGGGAAAGGCCTTTCCATTATCGAGCGTCACCAGCCAGCCCGAGTCATTTCGGGCAAGACCTGTGACCTGGGTTCCGAGGCGGAGCGCGTCCTGGGGCAATCGCGCCACAATTTCTTCGACAAGCTGTTCCAGTCCGAAGCGGAGCGTGGCAAACATGCTGTACCGGGCGCCACTTTCCCGCGGGGTTTTCGCCCCCGAGTGCCTGCCCGCCTTTCGCGCCGCTTTTTGAGCTCGCATGGCACGGATCAGGCTGCCATACTTTTTTTCCATTTCTCGAAAGCGGGCAAGGGTGGCGAGGACGCTGAGCCGTTCGGTGTCCGCACCATAAACGGCGGTAACGAGGGGTTCCACGAGGCGCTCGAAGACTTCCCGCCCCAGCCGCCGTCGTGCGAACGCAGCGAGGCTTTCGTCGTCCTCATCCAAACGCGGCGGCAAAACATACTCCATCGCCGCGCGGAGTTTGCCCCACGGTGAAAGGAGCGGCGTGGTGGCCAGCGGCCAAAATTCAGAGGGGGCCATCATGAGAAATCCATCCGGGAGCGGGTGCAAGCGGCGTCGCCATACCACGAATGCCCGGCGATGCTCGGGATGCGTACTCACCAGGTGCTCGCCAAGCTCCAACTGACGGCACAGGTCCATCGCCCAGGGGAGCGTGGTGATGAAGTTGTCGGCACTGCGCTCCACCTGGAATCCGTCCTCTCGAACCGTGCCCAGCACGCCGCCCGGCCGACTCTGCTGATCGAAAATGACCACGTCGGTCTGGGGAGAAAGCTCCCGGATTTTCAGCGCGGCGGCCAGCCCACTGATTCCCGCTCCCAAAATGGCAACGCGTGATGGGGCCCGATGTTCAAACTGTGTCCGCGGAAGAGTATCAACCATGATGGCAATGTGGATTCTGGTAGGTGGCAGTTTCTATGCGATGCGATTGTCTATACCATGGAGCATGTTTTCCGAAATTCCTTCGCGGATACCGTGCGAGATGGATGGCGTCGGTCGATCCTGCGGCCCATCCATTCCCGGCAGTCGTCTGGAAAGGAGCCTCCCATGGTCCTTCAGCATCATTTTACGTGGCAAGTCCTGTTTAGGTTGACCACGGCAACGGCCTTTGCATGTTTTGCCAGTAGCGGAGCCATGACACAGGAAAAGGACACCTATTTGGTGACGGAGTTTGGAGCCACCGCGGACGATGACGTTCTGGACACACAGGCCTTTCAAAAGGCCATCGATGTGGCGGCCAGGCACGGCGGCACGGTCCGCGCTCCCAAAGGGCGATTCATCACCGGCCGTCTCCAGTTGCCATCCGGTGTGCGATTGTTTCTGGAAGAAGGTGCCGTGCTCCAGGGCAGTGCCGATTTTCGGGATTACGGCCAGGGACGGTGGACGGATTCGTTCCTGTTCGCAGAAAATGCGGAACGGATCACCATCGAGGGCCCTGGCACCATTGACGGTGCGGACTGCGAAATTCCCGGCGGAGAAGAGGGTTTCCGTGGCCCACACGCTATTCGTTTTGTCCGCTGCCGGAATGTCACGATTCGTGACGTAACAATCACCCGGGCGGGCAATTACGCGGTCCTGTGCAACGACTCGGAAGACTTCCTGATCAGTGGCGTGAAATTCCGCGGCGGCCACGACGGCGTTCACGCTCAGGCGTGCCGGCGATTTCGCGTGGTGGACTGTGACTTCCGTACAGGAGACGACTGCCTGGCCGGCTGCGACAATGTGGACTTTGAGGTCGCCCGATGTCAAATCAACTCCTCCTGCAACGGCTTTCGCCTGGGGTGCGTGCATTTACGGGTTCATGATTGTCGCTTCTGGGGGCCGGGCGAGTATCCCCATCGGATCACGATCAAAAAGGGCAAGCCCCGCACCAATATGCTGTCGGCGTTTGTTCACTTCGCCCCCACCGATCGCAATCCCAAGTTGCCCAGCGATGACTGGCTCATCCAGAACTGTACAATGGACACCGTCGATGCCGTCTATCTGTATGATTTTGAAAAAGGCGTGTGGCAGACCGGTCAGCCGGCCAAGCGCCTGGTGTTTGAAAACATCCGTGCCCAAAATATTGCCCTTCCCCTTCGTGTTCTGGGCGATAAAGACCGTCAATTTGACCTCACCCTGAAAAATGTCTTGATTGCCCTGAGAGACGATCGAGCCGATCAGCCGGTTCTCGATATCGCGCAGTTCGGACGGCTCAACCTGGAAAATGTCGTCCTCCAGAACAGCGGCAAACAGCCGGTTTTGCGGGCACGGGACGGCCGGGAGATCCATCTCCACCACGTGGAAGCCAAACCGACAAATCCCCAGCCCTTCCTGTGGTCGAATGTGGAAAAAGTCTCGCAGGATTAAAGGGCGAGTCTCAGACGTGGGCGTGCCGTTCCGCCCGATGTCGCTCGATTCGCGCTTCCACGCGGCGGGCCGCCTGATACAGATCTGACTGTTCCGGAACCCAAACGGCAAGGGCGAGATAACGATCATCCCAGCACAGCAGGATGCCTTCCTGCTGCCAGCGCCTCAGCGTATCATCACATTCGTCGCCGCCCACGTCTGGGTGCGAGGCGAGCCAATCCCGAATCGCGCCGGGGCCACGTGCCGTGTCGCAGAACAGATAGAGCTGGGCCTCCCATCCGCGCAGACGGTGCTGTCGAAAGCCGAATTTCGGCCGGTTGTCCGTGATGAGCAGCGTGCCGTCGTCATGGCGTCGCATCGTCAAGCGCGCCGAGGCGTGATCTTCTCGCCACTGGGAAATGGCCGCGAGCAATCGACGTGCCTCGCTGTCCGGATTCAGCGCCTCGACAAAGTCGAATTCAAAATAGTAGGCGAGTCGCTGGAGAACCTTTTCGCTGAATGGGTAAACGTGGTGAAACGCTCGGAACGGCCGGGGCCGGATCATTCCAAATCGCTCGGGATGTTCAAAGAAGGGCGAGAATCGGTCCATGCGGACCCGTCCCACGCCCAGCGGCGGCGCGAGGTGGACGATGTGCGGGACGAGCTGGACCAGACGCTCGTAAGTGAGAGGTGTTTCGCCCGGGAATCCATAAAGCCAGTTCCACTCCACGTCGACGCCGGCCTCGGTGAACCATTTGAGGGTCTGAAGATTCTGAACCCCCAGAGCACCTTTATCAATGCGTTTGAGGAGTTCACTGTCAAATGTTTCAATCCCCAGTTGGGCAGCGCCCAATCCCGCCCGGAGAAGCTGTCCCACCTGTGCACGGGTCAGATTGGCCTTCAGTTCACAGGCAAAATGAAAAGGCAACTGGGCCGCTTCGAGTCGAGGGAGAAGCGATTCAAAAGCGCGAAAATCCAGAATGTTATCCGCGGCACACCCCTGCGTTGCAGGATAGCGCTGGGTGAGGAACTTGAGCTCGGCCAAAATTCGCTCGGGCGACTTGCTCCGATAGCGCATCGATCGGCCGTTCAAACCGCAGAAGGCACAGTGATGCTTTTGTCCCCACCAGCAGCCCCGGGACATTTCAAAAAACAGCACCGGCTCGAAGAAGCTCTTCAAATCGCTCGCTTCGTAACGGGCGAAGAAATCGTCAAAGTCCGGATAGGGGAGATGATCCAGATCTTCGACAAGCGTGCTGTCCGGCAAATCGTCGGCTTGCGGGCCATTCAGCACTGGGAGCGCGCTCGAGGGTGTGGACGCCCAGGAAGCGCCCTGACGCCTGGCAGATCCCGTCACCTCCTGCCGAAATATAATCCCATGCGGAAGCCGACCGTGGAGCTGCCCCGTTTGCAGTCGGGCAACAAATTCAGGGAAGGTATGATCGGCCTCCCCCAGAAACACGTAGTCGATTTCCGGGAATCTCTCGGCCAGGGCCACTCCCATTTCTCCTTCACAGGCGGCCCCGCCGAAGACGATGGTCACCGTAGGGCAGATGGCCTTGATTCGCCTGGCCAGGGCCAGAGACGGCATCGTCTGCTGAAACGTCGTCGCAAAGCCGACGACCAGGGCCTGTTGCCACGGATAGGCGGCCGCCACCCTTTCCAGAAAAGTCTGCGCCTCTTTCGTCAACCGCGTGAATTCCTCCTCGTCCCTGGGCGAGAAGTCGGGATCAGCCGCTCGCAGGACCTCCTCGATGTATTCCTGGTTACTCGTCGGAAACCGTCCAAAGTAGTGGCAAGAAAACAGCCGTTCTCCGCCCAGCGTGAATGCGAAATGGTCGGCAATCCACTGATAGAGGTCATAGCCAATCTGCTCGGCGAAATCGTAGTTGAGGTACAGAATGCGACAGGGAATCCCCTTGCGCTGGACCGCTGCCTTCAGCAAACTCAGTCCCAAATTCGGCCAGCGCAGATTGGCAAACGGCATATTGACGAGAACGACTTCCCGCGTTTGCTCCATGAAACAGGTCCCTGATTTTTGGACGAACAGCAATGCAACAAGCTGGCCATCGTCTCGGGGCCGACTCCACCAACCCAAACGCAGCCGCGAGGCTCCCAGCTTCGCCCCCTACCGGAGGAGCTTCCCTGCCAGACGTCGGCCTTCGCGTGCCGCCTCTATTGTATCCCGGATTTCGCCCTGCTGAGGACACAACAAGGCACCCTGCCTCGCGAGGTGGTTGCGGCTGACTCGTTTGAAGCGCCCATCGACGAGCCAGTAACCTGGCGCTATCCGGGGAACTGAACCGTCCGGCAGGGAGCCAAGGAAACGACCGCGACCGTGCGAACGAACGGAAATCCCAACGCACGTCTTTCTGTCAAGCGAGTTTATTATTTTTTGACACATGCGCTTGTAAAATCTCGCCGCGGTGGATATGCTGTTAAACAGGTTATCGCGTACTTAATTGCCACCATTTTCCTGCCTGCGCTTTGGACAAGCATTCTGTCGGGGACTCGATTAACCGGAGTCTCGCGTCATTCCTTTTGCATGGGGGGATCACCAATGCATGCGAAACCGACTCGCCGGGAGTTTCTTTGGCAATCCGCGGTCGCTACGGGGGGACTCCTTCTGCCTGCCCAGTTGAGCTGGGCCGCGCCATCGGAAACCAAGATGGCCATCACAAAATGGGCGGGACCAGCCCCGCAATCACCCACCGAATTCGCAAACATCGCCACGCAACTCACCGAACAGGCCGTGGCGGCTCTCGGTGGAATGTCTCGCTTCGTCAAACGGGGTGACGTGGTCTGGATCAAGCCGAACATCGGGTGGGATCGCACGCCGGAACTGGCCGCCAACACCAATCCCGATGTCGTCGCCACCCTCGTCCGACTGTGCCTGGACGCAGGGGCCAAGGTCGTTAAAGTCGGCGACAACCCCTGCGATCTGCCCCAGAAGGCTTACGCCTCAAGCGGAATCGCCGAGGCCGCTCGCAAAGCCGGTGCGCAGGTCATTTTCCTCGACCGCGATCGTTTCCGGGAAATGGACATCAAAGGCGAGCGGGTAAGAACCATCCCCGTTTATCCCGAAATCGTGGAAAGCGACGTGGTCATCAACGTGCCCATCGCCAAGCATCATGTGCTGGCCACCGCCACGCTGTGCATGAAAAACTACATGGGCGTCATCGAAAACCGCCGCGTTTTCCACCAGGATATTCCCACCTGCCTCGCCGATATTACCCGATTTATGCGGCCAACTTTGTGCTTGCTGGATTGCACGCGGGTCATGCTCGCCCATGGTCCGAAGGGCGGTAACATTCAGGACGTGGCGGTTCGGCTGACGCTCGCCGCCGGAACCGACATCGTCGCTCTGGATGCTTTTGGTGCGGAAATGCTGGGACGCAAGCCGACGGACATCGGCTCCATCGTGAAAGGGCATCAGGTAGGCTTGGGAACCATGGATTACCGCTCGCTGCAACCCAAGGAGATCACCCTTTCATGAAACGGCGTCTGCCCTTTCGCCGGTGGATACGGCGGGTGGTGCAGATTGCTTTTCTGCTGGCTTTTGTAGGGCTCATTCTCGCCACCCGCCCTGTTCCCGGAGAAACACCCTCCTGGTGGCTTAAGGTGTATTTTCTGGCCGACCCGCTCATCCTGGTGATGACGGTCCTGGCGGCGCACGCTGTGCCGCTGCTGGCTCTTTTTTCGCTCGTGACGGTCCTGCTGACCTTCATTCTGGGTCGCGTTTTCTGCGGTTGGATCTGCCCGCTGGGCACCGTTCACGCCCTGACAGGCTGGGCCCTGGACAAGGTCCAGAAACCCGCCAAACGCCGTGACACTTTTTCGCCCTGGCAAAAAGCGAAGTATTACATCCTGGGCGGGGCACTCGTCATGGCCCTGGTGGGTGGACACTGGATCACCATTTTTGATCCGCTGGTCCTCCTCTACCGCACGGTGACGACCTCTCTCCTGCCGGCGGCCCAATGGGGAATCGAGACGGGAGCCAACGCGGTTTATCAGGCGGATCCCCGAATTGGCGGTTTCAAGCTGACGAGCGTCACGGAGCCGGCTTATCAATATCTCCGCAATCACGTGTTTGTGCTTCCCAAGCAGGCGTTCCTGGGCACGGGTCTGATTCTCGCCTTTTTCATTGCCATTGTGGCGGCCAACGCTTACCGGCGGCGGTTCTGGTGCCGATATGTCTGTCCGCTGGGGGCCCTGCTGGGACTGCTGGCCAAACGACCGTTGCTCCGCAGGAAGGTCGCTTCGGAGAGCTGCAATGAATGCGGACTGTGCACCACGGCTTGTCATGGGGCCTCGGCGAGTGGATTGGGAACCGGCTGGAAGCCCAGCGAGTGCTTTGTGTGCCTGAATTGCTCCACAACCTGTCCCCGTGATGCGTGCGAGTTCACCTTCCAGCCGGTGATCTGGCGAAAGGAACCTGCCGTTCAGCCGGTGGGCCTGACGCGTCGAGGCGTACTTTGGGCAGCGGCGGGAGGTCTGGTGAGTTTTGCGTTTCTGCGGGCGACCCCACAAGGACGCGGCTCGGTCTATCATCCCCGGCTCATCCGCCCACCCGGCTCCAGGCCCGAGCCGGATTTCCTCGCCCGCTGTACCGCCTGCGGCATGTGCATGAAAGTATGTCCCACCGGCGGCCTGCAGCCTGCCATCACGGAAGCCGGCCTGGAAGGCCTTTTCACACCCCATCTGGTGCCGATCATCGGGTACTGCGATTACACCTGCACGGCCTGCGGCCACGTCTGCCCCACAGAGGCCATTCGGCCGCTTACAGAGGAGGAAAAACACCAGATCAAGATCGGTCTGGCGGCCTTTGATGTGACACGGTGTATTCCCTACGTGTATGGCCGGAACTGCGTGGTGTGCGAAGAGCACTGCCCCATCCCCGAAAAGGCCATCTACTGCGTGGAAACCGAGGTCGAACTCCGCGACGGAAAAAAACGTCGGATCAAGCTTCCCAAAGTGGCCCCGGAGAAATGCATCGGCTGCGGTGTTTGCGAATATGTGTGTCCGCTTGACGATGCCCCCGGTATTCGGGTGATCACCACCAACGAAACCCGTCACGACCGTCACCAGGCCCTTCTGCCGGAAGTCGAGGGTGAAGAAGAGTTGCCGTATTAAGGTCACGGCGCTCGCGGATGTCCAGCAGTCGGTTGAATCAAAGCGGGCACGTGCGGGCAGATCCTCTTCATCGCAGGCGAATCGTTCAGCCTCCGCTAGGGGCAATTCATGTTTAGGGGTAATTCATAAAGTCCCTACCGAAATCCGATGGTTTTGACATTCGCTTACGTGTTCCAAGGGCGAGTCATGAATCGCCCCTACTCCGGATTGGAACATCCAACGTTGAGGAGCGGACCTGCAAGCCCGTCCTTTCACTTCGGGCTGAATCTCCCATACGCGCATCCCGTCGTCAAGGTCTGGGCCCTGTTCCAGCGGCAAAGAAAAGGCAGCGACAAGTCACGTGATGCACGGCTGGGTCGCCCAAGATGAAATGAGTAAAATGACGTATCCTTTCCATCACGACTTTCGAAGCGTGGTTGGTCCCACGTCCCTTTGCAAAGTTTCCTGTTCGAGGAGCGTTGTGAATTCCTTTCAACCTCGTGAAACACCCTACGACCTGTACTTTACGCTTGCAGGAATCCCGGTCCGGGTTCATCCGTTCTTTTGGGTGATGGCGGCCTTCCTGGGGATTCGTTCGGGCGACCTTTTCACTTTGGTCGGCTGGGTCCTGGCGGTCTTTGTGGCGGTGCTCGTCCACGAACTGGGTCATGCCCTGACGATGCGGGCTTTTGGATATTATCCCCGCATCACGCTTTACGGCCTGGGTGGATACACCGAGTACGGAATGCGGGACGCGTTTGTCCGCCCGCCCCGGGCCCTGGGACGAATTCTCATTCTGGCGGCCGGTCCTGGCACGGGTTTCCTTCTCGCGGCGGTGCTGGCAGCCGTGCTTTTGGCGCTGGGGCGACCGGTGGCCGCGTTTGTCGGCTGGCCAATCGGCCTGTACGTTGTCACCAATCTGGGTCATCCCTGGATGACCGACTTCGTGAATTCCCTGTTTTTTGTGACGGTGGGCTGGGGGATTCTCAACCTTCTTCCGGTGCTTCCCCTCGACGGTGGCCAAATCCTCCGCGAGGTTCTCGGTCTCCGTGATCCAAGTTGGGGAACATTTCGCGCCGCCCAGGTTTCTTTTCTGGTCGGGGCCGGCATCGCCTTTTGGGCCGCTCTCTCCAGCAACTTTTTCCTGGCCGTCCTCTTCGGTTATTTCGCCTACATGAATTATCAGTTGCTCCGCGGCCCGAGCCTGTGGTGAATTAAAAGCGACAAAGCAGGTTTTCCCTCGAAGAGCTCAATTCATCAGATGACCAAATCTCCCTCCATAACCGGCTGAAGCACGGTGTGGCGGCAAAATCAGGTGCCATGTCCACACGTCCCGCCTGCTTCCTGGATGCCTTTAAGTCCTCGCGAAACTGGCGACTTCCAGAAGCAAGTACGATGTCTCGCCGCATGCTGATTTTCTTCCAACCGTGGCGAGAACTCCGTCACGGCGCTGCAGAGACGCTCTTACTCGTTTGCCATTCGGTGTCCAGATGGCGGTAGAATTCGTCGTAAACCTCCTTCACGAATTCCCCATCGACGGGACGGACGTTGGCTCCCGCGGCGGCCACCAGGCACCACTCCGCCAGTCGGTTGACATCCCGCGGAACACCCCCCGTCAGGCGCGCGATCGCCTCCCTCGCCTCTGGTGCGAACACCTCGTCTGGCTTTCGCCCCGCATTCTGAAGTCGGCAGCACAAGAATCCAATCACGTCCTCCTCGGACCACGGTTCAAGCGGAATCCGCAGGTCGATCCAGTCGGCAAAGTGCCCCCGGCTTAAAAGATGGTTTTCCCATCGACCGGCCAGCACCAGGGTGGGATGGCGCCCCCTGGCTGTGAGCTGGGTCAGTGCCCACAAGATGTGGATGAGCGACGGCTCCGCCAGAGACGCATCATCCACTGCCAGAACGCACGGCTGGTCCGATAGGCATGCAGCAAGGATGTGCTGTGAGATCACTCGCCACAATCGGCCGGGCGGACCGGGTGGCCGGGTGACACCCAGTTGAACGGCAAGTTCCTCTAGCCAGATTTCCCGAGAACGGCCCAAAGCGGAAAGATAAATCCCCAGTGCCCGGGAGCTCCTCCACTGTTCGATCATCCACCGCAGAAACCAACTTTTGCCGACGCCCGCCGGGCCGGAAACCAGAACCGCCGCATAACCGCGGGTGACAGCAAACTCGACTCGCGCGAGTGCCTCTTCAGCGGTGGCCGTCTGAAAAAAGCGGTCTTGCACCCAATCCGGGCCAAACGGGGGAAAGCTGAATCCCCAATAGGCCAGATAGCGTGCGGCTATACCGGTCCGAGGTTTAGGACCGCTCATAAACTTCTCTCCAGGGGAAGGACAGTCCGGGCGGACAGATCGAGACAAAATCTCCGCCCTGGGCAAAACCCGTCACGTGAGACTCTTCGGTAAAATCGACAAGGGTTCTTAATTTCCATTAGTGTTAACTGGAAACAAACAGCCATGGCCGAGCGATTTTACTGCCCCACAGTCACCGGAGAACGTGCCGTCCTGGAGGGATCAGAAGCGCACCACCTCATCCACGTGATGCGGGCGGCGGCGGGCGATCACGTCATCGTTTTTGACGGTCAGGGACATGAGTACCTCTGCAAGGTGGAGAAAATAAGCAGGCGCGACGCGACTCTCAACGTTCTGGAGCGACGTACCGTCGAGCGGGAACTCCCGTTCTCGCTGACGGTGGCCGCTCCTTTGCCTAAGGGGGACCGGCAGCGGGTGCTTGTGGAAAAGCTCACCGAGTTGGGCGTGACAACGTTTGTGCCGCTGGTCACCGAGCGCACAGTGGTTCGGCCGGAGAAAGACGTGGTGGCCCGACTGACCCGCATTGTTATCGAGGCAAGCAAACAATGCGGTCGCAACCGCTTGATGATGGTGGCCGAACCTGAGTCGTGGTCGTCGTTTCTGGAGGCAGTGGACCTGGCCGCCGCGAAGTACCTGGCTCATCCGGTGGAATCTGGAGAGCGCGAGCGCCTCGAAGCATTTCAGAAAGGAACACTTTTGGCTGACAAAAAACAGGAAAGCGTGCCGATTGTGATCGCGGTGGGGCCGGAAGGGGGATTCACTGATGCCGAAGTGGAGGCCGCCCGCACCCGCGGCTGGCACCTGCTGGATTTGGGGCCGCGGATCCTGCGAATGGAGACCGCTGCGATCGCCCTGGCCGCTTTATTCGGTACAAGCCACCAGGTCACACGCTGGGGGTGAAAATTTATCGGACGCGGTCGGGGCGATGCAGGAATTGCCCGACAACATCGGAGGGACCTTTTCCGGAGGGACCTGCTTGTCAGGTCCGTCCTTGTCGGAGGGACCCGCTTGTCAGGTCCGCTTGTTAACATTGGACCATCCATTGCCTTTCGACGGGGACTGAAGTCCCGCGCCGAAAGCGGGGCTAAAGCCCCGCACTCCATATGGCGTCCGCTTGTCAAGATTGGACCATCCATTTCGCCTTCGTCTTGCGGGCACGACAAGCGTGCCCCTCCGAAGTCTAACGGACGCCGTGGAAGGCGTTCCCCAAACCGAATCGAGGGCCCAGTTCCACCCAGGCCATGGCGGTTTCCCGTGCTTTGCCGCGACCACGAAGACTGTCCACCGGTAGGGGCAATTCATGAATTGCTCCTACCGATTCTGACGTCATATGGGCAGGTGACGTCGGGCACGATGAGCGTGCCCCTCCGACCGTTCGGCAAAACTTTTTTCGACGGAACATGCCTCGGAATAACCTGCGTGTCAGAGCTGTCTTTTCAACACACCGCTTCAGCACATTACTAAAAACACGTTCCTAACCACACGGCTTTTGCCCAATGCCCGGTGCGAATTCTTCCATACGTCCCAGGCGCGCCATCAACCGCTCAGCCGACGCCGGATGGCATCCAGGTCAAACACACATCCACCCCATGCGCCGCCGCTGACCGCCTGAAGGATCGCCCACAGTTGGGTGTCTTGGGGGAGCCGCGGATCAGGCCGGAGCTGCGGATGGGGCGACCGCCGGGCGAGGACTTGGGCGGCTTCCTCCGGAGAATACTCCCGCTGGCCGTCGCCCACCCAATCCACGGAACCTTCCAAACGTTTTGTATCTATTCGGATGCGGATCCGATCGCCGTCGCGAACCCGGGCAATGGGCCCATCGGCCAGCGCTTCCGGCGTGATCCACCCGATGCACGCCCCCGTACTGACGCCGGAGAATCGAGCGTCAGTGAGCACGGCCACCTCTCGCCCCCAGGGTAAATACCGCAGCGCCGACGTGAGCTGATACGTCTCTTCCATTCCGGAGCCAAGTGGCCCCCGCCCGATAAGCACCACCACATCCCCGGGCTGAACCGGCGGACCAAGCTGCCCCTTCACCGCCGCAACGGCATCGGCCTCACTGACAAACACCCGGGCACGCAAAGTGCGATCGTAAACGCCATGCGCATCAAGCAGTTGCCGATCAATCGCCGTACTCTTGACGATCGAGCCGCCGGGGGCAAGATTTCCGCGTGGAAAGCACGTGGTGCTTGTGATGCCCGCCGCCTCGGCTTTTTCGGGAGAAAGGATCACATCGTCAGGATCGACTCCGGCCTGCTGGCGGAGGATTTCCCTCACCCGCTGCCTCCGCGGTGAGTGTTCCCACCACTCCAAAATTTCACCCCAGGTTTTGCCGGCGATGGTCCGCGCGTCAAGACGGAGCAAGTTGAGTCGCCGCAGGTGAAGCATGACCTCCGGGACACCGCCGGCCAGGTAGACGTAAAGGGTGGGGAAATTTCGCGGGCCATTGGGCAGCACGTCCACCAGCCGCGGCACCCGGCGGTTGATGCGTTCCCAGTCCTCAATCGTCGGCCGGGGCAACCCCGCGGAAAAGAGAACGGCGGGCAGATGGAGGATGAGATTGGTCGAGCCACCGAAGGCCGCATGAACCACCATGGCATTGTGGGCGGAGGCTTCGGTGAGGATATCGCGAACCGTGAGCTTTTGGTTGACCATCCGCATGAGGGCCCGCGCCGTTCGTCGCGCAAGATCACGCCAGATTTCCTGACCCGACGGTGCCAGCGCGGCGTGGGGCAAAGTCAGGCCGAGGGCCTCCGCCACAACCTGAGAAGTGGCGGCGGTGCCAAGAAACTGACATCCTCCACCGGGCGATGCACACGAATGGCACGCCACGTCTCTCGCGTACTCCAGGCTGATTTCCCCCTGCGCATACCGGGCGCCGATGGATTGAACCTTGGCCGTGTCCTCGCCGCGTGAGGTGGGCAGCATGACGCCCCCGGGAATGATGGCCGAGGGAAGATGCCCCAGGCCCGCCAGTGCCATCATCATGGCGGGAAGGCCTTTATCACACGTGGCCACGCCCAGGACGCCCACCGCGTTGGGAATAGACCGGGCAAGGCGGCGAAAAATGATGGCCGCGTCGTTGCGGTAGGGAAGGCTATCAAACATGCCGGGAGTACCCTGTGTGCGGCCGTCACAGGGATCAGAACAGTATCCCGCGTAAGGAATCCCGCCACACCGTTTGATCTCTTCAGCAGCCTGGCGCACCGCGTCATCGAGCTCAAAATGCCCGGTGTGGTAGCCCAATGCGATGGGACGGCCGTCGGAATCGCGCAGCCCACCCAGCGTACTGAGAATGACGAAGCGTGGCCGGACCGTGTCTTCGGGAGCCCAGCCCATTCCCACGTCCTGGGACATTCCAAATAAATGTCCGCTGGGGCTGTAGCGGAGAAGGGCATCGTCGAAGGGAAGTTCTCCCTCCGGTCCCGGACTGTGGATGCGGAGCGGTTCCGGAATGTGATCGCCGGAATGGAGGGGATCTTCAGCATTCACGTCAAACGAACCGAAATGGGATGCTTCCGACATAAAGAGGAAAGCCTTTCCATCTGGCTTGGGTTGTGTCCAAACAGCGATACTTTTAAAATAAGCCTATCAGTTTTTCCTCATTGGATCACGCTGTGGGATAACATCTCGAAGGGTGCAGTTGCAAAACTGCAGGTTTTTTGCGGGTGGTCGGGCCGCCATCCGAGTCGGAATCGACAGTTTTCCGAACGGAGGACCATGATGGTTCAGCCCGACAATCCCTCCCAAGGCCAGCCAACCCCCGAACAAACCCAATCTCCAGCCGGCTGTCTTCTGCGATTGTACTGGATGATCTTCGGGTACCTGGTGGCGGTTCTCTGCGGGGTGTCGAGTATCAGTCATCACGGCGATTTTTCTTTTGTCGACGTGATTTACTGGGCGGCGCTGGGGGGTGTCCTGCTGGCTCGATGGGTGGACATCAGCCGTTACCACGGTACGCGGACGGACGGCCAGCCCGCCACCATGCGGGACTGGAAGGGCCAAGCCATTCTGACCGTGGTCGGTGGTCTGATTGGCTGGGTGCTCATCCATTGGGTCCGGCTGAGCGGCTGGTGGTAAACCTCGTCGCCACGCGGCGCCTGCCCATCGATCAGAGAAACTTCAGATGGGTCAGAAGAATTCGCAGTCCCACCAGGAGGAGGACGCAGCCACCTGCGATCTCGGCCCATTGAGAAAAATGGCGTCCCAGCCGGTTTCCCGCCCGAATCCCAATGAGACTCAATATCCCCGCGACGAGGCCGATAATCACGGCGGCCAGCCAGATTGATTCTCCCAAAAATGCCAGCGATACGCCAATGGCCAGAGCATCCAGGCTGGTGGCGACAGAAAGGCTCACAAGACTCCAACCGCGGGTGGGATCGTCCGTCAGGGAATCCACTTTTCCTGTCAGGGCCTGCCAGATCATTTTCCCGCCCAGCACACCCAGCAGAGCGAACACCAACCAGTGATCCCAGCCCGCTATGGCAGACGCAAACTGGGCACCCCCCAGCCATCCCACCACAGGCATGAGAAACTGAAAAAAGCCAAAGTGGAAGGAAACGCGGAAGGTATGTCGGGCGGTCACGTGGGCCAGTCGCAGCCCCACCGCCACCGACACCGCCAGCGCGTCCATCGCCAGTGCCAGGGCCACACCAAATATCGAAAGCAGATCCACTCTCTGCACCTCGGAATTAAAGCATCTTGATCACCACTAAAAGGAATCGCGTCCCTCCAGTGTAACGTGTTCGATTTCCGGACGTGGAGGGCACAGGCGTGTTTATTCAGACTGGGCAGACCTGGGATGGTTCAGAGGGGACCACACAGGGCGGCGAAAAACCATCCCTCGAAGTGAGCGCTCCCAGCAACTGCAGATGCACGCTCACCGCAGCGAAAGCAGCGGAAATCCAGGCTGGCGATGGTTCCCCCAAATCAGAAATTCGCGGCGATGCCGCCAGGCGGTTGATGCCCGCCAGACATCTTTTCACCGGGCAGCCGTCTGGAGGGGTGTTTCCCCCTGGGCCATGCTGCGAACTCGTTGTTCGATGAGATCGCGCGCCTTCAACTGGGTTCGGGCAAGTTCCTCGGCGGTCTTGAGATTTTCCTGAATCAGACGATCCCGTGCCGCTGTAACGCGGGCAAGGGTGTCTTCCACGGCTTTCAGGTGATTTTGGGCGAGGTCACGTTCCTGCTCCTTCCGGCTGAGCTCCTGCTTGAGCTGGGCGATCTCCTGATCCCGTGCCTGCTCTTCCCGTTTGGCGTCGGCCAGACTGGCATCGAGCCGATTCTTGTCGGCGGTGAGCGAAGCGATTTGATCCAGGAGCTCCGCCCGTTTGAGGGAAAGATTCCGCAGGGCCACTTCGTAGTCCCGAAGTTTCCGCCAGTACGGAGGCGACTGCGGGTTGTTGGGATCGGCTGGCTTGCCGTCGCGAACGTACTCGTCCACCACGTCTTTGGGGAGAATCGCCGCCAACGTTTGAGCGTCCAAGCCGGCAAAGATCTCATGATCATCGGTGGGCAAAAGCTCACAGATGGTCCAGCCGAGTTGACCCTGCTGAGCAGCCTGCACCGCTCCCTGAATTCGCTGAACTTCGCGGTTGGTCAAAAAGCCCGTCGATTCAAGCTGGACCATGGCCGGTTGATCGCCCTGTCGGGGGTTGATGGCGGCCACGCGAAAGGCCCCCAGGTAACTTCCCCCCTGGCGGATGTCCCGTTCGTCGAAAAGATAGACGGCGGAATCAACAGGCAGTTCCTGGACGTTTTGAAGGCCGCTTAACCCCAGTTGATCGACGGTCACACTCAACTGGACGACAAACCCGGCCTGGGGATCCTGCCGGACATTAACCTGCATGGGACGGCACCCGTGCCACACACGGCCACGCTGCAAGGTGTACTTGGCCAGTTCCACCTGGAGTTGCCGCAGGCCCTTGGTATTGGCATCGCCGTTGATCAGACGTTCGCGGTCCTTTTCGAGCTGGGCAAGCTCGTCACGGAGTTTTTCGGCCGCGGATCGCCATGCCCGATGGGTGGCGAGCGCCCGCATCCCCAGATACCACATGGCCAGCGAGGCGAGCAGCAGCAGGCAGATGAGAACTTTATTCCAAATGCTCATTGGGCTTCCACCAGTGACCGGAGATTTCTCACCTCGGTTGACACGATCGAAGACTGCGTGCTCCTTCCCTGGATGAGCCGATGTTATTCCCTCCCCCATTCATGTGAGGCTTCAGGCCCCGTTGGCCGATGGCCCTCCGTTATGCTCGATGGTATTTAGCCCCCCCGCCCGTGTCAAGCTTTAGCCATTCTCTCCCACAATGCGACGCAACAACCCCCACCTACGGGGAGATGTGGTGTCAAATCTGTTATCCACAGAATATCTCAAACAATCGTTTAAGTTTACCCGTTTTTTCTGTCGAACCAATTCAAGCGGCGGAGAAACACAACCGACGTGTGAGGGGATAATGTCGCCGCAAGATGTCGCTCGGCATGCACTCTTGGTGGAGTGAGCAGGTTGCCCATGTCTTCACCCGCCCTTTGTCAGCCAATTGGGAAACTGCGACCGCAAGTCGTCCTCGGGGTGTTTCTTCCTGACTCCTTACGGCAGATGTTTGTGCTTCTGCTTCTCGTGCTGGTGGTAAGTCCGGGTTGCCACCGCACGGCCTATCGCCACCAGGCCGACAGCGAAGTGGCCGCGCTCATTCAGCGGGGCCAGGTGGACCCTCGGTGGAAGCTCCGCAAGACGTCGGTGTATCCCCAACGAGAGGCCCGGTTTTATGATCCCTATTCTCCGGACGCTGAACCGATGCCGCCGGACGATCCGGTCTCTCATCAGCTCATGCACTACGTGGATGGAAAGAAAGGCTGGCCCCACTGGCATGACAACGGGGATACGTTCTACGTGGAAAACCCCTTCTGGCGAGCGTATCTGCCGCGTGATGAGCGCGGGATTGTGGTGCTCGATCGGGCAAAGGCCGTGGATATTGCCCTCGTCCATTCGCGGGAATATCAGCGGCAGCTCGAGAACCTTTACCTTTCAGCCCTCAACGTGACGGCGGAACGATTTCGTTTCGACGTGCAGTTCTTCGGCGGGCATTCGACGTTTTTCACGGCCGACGGACCTCGCCGGGCCGGTGGATCGCGCAGTCTTTTGGAGCTCGATACCGATGCCCAGGCGACGAAACTGGGAGCGACCGGGGCAGAGTTGCTCATTGGGTTTGCCAACTCACTGGTGTGGCAGTACTCCGGCGGGGACAGCTACGCTTCGGCATCCATTTTGAATTTCTCTCTCGTGCAGCCGTTGCTCCGCGCCGGGGGACGTCATGTGGTCCTGGAAAGCCTCACCCAGGCCGAACGCAATCTCCTGGCCAACATCCGCCAGATGGCCCATTATCAGCGTGGATTCTATCTGCAGATCGTCACCGGAACGAATCCCGGAACGGGCCCCAGCCCGGGAGGGCTTTCCATCGGGTCGCTTTCTCCGGGGGTGAGTCCCGGCCGGGGTGGTGTCCTGGGACTGCTCCAAAGTCAGGTCCAGATTCGCAACCAGGAACAGAACGTGTTGGGATTGGAAGACAGCTATGAACAACTTCTGGCCGCCCACCAGGCCGACCGCATCGACCGCTATCAGGTGGACCTGGCCTTACAATCCCTGTACAACGCACAAAGCCGCCTTCTTTCCCTACGAACAGCCTACCAGTCGCAACTGGACAGCTTCAAACTGACGCTTGGTTTGCCACCAGATTTACCCGTCGAAATCTCCGACAATCTCCTCGAACAGTTCGATTTCATCGATCCCAAATTGCTCAATTTGCAGCGGGAGGCGACACTCCTGAATCGGGCCCTGCGCGACCCCGCAACACCTGAGCCACCAGATTGGCTTGATCGCCTGCGAAGCATCCACGAGCGTGTCAGCCGGCAGGTGGAAATCGTGCGGGAAGACATCGACCGCCTCAACAAGCTGCTTCCCGAGCGACGCGCCCGACTGCGCGAATTCTATTCCAAACCTGTCACGGGCGAGGAGGTAATGGAGGGCCTCACGCAGGCCGAAAAAGCCATCGCCGATCTCGACGCACGGGCCCGCGCCATCAATGAAGACTTCCAGTTACTCCTGGAAGGAAAACTGCCAGCAGCGCGGGGAGAACGCCGTGTGGAACGCCGTCCCATGAAGGATCTCCTCGATGAGTTCAAAAAATTCATCGACGATCCAGACGGTGCGGCCAACGCCAAGATCGCGGAACTGGAAAAGCAGGTTTCGGACTTGGAGGCCAGGCTTAAAGCAGCCGAGGGAGAATTGAGCAAGCTGTCCCAGCAGATGGCGCAGGCCACGGCCGAAGAGGCATCGGCGCTTCAAAGCAAATATGCCGACGCACGCGCCCAGATGCAAATCTTGGAGTCGCAGCTCAATTCGCTCAAAGATAATTTGGCTCAATTGAAGACCGCCCCCAAAGAGCAGTTGGCCCTCCAGATCCTGGAACCGCTTCTTCTCCAGATTTCCGATCTCTCGCTCGTGCAGGCGCGGGCACGATTGGATTGTGTGATGCTCACGCCCGTTGATATCACACCCGAGGAGGCCCTCGAAATCGCACGGGAAAATCGTCTGGATTGGATGAATGCCCGGGCAGCGCTGGTGGATCAGTGGCGGCAAATTCAAATCGCTGCCAATCGGCTGCGCAGTGATCTGGATGTCACATTCAGCGGCGACCTCCGGACGATCGGCGATAATCCCTTTGGTTTTAATAGCAACACGGGCGAGTTGAGAGTTGGTTTCCGCTTCGATGCGCCGTTCACGCGCTTGCTGGAGCGCAACCAGTATCGGACCGCGCTGATTAACTTCCAGCGCG
>ERZ795043.347-NODE-347-length-45134-cov-6529.039553_pt1 | contig 45134 bp, 42 predicted proteins | sample MGYA00375127_ERZ795043 | MGnify/ENA primary metagenome ERZ795043 (study PRJEB30172, sample SAMN05518447) | compost metagenome | isolation source: Feedstock adapted compost from Newby Island compost facility, Milpitas, CA | place: USA:Newby Island compost... | reverse complement strand
TCGCCCTTTTGTGCTCTGGCCTGTTGCAGGCGAAGCCTGATCAGCGCTTCATCCTCGCAATGGGTGGTTATGGGCAACTCGCAGCTGGCAAATATGTTTTCAAGTGTGGAAATATCATCCACAAGCAATTCACCCGTAGATGATCCCATGAAGATTTTCAATCCGCATATCTCATGCCGATGTGCATTTAGCCTCAGAATTTCGTCCTGGTGATGATTGGCTGCACCGAGATAAAAAGAATAATTGGCCAGTGAATGCCTGGCGGCAATTTCATATTTCTGCTGCAATATTTCCAGCTTAACGGCCGGTGGATAGGTGTTGGGCATTTCCATATAACTGGTTACCCCACCTGCAACTGCCGCACGTGATTCGGTATGAATGGTGGCTTTATGGGTATATCCCGGTTCGCGAAAATGCACCTGATCATCGATGATGCCCGGCAGCAGATATTTCCCGTGGCCATCAATTTCGGTTACCTGAGTTTTTACCTGAATCTGGGGAGCGATCTTACCAAAACGTTCTCCTTCAATCAGTACATCCGTTGGCACGATTTTCCCTTCATTAACAAGTAGAATATCTTTGATCAAATATCTTTGCATGTGATAAAAATACTGAAACATTCACATTCCTCAACCCATCTTCCCGCCATGTACCCATTATCATCCTTTTTATTTCGCACCGGTGCTTGTTTGCTTTTCTTCACAGGACTGATGTTTTGCCATCATAGCGTTGATGCACAATCTACGGATATTCCCCTGCATCAGCCGGCCTATCACGAAGCCGATCGACTGGAAATATTATCAGGCCGATTGCCATCTACCTACACCAGTTTTGTGAAACCTTATGCGGCGTCAGCACTGATACCTTTTGTCCAGCAAGCAGATTCACAAATGCATCCGGTACTTTCACGGGTAGATCAATATGCAATCCGGCAAATCTACACGGATTACCCGGAATGGCTTCATGATACCTCCCTGGCCGATAGTTCCCGTCATCCACTGTGGAAACTTTTTTATACTTCTCCTGCTTATTTATTTCAATACCATAGCCCCGATTTATATTTCACCATCAATCCAGTATTGCTGTTACAGGGTGGAAAAGAAACGCACGATGGTGATTTGTTGTTTGTCAATACCCGGGGTTTAGAGCTCAAAGGCCGACTGGCAAATAAAATCGGATTTTATTCTTTCCTTTCAGACAATCAAGAAAGGCCTCCATTATTCGTTCAGCAATGGATTCATCAATATAAGGCCGTACCTGGAATGGGATTTTACAAATCATATCGGGGTAATGGTGTGGATTATATTCATGCTACGGGATATATCTCGTTTCAGGTGACCCGATTTATTGATGTAAATTTCGGCTATGGTAAAAACTTTCTGGGGGATGGTATTCGGAGTATGTTCCTGAGCGATTTTTCGAATGATTACCTGTATCTGAAGCTGAATACGAATGTATGGCGGTTGCATTATTATAACTTGTTTGCCGAGCTAACCTCCCAATTCAATCCTGATAGTGATTATTTGAGGCCTAAAAAATACATGGCTTTGCACGATCTGAGCATGGATATCACGCATTGGTTGAATGCAGGGGTATTTGAAAGCGTAATATTTACCAGGCCCGATCATTTTGATTTTCAATATTTAAATCCTGTGATTTTTTATCGCTCGGTGGAACAACAATTAGGAAGTCCGGATAAAGCACATGTAGGATTTCATGCGAAAGCCGATGTGGCCCATCACTGGCAGTTTTATGGACAGTTTCTGTTCGATGAACTGCGTATCAGCGAATTTCTCAGTCATGACGGATGGTGGGGTAACAAGTGGGCTGCACAACTGGGCGCAAAATACATAAACGCTTTCGGAATCCACAACCTCGATTTGCAGGGCGAAATGAACATCGTGCGGCCATACACCTATACGCATAGTGATACCATTACCAATTACACGAATTACAACCAACCACTGGCCGATCCGATGGGCGCTAATTTCAGGGAGTTTATCGGTATTGCTCGTTATCAGCCTCTGCCCAGGTTGGTATTGCAGGGGCAACTTTTATTTGTGCAACAGGGGCGCGATACTACGGGAGTGAACTGGGGCAGTAATATTTTCAAAAGTTATTACACCCGTCAACAGGATTACAATAACCGTATCGGACAGGGGTTAGAGGCTAAGATTGCCAGCCTGAACCTGCTGCTTTCTTACGAAATTAAGTATCATCTTTATCTCGATCTTTCGTATCTATATCGAAAAACAGGTGGAGCTTATTTCCTGTATGATCCGCAACCCGACACGCATTTTATTTCCGTAGCGTTACGATGGAATATCGCCCGGCGGACGTATGATTTTTAGCAAATGAAAAAGCTGCAGATAAAGCTGCAGCTTTCGATTATGTTGTGGCATTGAAGTTTTTGCTTATTCTGCTACCACTTCAAATTTAACATCCACTTCATTGCCCTTACCAAAATCAATGCGGGCCGTATATACGCCTAATTCTTTTACTTCTTCGAGCAAATGGATGCGACGGCGGTCAACTTCATATCCTTTCTGGGTTTTAATAGCCTGGGCGATTTGCACGGGCGTCACAGAGCCAAAGATTTTTCCGGTGGTACCCACTTTAGCGCCAATCCGCAACGGGGAAGCCTGAAGTGCTTCTTTCACCTGAGCGATGGCAGCCAGAAGGGCTTCTTCTTTACGACGTTCGGCTTTTTTGCGCTGTTCCAGTTGCTTCAGGTTTGCAGGACTGGCTTCAACGGCCAGCTTGCGCGGAATCAGAAAATTCCGGCCGTATCCGTCTTTAACCGTCACCAGATCATTTTGATGGCCCAGGTTTTCCACGTCTTGCAACAAAATGACTTGCATAGAGAGCGAGCTTTTTTATTTCAGGAGATCGGTTACATAAGGCAGCAGTGCCATCTGGCGGGCTTTTTTTACAGCCGTGGCCAGCTTGCGTTGATATTTCAGGGAATTCCCCGTGATGCGGCGGGGAAGTAATTTACCCTGTTCGTTCAAAAATTTTTTCAGGAATTCGGCGTCTTTATAATCGATATACTTGATACCCAATTTTTTGAAACGACAGTATTTCTTCTGCCGTTTTTCGATGCGGGTAGCCGTTAAATACTTGATTTCTGGTTGTTTGGTTGCCATAGTTTGTTAAGCATTAGGCATTGAGGTTATCAAATTCTTTTTGAATAGCATTTTGCTGAATCCCGGCCCTGCGTTTGGCGTTGTATTCTACCGCGTACTTGTCGAGGCGGGTAATCATGTGACGCATCACCTGTTCATCGCGATTAAGCTGAACGGTAAGCTTGCTATTGAGGTCGGATGGCGCCTGATATTCAAGCACCCAGTAAAGACCGGTCGTCTTCTTCTGGATGGGATACGCCAGTGATCTGAGTCCCCATGGTTCCTGATAAACGATCACACCGCCGTTTTCCTGGATAAAATCCACGTACTTCTTCTGTGCAGCGGCATATTCTTCCTCAGAAAGAATCGGGGTAAAGATCACCATCAATTCATAATTGTTCATCATACCCGGTGTTTAAAGAATTTGGGAGTGCAAAGATAGGAGAATTTATGAAACCATACCAAGACAATCTGTCAGCATTCGCCGGTGGCATAGGGTTTGAAAACGGGCAAGTCGTAGTTTTGCCTGCAAAATCCAGATTGCCATGCAAAAAGGTCAGATTCGCGTTCACACGGAAAATATTTTTCCTATCATTAAAAAATTCCTCTACTCTGAGCATGAAATTTTCCTGCGGGAACTCATCAGCAACGCTGTGGATGCCACACAAAAGCTGAAGATGCTGGCCAACAGCGGCGAATTTAAAGGTGAATTAGGAACTTTAGATATCGAGGTGAAATTAGATGCAGCTCAGCGCACCATAACCATTTCCGATCGGGGGATAGGGATGACCGCCGAAGAGGTGGATCGCTATATCAATCAGGTGGCTTTTTCCAGTGCAGAAGAATTTCTCAGTAAATACAAAGGCGACGGCGCTTCCATCATCGGACATTTCGGATTGGGTTTTTATTCAGCATTTATGGTTAGTGAACGAGTGGAAATTCTTACCCGTTCTTACCGTGAAGAGGCTCAGGCAGTTCGCTGGATATGCGATGGAAGCCCCGAATACGTCCTCGAAGAAGCCGAAAAGCCATGGCGGGGAACCGATGTCATCCTGCACATTCATGAAGATAGCCGCGAGTTTCTGGAGCCCGAACGCATCCGAACTATTTTATTGAAATACTGCAGATTTTTACCGGTTCCAATTTATTTTGAAGGAAAGCAAATCAACAACACCGAACCCATCTGGGTGAAAAGGCCGTCAGAGCTTACTTCTCAGGATTATCAACAATTCTACAAAGAATTATATCCCTATCATGAGCCGCCGCTATTCTGGATTCATCTGCATGTGGACTATCCTTTTCATTTAAATGGGGTACTCTATTTTCCCAAAATCACCCATAGCTTCGATATTCAAAAAGACAGAATTCAGCTTTATTGCAACCAGGTATTCGTGACTGATGAGGTAAAAGATATTGTGCCCGAATTTTTAATGCTTTTACATGGTGTGATCGATTCGCCCGATATTCCCTTAAATGTAAGTCGCAGCTATTTGCAGGGCGATCCAAATGTACGCAAGATCAATAGCCATATTACCAAAAAAGTGGCGGATAAGCTGGAGGACATCTTCAAGCAAGATCGGAAGGAATTAGAAGAAAAATGGGAATACATCGGTTTGTTTGTGAAATATGGCATGATGACCGACGATAAGTTCCGGGAAAGGGCACAGACATTTTTACTCATGCAGGACGCCTTTGCTTCAGCAACCTGGTACACGCTGTCTGAGTATCGCGAAAAAGCAGCTTCCTTACAAACCAATCCAGATCGTAAGCTGGTAATTTTATACACCACTGATCCAGTCCAGCAATACAGCTACCTGCAGGCTGCACGCGAAAGAGGTTATCTGGTGGTGAAGCTTGATTCGATTATTGATGCGGCTTTCATCCAGGCGATGGAAGAGAAATGGGACGATGTGGTGTTTACGCGTGTGGATGCAGATATTCCAGAGCGGTTGATCAAACGGGAAGAAAGCTCGCATAGTGTGCTCACTGCCCAGCAGGAAGCCCGGTTAAAGGAGCTATTTGCAAAGGAGATACCCGAACCTTCGTATCGCGTGGAACTGAAGGGACTTTCACCCGATACCCAACCCGTGGTGGCCACCAGACCCGAAATGAGTCGCCGATTGAAAGAAATGGCGGCTATGAGTGGACAGGCTGCGAGCTGGTACGGAAAGATTCCCGATGAAGTGGTGCTCACGGTGAATACCAATCATCCGATATTTCAGCAGATTCTGCAAGAAAGCCGTGAAGAACAGCAGCGAAAAATGATTCGCAATCTGGCCGATCTGGCCTTGCTTTCGCAGCAAATGCTCAACGGCGAAGCTCTGAACCGTTTTATCCAGCGGAGTATTGAGCTGATGGGCGGCATCAAAAAATCATCTATCATTCTGCCTTCCTGAGTAATGCTGGATAGTCATTCATAACGCAAGGCTACAATGGGGTCAAGACGTGCCGCCTTCATAGCCGGATATACGCCTGCCACCAGGCCTACGCCCGCACAAAGGGCTATGGCACCGCCTATCCATACCCAGGGGATAATGAAACCAGCGTGGAGCAACAGCGATACCAGGTTGCCAATGGCAATGCCAAGCAAAATACCCAGTGCACCACCTAAAAGACTGATGAGGATGGATTCATACAAAAACTGATTACGAATCACCTGTGCAGTTGCACCGATAGCCTTGCTGACGCCGATTTCACGGGTGCGCTCAGCCACTGCAACCAGCATGATGTTCATTAACCCGATTATCGAACCCAGCAGCGTAATCAATCCCACACCGAATGTGAGGAAACGCACTTTCTTTAAACTGCCAAACAACATATCGGCAAGCGTATCACTCCGTGTGATATAAAAATTATCGGCCTCATTCAAAGCTAAATGCCTAATGAGGCGGAAAGTTCCTGTAGCTTCGTCAATAGCCGTATTCAACAGGGCAATCTGAGGTACCATTACGCCAATCTGAAATGAACTGTTGCTGCTGATGGGATAGACCCGACGTACGTTGTTGAGCGGAAGAATCACCAGATTATCGGCACTAAATATGCCGGTGTTCCCGACGGATTTTAAAACGCCCACGACCCGGTATTTTACCATGCCAATGCGGATATCTTTTCCTACGGCGGCCATGGGATTCGCATCGAATAATTTCTGTGCAATATCATGACCGATAACGGCCACATTGGCGCCACTCTGCAATTCATCGGGATTCAAGTTGCGTCCGGCATCAAAATCAAATCCATTAATCTTTACATAATTTTCATCGGCTCCCATGACCGAGACGTTGGGATTGGTTTTTTTGTCTTCGAAATAGACCGTGGCCGTTCCAGAAGCCCGGTAAGAAATACTTACAATAGCGGGAAAACGAAAACGTTGTTTGAAGGCAAGTGCCTGTTCGTAAGTAATGGGCTGGTTGCGGTTGGATGTTTTTACCTTTTGCCTGGTTGATCCTTTCTGGGCTTGTTGCTGGTTCCCTCCAATAAAAATCCGCATTTCCCAGCTACGAATCACAAATCCATTGGCGCCCATTCGGGCGAAATTATTATAAATAGAAGTGCGGATACTGTCGATAGCCGTAATAATGCCCACCAACGCCGTAATACCCAGCGCAATGATGGCAATGGTGAGTCCTGTACGCAGTCTGTTGCCTTTTACGGAACGGAATGCCAGAAACAAATTATCAGAGAATTGCATAGGCTATTTCCCATTCAACCGATTAAAATTACTAAAAAACATCGGCGTTGCGGATGGCAAGGGTTAAATGGTCAATTGATAGTATCAACGGTAATTCAAATGGATGAAGAAATAAAAACAAACCCCTTCTTCCGGACAGAAGAATGGGCTATAGGCAATTGGATAAGCTAAGCAAGCAATATGCTATCCGCCGCTTTGTTTCTTTTTCTTTTCGTATTCGCGCATTCTGGCATTGTATTCATCTAATTGCTTGTAGTAGTCCAGGATTTGTTGCGATGTGGTATCTCCCGGGTTGAGCTTAAGGGCTTTCTGGGCAAAGCTGGTGGCGCCTTCACGATTTTTAGCATGCAGATAATTCACCGCAATCTGGCTGTAAATTTGGGAAGCGAGCTGCGGATTATAGGTGGCCAGTTTCTCGGCATATGCGCTTGCCCTGTCATAATCGTTTTTCGTGAGATAAGATGCAGCCAGATAATAATACACACGTGTAATCTGCGTCTGATTCTCTGCATTCACGGTGTCCACCAGGCTGAGGTATTTGAGCAGGGGGTCAATAGCGAGGCCTACCGGGCCGGTTGAAGCGGTATCTTTCATCATCAGGGCCTGTCCCCAGTAATAATAAGCCGTACGCTGGTTGGGTTTTTCGGGGAATTTCTTTGCCATTTCTTGAAATACAGCAACTGCGCTATCGGGCTCATCGCTATACATCAATGAAAAGCCATACCAGAAGTAATCTGCCACCTGTGCCTGTCCGTCGGCAATGTTTAGAATCTTTTTGTAGTAAAGCGCTGCTCCCCGGAAGTTATCTTGCTTACGGAGATCTTCGGCGATGCCCCGAAGGGCGTTCAGATCCTGAGTCGTATCAGCTTCTATGGCTTTAGCGAAATAGATATTGGCCAGTGAGTCCTGATTCAGTTTCATCAAGATCTGGGCATAGGTCTGGTAATCAAACTTGGCAAATTTTGGATCGGGATGGCGAGAGAAATAAATATCCATATTTTTCTTGGCATCCAGCGAGTCGCCCAGTGCCAGTTCACTCACGGCAATCAGTTTATACAATCGGGTCTGGGTTACGTCGTTCACTTGATTCATGATTTCATTTGCCTTTTCAATGGCCTGGCGATATTTCGTGGTATCGTGTTGCAGCAGGCCCTGAGTATAAAGCAGGTCCACCAGGTTTACCTGAGCATTTACCTTATCGTCGGCTAATTGCATGTATTGATTGATGTATTGTTCGGCTGAATCCAGGTTACGAAGCCGGTAGTATTCATACAGGTGCAGGTATGCAGGTGGATAGTTGGGATTAGCGTCAATGGCTTTATGATAAAACTCCAGTGCATTATCAAATGCACGTGCACTCATCAGCACTTCGGCATATTTGTCGTATGCCTGGGCGTCTTTGGGGTCGGCATAAAAAGCATTTTGGTAGTTGGTAGCCGCATCGCCCGCGCCGCCTGGCAATTGTAACTGTGCATCGGCCAGAGCGATGTAATCATCGGCTGTGAAAGTATATTTTTTGTTCTTTCGGTCATTTTTCATTTGCAGGAGCAGGTCGACAGCATAACGATTGTCGGCATTGGGTGATTGAGCCGTAGCTTCAAGGATGGCGCGCATGACTTCGAAATCACGCCCTTTTGAAGCATCATAAGCTTGCTGAATTTTTGTTTTGGCATCATCATATTTTCCATTGAGGATATCCAGGCGAGCCAGCCCCACGGTATTCAGGGGTGAACCCGGATTCACCTGTAGTCCTTGTTGAAAATCCATTCTGGCAGAGTCGGCAAGATCCAGCCCCAGATCGGCAAGGCCCAGGTAATAATAAGCCCTGTCGTCTTTGGGATGGTTAGCCAGGTATTGTTGCAGGATCTGCTTGGCCGTCCGGAATTTCTGATATTTGAGATTCTGGATGGCATCATCCACACTCTGGGCATGAACAGCCGCGACAGTGGCCAGAAAAGCCAGCACCATTGCAAACTTCGTGATAAAACGCATCTTCATTGTGTATTTCATTTTTTATGAACAATGATGGATAATTTACTGAATGGTGGCATCCCGGAATACAATATTCATCAATGCCGGGAATAGCCGATATTTTGCAATTATCAACTGTCCCTTGTCACTTGCTAAAAAATTGACAAAACCCGTACCTAATCCATAATAGGGTTCCCGCAAAATAAAATAAAATGCGCGAGTTAAAGGATAACTTTTTAGGGCGATGTAGTACTGATAGGGTTTAAAGTATCGGGTTTCGTTTGCCGTCTTTAATCCCACCACCCGCACTTTTTTCAGAAACGACAGGCCGAGGGAATCGTAAGGGTCGGAGATCCAGCTTACGCCAATCATCCCGATAGCATTGGGTGTGGATGCCACATAATCCACCACTTCCGAAGGGCCATGAGCGGCCATCGCATAAGCCGGCAGCGGTTTACCGTGATTGATGGAGTCGATGATAAATCGTACCGTGCTGGAATTTTGTTCGTCGAAAACCAGCTGGATGGGCTTCCCGTGATAGTCGCCGGTGGTGATTTTGGCCAGCTCATCCACCGTCATGTTTGTATCGGGATTAGCAGGATTCACAATCACAGCAATGGCGTCCCAGGCAAGAATTTTACTTACGATGGGTTCGTGAATACTCCTGAAATAAGCCTGTTCCTGCTCGTTCAAATCGCGGGTAACAATAATCAGTCGTGCACTATCGTTCAACAGGTCTTTAAAACAATCGGCTTCAGGTTTGTAGGAGGCGATGATATGTGCTTGCGGATGCTGGGTTTCAAACACTTTGATTTCTGAATCCATCAGTGGTTCATAGGAAATATCCACGCTGATATGGATAGTTCCCGACGTGGTGGTATCGGCAGGATGCTTGGCCTGCTGATTACAGGATATCCAGCAAAAGCCAGCCAGCCATAAGGCGATCCATGCAGATATGATTTTTCGCAATTTCATCGGAAATAATTAACAAAATCTTAATGATCACGTCCTGAAAAAGAAAAAAATGATTTCCAGCCTTTGATGATTCTGTATGTTCCATAAATCAATACAATCGCGCCAAACACATCCACAAAGGTGTTATCCAGCGAAAAATGCAGGTGTAGCTGTTCATGGAAAAGCAATACCAGAGCAACACACACATAACAAAGGCCCATCAATCCGTTGATCATAGCGCTCAGTTTTTTGCTTTTTTGTCGGTATGGTTCCATACGCAAATCGGCAATTATACAAAAAGATTTTCACTCGGTTTCCGTTGCCTTCGTTGAAAAGATGAAATCAGATGGTATTTTCCACAGCCTATTTTCAGGTCTTATGCCGGGAAAGCGATTAACTTTGCCGCCGGAAGTTCATCCAGGGCATCTGGAAATGGCCAATTGATAGGCATTTTAAAAAGAGATATGACATGAACAACGAACCTGCGCGGGTATTGATGGTTTGTCTGGGTAATATCTGTCGGTCGCCGATGGCAGAGGGTATCTTCCGAAAGCTGGCTAAAGATTATGGTCTGACTGTTGAGGTGGATTCGGCGGGTACGAGCGACTGGCATGCGGGGGAAATGCCCGATCGGCGGGCTATTGCAACGGCTCGCCGGCATGGAATCGATATCAGCGGTCATCGTGCCCGACCCTTTAGCAGGGCGGATTTTGACCGATTCGATTTTATTTTCGTGATGGATAGGGACAACCTGCATGAGGTAACACGGCAGGCCCGTAATGAGGCTGATCGCAAAAAAGTATTTATGCTCACGGAAGCACTTTCTCCTCAACGCCCGGTATCTGTTCCCGACCCCTGGTTCGATGATGCCCTGTTTGAACCCGTATTTCAACAAATCCAGGCCGCCAGCGAAGCCTGGTTGAAAAAATGGATCGCTCATCCTGAAATGATGAACACGAATCGTTATTCACATGATTAAACCTGCTCTACCCAAAGGTACCCGTGATTTTACTCCCGAAGCGGTGCGGAAAAGGAGATATCTTTTTCAAACCATTCAACACTGCTTTGAAGCTTTCGGCTTTGAACCGATTGAGACGCCGGCCATAGAAAATTTAAGTACGCTGCTGGGCAAGTATGGTGAAGAAGGCGATAAGCTGATCTTCCGGATTTTGAATAACGGCGACATTTTGCCGATTGCTCGCCAGGCCCGCGATAATCGCGAACTGGCCAATTTGCTCTGTGAAAAAGCGCTTCGCTACGATCTCACCATTCCTTTTGCCCGTTTTGTGGTGATGAACCACCATCAGCTGGTGTTTCCATTCAAGCGATACCAGATCCAGCCGGTGTGGCGGGCCGACAGGCCCCAGAAGGGGCGATACCGGGAATTTTACCAGTGCGATGCAGATATCGTGGGGAGTCGTTCGTTATTGAATGAGGTAGAGCTGGTACGCCTGTACCAGCAGGTATTTGCCCGGTTGTCGTTGCGGGTGCAGATTCGGATCAACCACCGTAAATTGCTTCAGGCCCTGGCTGCATGTTCTGGCGATCCGGCCTGGATGGGATGGATCACCACAGCCATCGATAAGCTCGATAAAGTACCGGTTGCCGAGGTGGAGGCCGAGTTGCGCCAGAGGGGGCTGGATGATGAGGCCATCAAGCTGGTACGTGCCTATGTGGATTTGCCCGGTGAACCATCGGAGGCTTTCCCTGCCGTCTTAACGCTTTTACGCCAGCATCCCGATGCCGTGGAAGGCGTGAAAGAGCTGGAATTTATCCTGCATCATGTGGCTTCAGCGCTCCATGATCAGGCCCCGATAAGGGTGGATTTCACGCTGGCGCGCGGGCTGGATTATTATACCGGCACCATCCTCGAAGTGAAGTCGGAGGAGCTGGCTATGGGTAGTTTGGGTGGGGGAGGTCGATATGACAATCTCACGGGTTTATTTGGGCTTCCCGATGTGCCGGGCGTGGGTATTTCTTTTGGTGTCGATCGCATTTACGATGTCATGGAGGCCTTGCAGCGTTTCCCGGCTGACACCCGACAGGCGACGCAGGTACTCTGGTTGCGCATGGATGACGCCTGGCTTGCCCAGGCACTGGAATATGTGATGCAATTGCGGGCGCAAGGCATTTCGGCCGAGATTTATCCGGATGCCGTTAAAATGGATAAGCAGCTCAAATATGCCAGTAAAAAAGGCATTCGTTTTGCCGTGATGATGGGATCGCGCGAATATGAACAGCAGGCGGTGAGCTTGAAAGATCTATGGAACGGCCGACAGGAACAGGTTCCGCTTCATGAACTCGTGCTCACGATACAAAAGAAGATTCAGGAGTTGCCGGCTTGATGAAACCGGTTGAGCACTTCCTGCAAGTATTGCAAGAAATGGGCAGGATCCGGATCATAGCCATATCCCCCGGGCATGATGGGCTGGCCTTGAGGATTCAGAAAAACATAATAGGGCTGGGCATTCCGGTTGAAACGCGAAGCCTCAAAATCGGCATTCAGCTGCCCCAGCGTACGGATACGTGTCCCATCAACCTTCGAAATGTATTGCAGACTGTCGGGCAACGGTGTACGGTCGTCCACATACAGGGAAAGTAAAATGAAGTGCTGGTTGATCATTTGCCTGACGGCGGGATCGGTCCATACGGCATTTTCCATTTTCCGACAATTCACACACGACCAGCCCGTAAAATCGACCATGATAGGCTTATGTTCACGTTGGGCGGCCTGCAGGGCTTCCTGATAATCGTAATAAGCTGTATAACCCGCCGGTGTAGCCTTTCCGAATATATCGGCATACTTCCTGGGGCCCGCAACCGCAGTTGTGGGCGTAGATACATGGCTTTGTGCAGGAAAGTATATGCTCGAATAGTTGGGCAGAAATCCGCTGAAGATGCCTTTCGGCTCGCCGCCAAATAATCCGGGAACCAGATAAACAGCAATGGCGAAAAACACTATGGCAAAGAACAGACGCGGCAGAGAAAGCGCCGCCGGGGGCGCATCATGTGCCAGATGCAATTTACCCAGCAGGTAGAGCCCGGTAAGTGCGAAAATCACAATCCAGATGGCTAGGAACACTTCCTTGCTCAGGATATTCCAGTGATAGGCCATATCGACATTCGACAGGAACTTAAAGGCAAGCGCCAGTTCTAAGAAGCCTAGGGTGATTTTTACGGCATTCAGCCAGCCGCCGGGCCGGAAAAGGGTTTGCAGCCACTGGGGAAAGACGGCAAACAGGGAAAAGGGGATGGCCAGTGCCAGCGAAAAACCAAACATGCCCACCAGGGGGCCGCTCACGCCGCCATGTACGGCCAGTACCAGCAAATTGCCGATGATGGGCGCCGTACAGGAAAATGAAACAATAGATAACGTAAGCGCCATAAAAAAGATACCCATCAAGCTGCCCAGGCCAGCCCGCGCATCGGTTTTGCTGGACAACGACCCCGGCAGGCGGATCTCAAACGCCCCCAGAAAGGAAAGGGCAAACACCACAAACAGAACGAAGAAAATCAAGTTCACCCAGATATTACTGGCCAGCGCGTTCAGTGCACCGGCGCCCAGCAGGCGGGTGATCAGAAAGCCCAGGCCGGTGTAGATCACAATAATCGATAAGGAATATATCGCTGCATGTTGAATACCTGCTTTTCGGGATCCGCTGCGTTTGATGAAAAAACTTACGGTGAGTGGAATCATGGAAAACACGCAGGGAGTGATCAAAGCCAGAAAACCTCCCGCAAAACTTGCCCAGAATATCCACCAGAGCGAATTTTCGGAAGACGCATTGTGCGGTTGCATGGGAGATGTCGGTACGGATGCTGACGAGCTAATGGTTTGAATGGTATCTGAAGGGGAGGTAGTTGTTGTGCCGCCGGTAACGGATGAGGTCGGCTGGCTGGGTAAAGCTGCTGCCAGCGCTGGAAGCTGAAAAGAAAAAGGCACTTCCTTCGGTGGTAAACAATTTTTATCGTTGCACACCATGTATTCAAGATGTCCGGTCACCTGGCCTTTTTCGGCCGACTGGCGCTTGATGGTTTGTACGAAATCCACCTCGTTTTCAAAATAGCGGAGCACGGTGCCGAAAGCACCGTCGAAATGCGCAATTTTATGGCCTTTTTCCTGAATCGGGCCTGCCAGTTGCCAGCCCTGCAGGTGTTCAAAATGAAAAGACGTGGGAATAGGCCCCTCGCCAGCATCCAGTGCATAGATATGCCAGCCAGGATCTATGCTGGCACGGAAATGCAGGGCATACGTGCTGTCGTTGATTTTTTGAGTAGAAAAATTCCAGCGTACCGGGTTCAATAACTGGGCATGCACGCCCGTAAAACACAACAAAAATGCGAGCATCAATCTGTATGAAGCGTTCCTTTTCTTGAGCATCATGATCAGTTCGAATGTGAAAGTTTAAGCAAAAATGCGGATCAGGCGGTTTGATACCTGAAACTTAAGCTACAGAAATAACGAATTTAACAAGCCATTAGTTTTTCTCTACATGCATTTATGATCGATCAAGAAACAACTGGATGATGCCGGTAGGTCGAAGCATAGGAAAGGATGGATTCGAAGATCAGCCGTCCGTCTGTATTGCCGAGTTCAGCCAGTACAGCTCGTTCGGGATGAGGCATCATGCCGAATACATTTTTATCCCGATTGCAGATGCCGGCAATCTCATGCAATGCCCCGTTAGGATTGCTAGCTGCCGATATATTCCCCTGTGCATCGCAATATTGAAAAATCACCTGACCATGAATAAATAAATTTTCAATGGTTTTTTCATCCGCATAATACCTGCCTTCAGCATGAGCAATGGGAATCAGCAGGGGGCGATGAGCTGATTTACAGGTAAGCAGGGTATCGGGTTGTTTGCTGATGATATAGGTATTGCGGCAGATGAAATTCCGTCCGATGTTGGGCAACAATACGCCCGGTAATAAATGGGCTTCGCAGAGGATTTGAAATCCATTACAAACGCCCAGCACTCTTCCTCCCCTGCGTGCAAAACCCATGATGGAAGACATAATGGGGCTGAAACGAGCCAATGCACCACAACGCAGGTAATCTCCGTACGAAAATCCACCAGGAAGAATAATCATATCTTCCACGGAAAATCCCGATAGGTCGGTGTCTTTATGCCACAACCGAATGGCCTCCTGCCCCATCGCATGCAGGGCATCGATCATATCCTGATCGCAATTTGAACCTGGAAAGGTGACTACACCAAACTTCATCCGCTAAGGTATTTTAACCAATCCTCCGGCAGCATATCAATTTTCAGCCAGAAGGAGCATGTGTAAATCTTCACAAAGGTAATACTCCCTTAGAAATGGCCATTGTAAGGAAGAAATCTGATCTGGGGTTGATGTGTCGGCAGGTAAATGATGGCCCAGGCGAGTAAAATCAGCAATAGATGCAACATATTCACCGTCCATACCCATCGTCGGGCAGGCAAGTACCACCATAAATTGCTGGCAAATGCTGCAATAACGGCCACCAGAGGCAGCCAGTCGGCCATTGAGGAAAGGCCATTCCACAACATCTGGGCAACGGCCATCATCCCTGTGCATAACAGTAATATCCAGCTTTTTCTTACCTGAATCGTCATACCCGACATGTGGTGCCATACAATGCCCAATCCAATTACAAATATCAAACTTAACACCAGCAGGCATATCCATGTCCATTGATCCATTCCGCTGATATCCCATGACCAGTTCAGGGGATATTTCCATATTTGCCAGGAGAAATGGTCGAGCAAAAAACTGCCTACCGCGTAAAAATACAGGGGTGTTAGCCAGCCCATACATACCAGCAACCAATCGGCCATACGAAAAGGTCTGTTGATCAACATCATCAGCCACAACAGCAGCAGAAACATGCTAAATGAAGCAGCAATCAGTGATGCAATCCCGAGGGATAGTCCGGCATTAAAAAGTTGTGTACGTTTAATGGTTTGTTGATCGGGATGCAGCATGGGGGTAATGGCTGGCAACAAAAAACAGGAGGCCAATAGCGGCGGCGATAGCTGATTCCATGTCGGATGAAATGTGCTGAGCAACAAAAAACTCATGGCCGGATAATAATTTTTTCCCGGCAATAGATGATAACGAATCAATAGCTGATTCAGTTGCAAAGCCAGTATAAGGAGTAACAATAGGGCTATCCATTGAAAATGACCATTACCCCAGTGTAATTGATCTTGCAGAAGCTTAATCAGCAAGCTGTACACATATCCTCCATGCGCATCGGCAATCATCGGTAAAGGCTGAATAAGAAAAAGAATTTTTATACCCAATGCATAGAGGATCAGCCATACCAGGGTAGTAGGATTACCCGACCGAAACAGATGCGTCACGTCAGAACTGAATTTTTGCAAAGCAAACGAAATTCCGATAAATGCAGGGAATTACGGTTTCATTGGCACTGATTTGTTTCCCGTAACGCGGCATGAAAACATATCCACGATCCAATCCGCGCATGGTAGGTTGCATGTTCAACTTCCCATCAGGCGTAATGGTCACATCCCGAAGAATATATGAACGACGATAAGGTTCATTATACAGAAAATGCAGCGCTAATCCGGTGTTTAATAATTGATAAGAAAGGAAATCATCTGTTTGATCATCATATTGATCCTTGCGCACAAAATTGCTCCATTCCAGCTTGCCTGTTCCATCGTATGATAAAACGGCTATATCGTTGTAATGAAACCGACTGTAACCCATACTGCGGTAAAATGGGCTGTAAAACCACGGCGAAAAAGGTGTGTAATAAAAATCGTAATACGGATAAAGGGTATAGGGGCCATACAGATAATCCCATCGGTTCCAGGGATTATATCCCGAACTGGAATAAAAAGATTCTGCAGTGATTAAAAATCCTCCATCACTTCTCAAAATCAACTGGCGCAAAAAATAATCGTCGAATGCATCTTCACGAGGAGCACCATTACGTGCAGCAGCTTTGAGATTATTGTCGAAAGGAATAAACCTTACGATGTCCACGCTGTCGTCCAGATACCGATAACGCACATAACAAAGTCCTGCTACATCATTTCTGCGCGTATCATAAAAAAACGAAACGGCATAGCTTAAGTGGTGATCATTGTCTAATTTTAATTTGAACTCATCAATATATCGATGGTTTAAAGGGATGGCTGCGGTGTAGAAGGTGTCTTCATAAGCCGGCTTGGTTACCATCCACGCATCGGCCGCAAGATCTTTATTATTAGCTTTGCCTACTTTCACAAATACGAAGTTCCCCTCATTATCAAGGCTGAAACCTGTTAGATAATCCTTTCTATTTTCCATCGGAAGTGAAACGCGGCTGTTGTTGAGCAACTGAAGTTGATCGTTTAATAGAAAGGTGTAAAAGATATTGGTGAGTTCTTTGTTCTGGTTGATTTTATACACCAGAATACGATGCTTATCGTCGCTATAGGTTACAGAATATAATTTATGTTTTAGATTACCAAACCCTACGTCAGTGGAATCGATTAATACAGGCTGGCCTATGATGCTGGCGTTTTCATCCATAATCATACCATAACAATATACATAGCGGCGGTATTGATACTGGTAGATGAGTATGAATTGATTGGGATAATTGATGAAATCAACATTCAATAAATTATACCGAAACCTTAGGGGAACCCGATTAACAGGATTCATCTCATTATCATAAATAGAAATAGCTTCATCACCATTATTGTCTTTGTAAACCAGGATGTGTTGCCCTACCTTGCCGATGATTTCGAAAGCAGTGTTACGTGAATCATCACGTTCGGGCTGAGAATAATATATCTTCTGGGCATAGCCGCCGATATACATCAGCAAAATAAAGGCCACGGAGCTTATGCATGTAGTTGGAATACGAACGAATCTGCCCAACATAGCTGATTATTTTTTGTACAGATGATTCATGAAATTGGGTAAACAAACATAATTCATCTGGTAGATTTCTGTGCAAAAATTAAACGGATTTTTACGGTTGACGAAATTTTTCCGGGAATTTAAATCTCCCTTAACGAAGCTTGTTTCAAGTAAGTTGCCCGCATACCTGTTAAACGTATGTTTCGCGTTTTCAGTATAAATACTAACTTGGGGGCATGCCTACCGTGTTGATGACAGGAGGTACCGGTTTAATCGGGCGAGCGCTGACAGGCATGTTGCAACAGCGTGGTTATCGCATCAAGTTGCTTACCCGCGGGAAGCAGGCTGTTGAGGCCGGGATACAGTATCTTTTCTGGGATCCGGAACGGGGGAAATTGCCGGCGGAAGATTTACTGGATGCGGATTATCTGATTCATCTGGCCGGTGCAAATGTTGCGGAAAAGCGATGGACGGCAGCACGTAAGCAGGAGCTGGTATGGAGCCGCACCCGAACGCTCGATTTATTGTGGGATGTATTTTCACGACATCCTCATCAGCTGAAGGCCGTGGTGAGTGCCTCTGCTATTGGATATTACGATGCCTCTCAAGATCGCTGGTTTCAGGAAACCGATGCACCGGGCAAAGATTTTCTGGCGCAAACCTGTGTAGAATGGGAAGCCCATGCACATCGGTTTGAGGCATTGTCGGTTCGGGTCGTATGTTTGCGTACGGGCATCGTTTTAAGTCGGCAAGGCGGTTTTCTTGTTCCTTTTTTGCGCGCGCTTCGTTGGGGTGTTGCGCCCATTCTGGGCAGCGGCGTACAATGGATCAGCTGGATTCATATCCATGATCTTTGTCGTCTGTATGCAAATGCGTTGATTACGGAACAGATGGTGGGTGCTTACAATGCGGTGGCTCCAGAGCCCGTGACCCAGAAAAACCTGATTTTAAGTCTGGCTCGACTCCTGAAAAAGCAGTATTTTGTTCCCTTGCATGTTCCCGCATTGTTGCTCCGTATCCTAATGGGTGAGATGAGTATAGAAGTGCTGAAGAGCGTGCGGGTATCGGCTCAAAAGCTGCAGCAAGAAGGATTTCAGTATTCCTATCCCGACATATCCAGTGCATTGCTGGCACTCCTGCAAACACCCAATGGGATGGGTAATCACGCATAAATTTTTATTTTTATCGGGTTATGTTGGTAACGATTCGGGAAGCCGTCAGGGCCGATTGTCCCCAGATGTTTGCTCTTGTACAGGAACTGGCTGCGTTTGAGCGTGCGTCTCACGAAGTATGCATTTCCCTGGAGGCCTTTACAGAAAGTGGATTTGGAGAAAATCCGGTGTGGTGGGCTTTTGTGGCCGAAGACCAGGGGAAAAAGATTGTGGGTATGGCACTTTATTACATTCGCTTTTCCACCTGGAAGGGCAAACGCTTATATCTGGAAGATATTATTGTAACGCAATCCATGCGTGGCCAGGGTATCGGCAAACGCTTGTTCGAACGTTGCATACAGGAAGCCAGGCTTAAGGGGTTCAGCGGGATGACCTGGCAGGTGCTTGACTGGAATGAGCCGGCCATTCGTTTTTATGAAAAATATGGTGCCCGCATCAGCAGGGAATGGCTTACCTGCCAGCTCGATTGGTAGATTTATTCCTGAATTTGATGCACCTGCACGGAAGAATCAATTTTTTGGATGAGTCCTGATAAAACCTTGCCCGGCCCAACCTCTGTAAAATCCCTTGCACCATCGGCAATCATCATACGGATCGTTTGCGTCCATCTTACAGGACTGGTGAGTTGTGCGATAAGCTGTTCGCGAATGAGCGCTGGATCGGTCGTTGCGGTAGCGCTTACATTCTGATACACCGGGCAGGAAGGCGTATGAAATTCGACGGCTGCGATGGCTTTTTGCAATTTTTCCCGGGCAGGTTCCATAAGCGGCGAATGAAATGCACCGCTAACGGGAAGCGGTACTGCTCGTCGCGCACCCGCAGCTTTTAACTTCTCACAGGCCAGGGCTACACCCTGCCTGGTGCCGGAAATCACCAGCTGTCCGGGGCAATTGTAATTAGCCGCTACCACAGTTTCTCCTTCAATAGATGCGCAGATGCTTTCTACCTGTTCATCGTCCATGCCCAGTACGGCCGCCATACCAGAAGGCTGTAAATTGCAGGCTTCCTGCATGGCTTCGGCACGAGCAGCCACCAGCTGCAGGCCATCTTCAAAACTCAATACACCTGTAGCCACCAGTGCCGTAAACTCGCCCAGGGAATGACCTGCTGCCATGTCCATTTTCAATTCCGGATGCATAAGAAAGGCCACAATGGAATGTAAAAATATGGCGGGCTGGGTCACGCGGGTTTGCTTTAATTCTTCTTCACTACCTTCAAACATTAAATCCGAAATCCGAAATCCCAGTACAGCATTGGCTTTTTCGAATATCTCCCGGGCTGTAGAATAACGTTCGTATAATGATTTACCCATTCCTTTGAACTGGGAACCCTGTCCGGGAAAAACAATAGCATGTTTCATGTGTCAAAACAATTGTAAGGCAAAGATGCATATTCCTTTTGCCTTGCAAAAATCAGATGAATTTATCCGGCAGCCAAATGCATTTTATCTGTGCATTAAATCGGCGCTGATGAGCCTGATGAATTCTGCGCGGGTACGTTCATCTTCGAACTGGCCTGAAAAGGCGGATGTGGTGGTTACGGAATTTTGTTTTTGCACGCCACGCATCATCATGCAAAGATGCTGGGCCTCAATCACCACGGCCACACCCAGCGGATGAAGCACATCCTGAATTGCATCCAGGATTTGATGGGTAAGTCTTTCCTGCACCTGCAATCGTCTGGAAAAACAATCCACCACCCTTGCAATTTTACTCAGCCCCACGATGTAACCATTTGGAATATAAGCTACGTGAGCCTTGCCAAAGAAAGGAAGCAGATGATGTTCACAGAGGGAGTACAATTCAATGTCTTTTACCAGCACCATTTCACTGTAGGATTCCTGAAACTTTGCGGATTCTAAGATGGCCTTCGGGTCCATATGGTAGCCCTGTGTAAGATATTGCATGGCTTTGGCCACCCGGTGTGGTGTTTTTTTTAATCCTTCTCTATCGGGATTTTCGCCCAGTAAGATTAAAGTTTCCCGATAATTTTCTACCAGATGCGAGGTGATTTTTTCTTCGTACTGTTCGATTTTTTTGTATGACATGTGATGCAATTAAAACATGAATAAATGCAATTAATCGCCAAAATATTCTACATAAATGTTTTCCGTTTCATATAACTTAATGCAATGCAGTTTTCCCTGCTTGATTTCCGGAGCCAGCTGCTCCCAGATTGCTTTTGCAAAATTCTCCGTAGAGCATATTTTACCTTTCATGAAGGGAACATCCAGATTTAAATTTCGGTGATCGACCTGATCCACAATCTTTCGTTGAATGAGTTCATGCAATGCTTTAGCATCCGTTACATAACCGGTTTCAGGATCTATTTCCCCTTTCACAGTTACATACAATACGTAATTATGCCCATGCCAGTTTTCATTCGCACATTTCCCGAATACGGCTTCATTTTTTTCTTTACTCCAGGCAGGATTAAAAAGCTTATGTGCTGCATTGAAATGCACTCTTCTGGTAATATACATCATGGTCGCTACCTTTGTTCAAAATTAGATAAAGTTCATTGCTCAATAAAGCATCGAATAATCAACAGATATCTGGTTATATTGTTCACCGTATGAAGAGTATATTATGCAGGTATGGGTTACAGCACCAACGGATAGGGAAATTCATCCACTCATCACCTGGCTCCAATCCATTTCGCAGCCGACAGACGGGCAAAAATATAGGTTTCGGGGTCATGATATTGTAATAAAAACCACGGGTGTGGGGGCTGTGGCGACTGTATTTCATCTCAGCCGGGCGTTGCAGGAAACCATGCCCGATTGTGTTTTGCAGATCGGCCTGGCGGGCAGTTATGCAGCCGAACTCAGTCCGGGTACGGTAGTGCGGGTGCAGCGCGATCGACTGGCCGACCTGGGTGCTGAGGATCATGATCGTTTTCTGGATGTTTTTACGCTTGGACTGGATGCGGCGGATGCATTTCCTTTTCAACAGGGCTGGCTTGTCAATCCACATCTGCAGGCATTTCCGGAGTTAACCCTGCCTGCGGTGCAGGCAATTACCGTGCAAACGGTTTCTGGTTCGGCATCGACCATAGCCAGGCGAGCGGCGGGATATCATCCGCAGATAGAAACTATGGAAGGTGCGGCATTTCATTATGTATGCCTGCAGATGCATGTTCCGTTTTTACAGATTCGGGCTATCTCGAATTATGTAGAGCCGCGCGATAAAAGCAAATGGCGTATCTCAACTGCTATTGAAAACCTCCATCAGGTGATGAAACAGTGGCTGGACGCCTGGCTGCGATAAACGCAAATGAATTAATTTTGATATTCAAATCTGCTGCACATGAAATTGAGTCTGGGTTTTTCGCCCTGTCCGAACGATACATTCATCTTTGATGCACTTGTAAATGGTAAAATAGATACAGGCGAGCTGCAGTTTCAGGTATATCTGGAAGATGTGGAGACGCTCAACCAGTGGGCACAGGAAGGCAGGCTTGATATCACCAAATTGAGTTCACTTGCCTTTTTGCAGGTGGCCGGGCAGTATATGATTTTAGATGCGGGTAGTGCCATGGGCAAAGGTTGTGGCCCATTGCTGGTAGCCAGTCGAGCATGGCCTTTATCGTCGGTGCCGGAGCTGCGCATTGCTATTCCTGGCGAGCATACCACGGCCAATATGCTTTTGCATGTGGCCTTCCCACAGGTGCGCAATCTGGTGCCCATGTTGTTCTCGGATATTGAAGACGCCATCCTGCGTGGAGAGGTAGATGCCGGTGTAATTATTCATGAAAATCGGTTTACCTATCAGCAGAAGGGATTGATGAAGCTTATCGATCTGGGTGATTACTGGGAGCAACACACCGGTGCACCCATTCCGCTGGCTTTCATTGCCATGAAACGCAGTTATCCGCAGCCGCTCATGCAGCAGGTGAGCGGCCTCATTCGCCGCAGCCTGGAATATGCCTTCGCGCAATATCCCCGGATTGCTCCTTTTGTCAGGCAACATGCTCAGGCGATGGACGAGCAGGTGATGCGTCAGCACATCGACCTGTATGTAAATGAATACAGTCTTTCGTTGCACGACGAAGGCAAAAAAGCCATTGAAGTCTTGCAACAGCAAGCCATGCGCAATGGAATGCTTGCTGAAGTGCCCGGACTTTCTTTATTTGCTGCTTGAGCTAACGTGCAGGTTTCATTTTATCCTTTAACGCCCGGGAATAGGTTTCTATACAGCGTTTTCGAGCTTCTTCATGGGAAACGATAGGAACTGGATATTCAGGTGTGGCATATTCGGGTACCCATTTTTTGATAAAAGCAAGGTCCGGATCAAAACGCGTTGCCTGGAGATCAGGATTGAAAATTCGAAAATAGGGCGCCGCATCACAGCCGCAACCGGCCGCCCATTGCCATCCTCCGTTGTTGGAAGCGAGGTCGTAATCCAGTAATTGTTTAGCAAAATAAGCTTCACCCCATCGCCAGTCGATCAATAGATCTTTGGTAAGATAGCTCGCCGTAATCATCCGCAATCGGTTGTGCATATACCCTGTAGCATTCAATTGCCGCATACCGGCATCTACAATCGGGCATCCGGTGCAACCCTCACACCAGCGTTGAAAAGCCTGCTCATCGTTCAACCATTCCATGCGATCAAATTCCGGTTTGAAGGATTGATGTACGACATGTGGAAAATGCCAGAGGATCATCTGATAGAACTCACGCCAGATGAGCTCATTGAGATATGTTTCATTTAATGCCTGTGCTTTTCTAACCAGTTCTCTGATGCTAACCGTGCCAAATCGCAGGTGTACACTCATTTTCGTGGTACCTTCTTTTGCGGGATAATCACGCCACTCATGGTAATGCCTGATGGTTTCCTCGTCGGGTTCAGCCGGAGGAAAAGACATGTACACGGGCCGAAAACCTATGCTTTCCAGCGATGGCAAGGAAAGCGCCGGCATTTGAAAGAAATGTCCGGCATATTTTTCTACAGGATACGATCGCGTGTAAAAGGCATTTAATTTTTGTTTCCATTGTTTCATGTAAGGTGTATAAACGGTATATGGCGAACCATCTGGCTTCAAAATCTCATCCCTGTCGAAGATCACCTGATCTTTGTAATCATGAAATGCAATTCCTTTTTCCTGAAGGAATGCCGCGACCTGTTGATCTCGTTGACGGGCATAAGGCTCATAATCTCGATTGGTATATACTTCCTGTACATCGAATTGTTGAATCAGTTTTTGAAATGCTGCAAGCGGGGTATCGTGAAAGGTAATCAGTGTGGATCCAAGACGGATTAACTGCTGATTGATTTTTTCCAGTTGTGCATGAATAAAAGTCAAACGCCTGTCGTAAGGATTGTCGAGTGTATCTAGTATATGCCGATCGAAGATGAAGATAACGACAACAGGTAATCCTTTTCGAAGGGCATAATAAAGCGCAGCCTGATCATGCAGGCGCAGATCACGGCGCAACCAGCAAATATTTACCCGGGGCAACATATCCTGATAAACAAATTATGCTTCCGAATGTTCATTTTCCTGCATACGCAACCATGTGGCGATAGCAGGTGCAATTTGTGGTCGGGCGAATGTACGTTGATGAATTTTGCTAAAGTATTGAATACCCTGAATGGTATTGGTAGTAAACACTTCGTCGGCATCCATCAGTTCCTGCACACGGAGGGGTTGTTCTTTTATCTTCCAGGGTAATTTGGCTTCGAGCAATACCTTGCGGATAATGCCATCCACGCACCCTTCGGAGAGGGGAGGTGTAATAATCATTTGATTATACACACAAAAAATATTGGCGATATGTGTTTCGGCGATTCTTCCTGCCGTATTTTGCAGAATAGCCTGATCCCATCCCTGCTGTTTTGCTTCCATACCGGCAAGGATATAAGGCAGGCATTGCAATGATTTTAATGTCGATAAGGAAGAAACGGGTTTTTCTACTTGTGCTATTCCGCCCAGGATTCCCGTTGTTGTCGAATTGTGCAGGATCAGCGGTTCTGCTTCGATTAATACGTCCAGCTCATTGGAAACAGGGGTATATTTTCCGCCATTGCCACGGTAAAAGCTGATTCGTACACGTGCAGCTTGCATACAGTTGTTGATCCTGCAAAGCCGGAGAATATCATTTTTCAATTTTGACCATTCCGGAAACGATAATGTGGGCATGTTGAGCATCTGCAGGCTTTTCTGTGCACGTTTCTGATGATAGTTCCACCATAAAATTTTTCCGTTCAGGCATTTAAGCGTTTCAAAGAAGCCATCCCCGTAGCGGAAAGCCCTGTTCTGTGGAGTAAATAAACGTGCGTGTACGGAAAAGAGCCTGCCATTGAGTAAGAGCTTCGACATTTGTTATCTTTCAATAGGATGTTGAAATCGTTTTTTGATAAGCAAAGAATCCAGCTCAACCTGTCGTCTTTTTACGTCACTCAGCAGGCTGTCGTACACCATCTTCATAATCACCGGATGCATGACATAGTATTCATAACTTCTCATGAATTGCTGATGGTTCAGGTGATATAACTCTAAAATCTGCTGGTAATAATATTTCAATTTTTCCTGACGTGGATGCAGCGAATCGTAAGGTATATTATCCACATAAGCCTGCGCAGCTTGCATATCAAGCAAAATTTGTTTCATTTCTTCCGGCTGAATGTAAGATTTGGGGACACGTTCATGATGCTTGCATCCGGCAAGCATGACCATGGATATGATGATGCAATATTCGATAATCGTTTGATGACGAAATATTGTTTTCATGTTCATTGCAGCTTCTGGGTATATAATGAAGTATGCTCCGGATCAAGCTGGGTAAGGATTTGAAGGGCACGCTGTTTATAATTCAGCGGCGCATCGGAGAAGAGGTTAGCCAGTTCATCGGCCTTGGCCAGCATAAACAATTGCAGGATCATGGTATTCGGATTATCCTGATTCATGCTGTAAAGTGAAGACAGGCTGTTGAGGATACTCATCCGGGCATTGTTGGGGTCGTCATACATTCTGTCGAGCCCCAGCCGATAGTATTGGTACATTACGCTATGAAAAGCCTGAAGCCGGGTATTCAGTAGATTATCAACCAGCCAGTATCGATTACGATTTCCCTCAAAAGGCTTCCATCCGCTGATGTAGCGACTATCTTCCGGAGCATTGTTTACAATATATTGTGCTTTTTGAAAAAAGGGTATGCCCCCACGAGGCGAAAACGAATCGGCGTCGAGGCCTAAAATGATGTACACATAATAAGCCAGCACGGCGGTAAGATTGGCCTGAAGGGCATCGTTTCCAGAGATGCGATTTTCGTTGAATTCAAGTGGTTGATTGATGATGTATCGAAAACTTACGTTCTGGTCGAGATAATTAAATACAGGCGATTGATAGTCGGTATGATAAACAGGGCGGGATGACTGCACGGTAAGCTGGACGACAAAAATGTTATCGCCTGAATACTGAGTGAAATTGAACACGAAATTGCATTGAATGCGTTCATAGGGCAGATAGCTGTCGTTTGTCCATTTGCGTTGATTTAAGAAACTCGTTACATCAGCCTGAAACCGTTGGAATGTAGCATCGTCCACGCCTTTGATGCGATCATGAATCACGCTTACCTGCGCCTGCAATTCCTGAGCCTGTACAGGTATGTACAGCGTCGAGAAGAAGAAACTTCCAAACAACAAACACATCCGGGCGAAATGGTATTTTAGCTCATGTGGCATGCATAAGGTCGAGCAGTGCCTGAATGATATCGTGAGCGACGGCATGTTTGTGTTTTAAAGGAAAATGTATTTCATGGCCCAGGCGATCAAAAATACTGATTTTATTACTGTCGCCTGCAAAACCTGCCCCGGGGTCATCCAGGCTGTTCAGCACAATCATGTCGAGATTTTTGCGTTGCAGTTTTTCCAGAGCAAGTGAAGCATCGTGCTGACTTTCCAGTGCAAAACCTACCAGCCATTGATGGGCTTGCTTACGTTTTCCCAGTTCAGCGAGAATATCGGTTGTTTTTTCTAATTGCAATTGCAGGTGATCATCCAGCTTTTTTATTTTCTGAGTTGCGGCGTGTTGGGGGCGATAATCGGCCACGGCAGCGGCCATGACCGTGATATCCATTTGCGGAAAAAACATTTCGCATGCATGTTGTAATTCGGCTGCGGTTTCAATACGGGTAAGCTGTATGTGGGGGTGCCGGGGAGGTGGTACTGGAGTCGGGCCGGCGATAAGATGCACTTCCGCTCCCATCCAGGCAAATAATCTTGCCAGCGCAAAACCCATTTTGCCGGATGAATGATTGCTAATGTATCGTACGGGATCGATTGGCTCGCGGGTAGGACCGGCTGTGACCAGCACTTTTTTCCCTTTCAATTGATGGCCCGGCTGTACCCAGCGGGCTTCAATAGCTTCCACAATTTGCTGGGGTTCAAGCATACGTCCCCATCCCTGCAGGCCACTGGCCAGATCGCCATGGGCTACATCAAGTACATCCACACCATGGCTGAGTAACTTATCCACCTGTTCACGTGTGGCCGGATGCCACCACATATCTTCATCCATGGCGGGCGCCACCATCACCGGACAGCAAGCCGATAAATAGGTGGCCAGTAAAAGGTTATCGCACAGGCCGCTGGCCATTTTAGCAAGGGTATGTGCAGTGGCCGGTGCAATCAGTAACAGATCGGCTTCCCTGCCCAGCATCACATGATTGTGCCATTCATCTTCTGAAGCGATTTCGGTATATACCGGTTGGCGCGAAAGCGTGGCTAACGTAAGTGAAGTAATGAATTGCCGGGCCTCGGGCGTCATCAACACTTTTACCGTGGCACCTTTTTTCACTAACAGCCGCACCAGCTCGGCCGACTTATAAGCGGCTATGCTGCCTGTAACGCCCAGTACGATGGTATGGCCTTCCAGCATGGAAATAAGGCTTCAGCCCGTTAGCTGAATAAATCTTGATCTTCTTCCTTACGATAATAAATCTTATCTTCTAAAAATTCCTGGGTAGCCTGAAGCGCAGGATTGGGAAGCCTTTCGTAGTACCTGGAAATCTCAATTTGTTCCTTGTTCTCGTGCACCTCTTCCAGGCTATCGGTATGACTCGCAAATTCTTCCAGCTTGGCATGCAACTCTTCTTTCAAGGCAACATTAATCTGATTTGCCCTTTTGGCAATGATGGCAATGGATTCGTAGATATTGCCCGTCTTTGCTTTGATCTGGTTCACATTCCTGGTCTCAATCGACGGGCTGATGTGGTGAACCAGGCTTTTTTTGGACTTACTCATGGGAACGGGATTTTAAATTTTGTTGCGCTAAATGATAATAGGTAGTTGCTTCTCTGGCATATTTGCTATTGGCATAATATTGCATAAAATCCAGGTAATCTGTAATCACCTGGTTAAAACGTTCTTCCTGCTTGGATGGTATGCTATTCAGGGCATACAAATATTCAGATTTGATGACCAGGTATTTATACTCATCGCTTCTGGGTGAAGTAGGATAATCGAGCAGCACATTGTTAAACGTAATGGCAGCCGCCTGATAATAGCCCAGGTTGAAATATAGCATGGCCGCACGATATTCTTTTTCTTCCAGTTTTGCCCTGCAGGCATCAATAATTTTATTTGCTTCTTCTACCTTATCGGATTCCGGATAGGTATCAATAAATTGTTGCATTTGCCCGATAGCTTTTTCCGTATTGCTCTGGTCAAGCTCTACACGAGGCGAAAGTTTATAAAAGCAGTAGGCCTGCATGAAAGCCATTTCTGCGGCATGCGGACTATTGGGGAAATAATCCACAAAATTTTTGAAATGGAATGCCGCCTGCACATAGTCTTTCATATAATAGGTAGCATAGGCATATCGATAATACAAATTCTCAAATTGTGTAGTGCCTTTATACACGGTCAGCAGCGATTCATAAAGATCGTGTGCCTGCGAGTATTTTTTTCTGGCATATAACTCATTTGCATAGGCTAACTTTTTCTGATAGTCTCCACTCTTTTCAATTTTAGCCAGTGGAGAACATCCAACCAGGAGCATGGCTGCTGCCAGCATCCCCCAGGCCATTCGTATGGACATGTTTGGGTTCATGAAGCCCGCAAATATACGGATTCCGTATAATCTCTAAGGCTGCGGCCTGCTTTGGATATCGATGAAGTACCGACCCGGCTGGTGTCGTAATTTTGGCTTTATTCACCTTTCATGCACATCAATCCACAGCTTATGCACGATATATTCAGGTCGTTTCAGGGTTAAAATTTATCAAATCCTTTACAGATAAGGCTTTCCCGGGATTACATATTGTGGATAAAAATCATTGAATAAATTTTGGAAAAAAAGTGGGAAAAAGTGTTATTTTGTGGATAAAATTGAAAATTCGTCTTGACAGGCTTTCTGGGAGAATATGAGGCCACGCTCGATGCTAAAGGGCGTTTTTTGTTGCCAACCGGTTTTCGCAAGCAACTGGGAGAAGGCGATAGCCACCAGTTTGTGCTGAACCGGGGTTTTGAAAAATGCCTGTCGCTTTACCCTATGTCGGAATGGATGCCTTTATTTGAGCAGTTGAAGAAGCTGAATGATTTTGATCCGCAGGTAAGGGCTTTCAAGCGCTATTTTCTGGCGGGTGCCACGCTGGTGGAGCTCGATAGCGCTTCAAGGATATTATTGCCCAGGCATCTGATGGAGTATGCGGGTTTAACGCGGGATATCATATTGGCGGCCAATACCAATAAAATCGAGATCTGGGATAAACAGAAATATCAGGAGCTCTTTGACAATTTTTCACCTGAAGCCTTCAGTCAGCTGGCCGGGCGGGTGATGGGAGGTAATCAGCCATGAACCATCCAGAAGCTTATCATGAACCGGTGATGGTGCAGGAAGTGCTGGAGGGGTTGCAAATCCGGAAGGATGGAATATATGTGGATGCAACCTACGGTGGAGGGGGCCATACACGGGCTATCCTGGAGCGTCTGGGCGCAGGTGGGAAAGTGATTGCTTTTGATCAGGATGAGTCTGTGCGTGCTCATGTCATTCGTGATGAACGCCTGATATTCGTGCCGGAAAGCTTTGTGTATCTCAAGCAATTCTTGCGCTATTATCATGCGATACCGGTGGATGGGATTCTGGCCGATTTAGGTGTATCGTCTTTTCAACTGGATACCCCCGAGCGAGGGTTTTCCCTCCGTTACGATGCTCCTCTGGACATGCGCATGGACCGGCGTAGGGAACATACCGCGGCCGACCTGTTGCGCACAGCCTCGGAGGCCGAGCTGCATCGCCTGCTGGAGGCTTATGGTGAGGTAAGAAATGCGCGCACAGTGGCCCGCGTACTTGTGCAGGCCCGTGCAGAAAAGCCTATCCAGCGCACGGGAGAATTGGTGCAACTGCTTGAACCCCTGATTCGGGGCAACAGGCATCAATATCTGGCGAGGGTGTTTCAGGCATTACGCATAGCTGTAAACGACGAACTCCATGCGCTGGAAAGCTTTCTTCGGCAGGCGGCCGAAGTACTGAAGCCAGGTGGACGATTGGTCGTTATCAGCTTCCATTCGCTGGAAGACCGCATCGTGAAGCAGTTTATGAAAGGTGCCGATGCAACGCAGGCGACCCAATCGCATGCTGTCTGGCGCATGCTCACCCGAAAACCCCTGCAGCCCACACCAGCCGAGGTGAAGCGTAATCCCAGATCGTCGAGCGCTCGATTGCGTGTGGCCGAAAAGTTATCCTTACCATCCTGAATTTTTCATCGAAACATGATGGATAAATAATTCCCTGATGGCAAAACAGCAATATCAACCGGAGTCATCAATGGAGCAGGCGCACGTAAAGGGTGAACCGAAAAAGCACAGATGGGCTTACCGGCGCATCCTGTTTCAACACGAGTGGATTATCAGGCATTTGCCCTTTGTGTTTTACCTCTCCTGTCTGGCATTGGTGTACATAGCCAACGGGCATCAGGCTGAAAAGAAAATCAGAGCAATGAACCAGTTGCAGAAAGAGGTGAAAACGCTTCACTGGAAATACCTGGAAGCAAAAAGTGATGTGATGTTTCAAAGTAAATATAGTGAAATAGCACGGCAGGTTGCTCCGTGGGGCTGGAAAACTTCATCCCGACCTCCTTTTGTACTGGTTGTGGATACAACGAAATGAAGCATGGATATCAAACAGGATATTCTATGGCGGGTTTATCTCAGCTTCATGGGGATGGCGGTAGTAGGAATCGTCATCCTGGGGAAGATTTTCATCATTCAACATATTCAGGGAAATTACTGGAGAAGTATGGCCGATAGCTTGCAGGAACGATATGTGACGATGGATGCCGAGCGGGGCACCATTTATTCCGATGATGGGGAAATGCTTTCCACCTCGGTTCCGTTTTTTGATATCCATCTCGATATGATGGCCGATGGGTTACGGGCAAATCAGGGAAAATTATTTCGGGAAAATGTGGATTCGCTGGCATGGGGTCTTTCTGCCTTGTTTCGCGATCATCCTGCTTCCTGGTATCGATCGTTTTTATGGAAAGCTTATCGCAGTCGGGAACGGTATCTATTATTCAAAAAAGATCTGGATTTTAAAACTTATCAGCAACTCATGGAATTGCCGCTTTTCCGACTCGGCCGGTATCGCAGTGGAATGATTGCGGAAATGCATGAAAAACGCATGAACCCTTATGGTTTGCTGGCCAATCGTACCATAGGGCTCTGGCGGCCCAATGCACCAAACGTAGGTCTGGAGGCTACTTACGATAGTGTATTGCGCGGCAAAGACGGCCGGCAGCTGGTACGTCGGGTGGCGGCAGGCACCTACGCACCCGTTGAAGGTTATACGCTGGAGCCGGAAAATGGAAAAGATATCGTCACCACGATTGATGTGTATATCCAGGATATAGCCGAGCAAGCCCTGTATCAGATGCTCGATTCTGTTCAGGCTCAATATGGTACCTGTCTGGTGATGCAGGTAAAAACCGGACAGATCAAAGCTATTGCCAATCTGGGTCGCCAGCCCGACGGCACTTACTGGGAAGACTACAATTATGCGCTGATGAACACAGAGCCCGGGTCAATTTTTAAGCTCGCTACCCTGATTGCCGTGCTGGAAGACCATCTTGTTAGTCCTCAAAGCCAGATCAATCTGTATCGTGGCGAGCTAAAATTTGGAAATCGTACCGTGTATGATGCAGAAAAACATCATGAAACCTGGGTGAGTGTAGAGAAAGCTTTAGACCTGAGTTCAAATGTAGGATTCGCCCAGCTGGCCAATCTTTATCGGGACCATCCGATGAAATTCATCCAACATTTGCGTGCCCTGCATTTAGATTGTCCAACGGGTATTGATTTAATCGGAGAACAGCCTCCTTTGATTAAAACTCCCGGATCGCGTACCTGGAGTGCCACCACATTACCCTGGATGGGATTTGGATATGAAGTACTGGTGAGCCCCGTGCAAATGTTAACCCTCTACAATGCCGTGGCAAATGATGGCTGGATGATGAAACCTTATCTGGTGCAATCCATCCAGGATTTTGGCTCGCCTTTGAAGGTCTTTTCACCGGAGAAAATAGAAAAAATTTGTTCCGATACGGTGTTGCATCAAGTACAGCGGATGTTGCGGAGTGTAGTTACAGATGGCACTGCCCGGAAGCCTTTTATAGGCGCGCCTTATGCCGTTGCAGGAAAAACGGGTACAGCTCTGGTTGCCGATGGTCGGGCAGGATACGGCAATAAGGTTTACCAGTCCAGCTTTGTGGGATATTTCCCGGCTGACGATCCGCAATACTCCTGCATTGTGGTTATACGCAGTAGGCCCCATCCCCGCATCTATTATGGTGCGGATGTGGCGGCACCCGTATTCCGGAAGATTGCCGATCAGCTCTATGCCCTGTACCTGGCACCCGATGCAGCACCTCGCATACCCCATCCGCGGATGGATACCATACGCTGGGGCATACGTACGATTTCAACACGGGTAAAGCAGCTTGCGGCTAAGTGGAAGAACATCCCGGTGGATGCACTGGACGAGCAGAACCGGATGATGGCGGCATCAAACGCTGCTGGTGATGTAGTGCCCGATCTCACCGGTGTAGGTCTTCGGGATGCTGTACGCATCCTGGAACAAAAAGGATTAAGAGTTGATTTTACGGGTGCAGGCCGGGTGGTGCAACAATCCCTGCCTGCCGGAACTCCGGTTCGCCCCGGACAACACATTCAATTGATTTTAAATTGAGCATGGTGTTATTGCGCGACATATTAGCAGATGTCCCCCTGGTCAAACTCATCGGAGCCAGCGATATTCCTATTGCCGAGATTACGGCCGATTCGCGGCAGGTGAGACCGGGTTCATTGTTTTTTGCTCTGCGCGGCTTGCATACCGATGGACATCAATTCATTGAGCAGGCTGTGGCTCAAGGAGCCGTAGCCGTTGTATGTGAAGAAATACCCGAACAGCCTTCCACTCATATCAGTTATGTAACGGTGAGCGATAGTGCGATGGCATGTGGCATCATGGCCGGACATTTTTTTGGTGATCCGTCGAAACACATGCAGGTAGTGGGCGTTACCGGTACAAATGGCAAAACCACAGTCGTGACCTTACTCTATCAATTGTTTTCCCGACTGGGATTTCGTACGGGGCTTATTTCAACCGTGCAAAATATCATTGTAGATAAGCCAGAACCGGCTACCCACACCACTCCCGACGCTATTCAGCTTCATCGACTGCTGGCACGCATGCATCAGCAGGGAGTTACACATGTATTCATGGAGGCCAGTTCGCATGCCATCCATCAGAAGCGCATTGCAGGCGTGTATTACACCGGAGGTATTTTCACCAATATCACCCATGATCATCTGGATTATCACAAAACTTTTGAAAACTATTTAAAAGCTAAAAAGGCGTTCTTTGATCAATTGCCGGCTTCGGCCTTTGCACTGACGAATATCGATGATCGCAATGGAATGGTCATGGTGCAAAATACGCGTGCAAAAATTGTGACGTATGCCCTGAGAAAAAAAGCTGATTTCAAAGCCAGAATTATTGAAAATCATCTCACCGGTCTGCAAATCGAGATTGATTATCAACTGGTACATAGCCGGCTCATCGGCGAATTCAATGCATATAATTTGCTTGCTGCATATGCGGCTGCCCGGCTGCTGGGGCAGGAAAAACAGGAAACCTTGCGCATATTAAGCGATTTGAAAGGCGCTGAAGGCCGATTCGATTATCTGATTTCCCCTAACCAGCATATCATCGCTATTATCGATTATGCACATACGCCCGATGCGATAAAAAATGTATTGCAAACCATTTTAGGCTTTAAGCAATCATCACAACGCATCATCACGGTTGTGGGTTGCGGTGGAGATCGCGATCGGACGAAGCGTCCGGAAATGGCGCTCATTGCTGCGCATTTTAGTGATCAGGTGATTTTCACATCCGACAATCCAAGAAGTGAAGATCCGCAGGCTATTATCGATGAAATGAAAGCGGGACTTTCTGCATCCATGCAGGCTAAGACGTTGTCGATTGTCGATCGGAAAGAAGCCATCCGCACCGCTTGCATGCTGGCACAGCCCGATGATATTATTCTGATTGCCGGAAAAGGTCATGAAAAATATCAGGAAATACGGGGAGTGAAATATCCATTTGATGATAAAGAAGTAGTGAAAGAAATCTTTGCATCATCCGGTAAATGAAGCAGGTATGCTATACTATTTGTTCACATATTTAAAAGCACATTTCGATCTGCCCGGTGCAGGCGTATTTCAATATATTACTTTTCGGGCCACCATGGCTATTCTGCTTTCCCTGATCATTTCTCTGTTTGCCGGCAAGCGGATATTGCTTTTCTTACAACGCAAGCAAATTGGTGAAACAGTACGTCAGCTGGGGCTTAGCGGAGAAAATCAAAAAGCAGGTACACCCACCATGGGCGGATTAATTATTCTTGCATCCATTATTATTCCCACATTGTTATTTGCCCGACTTGAAAATGTATACATCATTCTCATGTTGATATGCACATTATGGCTCGGGTTTATTGGCTTTCTCGATGATTATATTAAAGTGTTCAAGAAAAATAAAGAGGGTCTTGCAGGAAAATTTAAAATTCTGGGGCAGGTGGGTTTGGGACTCATTGTAGGATGTACTTTATATTTTAATGATCATGTGGTGATCATGCGGGAAATTATTGGTAAACCCAGACTTGCGCAATACGAAAAAGTGGTTGCCGACACCACAGCGATGAAAGAAGGTAAACGCCAGCGATTTGTCGAGGTGAAAACGCCCATTACTACCATCCCGTTTGTAAAAAGCCATGAGTTTAATTACGCTCGATTGATTTCCTGGATTGGCAAAAATGCGGAACAATACACATATATCGTATATATTTTGATTGTGGTATTTATCATCACCGCTGTATCGAATGGTGCAAATATCACGGATGGCCTCGACGGACTTGCGACGGGCGTTTCGGCCATTATTGGCGCCTGTCTCGGCATATTTGCTTATGTATCGGGTAATATCAATTTTGCTTCTTATCTCAACATCATGTACATTCCTAATCTTGGTGAACTTTCCATTTTCATCGGTACGTTTGTAGGAGCATGTGTTGGTTTTCTCTGGTACAACGCTTATCCCGCACAGATATTTATGGGTGATACGGGCAGCCTGGCACTGGGCGGCATCATTGCTTCACTTGCCTTCATTGTACGAAAAGAATTATTGATTCCTATTTTTTGTGGAATCTTTCTGGTGGAGAATATTTCGGTATTGATTCAGGTCATGTATTTCAAATACACCAAACGAAAATATGGAGAGGGAAGGAGGATATTTAAGATGGCGCCTTTACATCATCATTATCAGAAGTTAGGATATCACGAAAGCAAGATAGTCGTGCGTTTCTGGATCGTGGCTGTTTTTTGTGCGGTGTTTTCTATTGCTACATTAAAACTCAGATGAATGCAATATGGCTGAAAAAGTCGTCATATTAGGTGCAGGCGAGAGCGGTGTGGGAGCAGCTCTGCTGGCTGTGAAGCAGGGATATGAAGTATGGGTTTCCGATGCGGGAACCATAGCAGATAAATATAAACAGGAGCTGAAGGCTTCAGGTATTGCTTTTGAAGAACGCTTACACAGTTTTGATAAAATTTTTGAAGCCGATTTAATTATTAAAAGCCCGGGAATTGCAGAGAATACACCCGTTATGCAGGCGGTTAGATCAACATCTAAACCGGTGATCAGTGAAATTGAATGGGCTTATCGTTTCTGCAACCAGGCCACGATTATTGCGATTACGGGTACCAATGGGAAGACAACGACAACCGCATTGATCCATTATCTTTTGAAAAACTCCGGAATATCAGCAGCCTGCGTTGGCAATATAGGCAATAGCTTTGCCAGGCAGGTTGCTACCTCACCGGAACCTTATTATGTTGTAGAAGTAAGCAGTTTTCAGTTAGATGATATTGAAACCTTTCATCCGCATGTTGCCGTTTTGCTTAACATTACTGAGGATCATTTAGATCGGTATAAAAATATGGAAGCGTATGCTGCTTCCAAATTCCGCATTACGGAAAATCAGACGGAGGAAGATTATTTCATTTACTGCATGGATGATGCTTACACAAGAAAATTCTTTAAAAAAAATATTCGTTCACAACTTTTACCTTTTAGCATTATGGAACAGGTTAAACAGGGAGCCTATTTGCAGGATGGCCAGATTCACATTCGCATCCATGATGATGAATGTATTTTTTCGGCCGATGAATTATCACTCAAGGGTAAACACAACATGTATAACTCTATGGCTGCGGGGATTGCTGGTAAAACCATGAATATCCGGAATGAGAAAATCAGGGAAAGCCTGGCAACGTTTAAAGGTATTGAACACCGGCTTGAATATGTGGCAACCATACGTGGAGTGGAATTCATTAACGACAGCAAGGCGACGAACGTCAATTCCGTGTGGTATGCTCTGGAATGCATGCAAAAGCCGGTCATCCTCATCATGGGTGGAATTGACAAAGGCAATGATTATAGCATCATTCGCGATCTGGTGAAAGAAAAAGTCAAGGCAATAGTTTGTTTAGGAAAAGATAATCGAAAAATCAATGAAGCATTCCGGGATGATGTGCAGTTGATGGTAAATACTTCTTCGATGAAAGAGGCCGTAGAGGCTGCATTTCATTTTGCAAGTCCGGGTGATGTGGTATTGCTTTCGCCGGGTTGTGCAAGTTTTGATTTATTTAAAAACTATGAAGATCGAGGACACCAGTTTAAAGAAGTGGTGAAAGGTTTATGAAACATCAAATGCTGAACTCATGAAACATCTGATGCAGCAGGTGAAGGGCGACAGGGTCATCTGGGGTGTGGTGGTCATGCTTTCGCTGATTAGCATGCTTGCGGTGTACAGCTCCACAGGGATGCTTGCATACCGAATGCAACATGGCCACAATGAATATTATTTGTTCAAGCAGGTCTCGGTGTTATTGTTTGGATTACTTATCATTTATCTTTCGCATCGTGTGCATTATATGATATATGCACGTGTGGCAAAGATGGGAGTGATTGTAGCCGTTCCCCTGCTAGTATATACCCTGCTGTTTGGTTCTCATGTGAATGATGCCAGTAGATGGATCCGTTTGCCGGTGATTAACCTCACTTTTCAAACCTCCGACTTCGCCAGGCTTGTTTTATTTATGTATGTATCCCTGCAACTGGCCAGACATCAAGAGCAAATCAAGGATTTTCACAAGGGATATAAACCCGTGCTGGTAGCCATGCTGGTGATATGCGGATTAATCGCACCGGCTAATTTATCTACCGCATTGCTGCTAGGTGCAAGCTGTTTGCTGTTGTGTTTTATCGGCCGGATATCGATCAGGCATTTGATGATTACCCTGCTGGTGCTGGCTTTACCCTTGCTGCTGCTTATGACTATTGCCTCTCTGACCTATCATCCCGATGATGCACAAACGGCATCCGTTCATCATCAACAGGCCTGGTATGAGAAATTGATTGAGCGTGCAGAGGGGAAAGGTCGTGTCGCCACATGGATTCATCGTGTACAGGATTTTATGTATGCTTCGCATGAAGATGCACCCTATCAGGTAGAACAGGCAAAGATTGCCATTGCCAGAGGAGGGCTGTTTGGCAAAGGACCGGGCAATAGCATTCAACGCAATTTCCTACCGTATCCCTATTCCGATTTCATTTTTGCCATTATTGTGGAAGAATATGGATTGGCAGGTGCAACTCTGCTGGTGATGTTGTATCTCATTCTGTTGTTTCGCTGTATTCGTCTGTTCAGGAAATGTCCATATGCTTTCGGTTCATTTTTATGTATTGGATTGAGTTTTACGCTGGTTATTCAAGCCTTTGCAAACATGGCTGTAGCCGTGAATCTATTGCCGGTAACGGGCGTCACGCTGCCGTTGGTGAGCATGGGAGGTTCATCTATATGGTTCACCAGCCTGTCGATAGGTATCATATTAAGTGTAGCCAGGCATATGCAGGAGCAGGAAGAATGGGAAAAATTACATGCATCATCATCGGATAACCATATCCAGAACTGGATAGATCAGTTTAACCATGCTGAAGATACAGTACAGCAACCGGTCTATGGGAAGATGGAATCGTCATCGCTCGTGTAGCGATAATAACAGGTTATATGAACGAACAAAAGGGATCATATCGAATTATCATCAGTGGCGGGGGGACGGGTGGACATATCTTTCCGGCCATCGCCATTGCGCGTGCATTGCAACAGCGCGAGTCCGATATGCAAATTTTGTTTGTTGGGGCAAAAGGTAAAATGGAGATGGAAAAAATTCCGCAAGCAGGCTATGCCATTCGTGCACTCGATATCAGGGGGATGGATCGTGGCCAATGGTGGAAAAATATCACGCTTCCTTATTTTGTACTGAAAAGCCTGTTGCAGGCCAGGAATATTTTACATGAGTTCAAACCGCACGCGGTGGTGGGTGTGGGCGGCTATGCCAGTTTCCCGATATTGTTTGCTGCCCAGCAGAAAGGAATCGATACATTTATCCAGGAACAGAATTCCTATGCTGGAAAGGCCAACCAGTGGCTGGGGAAAAAGGCTACGCGGGTTTTTGTAGCTTACGAGGGGATGGACAGATTTTTTCCTCCAGAGAAAATTATGATTACCGGTAATCCGGTAAGACAGGATATTTTATCGACGCATATTTCCAGAGACGAAGCATGTCGATATTTTGAACTGGATCCACAACTCCCTGTCGTATTGGTTGTGGGAGGCAGTCAGGGCGCTCGTTCTATCAATCTGGCCATTCTGCAAAAAATTGAATTATTGATTTCCCATGGCATTCAATTGATCTGGCAAACGGGTAAATGGAATTTTGAAGAAATACAGCAGCGGCTTCAATCAACTACCACATCATCATATCATAAGCAGATCAAAATCATGCCCTTTATCGATGATATGGCAAAAGCTTACGCAGCGGCCGACGTGGTGGTATCTCGTGCAGGAGCAATCGCCATTGCTGAATTATCTGTGATGGAGAAGCCGGCTATTCTGGTACCTTTCCCGTTTGCAGCAGAAGATCATCAAACGCATAATGCAACCATGCTGGTTGAACAACAGGCAGCCTGTATGATTTCCGATGCAGAGGCGGGCGAGAAGCTGGTGCCTGCTATTATTGCCCTATGTGTTGATGAACAAAAACGAAATACTTTACGCGAGCATATTCGCAAATGGGCGATACGAGATGCCGATCAACGGATTGCTGATGCAATCCTGCAGGTTTTACAACAAAAACGATATCAGTCGTCAAGTTCAAAACAAAATCCCATAAATCATCATTCATGAAGTTCAACGGTGCAGATATTAAACGCGTGTATTTCATTGGCATTGGCGGCATTGGTATGAGTGCGCTGGCCCGTTATTTTCATGAACATGGAGTAAAGGTCAGTGGATATGATCGCACACCATCAGCACTATGCAGGGAATTGGAGCAGGAAGGCATATCCATTCATTATGATGAAAACCTTGACGCCATCGATCATCAGGCCGATATGGTTGTGTACACGCCTGCTGTTCCGGCCGATCACAGCGAATTACTCTATTATCGGCATCAGGGTTATCCGTTGTTCAAACGCAGCGAAGTATTGGGCATGATCTGCAAAAGCATGAACACCATAGCCGTTGCGGGTACACACGGGAAAACCACGACCACTACATTAATTGCGCATATACTCAGGCATTGCGGGCGAACGCCTTATGCTTTCTTAGGCGGGATTTCTGCCAATTATCACACCAATTACTGGCGTGGAATTGAGCCCATTGTCGTAGCGGAAGCAGATGAATATGACCGTTCTTTTCTGCAGCTGCAACCTTATATCGCTGTGGTTACAGCCACAGACGCCGATCATCTGGATATTTATGGTACAGTGGAAGCCATGCAGGATGCCTATTTGCAATTTGCACAACAATTGAAGCCAGGAGGATATTTAATTTATCATAAAGGTATAGCCCGGGAACATGAATGGCGAAAAATTGCCACATGGAGCTATCATCTAAGCGATCAGAAAGCAGATTTTTATGCTGTTGATGTACGCATTCATGACGGCGCTTATCATTTTAATGTACGCGCATGTGAAATACTCATCGAAGACCTGTGTTTGCATACGGGTGGACTTTACAATGTGGAGAATGCAGTGGCGGCCATTGCCGTAGTAAGACAATTAGGCATTGAAGCGGAGCAAATCAGGGAAGCGATTCAACTTTTTAAAGGTGTGAAACGTCGTTTTGAATATGTTTTAAAACGCGAGGATATTGTATTCATTGATGATTATGCGCATCATCCGCAGGAATTAAAAGCTTTATTAACCAGTGCAAGAGCTTTGTATCCCGGTCGGCCTTTGCACATAGCTTTCCAGCCGCACCTGTATTCCCGTACGCGTGATCTGGCACAAGAATTTGCTGCCAGTTTAGACCTGGCGGATGAGGTGTGGCTTTTGCCTATTTATCCAGCAAGAGAATTGCCCATTGCGGGTGTGAGCAGCGAACTGATTCGTGATAAGATGCAAAAGGCAAAAGTAAGTTGTGTGGATAAAGATGCGCTGATTGTGCAGATTGCCGAAAAAAAACCTTCGCTGTTCATCACAGCGGGAGCCGGTGATATCGATCAGCTCATTCCGAAGATTGTACATATTTATCAATCCAATACCTATGCAGCGTAACCGAAAATCATATCGGATACATGCAGGCTGGCTGATAGCAAGTATGCTGTTATCGGCAAGCCTGGTGGTATTGTTTGTATTTGCTGCACAACAAAATCAACGACAGATCTGCAGGGGTATTATCGTAGAACATATGCGCACGGGATCACATCCCGAATTTATTTCTGCATCGGATGTATTGAAAACAATTCGCAATTTTCATCCTGAAGGAAAACCGCTGCACCAGATTGATCTGCATGCCATGGAGCTGGTTTTGCAGCAAATTCCATGGATGCAGCATGTAGTCATGTTTTTCGATACCCATGGTAAGCTGCATGTGCGTTATGCACAAAGAATACCTCTGTTGCTGGTATATACGACGGATAGAAAATCATTTTATCTCGATAAAGAAGGGCGTCAGATCCCTGTTTCAGATCAATATCGTCCTGATGTACCCATCGTCACCGGCTGGTTTTCATTGAACCACCAGCATGATAGTGTGCTTACGCAACGACTCACACAGATCGGCATTTTGCTTATGGACAATCGTTTCTGGAATGCACAGGTGCAGCAAATCGCGATTCAACCTGATGGACGTCTGTTGATGATCCCTACTGTAGGGCCGGTGATTCAACTGGGAAAAGCCGAACGATTTGATCTGCAATGCAGGGTATTGCAGGCTTTCTATGAACAGGTGCTGTTAAAAGGTTATATGCAGGTGTATGATACTGTGGATGTGTCGGTTCCTTCGCAAATCATGGCCATTCGCAAATCCATGCCCGCAGATACACAGCTCCGGCAATTGCAGTTTGCCCATCAGGATACCAATGGCGGACAGCCACGTGTGGCCATGATGCCCATAACAAATCAGCAATCCGTATTTCTTCATCATACTCAAAAACCTTTAATACCATGAGTAAATCATCTCCCATCATCGTCGGACTTGATATAGGCACTACAAAAATCGCCGTGATTGCAGGAAGAAAAAATGAATTCGGAAAGCTTGAAATCCTGGGATTCGGCAGAGCCGATTCTTTCGGCGTGCAGCATGGTATGGTGCTGAATATTGAACAAACCATACGTGCCATTCAAAATGCCCTTCAACGTTGCTATGAATCCAATCCCGATTTAATCATCGAAGAAGTATATGTGGGTATTGCAGGCCAGCATATCCAGAGCTTGCAAACACGCGGTGAAATGATTCGGACCGATATTGAATCGGAAATTTCTAAACAGGAAATTGAGCAATTAATCAACGATCAGTATAAAACCTATATTCCCACAGGAGATCAAATCATTGACGTCATTCCACAGGAGTTTTCGGTAGATCAATATCAAAATATTACCAATCCTGTGGGTTATTCGGGAATTAAGATTGGTGCGAGTTTTCACATCATCACCGGAAACAAACTTGCCATACGAAACATTAACCGTAGTGTGCAAAAAGCAGGCTTGCATGTAAAAGACCTGGTGCTACAGCCACTGGCTTCGGCAGCGGCTGTAATGTGCGACCAGGATCTGGAAGCAGGTGTAGCAATTGTAGATATCGGTGGTGGCACTACCGATATGGCCGTGTTTTATGAAGGCGTATTGCGGCAAACGGTGGTCATTCCTTATGGAGGTGAGAATATTACCAACGACATTAAGAATGGATTAGGGGTATTGCGTACGCAGGCCGAGCAAATGAAAGTGCAATTCGGCTCCGCACTTGCCGATGAGGCGAAAAGCAATGCCTATATTACCATTCCGGGTTTGCGCGGACAACAGCCCAGAGAAATTTCAGTGAAAAATCTGGCACACATCATCCAGGCACGCATGCAGGAAATCCTTGACTTCGTCATGTATCACCTGCGACAGATCGGGTTGGATAGCAAATATTTAAATGGAGGTATTATCCTCACCGGTGGCGGCTCTCAGCTCAAGCATCTGATTCAGCTCACCGAATACGTAACCGGCCTCAGTGCCAGAATCGGCTATCCCAACGAACATCTGGCCAGCGGTCACCCGGAAGAACTGGCACGACCCATGTATGCTACCTGCATCGGGCTGATTTTAAAAGGATTGCATGATTATGAAAATCATCCGGAAGCCTTTGAAGCTCAATTCAAGCCCGTGAATGTATTAAAGCATGAGCAGCCCGTGCAGCCACCGTCGGAAATGGCCGGCCCCTCGCATCAGGAAGAACGGCAGGTTGCAGCCAGAAACAGCCGGCTGAGGGCATTTCTGGACAATATCAAATCAGGTATCATCGAATTGTTCCGCGATGAAGAAGATAAAACAATATAATGTCGCATCAACACACAAAAACCTAAAAACGAAACGTCATGATCCACTTTGATCTCCCCAAAGAAAAGTCCTCCATCATTAAAGTGATTGGTATCGGCGGAGGCGGCAGCAATGCGGTGAATTATATGTACAGCCTGGGTATTGAAGGCGTTGATTTTATTGTATGCAACACCGATGCGCAGGCGTTGGCCAATAGCCCGGTTCCGAACAAAGTGCAGCTGGGCCCTTCCCTCACACAGGGGTTGGGTGCAGGTGCAAACCCGGAAATCGGCAAACAGGCTACAGAAGAATCGCTTGAAGAAATTCGACGTATCCTTGAGGTGAATACCAAAATGGTGTTCATTACCGCCGGTATGGGTGGGGGCACCGGTACAGGAGGAGCGCCTATTGTGGCCAGGATTTGCCGCGAACTGGGTATTCTTACTGTTGGCATCGTTACCATGCCATTTTCTTATGAAGGCCGCAGGCGTATGCAACAGGCCGAGATGGGGATTCAAAACCTTAAGGAATACACGGACACGCTGCTGATTATTTCAAACGACAAGCTGCGTCATCAATTTGGAAATCTGCCCTTTAAAGCTGCTTTTGCGAAAGCCGATAATATCCTGGCTATTGCTGCCAAATGTATTACCGATGTGATCAATCAACATGGACATATTAATGTTGACTTTGCAGACGTATGCACGGCAATGCGAAACGGCGGTGTGGCAATTTTAGGATCTGCAACGGCAAGTGGAGAAAATCGTGCTCAGAAAGCCATTGAAATGGCGCTTAATTCACCTTTGTTAAATGATAATGATATCCACGGCGCCAAATGGGTATTACTGAACATCACCTCCTCTGAAGGAGAGTACGAACATACCATCGATGAAATGGATATTATCCAGTCGTATATCCAGACTCAGGCCGGCGATCAATGCGATGTGATTCTGGGTGTGGGCTATGATCAATCGCTGGGCGAGCAGATAGGTGTAACCATCATTGCAACAGGATTTGAACAAAAACCCTTTGTGCGTCAGGTACGAGAGAAAGATCATCAGAAAATGGTTGAACCGAAAATCACCGTCGTGCTTGGAAAGGAAAATGAAGAAGAAAAGTTATGGAAACCTCAAACCCCGGACCAACCTGAGATCGATGCGCTTGCGCCCAAACTCATTGATCCGGAATCACCCACAACCTCACGTAATTCTGCTTCTGCCGGGATGCTCAGCCTTTTCGATGAACCGGTTGACCAGAAAAATATGCCATCCAGCAAACCGATGACCGGCCCTACGGGTGGTTCGCGCATCTATGCACAGACGCCCACGGTTAGACCCGAGCCGGCATCATCTCAGGAACGGCCATCCGATGGGCAACCGGAAGAAATGAAGCTGGTGTACAAAGATGAGCCTCCATCGACTCCTGCCGCCCCTACTCAACAGTCCACGCAGGAGCTCAACGATCCGGACGCCTGTTCCAAACAATATGAGCGCATGCGAAAACTCAAACAGCTCAGCTATCCGCTTTCTCCCTCAGCTGAAATTGAAGAAATACCGGCCTTTATCCGGCAGGGTTTATCTATCCAACAGGATATACCCCCTGCCGATCCACATCAACTCTCCGGATTGAGCGTACAGGCTGATCCAGGGGGGCCGGGCAAATCGTCAATCAGCACGCTGAATACCTTTCTGGATGGGAAAAAACCCGACTGAGCAATGGCAAGCAGGCTTTTTAATGCTGTCCCGGGATCATCCCGGGATTTTCTTTTATTTAACCTGCATCACTTAATTTTGCATGTGATTTCGTGAAAATTCTGTATTCTCGATAAGTGAGCAAACCAACTTCTCATCTTCGGAAAGCCACACTTGGTGGTCTGCTCGTGGCCCTTGGTATTGTGTATGGAGATATCGGTACTTCCCCGTTGTA
>ERZ795043.340-NODE-340-length-45918-cov-13.740771_pt1 | contig 45918 bp, 44 predicted proteins | sample MGYA00375127_ERZ795043 | MGnify/ENA primary metagenome ERZ795043 (study PRJEB30172, sample SAMN05518447) | compost metagenome | isolation source: Feedstock adapted compost from Newby Island compost facility, Milpitas, CA | place: USA:Newby Island compost facility... | reverse complement strand
CACCTGCGTCACCGCCTTGTACACCACCGCGCCGACGCCCTGCGCCCCGATCATGGAAGCAAACACCACCATCGACAGCGACAGCATGATCGTCTGGTTGATGCCGGCCATGATCGTCGGCAGCGCAAGCGGCAACTGCAGTTTCACCAGCTTCTGCAGCGACGTCGAGCCGAACGCGCTGGCGGCTTCCATCAGCTCGCCCGGTACCTGGCGGATCCCGAGGTTGGTCAGCCGAATGGTCGGGGGAATGGCGAAAATGACCGAAGCAATGACACCGGGCACAACCCCGAGGGAAAAGAACGTGATGGCCGGAATCAGGTAGACGAAGGCGGGCATCGTCTGCATGAAATCGAGTACGGGCGTGACGATGTTTTGCGCCGCGTTGCTGCGCGAGCAGAGGATGCCGATCGGGATGCCGAACAGCACCGAGATCACGGCGGCGGTGATGACAAGCGCCAGCGTCTTCATCGTCGGGTCCCAGTATCCGAGATTGACAATGAGTCCCAGGCCGAGCAAGGTGAACACCGCGAATTTCCAGCGGCCAAGCCACCAGGCCAAAGCGGTAAACAGCACCAGCCACAGCCAGTACGGACCGGACATTAGAACCCCTTCGAAAAAGCCCACCAGGCTGCCGATGACCGATTTGATGACGTCAAACAACGGACCGAAATATTCATCCAGCCAGTCCGTCCCGCGCTCGATCCATTCTCCCAGCGGAATTTTCGGAACGGTCATCGCTCACCCTCCTTTCCGCGGGTTCCCGCCAAGGCGGCCAGCACGCTGCCGCGGATGACGATGCCGAGCAGCCTGCCGTTGTCGTCCGTCACCGCCAGCGGAATGCGGACGTTGCTGACTTTTTCGAACAGCTCGTTGAGCAGCGTATCCGGCCGAACCGTCTCCACGCTCCGGTCGATGATGCTTTCCAACGGCTGGCCTTCGCTTGCCGCTTGCGAGGCGTTCTCCGCCGTCACCGCGCCGATCAGCCGCTTGTGCTTGTCCACGACGTAAATGTTGGAAATGCCCCGTTCCCGCATGAGCTGCAACGCCACGCGGGGGCCGCGTTCCGGCGTAATCATTTCCGGACGGATCATGACGTGGGCGGCGGTCAGCACCTTGGACAGATCGACGTCGGCCACAAAACGTTCCACGTATTCGTTGGCCGGCCGGGTCAAAATCTCTTCCGGCGTGCCGACCTGCACGACGGCGCCGTCCTTCATGAGCGCGATGCGGTCTCCGATGCGCAGCGCCTCGTCCAGATCGTGGGTGATGAACACGATCGTTTTCTGCATTTTCGACTGCAACTCCAGCAGTTCGTCCTGCATCTCCTTCCGGATCAGCGGATCGAGGGCGCTGAATGCCTCGTCCATCAGCAGCACGTCAGGGTCAACGGCCAGCCCCCGGGCGATGCCGACGCGTTGCTGCATGCCGCCGCTCAGTTGATCCGGCATCCGGTCCGCCCATTCGGCCAGCCCGACCATTTCCAGCGCCTGTCGCGCCCGCTCGCGCCGCTCCTTTTTGGGAACGCCCTGCACCTCCAGCCCGTACTCCACGTTTTCCGCCACGGTGCGATGCGGAAACAGGGCGAACCGCTGGAACACCATGCTGATCGTCTTGCGACGCAGCATCCGCAACCGATGCTTGTCCATCCGCACGATATCCTCACCGTGAATCAGGATTTCCCCTTCCGTCGGTTCGATCAGCCGGTTGAGCAGGCGGACCAGCGTCGATTTGCCGCTGCCGGACAGCCCCATGATGACGAAAATCTCGCCTTCCTCGATCGACAGACTGACCTGATTGACGGCGACGGTCATGCCGGTTTCGCGCAGAATGCGCTCCTTGGACCAGCCCTTTTTGAGCAGCGCCAACGCGCGGTACGGGTCCTTGCCGAAAATTTTGGTCACATTTCGCGTCTCGATAACCGGCATCGATGCACCTCCTTACGGAAAGGATGTTCGGAGCCCGCGGCACCTTATCAGTTTAACTTTGTCCAACAATTGGGTCAAAATATTATACCGTTCATATTTTATATACAGTTTTTACTTTACGTACGTTTTATAACGTATACTCTGTTATCCTTAATCTTTCGTCCGGGACGGTTGCTTTACTTTGGATTCTTTGTTCTTTACAATGAGACTGACGATTTCACTGTCCGAAACCCTGGAGGCCATCAACGAAATGAATCCATATGAAGGACTGTCCGAGCAACAGAAATCCAGGATCGACAAAGCACGCCACCGCGTCATCGATTCCATCGGAAAAAACATGGATTTGTACGGCATCACCCTGTCCGTCGGCCATCTGTACGGACATATCTATTTCAAGGAGCATCCTGTCACGCTGGACGAGATGGCGGCCGAAATCGGCATGAGCAAAACGAGCGTCAGCACGGGCATGCGCATGCTGACCGATCTGAAAATGGTGCACAAGGTCTGGAGCAAGGGATCGAGAAAGGATCTGTACGAGGTGGAAACCGACTGGCACCAGACGTTCGCCGATTATTTTGCCATCAAATGGCGCAAATCCATCGAACAAAACGTCCAGGCCCTCACCCGATCGCTGGCGGAGCTGGAGCAGTTGCTGGCGGAAGACGGGGACAACGAAAACCTGGTGCGCGTGGTCCGTACCGACATGGAAAAAATCAAAAACGCGCTCGCCTACTATCGATGGCTGACCCGTCTCATCGACGCGTTGGAAACCGGGGAAATTTTCAAATACATCCCGAAGGAAACGGAATAAAAAAAGAAGGCCCCTCCATCGGGGGCCCTTTTTGTTGTGATCGGCTTGCTGAAGCCGTGTTCCATGAGCAGCACCCGGCCGCCAGCCGGAGACCGGCTTTCGGCCGATTCCTTTATCCGCGGGCCGCGCTTTTCCGCGGCCGAAAACCAAAGGGCGTACGATCCGGATCCCATTGGAACGTGAGCGACGCCAGCGCGAGCATCGCCAGGGCAAAAACGGACACGATCAGCAGGGAAACGCCCCATGCGGCAAAGTCCGTCGCCGCGGCTGCCCGCAGTCCCTCCACGAAATACGGGAACGGTGTGCAGCGGCCCGCCGCGACCAGCCATTGGGGCGCGGCCGACAGGCTGTAAAACGCTTCGCTGCCGAACACCATCGGAATTTGCAGCAAATTGGACAGCATATTGATCTGGCCCTCGTTGCGCGCAAAGTTGACCACCAGAAACCCAAGGCAGGTGAAACAGAGCAATCCGACGGTCAGCATCGCCAACAGCGGAAGCACGCCGAGGAGCGGAAACGAAAGACCGAAGAGCGGCGCGCAGACCAACGAGATGATGCCGTTGATGCACAAGCCAAGCAGCGCGCGCGCCAACGTCAGCGCGAACACGAAGGAAACGGTCGGAAACGGGGTAAGGCGAAGCAATTTGTATACGCCCCTGTTCCGCTGCTCATAAACCTGAAACGCGACGCCCTGAACGGCCCAAAAGAGTGTGCTGAGCGCCAGCACGCCGATGAACAGCCGTTCGTGATAATCCGGCGAGTTGAAGTAATAACCGAGACCGGCCATCAACAGAATCGGAAACAAGAGGGCGTAAAAAAGCGAAATCCGGTCTTTCAGGCTCGCGACGAGCATCATGCGAAACACCGTGCGCATCAGGCATCCGCCTCCCCGGTGAGCTTCAGGTAAAGTTCTTCCAGATTCTCCACTTCATGCCGATGCAACAGATCTTCCGGCGTTCCTTCCGCCACCACCCGCCCGTCGCGGATCAGGACAATGCGATCCGCCAGTTTGCCGACCTCCTCCATGTCATGGGAGGTGAACACAACGGAAGCGCCGTCGTCCGCCAGCCGGCGGATCAGTTCGCGGATCTCCCGCCTTGCCCGCGGATCAAGCGCGGCTGTCGGCTCATCCAGAAACACCAGCTTCGGATGGTGCACGAGCGCCAGGGCGATCGCCAGCCGCTTCTGCTGGCCGCCGGACAGGCGCGCCGCCTCCGTTTGGACGACCTCCCGCAAGCCGCACCGTTCCAAAATTTGCACGCCCTCTTCCACGGACAGTTTCCGTTTTCGGAGGGCAGCGAACAGTTTCAGGTTGTCAAGGGCGCTCAACTTGGGAAAAAACGGCGCCGTCTGGAGTTGCACGCCCACCTGCGCTTTGTAATCCTCACGCCAGTAAGTGATGTTGCCCGCATCCTTTCGTTTCAGTCCCAGAATCAGGTCAAGCGTGGTTGACTTCCCCGCTCCGTTCGGTCCGATGACCGCCACGACTTCCTTTTCCCGAACCTCCAGATCGATGCCGTTGACCACGCACCGCGATCCGTATCGCTTGACCAGTCCCGTCGCCTGAAGCAAGACGTTCTTCACGGTTCGTTCCCCCCATCCTCCGGTTTCGGCGGCTCTTCGGCCAACAAGGCCTGCAAATCGTCCAGCAAGCGCAACTGCAGTTCAAAATGGTCGTACATGTTCCGGAACAAGCGATGAACATGAGGCGGAACCGGGCCGTACTTTTCCTTTTCCCGTTGGCCCGTTCTCATGGCGGCGTAATCCGCCTCGATCCGTCTCCTCTGCTCCTCCAGCGCGGCAATGGCGACATCGGGCGGCAGCTCTCCCAAAAACGAAACCGCGGTGTACAAGTGGGTCGGAAACACGACGGACGATTGCCGCAACGTTTCCTCCAGCAGCTTGCGAAAGGCTTCCCGCCCCCGGTCCGTGATCCGGTAGATCGCCTTTGCCCGGTTTCCCGTGTGCTCCACGGCCTCCAGCATCACGAGCCCCTCCGCCTCCAGTTTTTTGAGCGCGTGATAGATGGAGCCCGGGAGGATGCCCGCCCATTTATCGGACTGGGTCATCTGCAACACCTGCTGGATCTCGTATCCGGTCATCGGCTTGTGCATCAGCAGCCCGAGTACCATTAAACGGGTCATGATCGTTGCACCACCAATATAGTATACTCAACGTTGACTATGTGTGCAAAATAAAGCTTACGCCATCCCGCGTGCCTTGTCAACGGGGAAAAGGCGTAAGTCGACGAAGCCGTCCGCTTGCCGGATTATGCGCTGCCCTCTTCAGTAGCTCCGCATCATCCCGCCGTCGACGACCAACATCTGCCCCGTTACATACGCCGCGTCGTCCGACGCCAGGAACAGCGCAGCGCCCGCAAATTCCTCGACCGTTCCCGATCGGCCGAGCGGAATGTCCGCGGTCGCTTCCGCCGCCACCTGCTCGGGGGTAACGGCACGCCTCTCCGCCGCCGCCCGGTCCAGTTCCCGGATGCGGTCGGTGTAAATGCGCCCCGGCGCCAGGCCGTTTACCAGAATGCCGTAAGGCGCCAGCTCCCGCGACAGCGTCTTCGTCAGGCCCGCGACGGCTGCGCGCATCGCGTTCGATTGTCAATCGGCTGTTTGACGCTCACGGAGGTGATGTTGATGATCCGGCCGCCGCGACGCTCCATCATCATCGGAACGATGCCGCGGATCATGCGCACGACGCTCATGACGTTCAGCTCGAACGCCCCCTGCCACGCCGCGTCGTCAAAATCGAGAAACTTCCCCGCGGGAGGTCCGCCGGCGTTGTTGACGAGAATGTCGACCGCGCCGCATTCGCGCCGGATCGTTTCCAGCAGCCGGTCCACATCGTCCTTGCGGGAGACATCCGCCGCCACCCCGATCACGTCGGCGCCGGTCTGTTCGCGTATCTCCTCCGCCGCCCGGCGAATGGCATCCGCGGACCGGCTGGCGATCAGTACCTTTGCGCCCTCGCGGGCGAAGCGGAGCGCGATTCCCTTGCCCAATCCCCGGCTCGCCGCCGTCACCACCGCCGTTTTTCCCTGCAATTTCACCGTGCGTCACTCTCCATCGTTCCGCCTTTTCCCGTGTTTTTTTTCCCGTGTTTCGCTTCGTTTTCCCGCATTCGATGGACCGGCATCCCCGCCCCTTCATCTTCATTCCAACGGCGCCGGCCGTCAAGGCATGCCCGAGTGCGGGATTCGCACCCCGGACGTCCGGCATGGTTCGAAAGAATAAAAATGGAACCCGCATCCAATAATACTCCCATTAATAATCGCGGCAAGAATGAACCACAGCAGGAGGCTGGCACTTTGAAGTACGCGCGACTTTGGATCGGACTGGCGCTTGTTTTCGTCTTCTCGTTCGCCGTGCTCGGCTATTACGGCGGCGAAATTTACCAGGCTAAACCGCCCATCCCCCGGCGTGTCGTGACCACGGCGGGAGACGTCCTGTTTACGGAAAAGGACATTCTGGAAGGACAAAACGTCTGGCAATCCATGGGAGGACAGGAGATCGGAACGGTTTGGGGCCACGGCGCGTACACCGCTCCCGACTGGACGGCCGACTGGCTGCACCGGGAATGCCTCTGGATTCTGGACGCCTGGGCGAACCGCGAATTCGGAACCCCCTATGACCAACTGGACGAAGAAAAACAGGCGGCATTGCGCAGCAGGCTGCAAAAAGAAATGCGCACCAATACGTACGATCCACAGACGGGGGATCTGGTCATCTCGCCGATCCGGGCCGAGGCGTATGCCGAGATCAGCAAACATTACGCGTCCCTTTTCACCAACGATCCGAAATTTGCCGCCTTGCGCGACGATTATGCGCTGCAGGAACATGCGGTCAAGGATCAGGGACGCGTCCGATCTCTGACCACTTTTCTCTGGTGGGCGACCTGGGCATGCGCAACCAACCGGCCGGGCGACACCGTCACCTATACCAACAACTGGCCGAACGAACCGCTCATCGGCAATGTCGCCACCGGATCCATGGTCGTCTGGTCGGTGGTCAGCTTTGTGCTGCTGCTCGCCGGAATCGGCGCCATGGCTTGGTACTACGCCAAAACCAAACACGGCGAATCTGAAGAATCGTTTCCCGAAAAGGACCCGCTGCTCGCGCTGTCTCCGACGCCTTCCATGAAGGCCACGCTGAAATACTTTTGGGTCGTGGCCGCGCTCTGGGTAATCCAGGTGGCGCTTGGCGCCATTACCGCCCACTATCAGGTGGAAGGCAGCAGTTTTTACGGCATTCCGATCGCCCGGTGGATTCCCTACGTCGTAACGCGCACCTGGCATACGCAGCTCGGCATTTTCTGGATAGCCACCGCCTGGCTGGCCACCGGGCTCTTCATCGCGCCCGCCGTTTCCGGCCATGAACCCCGGTACCAGCGGTTTGGCGTCAACTTCCTTTTCGTCTGTCTGTTGATCATTGTCGTGGGGTCCATGGCCGGACAGTGGTTTGCCGTGATGCAACGGCTTGACCTGGCCTCCAACTTCTGGTTCGGCCACCAGGGGAATATACGGATCTGGGAAGGTTCTGGCAACTGTTCCTGACCGCGGGGCTTTTCCTCTGGCTGTTCCTGATGGCGAGGGCGCTCTGGCCGGCCTTTCGCAAATCCAGGGAAAGCCGGCATTTGCTCGCCCTGTTCCTGATGGCTTCCACCGCCATTCCGGTCTTCTATGTTCCGGCGCTGCTCTGGGGGCGGCATACCCATCTGTCCATGGCCGAATATTGGCGCTGGTGGGTCGTGCATCTGTGGGTGGAAGGATTCTTCGAAGTGTTCGCGACGGTGGCGATCGCCTTCCTCTTTACGCGAATGGGGCTGTTGCGCGTCAAAACGGCAACCGCGTCGGTGCTTTTTTCCACCGTGGTCTTTCTGTTCGGGGGATCATCGGCACGTTCCACCACCTGTATTTCAGCGGCACCCCGATCGGCGTGCTTGCGTTTGGCGCCACGTTCAGCGCCCTGGAGGTCGTGCCGCTCGTCCTGATCGGCTTCGAGGCGTATGAAAATCTGACGTTGAGCCGCGTGCGTCCGTGGGTTGCGGCTTACAAGTGGCCCATTTACTACTTTATCGCCGTGGCGTTCTGGAATCTGGTCGGCGCCGGATTGTTCGGGTTCTTCATCAATCCGCCGATCGCCCTGTATTACATGCAGGGGCTCAACACGACCTCGGTGCACGGACATACCGCCCTGTTCGGCGTATACGGCATGCTGGGCCTCGGCCTCATGCTCTTCTGCCTGAGAGGGTTGACCGCCCGGCGGGTCTGGAAAACGAAACTGCTCAGCCTTTCGTTCTGGTCGATCAATATCGGGCTGGCGCTCATGGTCTTGCTCAGCCTGCTGCCCATCGGCCTGATGCAAACGTGGGCCAGCGTGCAGCACGGGATGTGGTACGCGCGCTCCGCGGAGTTCATGACCCGAAGCGTCATCCAGAACTTTGTCTGGCTGCGGATCGTCGGAGACACCATCTTCACCTTCGGCGCCCTTTGCCTCGGCTGGTTCGTCCTCGGGCTCAAAACGGGATGGTCGCTTGAGGATGCGACCGTATCGTTTGCGGAAGAAGGAAAAGGGCGGTCATAGCCGCCCTTGCGGCGCCCGCCGTTCCGTCAGACAAGACCGAACGCGCGGGCAAGCTGTTCCTTCTCTTCCGCGTTCAAGATGTTTTCCGCCATTGGGAAGAGCACGTTTTCTTCTTTCATGAAATGGTCCGTCAAAATCGCGTGGGCCTGAAGCGCAAGGGACGCGATCTCCTTCGCCCGGCCGGCGTCCACCGCTTCCGCGAGCCGCTCCACTTCCTCCCGGAACGCCTTCAGTTTACGCTTCGCCATGTCGTGTTCATATTCCATCACGGCGATCGGCCCCGTCGTCCGGCCGATATATTTCGCCATGAGGGGAAAGAGGTGGCCTTCTTCCCGCTCGGAGTGCGGATTGAGCTCCCGGACGAAGACGTCCACCTTCGCTTTCAGCGCCGCAAGCGGCTGGCGCCAATCGGAGACGTCCACGGCGGCGCCGATTTGCTCCGCCTCGCGGCCAAACGCGTCCATCTGTTCCCGGAGCGGTCCGTGTTCGCGTTTTAGTTGCGCCAGCGGCGCGCAAAGTTGCACCCCGCCGCCCTGCGGCATTCCTCCCGGCATCAAGCCTCCGCAATGTAGGGACATTTTCATCAACTCCTCGGTTATCGTATGACAGGTTGTTCAGCGGAAAAACCGTTTATGTGTTTCGGATCATAGGCACAGTACGGGTCGCTCTCCAGATAATCCCCCGTCACGGCATAGGCGCGGGCCCGCGACCCGCCGCAAATCTCCCTGAATTCGCACACGCCGCATTTTCCCTTCAGCCGAGACTTGTCCCGCAACTCCCGAAGGATCGGGGAGTTCCGGTAGATGTCCGGCAGGGGCCGTTCGCGCACGTTGCCGCAAACGACCGGCAGAAATCCGCTCGGGTACACGTCGCCGATGTGGCTGACAAACACAAAGCCGTCACCGTCGTTTACGCTCTTGGGTGCCCGTCCGAGCCCATCGGGACGTTTCGGCGCAGCCGCTGGCTCCCGTGCACCTGCGCGCGCCTGCTCCTGCAGCAGGACGCGGCGGTAATGCGGCGCCTCGGTGGCCTTGATCCCGAAGGGCATCCGCGGACCGATGCGGCACAGCCATTTCATCACGTCCTCGTGCTCTTCCGCGGAGATCATGTCTTTTATCATTCCCCGCCCCGTCGGCACAAGGAAAAACACGCTCCACAGCACGGCGCCGAGTTCCTTGACCTTCTCGGCGATCGCCTCCAGGTCGTGCCGATTGTAGCGGGAGACCGTCGTATTGATCTGGACAGGGATGCCCAGTTCCTGCAAATAGCCGATGCCGCGCATCGTCAGGTCGTAGGAGCCTTTCGTCCCGCGGAAGTGGTCATGAATTTCCGCGCAGGAGCCGTCCAGACTGAACGCCCACCGGGACAGGCCCGCTTCCTTGGCGCGGCGGACGGCTTCCCGGGTGACCCGGGGCGTTGCGCTGGGCGTCATCGAAACCGACAGGCCTTTTTCCTTGATCGCATATTCCGCCAGTTGAAACAGATCGGGCCGCATCAACGGGTCTCCGCCCGTAAAGACAAGCAAGGGACGATCCATCTCTGCGACATCGTCAATCAGCTTCTTCCCTTCCTCGAAGCTGAGCTGCCGAGGATCCGGCGTATACTGCGCTTCCGCTCGGCAATGCAGGCACTTCAGGGCGCAGGCGCGGGTCACTTCCCAAATGACGATGAACGGGTGGACACGATAATCCCGCTCCCCGGCTGGCGGCGGCGCCTTCATCTGGCCTACCCCCTTTCGACCGGCATGGTTCCGATCCTCATCTTAAGCCGAAACGTCAACCTGTTTTGTGATTGCCGTCACATTCACGGCAAAAGCAAAAGTCCGTCCGGTTTCAGGAATGAAACAGCCCTTCCCGGTATGGGAAGGGCTCAGTTGCGATATTTGCTTGTACGGGAGGGAAGCTCCGGATTTACCGGCTGGCGCCGCCGCCGCCGGATGATCCGCCGCCCCCGCGTCCGCCGCCCCAGCCGCCGTGTCCGCTGCCGCGGTGCGAACCCCGACCGCGGCTGAGAAGGGCGTACGTCACGGCGCCGCCCGTCAGCTTGAAATCCAACGCGATCAGCAGCACAATCGCGGCAATACCGAGCAGTTTCACATACCAGGGCAGCGCGTTCCAGAAGCCGTTCCCGTCGTCCAAAACACCGTCCGCCGGCGCAGGGATGTCGCCGGAACCGACGACGGAAGACGCGTCGATCCCGTATTCCGCCGCCATCTCGACGATCAGGGCGCTTTGCGTTTCCAGGAACGCGTCGTCCAAACGTCCGGCGTCCCGGTTCGGAACGAAATACCGGTCCAGGATCGCGCCGGCTTTCCCGTCGGGAATGCGGCCTTCCATGCCGTATCCGACTTCGATCCGGACGCGGTTTTCCTTCTTCGCGTACAGCAGCAGCACGCCGTCGTTGCGCTCCTTGTCGCCCAGCCCCAGTTCACGGAACTTCGCGACGGCGTACTCCTCAATCGTGGCGCTGCCCAGTTCGGGCACGGTCACGACGCCGATCTGCGCTGTGCCGGTCCGTTCATGCAGCCAGACCGCTTGCCAGTATAACGTTTCCCGCGTCGGCGCGGACAATACGCCGGCTTCATCCTGCACGTACACCCCGTAACGCGGATCGGGCGTCGCCGCCCAGGCCGTCACCGCCGCGGCAAACAGCGCGAGCGCCGCCAGGCAGGCGGCGAAGAGCCGCCCGGGACGAAGTTTCGCCATGTCAGAACTTCACCTCGGGCGCCTGCTCGGCGCCTTCCCGCACTTGGAAAAACGGTTTTTTCTCGAAACCGAAAATGCCGGCGTAAATCGAGGCGGGAAACTTCCGGATTTTCGCGTTGTACGCGGCCACCGCGTCGTTATAATCCTTGCGCGCCACCGCAATGCGGTTTTCCGTGCCGGCGAGCTCATCCATCAGGCGGGTAAACTGGGCATCCGCCTTCAGGTTCGGATAGTTCTCCACGATCACCAGCAACCGCGACAGCGCCCCGGTCAGTTCCGCGTCGGCCGCCGCCTTTTCTTCCGGCGTTCCGGCCCCCGCCAGTCGGGCGCGCGCGTCGGAAATCGCGGTCAGCACTTCCTCTTCGTGGGCCGCATACCCTTTGACCGTCTCGACCAAATTCGGAATCAGATCGGCTCTTCGCTGCAAATTCACATCGATGGCGGCGAACTTGTTTTCCACCGACGTTTCCGAGGTGACCAGACTGTTATAGGCATTGACCGCCGAAAACACCACGATCAGCGCCAATGCGCCAACCACCAGCCATCCCACCGTCGAACGCTTCATGTTTTTCATTCCTCCATCCTTCCGGATGCCCGTCCGGATTTGATGCCCGTACAGATCAACATACGCGGTTCGGGAACGAAGGTTTCATCCGGAAGGGTCGGCCGGTCGGGTCGGGACGGCCGGCGGCCGAAAGACGCGTGACGATGGCCAAGGCCGGGCGTCATGGGGATGTCCCGCACGGATGCGGCAAAGTCAGCCGCGGAACCGGACGGCGGGAACGCCCCGTACGTCCAGGGTGATCCGGAACAGCGCGCCCGACAGGGGATATCGCGCCAATTCCTCGTCACTCAAGCCCGCTCTGGCGGTCGTGACGTAGAGCTCGTTCATCCGTTCGCCGCCAAAGGTGCAGGAGGTGACGAGCGGAACCGGCAACGCCAGCGTCTTCAGCCGTCTGCCGGTGCGGGGGTCCCAGCGCCCCACCCGGTGGCCGCCCCAGAAGGCGATCCATAGCATGCCTTCTTCGTCGATGGTCATGCCGTCCGGCGATCCCTCTTCTTCGGCGAACCGGAGCACAACGCGGCCGTTGCGGATGGATCCGTCTTCCGCGTCATAATCGAAGGCCCGGACGCACCGGGTCGGCGTGTCGATAAAGTACATCGTCGTGCCGTCTCCGCTCCAAGCCAAGCCGTTGGAAATGCTGACCTTCTCCAGCATGCGGCTCACCCGCCCGTCCGGATCCAACCGGTACAGCGAGCCCGCCTGCTCCCGGCCCGACAGCGACATCGTGCCGGCCCAGAACCGCCCGGCCGGATCGCATTTCCCGTCGTTAAACCGGTTGTCGGGCAGGTCCGGCTCCGGGTCGTGCACCCGTTCCAGCCGGCCTTCGTCCGGATCATAGAAGTGGAATCCGTCCTGCAGGGCAAGCACGAGGCCGCCCCGTTCCCGAAGCGCCAATGCGCCCACATATTGCGGGAGCTCAAAACGCTCGAAAGCGTTCCCCGCCGGATCATACCGGTAAATCCTTCGCTCCAGGATGTCCACCCAATACAGGCGCTGCCGTTTCTCGTCCCACACCGGTCCTTCGCCCAGCAGCGCCCGCCCTTCGCCGATCACCTCGAAGGGAACTTCGTCCAAGATTTTAGGGTTGTTCATGTTCATCCTCCCGCATCCTCTCCCGTTGCCGTCCGGACGGCTTCCTCCGCCTTCATCGGCCTCCGATGCCCCTCAACGGTAACGATCGCTCCAGGTTGTTCCGCATCAGCCGCGCGATTTCCGCCGCGTCCTCCGACGGAATCCGTTCCAGCGCCTCCACCACCCTTTTTTGCCGCTCCGGCGAATGGTTTTGGCTGAGCTTCCACATTCCCTCGATGCGGTTCATGCGGAGCCGGAAACCGACAAGGCCGCTCATGAGACCGCGCACGTACTCGATATTCGTTTCGTCGATGGAAAACCGGTGTTCCGGGCTTTCATATTTGCGGACCATCTCGTGCAGCGAGGCCAGGATTTCCTCGGGTTCCGTCATCAATTCAACGGTTCCGTAAACGTGTACGGCCACATAATTCCAGGTGGGAACGGACTGACGGGTCTCGTACCAGGAGGAAGAGATGTAATGGTGGGGCCCCTGAAACACGACCAGCGCTTCCTGCCCCTCGATCTCCCGCCATTGGTCGTTCGCTTTGGCGAAATGGCCGGTCAAACATTCACGGTCCCGGTCGAGCACCAGAGGCAGGTGGGTGGCGACCGGCACGTTTTGGACGTGGGAAACGAGAATCCCGAAGCTGTAACGCTCGATGAAGTCCAGCAACGTTTCCTTGTCCCGCATTTCAAATGGCTTCGGAATATGCACGCCCTCTCCCCCCGAACAACAGATGGGCTCTCCGTGACGGCCGCGAATGAATTCCCATCTCTACTCCACCGCCAACATCAGGCCCCAGCCGAAACCGGCTTCCTCGACGGACAACAGGCCGCTGATGGTGTTCGCCCCGGGCACGAGCCGGACGTTGACATTGGCGAAATCGGGCCGGATCCGGCCGTCCGACGCGGGCGGAGCCCACAAGCAGCTTCCCTTGTACACCTTTTCCCCGTTCACCGCCAGCACGAGACGGTCGCTGAATCCGAATCGGAGCGTCGCGATCCTTCCGGCCGGCGCGTCCACCGTCGTCCGGACGAGCACGCTTCCCGTCGAAGCGGGAAAGAGACGGCTGATGTTCAGCACGCCGTTTTCCTCCGTCCGCGCCGGCTGCCAGGGCAGCCGGTCATCCGCCGCGCCGGCCATCTCCTCCGCTCCTGCCGGCGCCACTTCCCAACGGGTGATCACGTCCGGCGGCAAGGCCGCTTCCGGCGCCGGTGCCGCTCCTGAGCCCGCTTCATGGTCGATCGGTTCAACCGAGAGATGTTTGACGCATGTCGGCAAATAGCCCCACACCCCGACCCTGCCATTGAATCCGTTCAGCAGGGGGCGGATCGTCAGTTGCGGCCGGTCCGTTTCTCCCGCGAAAACTTCGGCGTGTGACGCGTACACGTCCACACGGAGCCGGATCCAGGTTTGAACGGGTACTTCGGCCTGCTGCTGGTATCCGGGACCGTGGAACAGTTGCCACGTCATCGAACCGTTCATGGAACAATCATACTGGATCATGCCGGAGGATCCCGCTTCGGGATAAAGATAGACCGTGGCGTAATTTTGCGGCGACTCTGCGCCGAACACGCACCCGGCGAAGCCCTCTCTCTCCAGGATGGCCACTTCGCAGGTGAGGCGGAAGGGGATATCGGGCGCCCGTGACGCGACGAGCACCGGCTTTCCGCCGCCCAGCCTCAGCACCCTCTCGCCGTTCCATTCCGTCAGCGCGGCCTGGGGGTCATAAACGTCAAACACGTTCGACAGATCGCCATCCACTTGATCGAACCGAAACGTTTGCACCGTCTCCCCCATTCGCATGGATTTGCATTATTTTACCATAAAAAAAGAAAAAGAAAAGCCGGGCGCCCCAATGGTTTACATAATATTTATGATGTAAACTTTATCTATTCGGCTTGCCACCGGCAGCCGAAACGCCTTTACGGCAACACCACAAAACTGGACGCCAGTTTCCGCTCGCGCCCGTCGGATGGCCGGTTCAGCACCTTGCCGTTGTACCAGAACGTGCTGGAGCCGCCCCCGTCCAGATTGTATGCGTCGCGGACGTTGAATTCGAGCAGCTTGTCCTGCGCTTCCTCCAGCGTGACCCCTTCGCTGTAAGCCTTCTGCCGGCCGTCGATCACCACGAACAACAGATCCCCGTTGGAGAAATGACCGATCATCGTCCGCGGTTCCTTGCGGTTGCGCCATTTGGACGGAATCGGCTGCTTCTTGCCGTCCTTCAGCAACGTCGGCACGAACGAGGCGCCATGCCGCACGTTCAGCTTCTCCAGTTGTTCGCGCGTTTGAATTTTCCCGCCCACCAGGCGGCCGTTCTTGTCAAAGCCGATAAAACTCCATTCGTCGCCGATGACGTCGAACGTCTTGATCTTGCCGTCCACGACCGTGATGCCCATCGGGTAGATCAGGCCCTTGGCCTTGGCGAATCCGCCCCCGTTGATGGCCAGTTTGGCGCCGGTCCGCTTGGCGGCCTCGCTGGTCGTTTCGCCGGCGTCCCCGACCTTGTCGTGGGAAAGCACCAGCTTCACCGCGCTCGGATCGTGCAATTTCACCTTGGCCATGTATCCGCGGTACCCGGCCTCCTTCAGCGAAAACACCTTGATCGTCGCCCGTTTGCCGTACGTTTGGCCGATCGGATCGCCCAGCTTGCTCGCCAGCACCTGATCCAGCACGTCGTTTGTCTTTCGCGCATCCGCCGCGCTTTCCTTGACGAGCTTGTCCAACGCGTCTTTTTGCGCCGCCGACAGGGCTTTTTCCGCTTCGGCCTTTGTGATCAGTTCCTCCAGCGTCTCGCGAATGGCGGCCAGTTGCCCTTCGGAATGGTCCAGGGACGCGGCGATGCGCTCGTAGTCGGCGGCCGTTTCATCCAGAAGCTGCCGCATTTCCCCGAGCGGGGTGCGGACGGCGGCGACATCGAGCGCCGCCTGTTCCGCCCCGCCGGTCACCTTTGGCGACTGAACAGACAGCGTGACCATCAACACGACGACGGCGGCCGCAAGTCCGGCAAGCGCCAGTTGAATCCTAGTAAACACGGGCCGCTTCCTCCAGCCGGCGAATCAGTTTGCGAAGTTCTTCCAACTGCTTGCTCAGATCGTTGATGCGGTTGTTCAGCGCCTTTTTCGTCTGGTCCGAACTGTTCAACGTGTCACCGGCGAGGGCCAGTTCTTCCTTCACCAGTTCCAGGCCGTTTTCCACGGCGCCGAGCCGCTCGAGCAGCACGGCGGCGTTTGCCCTCTGTTCTTCGGCGTTCGCCTTGAGCGCCTGGACCTCGGTATGTAGTTCCGTCATGCGGGCATCGTTCACCGCGCGCAGTTCCTGAAGCTGCCGGGAAAGGTTGTCCATGTAATGGTGAACGAGACTGTAGGCGCCAAAGGCAAGCACCCCCCAAACGACGACGGCCGCCGTCCAGGCGAGCCGTTTGCGGCGAACGGCGCGGTCGGCGCCGGCCTTTTCCCGTTTGCGGACGCGTTCCGGCAATGCCATGATGTCATGCTGCAATTCCGTCATGTTTCACCCATTCCTTTGCTGCGTTTGCGGCCTCGCCAGACTGGGCACCACTCCAGCCGGCCCCGCGATGGCTTACATAAAATAAAACGTGTCGAAACGCCGATGGTTGCGGTGAAAAACCACGAATGTTGCAACCCAATGTCCGGAAAAAGACCGCCGACAGCCCGTGACTCGTTCAGCGGCCGTTTTCCCGCCGCCACGCCTCCATGACGGATTGCAGCCGGTACAGTTCCGTGTGCGGATCGGACAGCCCGCTGATCAGCGCCTGGGACGCGTCGTAAAACGCCTCCTTCACCGCGGGCGGCAACAGATGGTCGTAGGCCATGAAGGACCCCTTCGCCTGGCGGGTCACCCGCATCACGTCCGAAAAGACCGGACCGACCCGGGACAGGTCCACCAGAATGTTCATCGACGGCTCCCGCAACGCCTGCTCAAAAATGCGCCGCTGGACGTCCGCCGTGAACACGAATTCCAAAAACCGCTCCACCGCGGTCTGCTCGGCCGGCGACAAGTTCGACGAAACGCCGATGCCCATCGAGAATCCGGCCGCAATATCCTGCGGCATCCCTTCCCGCAGCGCCGGAAACAGCGTCACGCCGACGTTCGCCTCGAAATCCGGCGACACCCGCGGCTGCTCGAACTGGTTGGCGTTCCAGCTCCCGCCCAGAAACATCGCCGCCCGTCCCCGGATGAACAGGGACACCGCGCCCTCGTCGTGGTCCAACTGGTCCACCTCGTCGGGAAACAGGCCGCGCCGGCCCATCTCCACCAGTTTGCGGGACGCCTCCACATAGGCTTCGTTCACGAACGACGCCTCGCCCTGCACGATGGCGTCAATTTGTTCCTGCCCCCCGTGCCGGTGCAGCAAATAGTGGTACAGAATCGCGCCCGGCCAGCGGTCGCGGTTGCCGAGCGCCAGCGGAATGTATCCCGCTTCCTTCAGCCTGTCGGACACCCGGAGCAGGTCTTCCCACGTCCGGGGCGGTTCGAGCCGCAACTGTTCGAACAGGCGCCGGTTGTAATACAGCGGTTCCGAGAACCCTTCCAGCGGCAGCCCGTACACCCGGCCGTCGAACGTCCACATGCTCAGGTCCCGGAAATCGTCCCGCAACCCCGAGCGCTCGAGAAACCCGGTCAGGTCCATCATGCGGCCGGCCGCCACGTAGGGATGCAGTTCGGCGCCGCCGAATACGAGGAACAGATGCGGCGGATTGCCGGTCACCATTTCCGCCTTCAGCCGTTGTTCGCGGTGCGCCTGTTGCGGCAGTCCTTCCATTACGATTTCGATGTCCGGATACGCCTGTTCGAACCGCGCCACCGTTTCGGTGAAAATTTCGTTCATCGGACGGTCGTGTTCTTCCACCCAGAAATGGCGGAAGGTCAACACGGTCTTTTCGGGGGTCAGGGAAATGTCGGAACTGGCCGGCCGCTGCGCGGCCAGGTCGAACACGACGAACCCCGCCGCCAGCACGAGCAGCACCGCCGCCGCGTAAAAACCCGCCGATCTCATCCCGTTTTCCCTTCTTTCCCCGCGTAAAATGCCGAATCCGCCGCCGCTTCATCCGCCGCCCCCGCCGTCCGCGTCCGCAGCAACGGAATGCGAATGCGCACCGTCGTCCCGTATCCCGGCGCGGTGCCGATCATGACGCCGGCCTGATCGCCGAACCGCATGCGCAGCCGCCAGTGGACGTTGAGCAGGCCGATGCCCCGTTTGCCCCGTCCTTCCAGCCAGTCGCCGTACAGCGCCCGCTCGTGGATCTCCCGCAGCGTGTCCTCAGGAATGCCGGGACCGTTGTCCGTCACGAGAAAATGAATCCATCCCTGCTCCAGGCGTCCGACGATGTTCAGCCTGCCGCCCTCCGGCCGGTGCTCAATCCCGTGCACCAGCGCGTTTTCCGCCAGCGGCTGAAGAATGAGCTTGGGCGTATAGGCCGACTCCAGCGCGGGATCGACCTCGATGGCAAACTCGAACTTGTCGCGGTACCGGAATTTCTGGATGGCCAAATAACTGCGAATATGCTCCAGCTCCTGGCGCACCTGGATCAGGTCTTCCCCGCTCATGGCGATGCGCAGCAGCTTCCCGAGGGCGATGACCATGCGGCTGATTTCCCGGTTCCCTTGCAGAACGGCCAGCGAGTTGATCGATTCGAGCGTGTTGTACATGAAATGCGGTTGGATTTGCGCCTGCAAAGCCGCCCATTCGGCGCGTTGTTTCCGGCGGCTTTCGACGCTCACGTCCAGCAGCAACCGTTCAATTTGCCGCACCATCCGGTTGAATCCGTGCACGAGCGCCGACGCTTCGTCGTTGCCGGTGGTGTTGGCCTTGATCAGGAAATCGCCCTTTTCCACCCGCTGCATCAGGCGCGCCACGTGGGAAATCGTCCGCACGACGCGGGAAACGAACAGCCGGTCGAACAGCAGCACCGCAAGCAGGGACAACAGCAGCAGCAAAATCGTCACGTTCCGGATGCGCTGAAACTCCCCCGTAATGGACGATTTCGGGATAAAAGACAAAAAGTACCATCCCCTGATCGCAGATGGCACCACGGTGACCAGTTGCTTTTCGCCCTCCGGGCCCGTGAAGTCGGCGCGTTCCGCCTTCAGGCCGCCCTCCGCCGATGCGGACCGCAACAGGTTCACAAGCGGCGTTGCGAGCTGGCGTCCGGTCTCCCCCCGGCTGCCGATCGGCGGCACGCCTCCGCCGTCATACAGCACGATCCCGTCTTTGTTGGCCAGCAGATAACGGCTGCCCGGGACCGCGTTCGGATGGACGAAGACCGTATCGAGCGCGGACAGCTTGACGTTGAACACGAGCAGACCGAGATCCTGCAGCGAATGGTAATCTTTCACGATTCGCACGTGCGACAGCAGCGGCGCCTCGGTTCCAGCCACCGCCGCGTTTTCGCCCGGTCCGAGCCAGACCGGACGCCCCGCCTCCGACTCCACGACCGCGTACCAGTCGGCCTTGCGGATTTCGGCGAGATCGGGCAACCGCGACGTCCCGATCGGATGTCCTACGCCCTGGAACGGATAAAGCAGGATCGACTGCACCTTGTGATTCGTAAACAGCAGCATGTTGAGGCGCGCTTCGATGCGCCGCTTTTCGCGCGCGTCCATGCCGGGCGGATTGGGGGTAAAAAAATTCGGCGTGCGCAGCGCCGTCTGCACGTCGTTTTGCACGACCGCCACATCGGACAAAGCGTCGATTTCCCCCAGCGCGCTGAGCAACCGCCGATCCATTTCCAGCAGGACGTTGGCCGCGTTTTCCGTGACCTTCCGCTCCATGACGCTGGTGAACACCGTGTAGGTGACGATCGCCAGCAGCAGAAGGGGCAGCACGATCAGGACGCTGATCCCGATGGAAAACTTCGTTCGCAGCTTCATTCCGATCCCCCCGCCCTGTCCGGCCTTCGCTCAACGGGGATGCTGCGCACGGTATTCCGAAGGGGTCATGCCGACCGTCCGCTTGAACACCTGCATGAAATATTTCGGCTCCTGGTAGCCGACCATCGGCGCGATCTGGTACACCTTCATGCGCGTGTTGCGCAGCAGATCGCACGCTTTCTCCATGCGCAGGCGCGTCAAATATTCCAGAAACGTCATCCCCGTCTTCTCCCGGAACAGCATGCTGAAATGGCTGTAACTGAGGCCCACGGCGTCGGACACTTCCTCCAGCCCGAGATCCCGCCGGTAATGTTCCTGCATGTAGCGGATGGCGCCGGCGATCAGCCGTTCGTGCTCCCGCTCCCGCGACGGCGCCGATTCCGTCCACTCGCGGCATTTGGCCGTCACGTAGGCGCGGATGGTTTCCACCTTCTCTTCCAGCGTGTCGCATTCTTCCACCCGCTCGGTCAAATCGGGCCAGGCGGCGTCTTCCCCCAGACCCAGCACCTCTTCGGCGTAACGCGACACGACGATGGACAGTTCCCGCAACACGCGATTGACCGTCTCGGCGGAAGGGCTGGCGCGCAGCTCGGCGGACAGGGCCGCCAGCGCTTCGTCAAGCGCTTTCATATCCAGCGTCTGCAAACCGTGCAGCAACCGCTTCTCCAGGTGGTGCGGGTACGCTTTGCCCACGCGGACGGCCACCGCATCCGGCCGGCCCGGTTCGTCCTGCGTCCCCTCGCGATCGAGCAACACCTGTTTCCGTCCGTGGTACAGGCGCTCCATCATCGCCCGCCGCGCGCTGCGGTAGGCGTCCGGCAGCCGGCCGATCGTCGCGTGCGGCGCACTGATGCCGACGGAACATGAAAGGTGCAGCAGCCGGTCCAGCTTGTCAATCATGTCGCGTCCCCGCGCCGCCGCCGTTTCCGGATCGTCCCCCGGAAACAGCGCCACCCATTCCCCTTCCTGGTGGGAAAAGGCGACGAAGCCGCCGTTGTCCCGCGTCCATTCCCGCAGCACGTTGTCAACCGCATAATACCATAATCGCCGGTCTTTGGGCGACCATTCCTTGCGCATGCGGGCGTGGTTGTCCATGGCGACGAGGTAAAGCCGGTAGCTTTCGTCCAATTCCGGCACGTCCACCGGCGCGGGCGGGCCCGACATTTCGCCGTGGATGCGCAGCGCGATCAAGTGTTCGCGGGCGATTTGCGACAGCTCGTCGAGCCGCCGCTTCAGTACGCTGTCGCGTTGCCGCCGGAAGCGCGCCCGGTCGAGCTCTTCCACGAGCGACGCCACCAGGCGGCCGAGTTCCTCGTGGTCGATCGGCTTGAGCAAATAACCGCGCGCCCCGCACTGAATGGCCTGCCGCGCGTAATCGAATTCCGCGTAGCCGCTCAGCACGATGAACGCGGGATGCTCGCCTTCCGCGTAGCACGGCGCCGCCTCGCGCATCAGGTCGATGCCGTTCATTCCGGGCATGCGCACGTCGGTCAGAATCAGTTGCGGCCGGTGCGCGCGGATCAGCTCCAGCGCCTCGAAGCCGTTGCGCGCGCCGCCGACGATTTCCACGTTCCATTCGTCCCACGGTATGGCGACGCCCAAACTTTCGATAATGATCGGTTCGTCATCGACAATCAGCGCCCTGTAAGGTTCGGACATCGTCCATCGCCCTCCCTTTGCGGCCGGGTGCGCCGCCGGTCGCCGCCAACCGTCGTCAGCTTTTCACCGATCCGGAGGTCAGCCCTTCAATGAAATACCGCCTGAAAAACAGAAACGCGAGAATGAGCGGCAGGGTCGCCACCCAGGTCGCCGCCAGAATCTTGCTGTACTCACGGTTCTGCGGGTTGGAGAACAACTGGTTGAGCGTGATCTGCACCGTGAAATTCGTGTCGGTTTTCAGGACGACCAGCGGCCAGACGAAATCGTTGTAGACGTTCAGGAACGTCACGATGCCGAGCGTGGCGAACGCCGGCAAGATGATCGGCACGACGATGTTCCAGTACATGCGGAAGTTGCGGCAGCCGTCAATGCGAGCCGCCTCCAGCAATTCGTCGTGCACCGCGGACGAGATGTACTGACGCATCCAGAAAATGCCGAACGCGTTGACCACCCCGGGAACGATGAGCGCCGCCAGCGTGTCCAGCAGGCCGAGCTTCACAATGATCGTGTAGGAAGGAATCAGATTGAGCTGCGGCGGCACCGCCAGCGTGGCGAGCAGCAGGAAAAACAGAAAGTTTTTGCCCGGAAATTGGAACTTGGCGAACGCGAAACCGGCCAGCGAGCAGAAAAACAGCACGCCCACAGTGACCGTGGCGGCCACAAACAGGGAATTGCCCAGCGACGGCCAGAACCGGATTTCGCTCAGCGCCTTGTTGAAGTTGTTCATGAACTCCCCGCCGGGCACGAATACGGGCGGAAACTTGTTGACCGCGCTGTTCGGATTCGAGCCCATGACGAACATCCAGTAGAACGGAAACACGGACAGCAGCGCTCCCGCCCACAAGACCGCATACAGGAGGATTTTGCCTGCGGGTGACTGACGCATCGGGCTTCTCCTTCCTCAATCATACTCAAAACGGAAAAAAGGTACAGACCCGGTCAGACTCGGTTCCGCCGGGAAACGAGCCACGTGTTCAGGATGGAGAACGTGACCACCATGAAGAACAACAGGACCGCCGTGGCGGACGCGTAACCCATGTTGTAATTGATAAACGCGTAACGGAATAGGTACATGACGATCGTCATCCCCTGGTCGCCAAACCCCCGGCCCAGGTACACGTAAGGTTCCGTAAACAGTTGAAGCGCGCCGATCGTGCTGATCACCACGGTGAACATGATGAACGGCCTCAGCAACGGGACGGACACGTAACGGAGCTGCTGGAACCAAGTCGCGCCGTCGATGCGCGCCGCTTCGTACAGTTCGTTCGGGATGCTCTGCAGCCCGGCCAGATAGATGACCGCGTTGTATCCCGTCCAGCGCCAGAACACCATGAACGCCACCGCGATTTTCACGCCCCACTTGTGGGAGCCCCAGATCAGTCCTTCTCCGCCGAACTGCTTGATCACATAGTTGGCCAGCCCGTAATCGGTATTGGTGAAAATCGTGCTGAACACGATGGCGACGGCGACGATAGAGGTGATGTTGGGCATGAAATACAGCGTCTGGAACAGGCCGCGGAAGCGGACGAAGGCGCTGTTCAGCAGGAACGCCAGCGGCAGCGCGACAAAGAGCTGCGGCAGCGTGCCCATCAGGCCGAGCAGAATCGTGTTGGTCACGGCCTTCCAGAACTTGGGGTCCGTCACCAGCAGCTCAAAATTCCGCATGCCGACCGGCGTCATGGCCCCGAGGCCGTCCCATTTGAAAAACGAAAGATAAAACGTGAAAAAGATCGGGAAAACGCCGAAAATCGCAAACAGAATGTAAAACGGGCTGATGTACAGATAACCGGACACCATGTCCCGCCGCTTCTGGTTGTACGACCGGCGATGGCGCACCCTCGTACCCGTTGCGGTCGACGCCGGAATGTCGCTCATGGCGCAGCCTCCTTTTATCGCAAAAAGGGGTTGGATGCCCCCGGTAATTTCCGGCGGGCATCCAGCCCGTCATGACCGGCCAGGCCTTACTGACGTTCGACGGTGTCGGAAATTTCCTTGATGACGTCGTTCCAGACCTGTTCCGGATTGAGGTTCTTTTCGGCGAGAATTTTGCGCAGCCCGTTGTTGTAGGCGGTGTTGTTCGCCGAGTCCCACAGCGGTCCGAACCAGACCTTCTTGACCTTTTGGGCGGCGCGCATGAACACTTCCGCCGTATTCTGATCGCCGAAGTACGAATCCGTGAAGTTTTTGAACCCGTCCATGTCGTACACTTTGACGGCCGACGGGAACAGCCCGTGGCTTTGGAACGATTTCAATTGGTTCTCCGGCGAGACGAGCCATTTGATGAAATCGAAGGCGATTTCCGGATGCTTGCCTTCCTTCGGCAGCATCATGTAGGAGCCGCCCCAGTTGCCGGCGCCTTCCGGCATGTCGGTCACGCGCCATTTGCCGGCCGAATTCGGCGCCTGGCTCTTGATGTAGCCGGCCATCCAGGCGGGACCGAGCACCACCGCGAAGTCGCCGTTCTCCATGCCGGCGTTCCACTCGGGGCTCCACATGGCCACGCTGCCGACCCAGCCTTCCTGAATGCCTTGGGCGGCCGTCAGGAACGCCCGTTTCAGTTGCTCGTTGCTGCCGCCGATGAATTCGCCGGACGGCTCAAACCACTGCTTGTCTCCCTGGTCGCGGATGGCGTTGAACAGCAATTCGGGCAGGTCGACGAACGGCTTGCCGGTCTTGGCGGTGAAATCCTTGGCCGCCTGCACGAACGCGTCCCAGGTGTTGAGCTTCGCCGCCACTTCGGCCGGATCCGTCGGAAGTCCCGCCTGCTCAAACAGGTCCACCCGGTAGAACATGGCGGTCGGCCCGATGTCGGTGGGCAACCCGAACAGGAACGACCCGTCGGCGTTTTCGGCAATCGCCCATTTCCAGTCCAGATATTCGGCCTGAACGTCCTTGGCCCCCAGATCATACAGGTTGTGGAAGCGGTCTTGCGCCGGGCGGTACCGCTCGATGTGGCCGACGTCGACCATGGCGATGTCGGGGGCGCCGGCGCCCGCCGAAAGCGCGTTGAACAGGTTGTCGTGATGCGCGCCCGATTCGGTGCTGGTCAACTTGATCTTGACATTCGGGTGCGCCGCCTCGTATTCGCGGGCCAGTTCTTCGTAGTTCGTCTGACCGAAATGCCAGAACGTCAGCTCCACCGTTTCCCCGGATGGGCTTTGCGACGGTTGCGCCGACGAACCCGAAGGACTCGGTTCGGACGCGTCCTTCTTGCCGCCCCCGGAGCCGCCGCACGCGGCCAGGGTGAACACCAGGATCAGCGATAACCACATCATGAAGAACGTTTTGACACGGTGACGCATGCTGTCGATCTCCCCCTCTTCATGGACAGATTTGGCGCACCGTTTCCCGGAGGCCGGATTCCCGGCATTCCGCTTTGCCCCCGATCCGATTGGGCGGAAACCGGTTCCAGGCCTGGGAACGTTTACGCTGCCCACATTATAGAAGGGGCGATTTTGTCAGAACAGGTCACGTTTCGATGAAAACAGGTATAAATTTTTTTGACGCAGTCGCTCGCCCAAACACCGCGGGCCCGGAGACCGGACACCTTGATTGACATGAAAAGACTTGACGCCGTTTTTCCTATGGAGTAAGGTGAAAGCAAACAAATTAGTATCTGGTACTAATATCAGATACTAAGAAGAAGGATCCGGAACATCCCGCGATTTCGGCGCATGCCGTGCGAGCTTCAACGTTCCGGGACCGCAACCAGGCGCCCGGCGCGCCTTCGCGCTCCGTCCGAAGGTCAAGGGTTTCGGACCCGGGTCCGGACGCCCGAAGAGAACCTGAACATCGCGAAAGGAGACGATGCCCGATGCATGCCCGCATCACCGCCATCGGCGCCTACGTGCCGGAACGCACGCTGAGCAACGAAGATCTGGCCGGCATGGTCGACACCAGCGACGAATGGATCGTGCAGCGGACGGGGATCCGCGAGCGGCGCATTTGCGCGCCCGACCAGTATACCAGCGATCTCGCCTGCGCCGCGGTGGAAGACATGCTGGCCCGCTACCCCGTCACCGTGCGGGACGCCGACCTGATCCTGGTGGCCACCCATACCCCGGACTACGGCTTTCCGGCCGTGGCCTGCCAGTTGCAGGCGCGGTTCGGCATCGAGGCCACCGGCGCCCTCGACCTGAACGCCACCTGCGCCGGGTTCGTGTACGCCCTCCATCTGGCGTACGGGATGGTCGAAGCCGGTCTGCATCGCAAGGTGCTGGTCGTCGGCGCCGATGCGATGTCCAGGGTGACCGATTACACCGACCGGAGCACCTGCATCCTGTTCGGCGACGGCGCGGGCGCGGTGCTGGTGGAAGCGGGCGGTGCGGAACCGTCCTTTCTGGCCGCCCATCTGGGGACCGACGGCACGGGCGGCCCTCAGGTGTACCGGACCGGTCTCCGCGGCGAAATGAACGGCGTGCCGCTGCGCGACACGAAGAAGCTGGTGCAAAACGGCCGTGAAGTGTACAAATGGGCGGTGACGACCGTACCGAAGGGGATGGCCGCCGTGCTGGAAAAGGCCGGTCTGCCGATCGAGGCCGTCGACTGGTTCGTGCCGCACAGTGCCAATTTGCGCATGATCGAGTCCATCTGCGAGAAAAGCGGCATGCCGATCCGGAAAACGCTGGTCAGCATGATCCGCTACGGCAACACCTCCGCCGCCTCGATCCCGCTTGCCCTGGCGGAAGCCGCGGCGGACGGCCGAGTGAAACCCGGTCACTTGCTGCTGCTGTACGGCTTCGGCGGCGGACTGACCCACGCCGGGTTGCTCGTGCGCTGGACGGCGGGCGACGGCCGGGATGCGTCCTGACCGGTCCCCGCCTCTCCCTTCGAATGCGGATGCCTTGCGGGCCTGCGATTTTTGGCTTGATGAGCCACGCAGGCTTTCGTTATAATAATGGTTGATAATGATTATCATTCATACGAAAAAAAAGGAGACGTTACGATGAACGTCCTGCACGTTTTGCTTCCCGCCATTACCTTCCTGCTGATCGCCCTGGGCACCGGGATTCTGTTTCTTGCCGCCGATCACGAACGGTTTCGCCGCCAATTGTCCGGCGACCGTCCGGCATCGTCCGCCGGCTGGCTGAATCGCGCTCTCGCCGGCGCGAAAGCGGAACTTTCGGGACACCGGGTGAAGTAAGACCGCTCAGGCCGGTTGACGGAGCAGCCGGAGCCCGTTGAGGATGACCAGGATCGTGCTCCCTTCATGACCGACGACGCCGAGCGGCAATGCGATGCCGACGCCGAAATTCGCCGCCACGAGCAGCAGGATCACGCTGAGCGCAAAGACGATGTTTTGCTTCACGATCCGGCTGGTGCGTTTTCCGAGGGCGATCGCGCCCGCAATTTTTTCGATGTCGTCCTTCAACAAGACGAGATTGGCCGTCTCCAGCGCCGCGTCGCTGCCCGCCGCTCCCATCGCGATGCCGACCGTGGCGGTCGCCAGCGCGGGCGCATCGTTCACGCCGTCACCCACCATGGCCACATGGCCGTAGGATTGACGGAGCCGTTTGAGGATCTCCACCTTGTCTTCCGGCAGCAGGCCCGCGTAAACCAGGTCGATGTCCGCTTCCCGGGCGATCGCCTGCGCGGTGCGCTCCTGGTCGCCCGTCAGCATCGCCACCCGGACGCCCATCTCTTTCAAACGCCGGATCGCCCGTTTCGCCTCCGGACGAATCCGATCCCGCAGGGCGATTACGCCGGCAGCCCCTTGATCGTCGTGCAGCACCGTCACCGTTTTGCCTTCCCGTTCCAGCCGTTCGATCAATGCCGCCAGCTCGGCCGTGAGATGTTCCCGGTCCAGAAAGGCGGGCTTCCCGATTTTCCATTGCACGCCCTCCAGTTCCGCCTGCACCCCCCAGCCCGAACGCGCCTCGAACGCAACCGGACGTTGGATCTCCAGTCCCGACTCCGTCGCCTTGCGCACGATGGCCCTGGCGAGCGGATGTTCCGAGAGGCTTTCCAGGGAGGCGGCCAGGCGCAGCACGTCCGGTTCGGACCATCCCCTGAGCGGCACGATGTCCGTCACTTCCGGCTGCCCCGTCGTCAGCGTGCCCGTTTTGTCGAAAGCGACCACCTTCGTACGCGCCAAATGTTCCAGATAGGCGCCCCCCTTGAAGAGCACGCCCCTTCGGGCGCTGACCGAAATGGCCGACAGCACGGCGGGCATGATCGACGCGACGAGCGCGCACGGCGACGCCACCACGAGGAAGACCATCGCCTTGTACAGCGCCTGCGTCCATGTCCAGCCGGCCGCGAGCGGCGGAATGACGATCAGGAGCAGGGTCGCCAGAACGACGACGCGGGCGTAAATTTTTTCAAACCGTTCCATGAACAGTTGCGAAGCCGGTTTCTCGGACTCCGCCTCCTGCACGAGGCGGATGATGCGCGCAAACAACGTCGACTCGGCGGGACGCGTCACTTCGATGAACAGCGCGCCTTGCCCGTTCAGGGTGCCCGCGTACACTTCGTCGCCCGGCGCCTTGTCCACGGGAATCGATTCTCCGGTGATGGATGCCTGGTTGACGGCGGAATGGCCTTCCGTGACGATGCCGTCCGCCGGAATGCGTTCGCCCGGCCGGACCACGATCACGTCGCCCACCGCCAGTTCGCCGATGGGCACGACCCGTTCTTCGCCGTGCCGGTACAACGTGGCCGTTTCCGGCTTCATGTCCATCAGGGCGGAAATGTCGCGGCGGCTTTTGTCCATGGTGAAACTCTCCAGGGCGCCGCTGAGCGCGAAGATGAAAATGAGCACCGCGCCCTCCGTCCAGTACCCGATGCAGGCCGCGCCGATCGCCGCGACGATCATGAGAAAATTGACATCCAGATCGCGTTCCCTGATCAGCGTTTCCAGCCCTTCCCTGGCCTTGGCAAAACCGCCGATCGCGAACGCGCCCGCATAAAACAGCGCCGCCCAGCCGGAACCGGCCTGCTCCAGCCCCCAGGCGATTCCGGTCAGAAGCCCGCACACGAGAACGGCCAGCGCTTCCCCGTAGGTGGCCAGCCATGCCGGCATGGACCGCTTCGCCCCGGCCCGGGCGTCCAAGCGAACCGATTCCTTTTCCGCGCTTTGAAACATGGAATTCATGCCGGAACACCCTTTCTGACGGGATGATGTCGGGATGAGAGAAAATGAGAATGAGAGCCATTCTTGAACGTCTTAAAATGCGGCATGCTGCTTCCGGATGGAAGCAGCATGCGGCGGACGATCAACAGATGCCCCACGAGCCAACCGCCATCTCCGGAGATTCGAATCCTGCGGAATCCGGAGTTCCAATAACCTCATCTAATTTATAATTAATTTTATTTTAGAGTCATTATAAATTAGATCGGCTCGTTTGTAAACATCTGTTGCTGATTTTTTTGTGAATCTACAAGTCCATTCTATCATATCCCCGTCACAAATGTGCAAGGATGTCCCCGGCCACCAGGGAATGCGGCGCCGGCCGGACGGCCGCGGCGCGATCCCCCGCCGCTCCGTGGCGGTACACCCCGAGGGTCGCGGCCTGCGCGGCCGACAGCCCCTGCGCCAGGAGCGCGCCGATGATCCCGGCGAGCACATCGCCCGATCCGGCCGTGGCCATGCCGGCATTGCCGGTCGGATTCACGTACACGTCCCCGCCGGGCAGGGCGCACACCGTGCGCGCGCCCTTGAGGACCAGCACGACGCCGCGCGTCATGGCGAACTGGCGGGCTACGCCGATCCGGTCGCGTTGCACCTCGGCCGTGCTCATGCCGCACAGGCGGGCCATTTCGCCGGGATGCGGCGTCAGCACCGCCGGAGCCCGGCGCGCCGGCCAGGCGGTGAAATCGGCCGCGGCCATCATGTTCAGCGCGTCGGCGTCCGCCACCAGCGGCAGATCGACCCGTTCCCACACCGCGCGCAACCAGTCGGCATCCCCCGGCCACCGCCCCATGCCCGGACCGATGACAAGCGCCTGCTTGCCCCGCGCCAGCGCTAACAGCTCATCAACGGCCACGCCGCTCCAGTCGCCCCGCCCGCCGTCCGCGAGGCGGGCCATTAGCAGCTCCGGCCGCTCCGCCAGAAGCGGCGGCAACACCCGTTCCGGCGCGGCCCAGGTGACCAGACCGCAGCCGCCGCGCAGCGCCGCCGCGGACGCGAGCAGCCCGGCTCCGCTCATGGCGCGGCTGCCCGCCGCCACCAGCACATGTCCGCGGCCGCCCTTGTGCGCCGCCGGATCCGGCCCCGCGTCCGGATCCACGCCGAGCCGTTCACGAAACACCCGCTCGTCCAGCTCAAACACCGATACGCCCGCCCGATCCGCCAGCGCGGCCGGAATGCCGATGTCTTTCACTACAACCTCCCCGGCGCAGGCCAGGCCGGGGTACTGCGCCAGGCCGCGCTTCTTGAACGCCAGAGCGACGGTTTTCAAGGCGCGTATGCACGGCTGGTGCACCTGCCCCGTATCCGCGTCCAGACCGCTCGGAATGTCGACTGCCACGATGGGCTTCCCGCTCCCGTTCGCTTCCTCGATCAGCTTCGCCAACGCGCCGCGCGGCGCACCGCCCGCCCCCGTGCCGAGCAGCGCGTCGATCACGCCGTCCACGTTCCGCCAGTCGATGCCGCCTTCCCGGTATGCCGTGCAGGGAATGCCCAGTTTTCGCGCGATATCGCGTTGCACCGCCGCCTCGCCGGCGAGCTGGTCGGGATCCGTCGCGTACACGATGGCGACCTCGAACCCGGCGTTTGCCAGATGCCGCGCCGCGACCGCCCCGTCCGCGCCGTTGTTTCCCTTGCCGGCCAGCACCAGCCAGCGTCGTCCCGTCTGCGGAGCGAGCGCCATCACCTCTTCCGCCACCTCCCGCCCCGCGTTTTCCATCAGCACGAGCGCAGGAATGCCGATGTCCTCGATCGTCTGCCGGTCGATCCGCCTCATCTCTTCCGCCGTCAACACATGCATCGCCGGTCCCTCCTTGACAACGGCCGCCAAACGGCCCCGTTTGCGTCCTTGGTTGCAGCCCTGATTGTAGCCCGCGCACAATAGGTTGGCAACAAAAAAATGCCGCCGCCGGCTCCGTTCAATCCTGAAGCCCGGCGCGGCATCCGCCGTCCGTCACGGCCCGGTTTTGTTCCGTGTACGCGATCAGCGTGACGCGTTCTCCCAATGCCTCGCTCAGCCGCGTTTCCAGCGCGGCGATTTCCTGCACCAGCGACTCGCGGTCCGTCAAATCGGCAAACCGGTAACGATCCGGAATCTCCATTGCAATCTTTCCTCTATTCAAATTTGTCAGGATGCTTCTTGTCCTCGTGCGGAGAGCACGCCTCCCCGGATTTCCTCCGGTTTACTCCGGATTTTCCAGGGCGACCGCGTGCGCGATGCACGGGATGCTTTCCCCCTGCTGGTACGAGATGGGCGACAGCAGCGATCCCGTGGCGACCACCAGCAGGCGCCGGATTTCCCCGCGCCACATCCGTTTCAGCAGGTGGCCGTACGTGACGACGGCCGAACAGGCGCAACCGCTCGCCCCGGCTTGCACCTGCTGGGTTTCATAATCGTAAATCATCATCCCGCAATCGGCAAATTGGGTTTGTCCGAGCGGCACACCGTTGCGTTCAAAAAGATCATTGGCGATCTCGTAGCCGACCTTGGCCAGGTCGCCCGTCACGATCAAGTCGTAGTATCCGGGCGGAAGGTCGAATTCCCGCAAATGTGTCTGGATCGTATCGACCGCCGCCGGCGCCATCGCCGCCCCCATGTTGAACGGATCCTTGATCCCCATGTCGACGACCCGGCCGATCGTTGCCCGGGCGATGACCGGTCCGTCGCCCTTCGGCGCCACCACGGCGGCGCCCGCTCCGGTGACGGTATGCTGCGCGGTCGGCGGCTTCTGCGCGCCGTATTCGGTCGGATAACGGAACTGCTTCTCCGCGGTGGCGTTGTGGCTGCACGTGCCCGCCACGACGTAACTCGCGGCTCCGGAGTCGACCAGTTGCGCGGCCAGCGCCAGACTCTCCATCGAAGTCGAGCAGGCGCCAAACACGCCGATGAAAGGAATGGTCAGACTGCGCGCGGCGAAGCTGTTGCTGATGAGCTGGTTCGTCAAGTCTCCGCCGACGAAAAACTGCACCTGCTCCTTCGTCAATCCGGCGTTTTCAACGGCGAGCTTGACGGCTTCCTCCAACAGCGTCCGTTCCGCCTGTTCCCAGCTTTTCTGGCCGAGCATCAGGTCCTCGTGCACGATGTCGAAATCGTCGCCGAGCGGCCCTTGTCCTTCCATCGGCCCCACGACCGTCGCCGTCGCGAGCAGCACCGGTTTGTTTTGAAATTCCCAGCTTTGGTGTCCCCTCAGCATGCGCGAGCCCCCCGTCCGCTCAGCCGAATATCCAATGCAGAATGCCGACGATAAAGGCGGCCACGGTGCCGAACACGATCACCGGACCCGCCAGCTTGAACATTTTGGCGCCGACGCCGAGGACGAGCCCCTCGCTGCGGTGTTCGATCGCCGACGAAGCCATCGTGTTGGCGAACCCGGTGACCGGAACGGCGGTTCCGGCGCCGGACCATTGCGCGATTTTGTCATAGACGCCCATGGACGTCAGAATGACGGAGATCAAAATCAGCACGGCCACGGTCGGGTCGCCCGCTTTTTTCTCGTTGAAGCCGCCCCAATGGATGAACATTTGCTGGATGGCCTGTCCGAGCAGGCAGATCAGACCGCCGCTTACGAACGCCCGCAGGCAGTTTTTCAGCACGGGGCGCTGCGGCTCATGCTGTTTGGCCAGTTCCTGGTATTGCTGCTGGACGGGCGTCAGTTTCTTTTTCTTGTTGTCCGCCATGGCGACATCTCCCCTTTGCCAACTTCATCGCAGAAAAGGTTCGAGCTGCTTGATGGTTTCGCCAAGTCGCTGAGCGCATCTTCCGTACATCGCCTTGGCCTCTTCCTGTTGCGTGGAAAGCGCGAACGACTCGAGATCGGCGGCGCACTTTTTCAATTTTGCCATCAATTCCTCGTTCCGCCTCGGCTCCGGCATCTTGAGCTGGTCGTCGTACAGGTCGACGTGCAACTGGCCGAATTCATCCACCTGTCCGATAAACACGTTCTCCAGCGTCACGCCGATCTTGTCCAATTCCGTCCGCAGCCATTCCCGGCTCAGCCCCATCGTAGCCAGCGGCTCGTCCTGGATCTGGCCGTCCATGATCACCGTTTGCGGCTCCGGCTTCGGCGCGACGCGGATCCCGAGATGCGCCGGCGTGAGCGGCCGTTGTTCGTTGCGCAGCAGGACGTTGATGTCGCCGGAAGGCTCCATCACCGCAAATTCGACGTCCGCCACGCGGAACACGTTTTTGCTCCGAAGCTGTTCGAGCAGTTCGTCGATGGTCAGCCGTTCCTTTTTCAGATTGTCTTCCAGAATCTTGCCGTCCTTGATCAGCACGGTCGCCTTGCCGTCCACCCAGTCGCGGAATTTCTTGCTTTTGAGCTGCATAATTTCGATTCCGAACGACACCGCGGCCCAGACCGACATGGCGATCAAACCGAGATACCAGTTGTCCTCCATGTCCAGGGACACATAGGCGGCTAGGCTGCCGATGGTGATCCCGGTAATGTACTCAAACACGGACAGTTCGGTCACTTGCCGTTTGCCGAGCAATTTGGTCAACAAAAAAAGCGACACCACCGATGTCAACGTACGCACAACAATTTCCAGCCATTCCGGCATGACGTTTCCACCACCGATCCTGTGGGCTCTCGGTTGGAGTACGATCCCATTATGCTCGGTTTTTCCGGTTTTATGCGAGAGACCCCATGCATGTGCGAACCGGACTTGGGCCATATTATGCCGCGGGACGATGAAAGCCGAAAGGAGGTGCCGGCGCATGACCGTGTCTTCCCAAGTCAAAACCTGCCTCGCCTCGCTCAAAAGCGCTCAGGCCGACCTGGAGCAATTCGCCCTGAACACCCAGAACCAGGAAGCCAAATCCATGTTCTCTCAAGCTGCGGCCACCACCCAGCAAATCATCCAGGATCTGGAGGGCCGCGTTGCCCAACTGGAGGCGGAAGAACCGCAATACAAAGGGTTTTGACCACCCGGGCGGGCACTTTTGACTGCAACACGAACCCCCTTGGCTGCGCGCGGGACCGATTCCCGCCCGCGGACCAAGGGGGTTGCCACCATTATTAAACTACATAAAATGTTTAGGTTATTAATTCTAAAATATTAATTGCATTAATTTTTATCGAGATAAAAAACATGCTCCAACGCCACAATTTCGCCGTCCTCGACATGCAGGAGACCGAACGAGTAAAACCGCTGCCGACGTTTGTCGGTGGGCGATCCCGGGTTGAACACGCGGATGCCGTCCGCCATTATTTTGTTCACGGGGATATGGGTATGGCCGTACACGATCATGTCGAGTTTTTCCCCCGCAAACGCCCGGAGCGCGTTCGCTTCGGTTTCGCGGCGGCCTGTCCCGCCGTGCCCGTGCACGATGCCGATCCTGCAACCGTTCAGTTCCACCACACGGCGCAGGCCGAGGCGGCGGACGATGTCCGGTCCGTCGTTGTTGCCGGCCACCCCCGTCGTCGGCGCGAAGGCGGCGAACGTTTCATACACCGACCATCGCGTCCAGTCCCCGGCGTGCAAAACGGCGTCGCATCCCCTGAGTTCCCGTATCAGCCGCGCCGGCAACCGTTTGGCCCTGCCCGGAATGTGCGTATCGGAAACCACGACAATCCTCATCCCGCCACCACCGTTCGAATGGGATTCCTTCCGGCGTGTCCGCCCCTTCGGCTTCCCGTTTTCCCTTTGCAATTTGAGTATAGCCTTTGACGGTTGACGGCGTAAATGAGGAAGCTGCCTTATTGGCCTTAGGGATCTCCATGTCGCTCCCCGTTTCTGCCGTTTTCGCCGCCGTCTCCGCCATGTCCGCGCCCGTTGCCGTCCGGGTTTTTCGTTCCGCCATCGACGCCCTCCCTTGCCGGCCGCCGTTTGGGCCAAAGCGCAGCAAACAGCAGCACGGGAATCACAAGCTGAAACAGGTAGAGCACCGCCGGCATCGTCAGGTTCATGTTGATCATGTCCACCGCGTTTTCAAAAAACCAGAACGAGCAGGAAAACAGTAGCGTGCCGAGCGGAATGGCCAGGCGCTTTCCGGATATGTCGGGCACGAGTCGCTTGAATCCCAGGCAGACCAGATACAGGCTGTAGCCGATCTTGCAGATCACCGTCGGAATCCAGATGGCCAGAATGGGCAGTTCAAACCGGTCGAGAAAATCCGTAAGGCGGATTTGCCGGACCAGTTCGTAGATGGGAAAGGTCATGGCAGCCATGACGGGCACACTGAGCATCATCACGGCTAGCGTGGAGACGATCATCAGGCTTCCCGTGGCGAGCATCAAGCCGGTCACCCCGTCGCGAAACCGGACGCCGTTGCCCGACACAAGAAACGCGATGCCCAGAATATCCCCCATGTAGGCGCCCAGCAGCCAGGCTCCCTGAAACACGCCGGGCAGGTCAATTTCCTGCAAAGGCAGAATATACCGGATTTCCACGTCCTTCGCCAACATGATGACAATGAACGGCACCAGGAGGAGCAGGAGCGGCGCGTAGATTTCCGTCGACCGGGCCAGCACCCGGATGCCGGTTTCCCGGATCAGCATCACCACCGCCCAGACGATAATCGCGGTGATGACCGCCATCGGCGTGCGCTGAAAAATCGACACTTTCAAAAAATCGCTGGTCACCCGCACATCACGGACCGCAATCCAGAAGAAATAAAGCATATACACCGAGGTGACGATCCGCCCCGCCACCGGATATCGTTCGATCAGCAACCGGAACAGGTCGCGGTCCCGCTCCCTGGTCGCAAGCCCGAACAATATCCAGAGGGGCAGCAGCAGCACCCCGAACACCACCAGATACGACAGCCACATATGTTGGCGGGTAAAGGCGACCGCCTGGGCCTGTACGCTCAGGACGGAGGTGGATATCACATACAGGGTTCCGATCAACACGATTTGTCTGCGCGTTACTTCCGTGCTCGTCGTCACGTCAACGATCCCTTCCCATCATTGAATCCATGTCAATCGTCAGCCAGCCGGACAGCCAGCGATGAAGCTCGGAACCGGGATAAAATTCGGGAACCCCGAACAACTGGTACACCCAGATGGCCAACGCCGCCGCATACAGGACGCAAACGATCAGAAAATGGGACGTCCGGCGCCAACCTTTCCAGTCCATGATGATGCCGATGGCGATGGCAGCGGCAACCAGAGCCAGATCGCGCCAGTTCATCGCAGTCCATCCTCCTCCCGGCCGAAGGGTGACCGATTATAGCCGATATTTTCAACTTTCAATTGCGAAATGACTTCCACTTCGATATCCCGGAATACATCCAACCAGTCTTTGGCGATCCGGTGCCATACCGCCGGCCGGTATGCGTGGATGGCTTCCCCGAATCCCAGGGCGTCCGAACGGTGCTCCTTCAGCCATTGCACGGCCGCCTCGATGTCTTGCTTTACCGATTCGTTCAGCATTTGCTCGAGCTTGTCCAACGCGCCCGGACGGTGAATGACAAAGGCGGAGTTGTTTTCCACCACCGTGCCGTATCCCCTGACGTTGATGCGGATTTTCACGCGATTCCCCTGCACGACGGGAGAGATGGAGGACCGGAAATTGTGGAACATCATGTTGATATATCCGGATCCGGTCGGGGCCGGCACCGCCACCGGATGGCCTTTGGACTGCCCGGACGCAATCAGCAGCCCGCGCCCGATCCGTCTGTCCGTGAACGCGATCAGACGGTCGTCCCGAAACACGGCCAGTTTGTGGACGCGAATCGCCTGCGTCTCCTCCTTCTGCCCCGGAAAGGTGAAGGAAGCGACGGAGACGCAGGGAAGCATCAGGTCCCGGCCGTGCCCGAGCAATATGTTGGCCACATGCTTCAGCGTGGGCGGGCGCCGCATGAACATGATCGTCTGCTCGCGGATGATCTCCGACGGCAGTTGTTCCAGCGGAACGTGGGTGCTGAGCACTCGGCTGGCCGGCCCCTCGGCGACCACCACAAAGGTCGTCAGCCGGTTTTGCGGGGCGCGCGCCACCCCGTCCAGCAACGGGAGAATGCCTTCCCTGGCCGCCTTCTCGCCGATGATGAACATCCGCCGGTGGGAAACGTTGACCTGCCGCGACGAAAATTCCTGCCCTTCCGCCAAAGCCATCATGGGCGACTGGGCCACCTCGCTCACCATGTGCCACGTTTTCTGGCCCGTCGTGCCGCCGCCTCCGCCCTTGTTCCCGCTCATCTGCCCGGGCAGCGGAATCTGGACGGAAAACCGGTACTGGTCCCCTTCTTTGTCCACCGCCGTCCCGACCACAAAGGCGACGTCGTTAATTTCATGGCGGTCCCAGCACCCGGTCAACAGCCCGGCAAGCGGCAGAAGCGCAAATACCGGCAGCAGCGCGACGCTTCGCCGTCTCACATTGCTCACCATCCTTCGTGCAAGCCTTGTTTCGCATTGCGGTCCGTACGTTTGCTTTTCCGGTCCGTCAACGTGCCCGGCCGATAGTTCATCGCAGACCAGGGCATGCGGATAAAGATGTCCTGATGGTCCTTCCTCCGGAACGGGGTGACGCCGGTCAGATACGGCAGCCCGAACGAGGAAATGCGGCACAGATGGGCGACCATGCCCATCGTCGCAACCACGATGCCGAACAGCCCGAACGCCGCGGCCGCAAAAATCATGACAAAGCGCAGGATGCGGATGGCGATGGCCAGGTTGAAGCGCGGGATGGTGAACGATGCAATGCCGGTCAGCGAGACGATGATCACCATCGGCGCCGATACGATACCGGCCTCCACGGCGGCCTGGCCGATCACCAGCGCGCCGAGGATGCTTACCGCCTGCCCGACGGTCTTCGGCAACCGGATCCCCGCTTCCCGCAACGCCTCGAAGGACACTTCCATGATGAGCGCCTCGACCAGCGCCGGGAACGGGATCGCTTCCCGCGCCGCCGCCACGCTGAGCAGCAGCGTGGTCGGCAGCATGTCCGGATGAAACGTGATGACCGCCACATACAACGCCGGCAAAAACAGGGCGATGAGCGCAAACACGAGACGCAGCCAGCGAATCAGGTTGGATATGTAAAACCGCTCGTAATAGTCTTCGCTGGCCTGCAGGAGCTGCCACATCGTGATCGGCGCGATCATGACGAAGGGCGTGCCGTCCACGAAGATGGCGATGCGTCCCTCGAGCAACTGGCCGGCCACGGTGTCGGGCCGTTCCGTGTATTGGATCTGCGGGAACAGGGATCGCGGATGATCTTCGATCATCTCCTCGATATACCCGCTCTCCAGCACGCTGTCGATCTCGATCGCCTCGAGCCGGCGCCTCGCTTCCGTAACCACGCGCGGATCGGCGAGGCCGTCGATGTACGCCAGCACGATGTCCGTCCGGGTGTAACGGCCCTTGACGAACCGCACCGTCTTCAGGTCGGGCGTCTTGATCTTGAAACGAAGCAGCGCCGTGTTGACCCTGAGGTTTTCCGTGAAGCCTTCCCGCGGTCCCCGGATGACCACCTCCGTGTTCGGCTCCTCGACGCCGCGCCGCGTGCCGCCCTTGACGTTGAACACCACCCCCACGTCGTAGCCGTCCACCAACAGCAGCGCGGAGGCGGATAGGATGGCCTCCACGGCCTCTTCGACGGACTTGGTCGGTTTCATCTGGGAAAGCGAAACGCCGTCCGTGCCGATTTCGTCCGTGGGTTCGCCGGCCAATTGCGGATCGATCCGGTACAGAAGCGGGAACAACAGGCTTCGATGCAATTCATTGGTGTCGACGATGCCTTCGGTATATACCACCAGTGCGTTGCGTCCGCCCCGGATTTGGAACGTGCGGAACACGATGTCCGAACAGTCTTGCAAAATGTGCTCCAGACGTTCCTGGTTCGCCTGCAGGCTCGATTGCAGCGGTTCCTGCCCGTCGTTCCCCCCGCCGCCGTTGTCTCCCCCGCCGTTCCTGCCGCCGCCTTCGCCGCCGCGGGCTTTTCCGCCGGCGGCTCCTCCTCTGCTGCCATGGTCCATGGAATATTTTCGCTTTCTGAACGCGCGTTTCCAAAAGCCAGTCATACGTCCACCTGCCGTCCGTTTCCCTTTTCCGGTATCTGCCGTTTTCATTTTCCCCAGTTTCCCAGCAATGATACAAAATGCCTTCTCCGGAAAGGGCTCGGCGCGCAACCAATTCCGCCAACCAATTCCGCCGCCCCAAACGGAGCGCGGGATGCGGCCTTCGCTTGCGCCATGGGAAAGGGATCGTTCGACGCGCATCTTTTCCGTGTCCTGACGCGCAAAAATCTGGTATGCTGTTGACGGGACAACGTTGGGGTTTCGGAGGTGCTTCCCTGTGAACGTCCTGAAGGCGAAGGACCGCGCCGAACTGGAAAAACGCCTTCCTTTCATGCCCTGGTATGTGGACCGGTTCATCCACTACAAGCTGCCGGATCTGTCACCTTCCACCCTGCTGGAATACGTGCGGGACTACGAAATGTTTTTCAAATGGCTCATGGCCGAAGGCTTGACGGAAGCGAAAACGATGCGCGACATCCCGCTGGAGGACCTGGAGAGGCTGCGGGTCGAGGACGTCGACAACTACCGCCTGTTTCTCGCCACGCGCCGGGAGCACGCCAACGCGCGGGTGACGATCGCCCGCAAGCTGTCCTCGTTGCGCTCGCTGTTCCATTATCTGAGCCAGATCGCCGAGGACGAGAACCTGTATCCGCTTCTGAAGCGCAACGTCATGGCCAAGATTCCGATCAAACGGACCCACCGGGCAAAGGATTCGGCCGCCAAACTGGAAGGCAAGCTGCTGCAGGAGGACGAAATCGGGGCGTTCATCGAATACGTGCGCAAGGGGTACGCCCGCGATGTGGCCGATAACAAGCAGGCGCTGCACGCCTACGAAATGAACCGCGTCCGCGACGCTTGCATCGTCAGCCTCGTGTTGCATTCGGGACTGCGCGTGTCCGAAGTGGTCAACCTGAACGTGGACGATCTCGACCTGAAGCGGAAAATCGTCTACGTCTACCGCAAGGGGAAACACGACGAGACGTTCAAGACACCGGTCTATTTCCGTCAGGACGCCCTCGATGACCTGAAGCAGTACTTGCGGGAGCGGGAGACGCGTTACCGGGCCCCGAAAAAAGAAAAGGCGCTGTTCCTCGCCATCGCCAACGGCAAGACGGAAGGAACGCGCATGTCCAAGCGGGCCATCCAGGAAATGGTCGTCAAATACGCCAGCCGGTTCGGCAAGCCGAACCTGACCGTCCATAAGCTGCGGCACTCCTTTGCCACGGATTACTACCTTCGCAACGACCTGTACAAAACGCAGGAACAGCTTGGCCACGCCTCGCCCGAAACGACGCAAATTTACGCGCACCTGACGGACAAAACGATGGCCGAGGCGATCGAACGGGGCTACGAGCGAAAAGAAGAATAACGGGGGCACAGGCCCCCGTTATTTGCTGATCGGAACTTTTCATCATTGGCTTCAGACGAGGTCGCAGGCCTCCGGCGGCATCCAGTGGGCGTCCTTGCCCTCCCATTTGATGTTGCACCCGATCGGATTGGTGAGCGGAACGGAAATCGGCTTGCCCGCCACCAGTTCGGCCAGCGCGTTGTCCAGATCGTTGACCGTCATTTTGGACGTATCGCGCGGGTTGTCCACGCCGCGTCCGGTGTACACGAGCTTGCGCTGCTCGTCGAACACGAAAAAGTGCGGCGTCCGGAGCGCACCGTAGGCCCAGGCCACTTCCTGGGTCTTGTCGCGCAGATAAACCCACGGGAACTTGTGCTCGTTCATCCGCTTGATCATGTTTTCGAACGAGTCTTCCGGTTTCGTGTTTTCGCTGTTCGAGTTGATCCCCACGAAGCGGATGCCGTACGGCTCGTATTTCAGCGCGGTCTGGCGGGTCACTTCGTCGGATCCGATGACATAAGGGCAATGATTGCATGTGAAAAAGATGACCAGGCCCTTGGCGTCCGCGAAATCCTTCAGCGAGTAGGTGCGTCCGTCGGTCGCCGGCAGGGAAAAATCGATCGCCGGTTGTCCCAGCTCCAGGGTGAACGACATGGGAGGCGCCTCCTTCCGGAAATGGCTGTGAAATGATGGGATTTGAGTCAAGTATACCAAAGCGGCCTTCGCCCGGCAAACGGCGCCGCTGCCGCCCGCATTCCGGCATCGTTTCCCGCCGCCCTTGCGGTGCCCCGTGTCCCGGTCCCGCCGGACATCGTTCGCCGCTGCCCCCCGCGCGGCCAACGGGGTTTCAGCGCGGCCACCCGCCTCCCGCCAGCCGCTCCAGTTCCCCGGGCGAAAGCACGAGATCATGCCGCGGCAATCGCTCCGGTCGAAAGCCGGGGACCAGATCCCGGGGCGCCACCGGTTCGGGGCGGTCGAGCAGCCGGGCGTGCCAGGCCAGGAAACCGACAATCCGCTCCGCCGCGACGCCCCGTTCCCGCAGCTCGGCCAGACTGACCGAGCCGTGCCGCTTGGAGAGGCGGGCGCCGTCGGGACCGTACAACAGCGGTCCGTGGGCGAACGCCGGCGGTTGTCCGCCCAGCGCTTCGTACAGCGCAAGCTGTCGCGGCGTGGAATCGAGCAGATCCCGTCCGCGGAACACGTCCGTGATCTCCATGGCGATGTCGTCGACCACCACCGCCAACTGATAGGCGATGAACCCGTCCGCCCGCCGGACGACAAAATCGCCGCCCGCTCCGGCCGCGAACGCCTGCGGCCCGCACACGCCGTCCGAAAAGCGAATCGGCCGGTCCGGCATGCGAAAGCGCAACGACGGACGTTTGCCCGCCGCTTCCTTCAGCAGGCGTTGCTCCGGCGTCAACCGACGGCAGGTGCCCGGATAGGTCGGTCCCTCCGCGGCCAGGCCGTGCGGCGCGTTGGCCAGCGAGCGCAAATCCGCCCGGCTGCAGTAGCACGGGTACAGCAGCCCCTTTTCCTCCAGCCGGGCGAGCGCCTCCTCGTATCGAGCCATCCGTTCGCTTTGCAGATAAGGGCCGTGCGGCCCGCCGACGTCCGGCCCTTCGTCCCAATCCAGACCGAGCCAGGCCATATCCTCCAAAAGCCACTTGGCGTACTCCGGTTTGCACCGCGCGCGGTCCAGATCTTCCAACCGCAGTACCATTTGCCCGCCGCACGAGCGCATCTGAAGCCAGGCCAGCAGGGCGGACAGCGCATTGCCGAGGTGCATGCAGCCCGAAGGCGTCGGTGCGAACCTTCCCCTTCTTCCTGTCACCTTTGCCACTGAATCCCGACCTTCTTTTCCACGGCCTTTCCCCATCCAGCATATCACGATCCGCCGTTGGCGGCAAAAACCGGAATCCCCGATTTTCGGCGAAAAAACGGGACGCGCATCGTCAAAAAAAGAAAAAGCCGCCAGGCCCCGACGGCCCGGCGACGCTGCTTTTCCGCGGCTTAGGACGTGCGGTCGTTTCCGTCCCGCGGCGCCGCCGTCCCCACCGAATCTTTCCCGGCGCCGGGGAAGAATCCGCGGCCTTTGCCCTTTCCTTTGGACATGTGGATCCAGGCGTCGCCGCGGGCATCGATCAGGCGGTCCAGATTGGCGGCAAACTTCGCTTGCCGTTCCGCCTGCCGCTCACGAAACGCTTCGGTCATCGCCTGCTTAAGCGCCTCGCGGGAGACGCCGCGCGCCTGGGCAATTTGCGCGAGCGACTGTCCCTCCGCCAGTTTTTTGCGGAGTTCGGCCCGGTCCATGCCGAGCAGGCCGAGCACCTGGCGGCTGAAGATGACGCCCCCCGCCCGGTGCACCGCATGCGGGGCCCGTTCAATCGGGCGCTGTTCCGCCGGATGCCCGCTAGCCGGGTCCGCCGCCGCCGGCGCCGCGGGAAACGCCAACCCGGGGAGCGCCGCAAGCACACAGGCAAGGGCAAGCCGTTTGAACGCTTTGTCCATCTGGGATCCTCCCTTGGGCTTTTTTTGTGTCCGGACACAGTCCCAGTATGGCCAAATTTTCGGCAAGTCTTGCCATCCCGACCGAACGGCGGCCGCATACACAAAAAAAGGCCCCTCCGGGCCGGATACCGACGGACGGCGCCCCTTCGGAGCGCAGCCGCGCGCCGCCAGCCGGAGCGATTCCGAAGCGCCTTCTCCCGCGTGCCGGGGCGACCGTCCCCTCACGCGGCACCTGCGGTTTACACGTGATACTGATCCGACGAATTGTGGCCCTCTTCCACGGCAAAATCGAAATCATCGATGTCAAAAAGCTGGACCGGCACTTCCTGCTGAACGACCTTGTCCTGGAATTCGATCTGGTCCGTCAGAATCGGACATTGCAACCGCAGCGAGGTCAAAATCAGCTCGGTTTCGATCGGATCGAACATTTCGCCGTACTGCATGTTTTCCGTGGCGTTAATCACGACGAGCGACACCATGTCGTTGATCGGCAGCGGCGGGCTTTCGCGCCAGGGAGCCATGAGCGCGCGCTCCAGCTTTTTCTTGTTGAACGGATTTTCAAAAAACTCGATCATTTCGCCGATCTTTTCCTTGACGTGGCGATCGTCCTCCGGTTCGGGCATTACCGGTTCGGGACTGTCCTTCATATCGTACAACTCCAGAATGGTGGAGTACGGAATGCAATATTGCACGGGCCGTTTCGGCAACAAAAGCTGGCCATAGATGGCGATCATGACCGCCTCGATGACAAAACGACGACTCATAGGCAAGGTTCCCTCCCACGTGACTGCGGCTTGAAGCATTGCTTCCCATTATAACACAAAATGACGGACATGATGCCAGCGTTTGCTGTATAATTGATGAAGAAAGGAGCGAAGCCGGTTGACCAGCGATTTGTCTTTCCGCCGTTTCCGGGAACTGAGCGATCCGGCGGAGCTGCGCGAGTTCCGGACGGAAATGGAGAAAGCGGGCTATCCCGCATTTTTTGCGTTCGCGGAGGCGTTTCGCGAAGCGATCAAAGGATACGCCGACGACGAGGCGACCGCCATGCTCGAACTGATCCGGCGCGCCAGGGAATGGTTCCCGGCCCCGGGACGGTTCAGCCCGGCGTGGGAACGGCTGTGGCAGGAATTCGAACGGATCTGCGCCGGCAAAAATGAAATTCTCGCCGCCATTCCACCCGGCGAGCGGGAGGGCGAGTGGCAGGTGTTGATCGACAACCCGTATGTTCCCCAGCAAATCGCCTGCTATCCGGGCCTGACGTTTGGGGAGGCGGTGTACCTGTTCGCCTATTTCCGGCTGGACCTGGCGCCGAACGAATACCTGCGGCTGCAGCGCGTAACGAACGTCGTGACGGTGACGGGAACCCCGTAACCGTCGTCGCCGGCTCGGCAGGCCTTATGGATGATCGTGCCCACACACGTTGCCCCCGGGGGTGCGTCCCCCGGGGGCAGCCGTTTGTCAGCTTCGTTTCTCCGCTTCCAGTACCCCGCCCCGCAGACAGACCCGCCGCGACGGATCGTTGCGCAGCTTGACGTTGGCCAGTTTCGCCTCGTGCTCGGTCAGTTCGCAGGGCGCCCACGCTTCCGGATCGGTTACACCCGCCCGCTGCAGCGCTCGGCGGCATTCCGCCTCGTCGGGCCGCTCCTGCCACAGCACGACGCCGAAATACGCGAGTTGGTAGGCGTTGATCTGTTGCATGGCCAACAACTCGCCAGTCGCCTGTTGTCTCAGCGCGTACGGCATGGCGTCGGGGCTCCGGTCACAGATACGGATTTTCGTGCTTCGCCTTGAGCGCGCTCCAGCGCCGTTCGATTTCTTCCTCGAACGCGCGCAGCGTCTCGGCGTATTCCGGACGGGTCAGGTGCTTCGACTTGCCCAGCATCTTCAGCCATTCGGTCACCGGCACCCGCTTGTTCTTTTCTTCCGGATTGTACGTGATCGTCGTAATGCCGCGCTCCACCTCATACAACGGGAAGAAGCAGGAATTGACCGCCTGCTCGAGGATCTTCGTGCCGTCCTTTTCCTCGGACAGCCAGTTGAGCGGACAGGTGATCAGGATTTTCCCGTACACGAGACCGACGTTTTGCGCGTACCATTGCGCCTTGGCCGCCTTGCGCACGAGGTCCTGCGGGAACGCCTCGGCACCGGTGAACACGTACGGAATGTTCGTCGCAGCCATGATTTGCGGCGTATCCTTGTGGTGGAACACCTTGCCGCCCTGGAACTTGCCGACGTTGGACGTCGACGTGCGGTGGCCGATCGGCGTCGAATAGGACAGTTGGGCGCCGGTGTTCATGTACCCTTCGTTGTCGTATTCCAGAATGATCATCTTATGATTGCGCAGCGCGGCGCCAATCGCCGCCCCCATGCCGATGTCCATGCCGCCGTCGCCGGTGATCATGACGAAGGTGAAGTCGTCCTTCAGCCCGAGGTGGTCCAGTTCGCCGCGGCGTTTGAGCTCGTGGAACATTTCCACCACGCCGGACAGCGTCGCCGCCCCGTTTTGGAACAGGTTGTGAATGTAGGTGGCCTTGTGCGCCGAGTACGGATAACCGGTCGTGACGACCATGGCGCAGCCGGTCTGGAACAGCGCCACGATGTCGCCTTCGATCCCTTTGAAGAACAGCTCCAGCCCCGAGAAGATGCCGCATCCCGGGCAGGCGCCGTGTCCCGGCGCGATCCGTTTCGCCTTCTTCGTCAGGGAGCGCAGCGGCGGAATTTTCACGTTCAGCTTGCCCGTTTCCTCGTCCGGCGTCACGGTGATCAGGCCGGTTTTCACGTCCTCGTAACGCAACGGCTCCAGCACGCGTTTCGGCGCCTTGGCCGGGTCACCCGGCGTGTGGCCGTGGTAGTCGAACGGTTTTTCCACGTACCCTTTCTTCACCGCGTCGAGCGCATACTCGAACATCTTGAAGCCGTCTTCCATGTAGAAATCCTTGCCGCCCAGCCCGTAAATCCGGCTGATGACCATGGTGCGGCTGTTGCCGTCCGACTGCAGCGCGGCTTTCACTTCCAGCGTCATGTTGCCGCCGTGGCCGCCGTAGGATTCGGCGCGGTCCCCGACCGTTACCGCCTTGACGTTGCGGAGCGCTTCGGCGATCTCCTTCGCCGGGAACGGGCGAAGAATGTTGGGCGAGAGCGAACCAGCCTTGATACCCTGGGCGCGCAGCCGGTCGACGACGTCTTTTACGATTTCCGCCGCCGAATTGAGCAGGAACACGGCCACCTCGGCGTCTTCCATCCGGTACAGGTCAAGCGGCGGATAGTCGCGGCCGGTGAGCTCGGCGTATTCCCGGCGAATCTGGTCGTACACTTCTCCGGCCCGGTACATAGCCTGCGATTGCTGGTAGCGGTTGTTGATGAAGTCCGGTTCGTTCATGTAGGGGCCGACCGTGATCGGGTTGTTGCGGTCCAGCACGTGCGGGAACCCTTGCGGCGGTCGTTCGCCGACGAACTTCAGGACGTCCTCGCGATGCGCGAACGTCATGACCCGCCGTTTCTGGTGACTGGTGAAATAGCCGTCCATCGCCACCAGCACGGGCAGCCGCACGTCGGGATGCTCGGCCAGCTTGATCGCCATAATGTTCATGTCGTACACCGCTTGCGGATCGCGGCAAAGCAGGATCGGCCAGCCGGTGTTGAGCGCGAAATACAGGTCGGAGTGGTCGCCGTGAATGTCCAGCGGCCCCGATACGGAACGGCAGACGAGGTTCATCACCATCGGGAAGCGCGTGCCCGACTGGACCG
>ERZ795043.339-NODE-339-length-46136-cov-37.431327_pt1 | contig 46136 bp, 41 predicted proteins | sample MGYA00375127_ERZ795043 | MGnify/ENA primary metagenome ERZ795043 (study PRJEB30172, sample SAMN05518447) | compost metagenome | isolation source: Feedstock adapted compost from Newby Island compost facility, Milpitas, CA | place: USA:Newby Island compost facility... | reverse complement strand
CGGTTACGGTGCGCTTGAAGCGGGCGGCCGCGATCATCAGAATGCCGCCGGCCACCAGTCCGATCAGGACGGGCGCAGGGCCAAACAGCTGGCCTTTGATGAAATCCTTGAACAGGAGGTAAACGATCAAGGCCGGAAACATGGCCAGGAACATATGGATGGCATTGAGCTTCTTGCTCCTGAAGTCCAGTTTGATCAGGCCGGCCGCCACATCCAGATACCTTCTCCAGTACAGCACAAAGACGGCGAGCACCGCCCCCAGCTGAATCACGATTTTGAATGTGGTTTCGGCATCGCCCTCAAATCCGAGCAAATGACCTGCGAGGATCATATGCCCCGTGGATGAAACCGGCAGAAACTCCGTCAAACCTTCAATGATGCCCAGAAGAATGGCGCTTATATATTCGTACATAATCCCTGATTCCGCCTCTCTAAAATCAACACCTATATATTTTTGCAGATGCGGACCCTCTTGTAAATGAAATCACCGGAAATAAAAAAAGAATGGAGCCTAAGCCCCACTCCCATGCGTAAATAAATGATAGCGAAAAAAGGACTCAATCACATCAAATGTCAGGCGCATGCCGCAGCATCGCATCCATTCCGGCGCGCCGGGCCGGGAATGCCTTACGATCATGGTCATTTCACGATCCAGCCCGAGTTCATTGCGATTGAAAAATCCGTGTCCCAGTCCCGGGATCAGGCACAGCGTCGCTTCATTTCCGGCAGCGGCGAGCGCATCAAACAGGAGCTCGCTTTGGTGATAAGGCACCGCCAGATCACTTATGCCGTGCATGATCAGAAAGGGCGGCATACCGGAATTCACATAGGTAATCGGATTTGCCGCTTTCACCCTGTCCGGCACTTCCAGTAAGGGCGCTCCCAAAAGCTGTGACTCGGGTGAATCCGGATCCGCGCTGAGCTGCCCCGGGTGCAGGCGGACCGATTCCGGGTCACTGGCTGCTTGTGCTTCCGAAATCCGATGGGCATCCATCTGAAGAAAATCGGTGGGCCCATACCCGTCCACCACCGCCTTTACTTTATCCGGAAACAGCACGCCTGCCATCGCTGCCAGGTGTCCGCCCGCCGAAGAACCCCACAATCCAAGCTTCGCGGAATCCAGTCCGAATTCGGCTCCCTTGCCGCCAATCCATTCGATGGCAGCCCGAACATCCTCCATCTGGGCGGGAAACTTCGCTTCCCCGCTCAAGCGGTAATCGATGCTGGCCATGGCGAACCCGCGTTCCGCGAAAAAACGGGACAAGTCCGGCCCCAGTTTGCGGTCTCCTATCCGCCATCCTCCGCCATGCAGCCACATAATCACAGGAACCTGCTCCCCTGCCCCCTGAGGCAGGTACAAATCCAATCGCAGCGGCCTGCCTCCCGGCTCCGCATATGCCAAACCGTCCAGCACTTTGACTTGATACATCTTGTTGTTACTCATCCGCGCGCAATTGTGCCGGCGGTTTTCCGGTGACGACAAGATCCAGCTCATGGATATTGGCCAGGACGCGATCGAAACGGTATGGCATCGGCACGGACGGGAAAATCGGATGTTCGTAAGGATCGCCCAGCGTGCGGAAAAACTGCTCGAAGCTGCCGGGAGACAGCACGCCCATAAACTTGGTGTAATGCGAATTCAGGGCATACCGGTGTTTGGTGCCGGCCGGCACAAACAGAAAGTCGCCAGGGTTTAAATTCAGCTCTTCCCCGTCCGCCCAAAGCGTCATATTTCCCTGAACGCACATGAAGCACTCATGGGTGAATCTGTGATAATGCTCGCCGATGGGCTGGCTTTTCGGCCCCGAGGACATGACGATGATATAATCAGCCCCTGCGGCCGCTTTCGTCGTCAGGAAAGAATGCACCTGATTTCCGCTCAGCGTATGATCCCCTTCACCGGCATCAAGGACGTACGGCACGGGACTTTGCGGCACAGTGCCGTTGTCGAGCAGTTCCGCATGCGCCGGCTGATCGTAAACAAATTCAATGTCTGCCGTTCCCGCGGCCAGAGCAAAACTTTCTTCCGTCAGCTCCTGATCCGCAACATGCGGCCTTTCGTGATATTCATAGGGCTTGCCGATTTTTTTGTAAAATGGAACGACCTGCCCTCCGAAGGTTACCGAAACGATTTTGGTCCGGTTTCCAAGGAAACGCAGCGCGTGCACAGTGCCTGCCGGAATATGCGCGTAATCCCCGGCAGCTAGCAGCCGGGTTTGCGTGCCAATTTCCAGCTCCAGCTTGCCGTCCATCACGTAGATTCCTTCATTCGCTTTATGATGAACGTGCCTGGGAAGCCCGTCCCCTTTTCCGCCGGTCAATTTGACGATTTCCAGTTCATGTCCTGTGCTCTGATGGTCCGCTATAATATAAGCGACCTGTGTGCCGAACACATAGCGCTGTCCTTCGCCGTCCGGAATCATGTAAGGCATTTTCGTTTCCGGAAGATCCAGCCTGATGGTTTGGTTCATGTATCGTCACTCTCCAATACCTTATTGATAACGCTTCCATTACGTTCATCATAATGGATTTCGATGAATCAATAAAATATTCAATTTCTATTTCAGAAATCACGATTCCTTATATGTTGGTTTTTGCATCCGCTGGCCTAATTCGGCGCGAATTATGGTAGGATTATCCCAAATCCTTTCTTTGGAGGACCCGCGCATGCACCTGGATATCCGGCAATTACGCTATTTTATAGCCGTGGCAAAATATTTAAGCTTTACAGAGGCGGCCAACCAGCTCTATGTGGCCCAATCAGCCATCAGCCAGCAAATTGCGGATCTCGAAGAAAAAATGGGCGTCAAACTGTTCAAACGAAGCAAGCGGTCCGTTGAGCTCACACCGGCAGGCGCAGTGTTTCTCAAGGAAGCTGAGGAAATTGTCGAAAAGATGGCGGAAGCTGTCGACAAGGCGCGTCAGACGGAAAACGGGATCATCGGCAGCCTGAACATCGGTTTTCTCTCCGTGCACGTGAAGGATTTTTTGCCGGGCATCATCAAAGCGTTCAGAGCCCGTTATCCGAAGGTGGAACTGAATCTGAACCATTATCCGAGCCAGATGATCAAGGAAGGATTGGAGAAAAACGATCTGGATATCGGGTTTGCCATACCTTCCGGTCTTCACCGCATCGAAGGCATTCAAATCCGTACTGTGCACCGTTCCCCTTACTGCGCAGTGATGCACCGGAACCATCCGCTGGCGCACCGTTCTTCCATCCATATGGCGGAATTGTCCCATGAGCCTTTCGTGATCCATAACCGCCATGACTCTCCGGTCGGTTCATACGACCATATCGTGCGGCTTTGCCAGCAAAGCGGTTTTGTGCCCAATGTCGTCAGCCATCCGCGTTTTGTCGACAGCGTGCTGGTGCTGGTGGAATCGGAAATCGGCATCGGCGTCCTGCCCAGCGACTTTGAAGCCTACGCCAGCCCGCAAATCCGCTTTGTCCCGATTGAAGGCGTGGAAGACAACCATTTCGAGCTGGCCATCGCCTGGAAGGAAACGAACATGAACCCTTCCGTAGCCCTGTTTCTTGACCTGTTTCAGGAATTCATTCCGTTTCAGTAACCGGATGAGCAAGTTCAATACTCTACCCCGACGGGGATGCCGAGCTCCAGCTTTCCGAAAATTTCTCCCACCCAATCAAAGTTAAAAGCCATATGCTGCGCGCCCGCATGAATGTCTCTCCAGAACAGCTGCAGCAAGCTTTTCTCATCCGATGCCGCCGCGCCGCTGGTCGCAAAGATTTCTTCCATCACTTCCGTGCACAACTGCACGCTGTAGGCATAGTTGCAGCGCATGCGCACCCGATCCTTATATTCCAGCGGGCTGTTTGTCTCCACAAAATCCAGCGATTGCATGAGCAGTGCCCGGGCAGCTTCGAGTTTGGTGGAAAGCTTGGCCAGCTGGATCTGTTTGTGGGTCAGTTCCGCCACCGGCACCCCCGTCCTCGTTTTTCCTTTGCCGACATAGTTGATCTTCCATTCATCGTAAGCGCCCATGGCGGAACCGAGCACGACGGAGGCCAGCGTGGCCGGCATCACGGCGGACAGCTGGATCCGGTACAGCGGGGACGAATTCACCGCCCCTCCCGGAGATTCTCCATACAAATTCCACGGATCAAGCTCCATCGTCCGGTAGTCGGGTACGAAAGCGTCCTTTAGCTCGATCTGATGGCTTCCCGTCCCTTTGAGTCCCGAAACATACCATGTATCGTGAATCTTGAAATCACGCTTGGGCACAAGAAAATAATGTGTGGTTTTGCCTTGGCTTCCGTCCTTTGAGGGCACCGGCACCAGGATGATCACCCAATCGGAATGGCGAATGCCGGAGGAAAAGCCCCATTTGCCGCTCAGCCGGTAGCCGCCCTCCACCCTGGTGACAGACATGTCCGGACTTGGATTCAGCGATGACGCCACACCGGCATCCGGATCGCTGCCCCATACATCTGCCTGTGCAGCATCCGGCATAAAAGCCACCATCCAGTTGTGGAGCTGAAGCAGCGCGAAGCACCACCCGGAAGAAGGATCCGCCTTGGCCACTTCAATGGTGGTGGCCGCCAGCGTTTTCCATGACATTTCATGGCCTCCCCAGCGTGCGGGAACCAGCGTGCGGACAAGACCCGATTGCCTGATTTCGCGTATCGTATCGTCGGGGATGTACCGGAGCTTTTCCGTTTCTTGCGTCCTGGAGCGAATGGAAGCGAACAATTTTTGGGCGCGTTCCACAGCTTCCTCATGGGTCAGCTTGTTCATCAAATTTTGCATCTTGGATGCCTCCTTTCACCTCATTACACGACCGGCGTCCCGTACGTATGGAATGCGGGCGGGAGCGGATTACCCCAGGCGAGCCCCCGTTTTCTCTCTTCCGGCGTCCAGGTAATTACATCCCAGTCCGGCGACAGGATCAGAAAACCGCCGGCACAAACCTCAATGCGGTTGCCGCCCGGTTCGTAGACATAGACAAACAGTGTCTGGCCGGCGACATGCTTGCTCGGCGAAGCTTCGATAAAAATGCCGTTGTCCATGAAAATGTCCGCTGCGCGCATGACCATTTCCGCGCTGTCCACCCGGAAAGCCGCGTGATGAAACCGTCCTTTATGCCCGGATCTGTCCAGGGAGATGGCCAGATCGTAGGATTTGTTGGTTACATGCATCCAGGCCGTGATTTGTTCTCCGCTTTCCGATACCGCCTGCTCGCTTAACTGATAGCCGAGATACCGCCGGAAAAACGCGCTGTCTTCCCCGACGTTGGAACTGAACAGGTTGATATGATCCAGCGAGGAAACGGAGGCGCCTTTTGCTGCCAGACGCTGCGGCACATTTCTCAGATACGGCTTCAGATGACCAGGCGCCTTGTATTTTTCCGCTTCGTAGAAGACTTCCAGTTTGTGGCCGTCCGGATCCGTGAATTGATAGGACCGACCGTGCCCATAATCCCCATCCGTCCATCCGATGCCGCAACCGGTTTTGGCAATGTCGTCGGCCCTGCGCTCCAGCGCCTGCGGAGAAAACGCTCTCAATCCCACATGACCAATGCCGGCCTGCCTTGCTTCGGTCAGCTTCAGACTGTACAGGGATTCATCCATCCAGGCCCGCAAGTATACGGATTGGCCTTCGCGATGGACAACTTCCATGCCGAGAAGTTCCCGGAAGAAAAACAGGCTTTCCTCCGGCTTGGGCGTATACAGCTCGATGTGGGACAGATGGGCGATATCCCGAACCGGCTCGTTCATGCGCATGCTCATGATTTGCAGCCTCCTTCCATCCTGAATCCAAACACTCCCATGCCGCTGATTTCGGTGAAACGTTTCATCTTTCGTCCCCTTTCCGCAACTTGATTGCGTGTTTATCATAAGTCACCTTCACGCCGGCCGTGAAATAGATAGATACGCTGTCAGAAATCAATAAAACTGATAATGCTCGGCTTTGGCGCGCCGTACTTCCCGGAAACCGGGAACAAAAAAGGAGATGAAGATCAGCCTTCATCCCCGGATTGTTTTCGGTCCTCGGTCCAGTTTGATCCTCTATTCAGTTCGATTCCCGATTCGGGTGCATAATGCCCGTTGCCCCGGGTGGTGTGCGACGGGACAATCAGACAGCCACATCTTTGCCGGCGGGCAGCCGGGCGGTTTTGGAAGGCGCCGTTTCCTGGATGCCGAAGGAGCACAGAAATGCGACAACGCCTGCGGCGATCGGGATCCACATCGCGGCCAAAAGTCCGAATTTGTCCGCAAGGATGCCGGACAGGACAGGCCCCAGCGTGCCGCCGATCAGTTCGGCAGCCAAAAGCAAAGCTGCGATGGCTGAAGCCGCGAACACACGCGGAACGGATTCACCCGGAATGACCGCCACAATGAGCGGCTGATACCCGTTGCCCAACGCCAGAATGAGAATGCTGATGAAAAGCAGCGTCAAATTGTCGTGGAACAGGTAAATCGCCACCGGCAGGAAAATGGCGACGAACGAAAAAGCGATCAGGGTCGGTTTCCGCCCGATACGGTCAGAAATGGCCGGCGCAATGGCTTGCGACAAGAAAATCATGAACCCCATCAGGCCAAGCAGCAGTCCGCTGATCCCGTCGCTGAACCCGGACAGGTTGATCAGAATATTTGGCAAAAACGTGGAAATGCCCAGCAAAAACAGCAGGTTGCAAATGGCAATGACCGAGCCCAGCCAGATGTTTCTGCGCCGGAAAATCTCAAAATATTGCTTCCGCGTCGGCTTCAGGCTTTCTTCCTGCATTCCCTCGGGACGGATCACAGGCTTGCGCAAAAATTTCATCAGGATCAAGCCCATGATGAAAGCAGGAATGGCCGTGACAAAGAACGCATCGCGCCAGCTCAAGGAGACAGCCAGGCCGATGGCGATGACCGGCGCCAGCGCGCTGCCGAACAGGTTGGACGAGCTTTGGATGAACCCCATGTTGAATCCCCTGCGTTTGGGTGTCGATTCCGCCAGGACAATGGAATGGATCAGCGGAATGACCGGCCCTTCCACTGCCCCCATGAAGGCGCGCACCAGCAGCAAAGTGCCGAGCGAACCGACCAGTCCGCCGAGAAAGGTGGCCGCAGCAAACAGCATGATGAATACGATCAGCATGCCTTTTTTGGAGCCGATAAAGTCCGAAATGCTGGAGAAAACCATCGTGGATATGCCCCAGGCGATGCCGAGGACGCCGACCACCATCCCGATCTGCGTGTTGCTGAGTCCCAGATCAGGGGCCATGTACGGAAACAAATACAAAATGTTGAGACGCTCAAAAAACACCAGTCCGAACACCAGGAACATCATCAGAACCAAACCGTTCTCGTAGCTCCAGAAACTGCGCTTGTTCGCCATTAATGTTTCCTCTCCTCCGTCATTTTGGTTTTGCAGCCGGCCGGATTTCCGCGCGTTTATTAAAGCGCTTTCATTATATTGAACCAGCCGCGAGAAGTGAAATACAGAGGCTTGATTTCTATAATCGGTTTTTCTTATATAAAAAGACGCCTGACGGCGTCACTGGATGGCCAGGCGTGTAACGGAACACCCAGACCTTATGCGATGAAAATGATTCAAGATTTAAGAACTGCTGCGAACAAATTTGCTGTTTGAACGGACTTGGGGCCCGCACCAACTCCTTCATCATTCCCCATCCAAAGCGCGGGCTGCCGATTTCACCCTGGATGCCAGAATCAGCATCAGCACGCCGGAACCGGCGCAGAACAGCGCCAGCAGATGCAGCCCGGATGGCGAAACCAGATCATGGAAAACAAATCCGAGCAAGCTGGACGACATCATCGACCCGAAAAAGCGGGCATTCATGAACAGGCCGGACGCCACCCCGGTATCGCGCTTGGAAACCTGCAAAAACAGCGCCTGCTGGAGCGACACATTCAATGTTCCGGTGGAATATCCGAACAGTACCAGGCTTAGCATGATGGACGGCAAAGACGCGCTTGCGCCTGATATTGACAGGAAGATCCCCCCCATCAGGCTGATGATGCTGCCCGCGATGATCGTGGTCCGAACCCCTGTTCGTTCGATCAGCCGGGCTGTGACAGGGCCCGCCAGAACACTCGGGAGCGCCAGCGACAGCATGATCAGCCCGGATTCGCTGGGACTTAATTCATAAACGGATTGAATATACATCGGTATGCTGAACATCAGCGAATAGTAGGTGAGGTTCGTCAGGATATAATGAACATTTACCCGCATGACCCCCATGTTCCTGATCAGCACATTAAGATTGATGAACGGTTCCGCTGACCTGTTTTCAATCCTGTAAAAAATGAAGAATGAAGCGATGATGCCTGCCAGAGCCCACCAGGACGGATTTCCGTTCAAGGAAAGCAGGAACATCAGAAAACAGCAAACAAAAGCAGAGAAGAAGAACATGCCCCAAATATCGATCTTCGGCTTTTGGCCGCCGATTTTCGCGTCGGATGGGATTTTCCACATCGCCAGAATAAAGGACGCCAGAATGATCGGGAAGTTGATCATAAAAAGGGCGGGCCAATCGCCGGCAGAAAGCAGCAATCCGCCGATGGAGGGCCCCAGCGCGGCAGAACTGGATGAAAACACCGCCAAAATCCCTAAGGCGCGCGCTTGCCTGGCTCCCACCATCTGCCGGATCACGCCCATTCCGGAAGGATTCACCGCAGAGGCGCCGACTGCCTGAATCGTGCGGCAAACAAGCAGCATCCCGAAGCTGGAAGAAAAGGGAGCGGCAATGGACGAGATGGTCACCAGCGTTAAGCCGAGGATAAAAAATTTTTTCCGCCCGTAGCTGTCACCCAGCTTCCCCATGATGGGATTGGCGATGGCGCTGGCCAGATAGAAGGAGGCAATCAGCCAGGAAATCTCCTGATACGAAACCTCAAAATATTGCTGCAGCCGGGCAAGCGCCACAGAAATCATCGTCGTGTTCAGCGGATTCAGAAGGATGCCCAGCCCCACAGCTGTGATTAGCAGCCCGTGCCGTTCCTGTTTGCTGTTCAATGGCGTTCACGCTCTCATTCTATTTCGTATATAGCCGCTGCTAGAAAGCCGCACCTAAATAATATAAACGATTTTTCAAATTTGTCTGCACATCCGTTGCGATGAAAACAATAATTTGGTCGTTCTTCGAAACTGAGGGCTGATTTTAGCGGATTTGGGAAACTATTTGTGACCTGGACGCTCATTTGCAGTCAAATAGCGGATCTCAGAAACTATTTTAGGCCGAAAATCACACTGATAGCGGATTAGTGGATGCCGGAAACTATTTGTGCGTTTTTCGAAACTGCAGGCTAAAATAGCGGATCTCAGAAACTATTTTCAGCCCTGTCGATGGCCCATGCGCGCAATGGAAAATTTACAGCCAAAAAAACTGCCCCCGGCGCTTAGGCCGGAAGGGCAGTTTTTATTCTAGGCGCTTGTAAGCTTGACTCTCTGCAAACGCAAGGCGTTCAGCACAACGGAAACGGAGCTGAGCGCCATGGCGGCGCCGGCCACCCACGGCTGGAGATAGCCCAGCGCGGCCACCGGAATGCCGATGACGTTGTAGGCCAGCGCCCAGAACAGATTTTGGCGGATGTTGGCCATCGTCTTCCTGCTCATGACGAGGGCGTCCGGGACGCTGCGCAGATCGCCGCGCATCAGCGTCACATCCGCCGCCTCCATGGCCACGTCGGTGCCCGTCCCGATGGCCATGCCCACATCCGCCGTGGCCAGCGCGGGGGCATCATTGATGCCGTCGCCGACCATCGCGACCTTCTTGCCGGCTTCCTGCAGTTTCTTCACTTCCTTCGCCTTGTCTTCCGGCAACACCTCGGCCATGACCTTCTCTATGCCGACCTCGGCCGCCACCGCCCGCGCGGTGCGCTCGTTGTCGCCGGTCATCATGATGACCTCGAGGCCCATCTCCTTCATCCGGCGGATAGCCTCCGGCGACGTCTCCTTGACCGTGTCCGCCACGGCCAAGAGGCCGGCCGGCTGGCCGTCGCAAGACACGAACACGACGGATTTGCCCTGCTCCTGCAGGATGCGCGCCTTTTCAAGCATCCCTTCGTCCACAGGGACGTTGTTTTGCGCAAGCAGCCTGGCGGAACCGACGAGGACGCTGCGGCCTTCGACCACCGCCCGGACGCCAAGGCCCGGCATCGCCGCAAAGGACGCCGCCGCCGGCAGATCCATGCCCCTGGCGCGCGCGCCGGCCGTGACGGCTTCGGCCAGCGGGTGCTCGGAAGGGCGTTCCGCCGCAGCCGCCAGCCGGAGAAGTTCCGCCTCGGACCAGCCTTCCGCCGCCGCCACGTCCGTCAGCTCCGGCTTCCCTTTCGTGATGGTGCCTGTCTTGTCCAGCACCACAGTTTTGATGCGATACGTCTGCTCCAGGTGCTCCCCGCCCCTGAACAGAATGCCGAGTTCGGCGGCGCGGCCCGAACCCGCCATGATGGAGGTGGGCGTCGCCAAGCCCAGCGCGCACGGGCAGGCGATGACGAGAACGGCGATGGCCTTCTCCAGCGCACCGCCGGCATCGCCCGGATCGGCGGCGAAAAACCAGACGGCAAAAGTCAGCGCCGCAATGGCCACGACCGCCGGCACAAACACGCCCGATATGGCGTCGGCAAACCGCTGGATCGGCGCCTTTGATCCTTGCGCCTCCTCCACGGCCCGGATAATCTGCGCGAGAGCGGTTTCCTTGCCCACCTTCGTCGCCCGGATCGTCAGCATGCCGTGCTTGTTCAGCGTCGCGCCGATGACCTGATCGCCAGGCCGCTTCGTCACCGGCATGCTTTCGCCGGTCAGCATCGATTCGTCCACGGCGGACTCGCCTTCAAGGACGATGCCGTCCACGGGAATTTTTTCTCCCGGCCGGACGAGCACCACGTCTCCCGCCGCCACCTCCTCCGCGGGCACCGCCGTCTCCCGGCCGTCCCGGAGCACCGTGGCGGTTTTGGCCTTCAGGCCCATGAGCGATTTGATGGCTTCCGACGAACGCCCCTTGGCGATCGCCTCGAGCAGCTTGCCGAGCAGGATCAGCGTAATGAGCACGGCGCTCGTTTCATAATATAGGGTCGCATGCGCTTCTCCATGACCCAGCGACCGGAACGTCAAATAAAGGCTGTAAAAATAGGCGGCCGAAGTGCCGAGGGCCACGAGCACGTCCATGTTGGCGCTGCCGCTCCTGAGCGCCTTGTACGCGCCCGCGTAAAACCTGGCCCCGATGCCGAGCTGCACCGGTGTCGCCAGGGCCAGCTGAAACCAAGGGTTCATGAAAAGTTCAGGCGTCCAGATCCAGGCGGTAAACGAAAAATGCCCGGCCATGCTCCAAAGGAGCGGAAACGAAAGGGCCGCCGAAAACGCGAGAAGCCGCTTCAGCCGCCGGATTTCCCGCGCGCGATGGTCCTGGCCGGATATCTCTTCGGTTTTTAGCCAGGCCTTGTAGCCCAGCTGCTCCACCTTGCGGATCAAATCCTCCGGCGACACGAGGTCCGGCTGAAACGCCACCCGCGCCGTTTCCGTCGCCAGATTGACCGTCGCCCGCACGCCTTCCATCCGGTTTAAGCCTTTCTCAATCCGGCTTGCGCAGGCGGCGCAAGTCATCCCCGTGATTTCAAACGTCACCTGCCGCTCCGCTTTTTCCGATTGCACCGCCGTCATTTTGCCTCATCACCTTGCGGGCCCGCGGCTTCTTCACACCACGTCATAGCCCTGGTCTTCGATGCTTTCCTTGATCGCCTCAAGGCTCGTCTTCGTTTCGTCAAACTCCACGGTGACCGTGCCCGAAGCCAGATCCACCTTCGCCTGGCCGCCCAGCTTCCGGACCGCGCCTTCCACCGCGCTGACGCAATGTCCGCAGCTCATACCCTGAACTTTCAACGTTGCCGTTTGCATGCTGTCTTCCTCCTTAAGGCGCCATGCGCCGCATTTACAAGTTTAATATAGTATACCCCCCTACCCTATGTCAAACCGGGCGGGTTATTGGCAAATTCGATCGCTCCCGTTGCCGGGAGGCATGTTATAATAAACGCATCCGCATCGCAAAAATCCGGCGGGACTGTCCCGGAAACGCCGAAACGCCGTTCGCGGCCTTGGCGCCAGTGCGCCTGGTGCGAGACACCGTAAAGGAACGCCCGGACCTTACATCGGTGTTGCATCCGAGCTGACATGAACGCGAGCACGCTATGTAGTGCATTTTTGCACCAGATTGGGCTTTGTTCGTGCAACATGTGCTAATGTAGTGCATTTTTGCACCACATAGGGCATTATCTGTGAAAAACGAGCTAATGTAGTGCATTTTTGCACCAGATTGGCCCTCGCGTTGCGATGTCATCACCCCAAAATGGCGCCCGCGCATCCGGACGAAACGGTTTATGAGGACAATCCCGTCCGCAGCCAAAGGTTGGATTGGACGATGAAGCAAAACGAAAACTTGCGTGTGTACGTATCTTCCCCGGATTTGCAAAAGTCCTTGTATTGGCGCACGCTGTGGACCGTCGTGTTCGCCCAGCTCTTCGGCGGCGCGGGCGTTGCCGTCGGCGTCACGCTGGGCGCGCTGCTCATCCGCGACATGACGGGATCGGAAAGCGTCGCCGGGCTTTCGGCCGTCCTGTATACGGCCGGTTCGGCCGCCGCCGCTTTCCTGATCGGCCGGCTGACCCATCGCTTCGGCCGCCGCACGGGCCTGGCCGCCGGCTTTCTCGCGGGCGGCATCGGCGCCTTGGGGATCGTATCCGCCGCCGTGCTGCAGCAACTGTGGCTGCTGTTTGTCTTCTTCGTAATTTTTGGCTCCGGCATGGCCGCCAATTTGCAGGCGCGCTACGCCGGCACGGATCTCGCCCGGCCTTCCCAGCGAGCGACGGCCGTCAGCTTTTCGATGGTGTCCACAACGTTCGGGGCCGTGGCCGGTCCGAACCTGGTCAGTTTCTTAAGCGAAGCGTCCCCGTCTTTCGGCCTTCCGCCGCTGGCGGGCCCGTTTCTCCTGGCTGCGGCCGCCTACTTTCTTTCGGGATTGATTTTTCTCTTGTTCCTGCGCCCGGACCCGTACAACGTGGCCAAAGCCGTCAGCGCGGCGGCAGCGGCGGATGCCGCAAAGGCCCCGGAAGGCGCGTTGGCGCCGGCCGGCGCCACCCCGGGTGTCAGCCGGCAGATTAACCGCAAAGGCGTGGCCGTGGGCGCTTCCGTCATCCTGATGGCGCAATTTGTGATGACGGCAATCATGACGATGACGCCCGTTCATATGCAAAACCACGGGCATGGCCTGGATGAGGTCGGATTTGTCATCGGCATGCACATTGCGTGCATGTACCTGCCTTCGCTCTTTACCGGCGTGCTCACCGACAAGCTGGGCCGCACCGCCATCGCATACGCTTCCGGCGCCGTTCTTCTCGCCTCCGGCCTCCTGGCCGCCATGGCGCCGGCCGACAGCGCGCTGCTTTTGACCGTCGCCCTGGGCCTTCTCGGCCTCGGCTGGAATCTGGGTTTCTTGAGCGGCACTTCCATGATCGTGGACGCGACCACGCCCGCCGTCCGCGCCAAAACGCAAGGAACGGTGGATGTGCTGGTCGCCCTGGCCGGCGCCTCCGGCGGCATGCTTTCCGGCATCATCACGTCCCACGCGGGCTACCCCTCGCTGGCGATGCTCAGCGGCTTGATGGCCCTCCTCGTGGCGCCCATCCTCCTGTGGTCGCGCCATCCGCGCAAATCATCGGCCGAAGACCGCGGGCTAACCGTGTAAAATCAGCTGCTCGCGGTCACGGAACCCGCCGTTTTGGTCGTATGTTCTTTCAACAAAATGCGTTTTTCGGTCCGACATCATGACGACGGTGGAGCACCGGGTGCCGTAACCGGAGCCGGCGATGAAAATGGAAGACAGCATCCGTTCCGTCTCAAGCGGCACGCCGGTGGACGGCAGCAAATGGTCCGGCGCCCGTTCGTCGGAACGCAAAAGCTTAAGCAGGCGCTCCGCCATGTCGGTCCCTCCCGACGCCACGATGCGCTTAAGTTCTTCACGGCCTCGCGACACCTTCGGCCAGTCGGTGTTCAGCAAATGGTTGCTGAGCCCGTATATGCCCGGTGCCAGCTGCCGGATGCGGCCTTCGCGGTTCGAATAATAGCAGAGCGCGTCAAGGTCGCCCACGAGCAAGCTGAAACCCGGGTATTCCTCGGCGCGCCGGTCCACCTGCCGCAAGTAAGCGTCCGGCGGCTCATGGCCGGTCAAATATCCCGCCACCAGTTCCCCGCGCGAACGCCGGCCCGCCTTAAATTCCCCCGGCGCGCGATAGTTCGTCAGGGCCGCAAAGCGTCCGGCGCGGCTCACGCCGAGCCACGTGCCCATTTTCTCCAGATCCCGCCCGGCGTACACGTGCGGCGCGTCTTCCCAGAAGTGGGCTTCCCGCGCCGGCCGCGCAAAGTATTCGTCGCGGTTGGCGGCGACGACGAGGCGATACTCCGGATGCGCCTGCCAGGCAAACAAGATGAGGCACAACTTTCGCTTCCTCCCGCTTGTCAGGCCAAGGACATTCAGCGCAGGCTGAACCCTTTGCTTTCGATGAATTCGCGCAAGAACTGCCTTCTGCCGGTTTGCAGGAATTCGGCCATATCCTTCGTCCAGGTGGTGTCTTTCTTGTTGGCCGTTCTTTCCCGGAAATAGGCGCCCGTGATCTCGTCATATTGGTCCAGCAGCGCGGGGTATTTCGTCTCATCATACGTGTTTTCGTGCAATATGGCTTCCAGCGGCAGCCGCGGCTTGACTTCGTTGATGACCGCCGGCACGCCCAGCGTCAGGCCGAAGAGCGGGAACACCTTGTCGGGCAGGCCCACCAGCTCGCTGATCGGCCCCGGGTTGTTGCGCACGCCGCCGATAAAGCAGCCGCCGTAGCCGAGGGATTCCGCCGCGGTAATGGCGTTTTGGGCGATGAGCGCGGTGTCGGTGACGGCGACTATAAAATAATCCAGGTGGTCGTGATCCATGTTTACGCCGTGCTTGCGGCACGCGTATTCCAGGCGTTTGTAGTCGCCGCAGAACAGCAGGAAATCCGAGCAGGTCGCCACCTGCGGATTTCGCGAAAGCTCGGCGATCTTGTTCTTCTTGTCCGGATCCGTAACATGGACGATGGAATAGGCCTGCACAAAATGCGAGCTGGCCGCGCCCTGGGCAGCCCGGAGAATTTCCATAAGGTGCTCCCTCGGGATGGGCTCACCGGTATATTTGCGCACGGTCACATGGTTTTGCATCAGACGGATTGTTTCGTTCAGAGCTTTGGTTTGGCTCATGCGATCACCCGATTCGTTTGGATTGGTTGGACTTTACCATATATCATATCATTTGGGCGGCAGAAATTCTGAACTTTCGGCAAAACGAAACACGGACGTCACGATCATGTTATAATGTAGTAATCCGACACCGGCGCTGGAGGAACGATACGTTCATGGCTTTCCTGAAAAAAATCTGGAGCTGGACGCTTACGCTGGTTACCGCGTTCGTGCTGGCTTGCCTGATCGGCATTTTCATCATTCAGCCTTACAAAGTGGAAGGGCACTCCATGGACCCGACGCTGCGCGACGGGCAGCGCATCTACGTTTCCAAACTGTCGCACACCTTTCACTATTTGCCGGATTACGGGGATATCGTCATCATCGACAGCCGGGTCAGCCGGGAGCGCACCTTTCTTGATGACATCCTCGAAAACCCGATGATCCGCCTCTTTTACCCCGCCGCGGACGACGGCATCTTCTATGTCAAAAGGGTCATCGGCAAGCCCGGCGACACGATCGAGTTCAAAAACCATACGGTATACCGCAACGGCGAGCCCGTCGTGGAGCCTTATCTCAAGGAAATGATGGCGTTCCAGTCGGACCGGACGTGGAAGGTCCCGGAAAACCACATCTTCGTGCTGGGCGACAACCGCAACCACAGCGAGGACAGCCGCTACATCGGGTACATTCCCCTCGGCCACGTGCTCGGCATCAAGGTGTTTCCGTAACAAGCGGCCCGCAAAACCCGCCAAAAAAGAGCGGCGCAGGATGCGCGAGATTGCGTCATCCGCTGTGCCGCTCTTTTGCATTTAGCGCCGTTTGACGGCGAGGTTTTGTCAGCCCCTCAGGCCCTGTGCCCGAGCCGGGCCGAAATTTGCGCCGCCGCTTCTTTCATCATGACCTTGGCTTCTTCCAGCTCGGCGTCCGTGATCTGAACGGATGGACAAATCATGCCGACGGAGCCGATGGCGCTTCCGTCCGACTGAAAGATGGGAGCAGCGATGGCTGTCACACCCAGGTTGATCTGATCCTTCTCGGTGCAAAGACCGGCGGCGCGGATCTCTTCCAGTTCCGCCCGGATCGCCGCGGGATCGGTCACCGTATACGGCGTGTATTTCGGCACCGGCTCCGCCAGCAGGCGGTCGATCACTTCCCGGGGCTGGAAAGCCAGCGCCGCCTTGCCCACGGCGCCAAACGTCAGCGGCCGCCGCTCGCCGACGGAGGACGAGTACTTCAGGCCGGTGGGAATTTCCCGCTTGAAGACGTACACCATCTGCGTATCTTCCACCAGCGTCATCAGAATCGTGTGGTTGGTTTTCATGTGCAGATCCACGAGAATCTCTTCCGCTTCCTGCACCGCATCCAGCGAAGAAGTGACGATGTCGCTGTATTGCAGGAAGCGCAAGCCCAGCCTGTATTGCTGCTTCTCCCGGTCATACCGGATCAGGCCGCGCCGTTCCATCGTATAAAGCAGCCGGTAAGCCGTCGCGCGAGCCAGACGGGTCCGCTTCATGATCTGATCGATGCTGAGCGCCGGCTCATCCAGCGTGAAGGCGTTGAGCACATCGATGGCCCGGTCCACGGTCCGGATCGAATCCATGTTGATCTCACGCACGCCGCGTCCATCCCTCTGTGTCTTTTCCGTGTCTCTTTATTTTATAACCCTATTATTACTTCGGCATGACGGGCTCGAAAACCTTCTCGATGATCTGATGGCCGTCGTTTTGCTTGTAGTCTTCCTGACGCTCGAAATTGAACGCTTCGAGGATCGGCAGGTCGTTGGTCGAGAAAAGGAACGCGTCCTCGGTATCCGAAGTGTTCACATGCTCATGCCACGTCCACGGCGGAATCACGAAGAAGTCGCCTTCCTTCCAGTCGAAGCGCACGCCGTTCATAACGGTGTAACCCTGTCCCTTGTACACGCAGTACACGTTGCTGTGCACATGGCGGTGGGCTTTGCCTTTGAATCCCGGAGGCAAAAGCTGCATTCTGGCCCCGATCCGCCCGTCGGCGTCCTTGCCGGTGGAAGGATTGATGTATTCCACGGCGTAGCCGTCCACCGGATCGACGGGCGTTTCCTTCATGCCTTCCAGCGCCTGTTTGGTCAGGCCCCATTTGTAGCGGCCCAGCGGCGCGGGATGGGGTTTGCGGTCGCTGATGGGGCGCACCATGCCGCCCTGATAACGCTTGGAGCTGTAGTCCTGCTGCACAAACAACGGCTGCTGGACGTCCGGATGGAATTCGGTGAACGACACGTCCATCGCGACGATGAACGGCGTATCCAGGCAGTCCATCCAGAACACCGTCTCGTTGCCCTTGTTCGTGTGATCGTGCCAGATCCAGCTCGGCGTAATCAAGTAATCTCCGGGCTCGAAGGTGATTTCTTCGCCGCCCACCCGGCCGAAACCGCCCTGGCCTTTCAGGACAAAACGAAGCGCGGTGGCGGTGTGGCGGTGGGACGGCGCAATTTCGCCGGGCTTGACGGCCTGCACGGCCGCATACAGCGTTTGCGTGGCGCCGCCCCAGCCGCGCGGCTCCAGATGCTTCATCCCCGGGTTGATCAGGTAGACGGCGCGGCGCTCCGCGGAGCCCGTGCCGACTTCCAGCAGCGTTTCCGCCCGCTCCAGGTAGCTCATGATCAGCTCGCTTTTCCACAGATACGGCACGGCTTTCGGCGTCGGCTCAATGGTGTTCATCCAGCTGATGTCGGCCCACAGCGGCCCCAGATTGACGCTGAGCAGCTCCTCGTGAAACTCTTCCAGTTCCTTTGTCCATTGTTGGGACACGGCGGTTCATTCCTTTCACTAAAGAATATGTTGGTTCTATTTATAATTCACGTAGTGAATTAATATATTCATCTGATGAATATACATTATCATTTTCTTGCCCCGACTGTCAATCGGCCGCCGCGGAGGATGGACTGTTAGCCTCGTTGCCATAGCCGGCTCTGAATATAAAAAGGGGCAGCCCCGTTCTTTGGCAACATTTTTGGGGCAGCCCCATTGGTGAAGTTTATTTCGCAAAAGTGTCCAGGAATTCCTTGATGATCGGATTGGACGAGTATTTGTTGTAAATTTCGTCTTTGACGGCGGTGAAGGCATCGCGGTTTGCCAGTTCGGTGACCGTGACGCCGGTCGCTTTCAGGTCTTCCAGATTGCGAATTTCCATCGCCGCGGATTCTCTGTTGCCCCAGTCCACCGCAGCCTTGACGGCGTCGCGGATGATCTGCTGGTCTTCCGCCGGCATGGATTCAAATTTTTCTTTGTTCATCAGGAACACGCCCGGGAACGCCATATGGTTCGTCACCGTAAAATGCTTGGCCACTTCGTAGAGCTTTTCGGTCATCAGCGCGTCGAGGTCGATGTCGATGCCGTCGATGACACCGGTTTGCAGCGCCTGGAACACTTCCGGCAGCGGCATCGGCGTCGGGCCGGCTCCCACAGCCGTCCAGAAGTCGGTGATCGACGGGCTGCCCGTGATCCGAATCTTTTTGCCTTTCAGGTCATCCGGCGTCTCCACCGTTTCCGTTCTCATCAAAATGTGACGGTTGCCCGCGAAAATAAAGTCAAATCCGACCATGCCCTGCTCGCCAAGCGTCTCCAGAATTTTCTTGGCAGGTTCGGATTCGCGGGCGGCTGCCGCTTCCTCCACGGAATGGAACACGAACGGCATGAACCAGGCGTTAAACGCTTCCGCGTTGGACGCGAGATACGCGTTGGTGATAATCCCCATATCCAGGGCGCCGGCCTGAATTTGCGCCACCGTGTCTTTCTCGGGACCAAGCTGCGCGGCCGGGAAAATTTTCACCGTCATGCGTCCGCCCGAACGCGTTTCCAGCTCTTCCCGGAACTTCTCTGCGGTTTTGTGGAAAATGTGGCTCGTCTGGTTGTTGTGAGTGAAACGGAATTCGTACGTTTGACCGCCGGATGCCTCATCCGAAGGCGAACCGGATGTGGCGCTGCCGCCGGAACCTCCGCAGGCTGCGGCGACAAGGGATAGGCAAATGAGCGCAATGATAAACGCGAAAGATTTTCTTTTCATCAAAAAAACCCCCATTGCTTTGTTGTCTTTTTCTCGTCTCATAGCAACCCAAACGCCTCATTGCTGACTGAACCTGATGACGCAAGTGACCAAAGCTTGTGAACGATTGCAAAGCGTCGCGCGCTTGTTCCGCGGCCTTATCACGACCCCTTTCAATTCACTTGATGAATATATTTATTCAATCATTGAATGTAAACAGTAAAATATCACGGTTTGTTGCAATTTGCAATAAAAAATCCCACCCCATGAGGTGGGATCGTTGGAAAATTTTTCGTTTTCATGCGGGACTGGCGCTCAATTTTCCGTCATCTCCCTGATGACGTCCTTGTAATGCGCCGGCGGCTCGCCGCCGAATTTGGCCTTCAGATCCTTGTCCACGAGGCTTTGCAGCTTTTGGCGGGTGGCCTGCGCCATCGTGCCGTCCAGTTCCAGATCCGCCAGCGTCTCCAGCACCTCGCCCATTTCCGCCACCCTTCTTTCGGCATGAATGGCCGTGCGGGTAAGCAGCAAGTTCACGTACTCCTCGAAGGGCCGGCTTGTCAGCGAACGGCCGATGGAATCCATGATTTCCTGCTCGATGCCGGAGCGGTGCGCGGCGGCCAGCGTCTCGAGAAGCAGCGCGGTAAAACCTTTCATGAATATGCTGCGCACCATTTTGACCGCCGACGAGCTGCCGGGCTCCCCTTCCACCACCGTGATGTTCATGCCGTACGGCGCAAATGCCGACTGCAATGCTGCGGCGCCCGTTCCGCTGGCCAGGATCGGCACCTTGTGCCGGTAGGGGGGGACGGATTCCATGACGGCCCCGTCGGCAAAACGGGCCCCCGCCGCCTCCACGATCCGGGCAATTTCCTTCTTCATCCTGGGCGAACCCGAATTCAGGTCCACATACACATGCTCCGCCGTCAGATGCGGGGCCGCTTCCTCCGCGATCCGGACCGCCACCTTCGCGCTGGCGGCGCAGAAGATGTACCGGCTGGCGCGGATCAGTTCCTCCAGGGAACCGGCGCCCGTCACCTCCGCCGCCTTGAGCCGCTCCTTGATTTTGGGGCCCATCAGCGGATCTTCGGCCATCACATCGTATGCGAAAATCGGCTCAAATCCCGCTTCCCGCAGCCCGCTGGCCATATGAAAGGCCGCCTCGCCAAAACCGATAAATCCCAGGGGGTTCATGGGCTCTTCCGACACTCCTTTTTGGCGGGCGGCGCCGGCCCTGCGGCGTGCCGCCCTGATTTTTTGAATTTCAAAATTGATGTTCAATGTTGACCATTTTCGGATTATAGCCGCCCGGGTATCCCGTGTCAACCCGAAGCCATCTATAATAGATTCGGAGGGGAGAAGCTTGGCCATTTTGAAAAATGACTGGGCGAACTATCTGGAGGCCGAATTTCAAAAAGAATATTATTTGAAGCTGCGCCAGTTTCTGATTGCGGAATATCGGACAAGGACCGTTTATCCCGACATGTATGACATCTACAACGCGCTGCATTATACCCCGTATGCGAACACCAAGGTGGTCATCCTGGGGCAGGACCCGTACCACGGCCCGGGACAGGCGCACGGACTGAGCTTTTCCGTCAAACCCGGCGTGCCGCCGCCACCGTCCCTGCAGAACATTTTCAAGGAACTCCATGACGATTTGGGCTGCCGCATCCCGGACCACGGACATTTGGCCAAATGGGCCGAGCAGGGCGTGCTGCTCTTGAATGCCGTGCTGACCGTGCGCGCCGGCGAACCGAATTCCCACAGAAACATGGGCTGGGAAATCTTCACGGACCGAGTGATGGAAGTTTTAAACCAGAAGGAGGAACCGGTTGTGTTCCTGCTCTGGGGCAGCCATGCGCAGCAAAAAGCCCGGCTGATCACGAACCCCCGGCACATGCTCATCCGCTCGCCCCATCCGAGCCCGCTGTCGGCGCACCGCGGCTTTTTCGGCAGCCGGCCGTTCTCGCGGGCCAATGAAGCGCTGAGGCGCAGCGGCCAGAAAGAGATCGACTGGCAGCTTTAGGCCGGCATTTTACGATGGCACATCCCCGCCGCTTCAACCCGCAAGGACGGGCGGCGGTTGGATTGCCGCTTTGGATTCTGGCAAATATCTTCCATATTATTTAAAATATTGCTTGAGAGATTTCTAGTTTCGGCATTGGGAAAGGAGTCGCAGCTTGGGGACGGCCAATTGCTTTGTGTGCGGCAGGGACAATCCGCACGGTTTGCATGTGACCTTTGAAAGCGTCGGGGACGGAGAAGTGGCGGCCATCTATCGCTGCACGGAGACGATGGCCGGGTGGCCGGGCATTCAGCACGGCGGCATTACGGCGGCATTGCTGGACGAAGCGTCCGCATACGTTCCGTATTACATGGGATTGACAGCGGTTACAGCCCGTCTGGACATCCGCTATCACCAGCCGATCCGGGTCGGAGAATGGCTTCGCGTTACCGGAAAATTGACCAGACAGACTTCCCGGCTGATCGAAACGGAAAGCCGGATCACGGGCGAAAACGGAGAGCTGAAAGCGCAAGCCACCGCCTCCATGATGATCCTCAGCCGCAAGCAGCAGGAAAAAATCGGACTGGCCAATGCGGATCCGTAACCATACGGAACCTTCATTTGCTTAAAAAAAGTTTAAAAATTCAAAAAAATGCAAAGGAGGAATGCTTCATGACCGCATTGCCCGCTCAGGAACGCCGGGAAGCGCTGGCCGCCCGGTACCCGGTCTGGCCCGGCCACACGCTTCCGGAACATTTCCGCGAACAAGCCGCGCGCTACGGATCAAGGCCTGCCATCATGACGGAACACCGGCAGCTTACTTACGCCGAATTGTGGGAAGAGGCCAGAAGCATCGCGAAGTCGCTGCTTGGCCTTGGCGTCGCCCGCAGGGATCATGTGGCCATGATCCTCGCCAACGAGCCGGAAACGGTGTCGCTGATGATCGCCGTCTGGATGATCGGCGCCGTGTGCGTGCCGGTCAACACCATGCTGCGCGAAGATGAGCTCTGGTACGTGCTCCAGCAATCGGACAGCCGGTGGCTGGTCTTTCACCAAATGGCCGGCGGCGTCCGGCACGCCGAAAACGTCCTGCGCCTGAGCGGCGAGCTTCCCAAAATCCGCCGGATGATTTGCATTCCGAACGCCGATCAGTCTCCGGACGAACGTTTTCTGTCCTGGAGCGAATTTCTCGAAATGGGCAGCCGGATTTCGGACGACGAACTTGAAAGACGGTTTGCAGCGTCCCGATACCCCGATGAAGTGGCCGACATCATTTACACCTCGGGTTCCACCGGTCAGCCCAAAGGGGTCATGATTACCCATGACATGTTTTTAAGGTGCGCCTACGCCACCGCCTTGAGCCGTGCCTTTGAAGATGGACGACGCATTTTTACCGCCTTGCCGCTTTATCATGTGTTTGCGCTGGTGGAAGGCATCCTCGCCCTTTCCTTCGTGGGCGGGGCGCACATCATGACCTCCGGGTTCGTGCCGGCTCAGGCGCTCGCCATGATCGAGCGCTTCAAAGCCAATGACATGCTTTGCGTGCCGTCCATGCTGGTGGCGCTGATCAATCACCCCGATGTGGGCAAATATGATCTCAGCTCGCTGTATGCCCTGATGTGCGCGGCCGCGCCGGCGCCTGTGTCGGTCTGGCAGCGGGCCATCGACACCCTGAAACTTACGGAAATTTGCACCGGCTACGGCGCGACGGAGGTGACGGCATCGACGGCCCACACGGAAATCGGCGACGACATCGAGACCGTCGTCACGAAGGTGGGGCGGATCAAGCCGGGCGGCGTCAGCGGTTTGCCGCAATACGGCGGCGCCAACGTCCAATACAAAACCGTTGATCCGGAAACGGGAGAAGATTTGCCGCCCGGAGCCATCGGGGAGCTGACCGTCAGGGGCAACGTCGTGACCAAGGGCTACTACAACAAGCCGGAAGAAACATTCGCCGTCATTGACAAGGATGGCTGGCTCAGAACCGGCGATCTGGGCCGGGTGGACGAGCGCGGTTACATCGAACTGCTCGGGCGAAGCAAGGAAATGTACAAAGTTTCCGGGGAAAACGTGGCGCCCAAAGAAGTGGAGGACGTCATCAACCGCCACCCGGCCGTCGCCCAGGCTTATGTCGTCGGCGTGAAAGATCCGCTGACGGTGGAAACCGGCGCCGCGTTTGTCGAACTCAGACCCGGACACACCTGCACCCGCGCGGAAATTGTGGAGTTTTGCCAAAAGCATCTGGCCAAATTCAAGGTGCCGCGGCACGTCTGGTTCGTCTCTGCCAACGAATGGCCCGTTACCGGCAACGGCAAGATCCAGAAGTTCAAACTGAAGGAAATGGCGGAAAAACGGATTGAGGAACGAGTAAAATCATAACGAAAAACAGCCCCTTAAGCTTCGGTTCCGGGAGCGTTGAAGGGGCTGTTGCCGTTTCTTTGGCCGGATGTTGCGCTTTGGCCCATGGTCCGCGCTGGCCGCCGGCGAGCCGGGAGCTTCAAGTGCTCTGGCGCAACACACTTTCGGCGTTCAGCGCCTGGCGCGCCTTTTTTCCGTGCACGAAATGATAGACCGGAACAAGGCCCGCGACGATGGCCGCCATCAGCAGATACGCGTTTTCGAAACCGACCCGTTCCACCACGAAGCCGACCAGGTACCCGCCAACGCCCATTCCGGCATCCATGCACACATAACCTGTCGAGAGCGCCAGGCCCAGCCTGTGAGGCGGAGTGATTTTGGCGATGATGGTTTGGGAGGTGGGAAAAAATACGCCAAAGCCAAACGCCAGCGGCACCGCCGCCGCCACCATGACCCATCCGCTTGGAGCCCATGCCAGAAGCAGAAAACTCACCGCATACAGGATTAAGGCGGGATACATCACAACATTTTCACCCTTGCGGTCCGTGAGCCTCCCCGCCAGCGGTCTGGAAACAAACAGCATTGCCGCGTATACCGGGAAGAACAGGGCCACTTCTTCCAGCCACTGTTTCTCTGCGGCATAGGTGTTCACAAACGTGAGGACGCTGGTGTAAAGGACGGAAAATGCGAGAAGGACCAGCGACAGCGGCAGGGTGCGCACATCCACAAGATCGGAAAACCTCCAGCCGGCTTTCATGTTTTGCCGTTCCTCTTCCGTCAGCTTCAGCTCTTCCACCTTCCCCAGAAGGACGGTGATGGCCGCCAGAAAGCTGACCGCCGCGCAGGCCATAAACAGCCAGCCGTACGAGCGAGAAATGAGCGAAATGGCCAGAAAAGGACCGATGGCCGATGCCACCGCCGTGCTGAGCGACAGATAGCCCGTCCCTTCGCCTCTTCTTCGGGCCGGCAGCGCGCTGATGGCGATGGTCAAAAGCGCATTGGAAACCAGCCCGAAGGCAACGCCATGCAAAAAACGGATCAAATACAGCATGGCCAGGCTTTGGATTTGCAAATAAGCGACGGATGCCAGAAAGAAAAGCGCCGCGCCCAGGCGCAGCATCTTTTTTCTGCCAATCAAATCCAAATATTTCCCTGCTATGAGCCGCACGAAAACGGCGCCGATGACGAACAGGCCGGAGGCCAGGCCCGCCATGCTTTCCGGCGTCCCAAACCGGTCCATCGCATATCCCGCCATCGTGGGCATGAGCAGGTAGAAGTTCATGACTATAAACGTATTCGCAGCCACCCAAGTTGTGAAGTCCCTGGTCCAGATCTTCTCTCCCATGACGTATACTTTCTCCTCCGGATCCGTTGCTGGCGTGAAACCCCCGTTCATTCACCATTAGTGAATCAACGTCTCTATATTTGTTATATTTACTGTTTACACTATAGCACATCTGTTTTATTCTTAATATGGGTCTTGGTATACCCTATACCGTATATTTGGAAAGGGTGTTCCGCGTTGCGAAGACACAGACTCCCCTTTTTGTTATTGGCCTTGCTCATCGCGCTGGCCGGATGCGGTTCGGGGTCCGGCGACAAGGCGGATAACGCGCAGAAGGCCACGCCGGAGAACGCGCAGGAAACCGCCCAGATCCGGCAGATCAGCACCGGCGAGCTGGAGCGGCTTTTGGACCAGGCTGCGTCCGGCGGCATCGTCTTCATCGACGTGCGGGAACCGGACGAATATGCGGAGGGCCACATTGAGGGCGTGGTGAACATGCCTCTCAGCACCCTGGAAGACACCTACAGCCAGCTGCCGAAGGACAAGGAGATCGTCATCATCTGCCGCAGCGGAAACCGCAGCATGCAGGCAGCCCAATTGCTGCGGGAAAAAGGCTACACCCGCCTGGTCAACGTGCAGGGCGGCATGCTGGACTGGAAAGGCCCCGTGGTCCGATCCCAATAAGCCGTTCGGAAAGTCCGGCTTTTACAAACGTTTCGCGTTTAGGAATAACGGACAAAACGGCTGCACCGTTGCCAAAGCCAACGATGCAGCCGTTTCTTTTGAATATGGCCGGCGATTATTTAATTAAGCCCGCTTCTTTCATATATTTCTCTGCGCCCGGATGCAGCGGGAACGGAGAGCTTGCGGCTTTCTCGGGCGTAAGGCCGTTCAAGCCCTGGTGCAGGCTGCGGTATTTGTCCAGGTTTTCGAAAAACACTTTGGTCAGATCGTACACCATTTGTTCCGGCGCGTCCGGACTTACGATGGCCATACCGGAAATCATCAGGGTTTCAACATCTTCATCCACAAAATCGTAGGTACCTTTGGCAATCGTTGTGAGGTTCAGGTTCCACTCTTTGGCAACCTTCTCCAAAGCGGCTCGATCACCCACGCCAAGCACTTTCAGATCCCGATGTTTCGACAGGGCGACGAATTCGGAGCTCGGAGCAAACACCGGCATCGCCAGGAAATCGATCTTTTGGTTTTGCATCTCTTCTGCGGCGCCTTTGGCGTTGGTGTGGAAGATGGAACCTCCCCAAGCGGCCACATCATCATAGGTGAATCCCAGCGCGTGAATGAGGTCATTGAAAATCGTTTCGGTCATCATGCCTTTCACGTTCACGGCCATCCGAATGGGAGGTTTGACTTTGGGAATATCCGCGAGCGTTTCAATCCCGTATTTGTCCGCAAAGCTTTTGTCGATAATGAACTGGAACGGATTGTCCGTATAGGCCATGAACATGACCCGGATCTCCATCGGCCCCGGGAACGGATCAATGCCTCTGTATGCCGCGGAAGCTTCCGCAATTTGCGACCAGGCCACTTCCACATTGCCCGCCATTACTTTCATAATGCCGGAGGCGTTATCGCCGGGTTCGACGGTGACGTTCGTGCCCGGCATCGCGTCACGGATAATGTTAGCATAGCCTTCCGTCATGACGCTCATAAATCCGCCCGCGCTGCCGCCGGCAATGGTAATGTTATAGTTTCCGGATTGCCCGGAACCGCCGCCTGGCGATCCTCCCGTTTCGTCTTTGCCACCTCCGCCGCATGCCGTGATAAAAGCCAAAACCAGCACAACCATCAACGACAGCCATTTTTGTTTTTGTTTCATTGGATGAGTCCCCCTTTAACTTGCTTGTTTGTATTTGAAATTTGAATCATTACGACGCTAACCGTTTTTTGGCGGCCAAGCTCCGTTCATAGAGCAAAACGGCCAGGATCACAGCGCACCCGATGGCGGTGCTGATCCATTCCGGATATGTGACGAGCACACCCGCCACCACCAGCAAAATTCTGATCCATGGCAACAACCTTCGGTTCCAATAACCTTCCAGTCCAACCGCCACCGCCCACAACCCAATGAGCGCGAACACAACCGCCATGACGACTTCAATGACACTGCCTTGAAGCAGCAGCGCGGGTTGAAACACAAACATGAATGGAAGCAGGAAAGCCGCAATCGCCAGCTTGGTCGCCACCGCGCCAATTTTGAGCGGGCTTGCTTCCGCAATTCCCGATGCCGTGTAGGCAGCCACGCCTACGGGCGGAGTGATGGCGGACATGGACGCGAAGAAAATCAAAAACAGGTGGGCCGCCAGCAAGGGAATCCCCATTTCAATAATGGCCGGCGCCGTCAATGTTGCCGTCAACACATACACCGCCGGCGTGGGCATGCCCATGCCCAGCAAAATGCTGACAAAAGCGCTGATCAAAAGAACCGCGATGACGGATTCGCCGGCCACCGCGAAAATGAGCGAGGTAAATTTGCCTACGAGCCCCGTCAAATTAATGGCGCTGATCAAGATCCCCGCTGAAGCGCACGCCACCACCAGCGGCACAATCGAATACAAAATTTCGCCGGCCGCGTCGATCAGCTGTTTTGGCGTGATTCGGTTTCCTTTAAAGAACCAGGAAATCACAATCGTGCTGGCGATTCCGTAGATGGCCGCCCGCGACGGGGTATGTCCGGCGAAGACAATGTACACAATCAGCGCCACCGGCACGATATACGGCCAACTTTTCCATAATGCGCCCAGCTTCGGTATTTCTTCCGGATTCATTTTTTGCAAATTCTCTTTTTTGGCGCGGTAATGGACCTGCAAAAAGATCACGTAATAATAGAGAAGGCCGGTCAGCAATGCGGAAATGCAAATGGTTGCGTACGATATTCCGGTAAACTCAACCATCAGGAAAGCGGCGGTTCCCATAATGGGCGGGAGCAAGGCCCCGCCGGTGGACGCCGCCGACTCCACAGCGCCGGCGAAAACACGGCTGTAACCTGACTTGATCATGACCGGAATCGTCACCGACCCCGTTGCAGCCACGTCCGCAGACGGGCTACCTGAGATGGTCCCGAACGCCCCGCTGGCTACGACGGCGACCTTGGCCTGTCCGCCAATCTGTTTGCCCGCAACAAGAGCGGCCAAATCAAAGATAAATTTTCCTCCGCCCGCCCTTTGAAACATGATCCCAAAAGTGACAAACAGGAAAGCGATCGTCACCACAATCGCGATGGGCGAACCAAACACGCCGTTGGGAGTGTAGACCAGATCATCCAGAAACAACGTTACATTGAATTTGCGGTGGTAGAAAAGTCCGGGCAAGTAATGCCCCCACATCGTGTATGCAATGGCCAGCAAAATCAGCAGCGTAAAACCCAACCCCAGCGTACGGCGGCACAATTCCAACACACCCAGAACGCAAATGACAGCCGCAATTTTGTCCGCCGTGGTCAGCGGATCAAATGCCGCCACCCTCGTCACGATCCAATCCAGACGATAGACCAGATACATGGCGCTCGAAAACAACAGAACCGCTCCCACCCAGTCAAACCACTGCGGATTGGGCCGCGGTTTGGGTGTGGCGCGTATGATGAGGAAAGCCATGGGCACCGTCAGCGCAAAAAAGATGACGCTATATGCGTAGGGCACCAACTTCCCCCATAGGCTCAGCCAAATACAAAAAACCAAAGCAGCCAAAGAAAAAATTAGGAAAATTATGGTAACTGCGCCTTGCGGTCTGGCCTTATAGCCTTCCTGGATGAAGACGCTGAGGTTCAGCCATCTTTTTTTCCCTTTGATCATCACTCACTCCCCGCCGAAAGCTGGGCGTTTTATTTGTTCAGCCTGTTCACCCAATAATTCCACGCGCGGTTCAGTGCAAATTCGCTCAGCATCATTTCGGTGGCGGCCCTTCCCTCTTCGTAGGACAAATATTTGGGTTCCCCGATTTGCAAAGATTCATAGAGCACCTTCGCGTTGTACGCCACATAGATGGAAGACATAACGGTTTCCTTGATGTTGCCGCCCACCACAATAATTCCGTGCCCTCTCAGGAGCAAAGCGCGTTTGTCCCCCAGCGTGCGCGCGATGCGCTCGCCTTCTTTTTTGTTGACGATGAGCATCCCGTCGGAAACATCGTAGTCGTCATAAATCGGAATGCCTTCATAGAACATGCAGCCGATATGTATGACCGGTTTCAGCTCAATCCCGGTGACGGTAAAAGGGAGCAATTCCAGCGCGTGATGATGGCAGATGGCCTGGACATCCGGCCGGGCTTTGTATATTTGCGCGTGCAAGATTCTTTCCGCATAATGCCGATGCTGCGTCTCAACCTGAACATTTCCGTCAAAATCGTAAATCAGGATATCTTCTTCTGTCACTTGCTGCGGCGCCAGTGCCCTGGACAGCAAAAAATGCTGCGGATTTTCAGGATCGCGGATGCTGACGTGGCCAAACGCTTCGAGAATGTTTTCGTTGGACAGGATGCGATTGGCCAGCACCAAATCTTGGATTGCCTGCTTACGGGTATAGTTTTGCTGCATCGTCTACCTCCTGGGGTGCTCCAATGATCTTAACTAAACTAATGCACTAAAATTGTATCTCACCCCGTATGCGATTACATATCAACTAATTTGATTATTGTTGATTTTTTTCTCATAATTGAATTTTATCTCATGCAAAATTAAAATTTAAATAAACGGATTGGAAAATGTTTTGAAAGGGTTTTCAAATTGAGTTTGTCTCTTTACAATCTGGAAATTTTCAAAACCATATATGAATGCGAGAGCGTAAGCGCCGCGTCCGAAAAGCTGTTTGTTTCCCAATCCGCGATAAGCCATCAGTTGCGGCTCCTGGAAGAACACTTCGGCTTGCGATTGTTTGAGCGCCGGGGAAGAAAAATGGTGCCGACCAAAACGGGGGAAATGGTTTATCAGTATGTCAGCGACATACTAACCAAATTCAACGAAATGCAAGTGTCCATTCAAGATCTGAAAAAAGCCAATTCGGGAGATATTGTCATGGCCGGTTCGCTGGCCCCGGGCACTTACCTCTTGCCTCCCATTGTCGGCCGGTTCAAGGAACTTCACCCTTCCATCAATTTGCAGCTGAAAGTGTTCACAACGGCGGATATTCTGAAAGAGTTTGCCTCCGGAGCGCTGGATTTCGGCATAATCACATCCGTGCAGGATACGGACATGCTCATTCACGAGAAGATCCGCACGGAACCCGTCGTCATTATTGCTTCACCCGCCTATAACGAAAAAATGTTGCCGAAAACCAAAGAAGATCTGGAAAAGGCGCCGTTCGTCTGTTCGCTCAAAGGTTCGCAGGGCCGCAAAAATATGGACGACATTCTCGCTTCCCACGGCATATCCCGTTCGAACATCGTCATGGAGGTCGGTCATCCGGAAGCCATAAAACAAGCGGTCCGCGCGGGGCTTGGGTTGGGAATCACCCAAAGGTTTTGCGTCGAGAAGGAATTGCATTTGGGGATATTGCGAGAGGTTGTGATCGAAGGGCTCGAGATGCACGGGGACATTTATCTGGTTCACAGACCATACAAGGAATTTTTGCCAATCGAGAAGATGCTGATCGAATTTATCAAGAGGGAATCCGTTCATATCAACCGGATTGGCTGAAACAGGAATACCGCAATGAGATGAATTGAGCCGGTATCACGGAAAAGGGCCGTCCCCCATTCGCCATGGGGACGGCCCCTTCTTTCATGTTTTTCTCGTCAGGCGATACGCCATTACAACGCGTTCAGAATGGCCTGCACGCTCGCTTTGGCGTCGCCGAAGCACATGTACGTGTTTTCCTTGTAGAACAGCGGGTTAGGTACCCCGGAGTAGCCGGTGTTCATGGAGCGCTTGAAGACGACGACGTTTTGCGCCTTCCACACTTCCAGCACCGGCATGCCGGCGATGGGGCTGTTCGGATTTTCCTGGGCGGCCGGGTTGACCGTGTCGTTGGCCCCAATGACCAGCACCGTATCCGTGTCCGGGAAATCCTCGTTGATTTCGTCCATCTCGAGCACGATGTCGTAGGGCACTTTCGCCTCCGCCAGAAGCACGTTCATGTGACCAGGCAGGCGGCCGGCCACCGGGTGGATGCCGAAGCGAACCTGCACGCCCCTCTCCCGGAGCTTCCGCGTCATTTCCGCCACCGGGTATTGGGCCTGGGCCACGGCCATGCCGTAACCGGGCGTGATGATGACGGACTTGGACTGCTTCAACATTTCCGCCACTTCTTCCGGCGTAATCTCGCGGTATTCGCCCATCTCTTCCTCGTCGCCCATGCTGACCTCCTGGCCGAAACCGCCGAGGATGACGGAAATGAACGAACGGTTCATGGCCCGGCACATGATGTAGGACAGGATCGCACCGGAGGAACCGACCAGCGCGCCGGTGATGATGAGCAAATCATTGGAGAGCATGAACCCTGCGGCCGCCGCGGCCCATCCGGAATAGGAGTTCAGCATGGAAATGACCACCGGCATGTCCGCGCCGCCGATGGAAGCGACGAGGTGCCAGCCGAACGCGAGGGCGATGGCGGTCATGATGGCCAGATACCACATGTTGCCGCCTTCATAGAGGAACAGCGCCATCAGCACGACGCAGACGATCAGCGCGAGCAAATTCAGCTTGTGCCGGTGCGGCAGCATCAGCGGCCTGGACTTGAGCAGGCCGTGCAGCTTGCCGTAGGCGACGACGGAACCGGTGAAGGTGATGGCGCCGATGAAAACGCCAAGGTAGATTTCCGTCAGCTCGATGTTGAGCATGGTCCTGCTGATCGCGCCGGGCAGGATATCATGCACCGCTTGGATCGAAAGGAACGTGTTGTAACCGACGAACACGGCGGCCAGGCCGACGAAGCTGTGCAGCATGGCGATCAGCTCGGGCATTTCCGTCATCTGCACCTTGAGCGCGAGCCGGACGCCGATCAGGCAGCCGATCAGCACGGCGATCAGAATGTAGATCAGGCTTTCCGGATCCACCAGCGAAACGGTGGCGATCAGGGCGATGGCCATGCCGATCATGCCGTACTTGTTGCCCCGTTTGGCCGACTCCTGCTGGGACAGCCCCGCCAGGCTCATGATGAAGAGCAATGCCGCTATGATATATGCGGCCGTAATCAGACCCTGGTTCATTCATCAGCACCTCCCTACTCTTTGGTGAACATTTTCAGCATTCTCTGGGTTACGGTAAAGCCGCCGAAAATGTTGATCGAGGCGATCAGGATGCTTATGAACGCCAGAATCTTGACCGCCGTGAGGGGACTGTCCATCTGCAGTAGCGCGCCGATGATAATGATGCCGGATATGGCGTTGGTCACCGACATCAACGGCGTGTGCAAGGCATGGGTGACGTTCCAGATGACGTAGTAGCCCGCGACGCACGCCAGGGCAAACACGGTAAAGTGGGACAAGAACTCCGTCGGCGAATAGTAGCCGATGAAGCCGAACAGCACCACCGCCAGAGCCGCCAGCACGTATTTCAGGTTGGAGGGCGCTTTTTTGGCCGCTTCCGGCGCTTCTTCCTTCTTTTCTTCCTTCTTCGGCTGCGCCACCGACACGCTGATCGGCGGCGGCGGGAACGTGACTTCGCCCTCTTTGATCACCGTCATGTTGCGCAAAATGACGTCGTCGAAGTTGATGTCGATCGTGCCGTCCTTGTTCGGGCACATCAGCTTCGTCAGATTCACCAGGTTGGTGGCGTACATTTCGGAAGACTGCCCCGGCAGCCGGCCCGGCAGATCGGTGTAGCCGATCACCTTGACGCCGCCAGGCGTGACGAAGAGCTCGCCCGGCACCGTATATTCGCAGTTGCCGCCGGCCGATGCGGCCATATCGACGATGACGGATCCCGGCTTCATGCTGTCCACCATTTCCTTGGTGATCAGCTTCGGCGCAGGCTTGCCCGGAATGAGCGCGGTGGTGATGATGACATCCACCTCTTTGGCCTGCTGGGCGAAAAGCTCCATTTCCGCCTTGATGAATTCCTCGCTCATCACCTTCGCGTATCCGCTGGCCGTCGACCCGTCCTCCTCGCCTTCAAAGTTGAGCACGAGGAATTCTCCGCCCATCGATTCGACCTGCTCTTTCACTTCAAGACGGGTATCGAACGCGCGCACAATGGCGCCCAGCGACTTGGCCGTGCCGATGGCCGCCAGCCCCGCGACCCCGGCGCCGATGACCAGCACTTTGGCCGGCGGCACTTTGCCGGCGGCGGTGATCTGTCCGGTAAAGAAACGCCCGAAATGATGCGCCGCCTCCACAACGGCCCGGTAGCCGCCGATGTTGGCCATCGATGAAAGCGCATCCATCGCCTGGGCTCTAGAAATCCTCGGCACCATATCCATGGCCAGCACGTTAATTTTCTTCCGCGACAATGTTTCCACGAGCTCCGGGTTTTGCGCCGGATACAGGAAGCTGACCAGCGTGCTGCCGTCCTTCAGGCGGGAGACCTCATCCGCGTTGGGCGCGTTGACCTTGTAGATGATGTCCGACTGCCATACCTCATCGGCGGAGACGATCACGGCGCCCGCAGCCGCATACTGCTCGTCCGTGAAGCTGGCCTTCTCCCCCGCGCCCGATTCCACGGCCACTTCGAACCCGAGCTTCCTGAGCTGCTCGGCGGTTCTCGGCGTCGCGGCCACGCGCGTCTCTCCCGCAAGACTTTCCTTGGGAATGCCGATTCTCATGCCTCTGCTCCTTTCTCAGCAAATATAGTCATTTCGTCAATACCCGTATGCTGCTGCTTCATCATGCTAGCCCGTTATTAATTAAGTACATCATTTCGACTCTTCTTGGATATTTCCTTCTATCAAATTACATCTTATGTCATATTATTTTTTATCACCCGCGGATAGACCTGCCCCGCTTCCGCTGCGCGCCCCAGTCTAAATCCCCGCATCGGCGGATGCAAAAAAACGGCTGAGCAGCGTGCGGAACATCTTGGGCCAGGCCAGCTTTTCAAACTCGTCCTTGCCAACCCAGCGGTACGATGGCGCGTCATCCCTTTCCCAATCCGCTTCCGCCGCATCGCCGGGCCCAGCTCCTCCGGCATCATGACGATCAATCGCACCTTCCTCCCTCACGCCGCCGAAAACCTTTCCGGCCGAGGCAGACAGCGCGGGAACGTCTCGCCCTTCCAAATCCGCTTCCCACACTTTTACATGCCAGTGCAGGTGCGAAAACACATGCTCGGCGTCCGCCACGGGCCGGACCGGCCTTACGCGCAGCCCTTCGGCGGCAAGGGCTCCCGCGAGCCAATCCGGTCCGGCGTCGGGTGAGCGCCATATGGAGGCATTCGGCGCCTCCACATGGGGCAGTTCCCACATCCCGGCGAGCAGCCCGGTCTTCGGCCGCTGGCGGACCAGCACCTTGCCCGCATGTTCGCCCCGGCCCCAAATGAGCGCAGCCAGCCGGTGCTCCGGCTTGGACGGCTTGGCCTTCGCCTTGACCGGCAGCTCGTGGGCCCGTCCCGCCTGACGCCCCGCGCAGCGTTCCATGACCGGGCACGTCAGGCAGCCGGGGGAACGGGGGGTGCAAACGAGCGCCCCCAGTTCCATCAGAGCCTGATTGAAGTTCGCAGCCTCCCCTTCCGGGATCAGATCCCGCGCCAGATCTTCCAGCCCCGCGCGCACCGCGGGTTTGGCGATATCCCCCTCCAAAAGAAAAAAGCGCGACAGCACCCGCATCACATTGCCGTCCACCGCCGGTTCCGGCTGGTTGAAGGCGATGCTGAGAATCGCGCCCGCCGTGTACGGCCCTACGCCTTTCAGCGCGGACACCGCGGCTTTGTCCGCCGGAACGGCGCCGCCGTGCCTTTCCATTACCTGCCGCGCGGCGGCCTGCAGGTTCCTGGCGCGGGAATAATAACCGAGCCCTTCCCACATTTTCAGCACTTCGGCTTCCGGCGCTTCAGCCAGATCACGGATCGTCGGGAAACGTTCGATGAAACGGAGGAAGTAAGGAATGACGGTGTCCACGCGGGTCTGCTGCAGCATGATTTCGGAAACCCAAATGTGGTAGGGATCCCTCGTTCTTCTCCAGGGCAAATCGCGGGCCGCCTCGCGGAACCATTCCAAAAGCTTTGTCCCGAAGTACGCCTTCCGTTCCGCATCCGGCTCCGCTCCCGGCGCCCGATGCTCTGCTCCCGCTTCCTGACGCTTCGCTTCCGCTGCCAGGCGCTCCGTCTCCGCCTGCCGTCCTGCCGCGCGTCCGCTCATTCTTCCCCATCTCCTCCTTGCGCCTCGGCGCCCGACTCCAGCACGCCGAAAGCCAGTTTCCGGTAGCGGCTCGGGGTCAGGCCGGTATGCGCCTTGAACATGCGTGAAAAATAGTAAAGCTGCATGCCGATGCGCGCCGCCACGTCAGAGATGTTGCAATCCGGCTGCAAAAGCAGCGTCTTGGCCACTTCCATGCGCCTGTGGTTGACATACTGAATCGGGGAAAGGCCCATCATCGATTTGAAGAACACGATAAAGTAATTCGGATGCAAATACACTTGCCGCGCCAGATCTTCCACCGTGATGTTGTCGGCCAGATGATCGTCTATGTATTTGAGGACCGTGTCGATCTTTTGCAGTTCCGGTGACGGATAGGCCGCAGCCTTGCCCTGGGGGATGCTTTCCAGGTACATGCTGATCAGCTCCAGCATGGCCGCCTTGATGCGCAGGCGCGATGTCAGCCGGCCGGTCCGTATCTCCCGGATCACGCGGTCAAAAAGGGCGCTGGCCTGTTCCTTGTTTTCCACCGCCACTGTGAACGGCAGCGCCAGCAGGCGGTAGATCTCGCGATCCCCGTAGCTCATGTGAAAATGGCACCACTTGATGTGGAGCTCATCGCCCGGCTCCACGACGATCCGGTGCGCCACGCCATACAAGAGCACGCACAGCGTGCCCGGAACCAGTTCCACATCCTGATTCAGCGCTTGCAGACGCCCTCTTCCCGAAACCACGAACAAATAACGGTTGCAGTCATAAACCATATCCCGAGCTTGTGCCTGTGCGGGACCGATATGCGCTTCGGAAGCCGCGGTCACTTCGATCTGCATTTGCTCCAAATGATTCATCAGGATGGTGTAATAGGTTGTCGTCATACAGGCTCCCCGTTTCCACCGACGTATTCAAGCACAGCCGTTGCCGCAGCCAGCCTGCGTTCATGGGTAATGGCCACGTGAATGCGGTAATGGGCGCCATTCCGTCCGAGCCGCCGCCAGCTTTCTTCCGACAGCACGCAAACGGGCCGCCCCGCCGCGTCGGAACCGATTTCGATGTCGCCAAAACCGACAGCCGCGCCGATGCCGCAGCCAAGGGCCTTGGCTACCGACTCCTTGGCCGCAAACCGGCCGGCCACAAATTCAAGGCCCCGCTTGGGGCCAAGGCTCAAATATTGTTCCAGTTCCCGTTTCGTCAGCACGCGCTCCGCAAACCTGCGTCCGGAAGGCTGCCCGAGAAGCCGCTCCACCCGGTCCAAGTCCACCACATCAAGCCCGATTCCGACAATCATGACGACCCATACCCTCAAATGCCCGGAATGGGCTGCCGCTTGTGTTCCGTGCGCAGATAATAGCTTTCCAGTTTCTCTCTCACCGCGGGGTCGATCTCCTTGCCCTCCAGGTAATCGCTGTTGTCCTCATAGGAAACCCCGAGCTCGCCTTCATCGGTCTGCCCTTCCCACAGCCCGGCCGTCGGCGCTTTTTCGATGATCTCCCTCGGCACGCCCAGGCGCTCGCCGATTTGCCGGATCTGCCGCTTGTTCAGGCTGCTCAAGGGCGTGATGTCCACGGCGCCGTCGCCCCATTTGGTGAAAAAGCCGGTCAGCGCCTCGGAAGCGTGATCGGTGCCGACCACCAGCAGGTTCAGTTCAAATGCCAGCGCATACTGGATCACCATCCGGGTCCGGGCTTTCACGTTGCCTTTGCCCCCGCGGCTGAGATGGCGCGGCATGCCGAGATTCTTGAACGCATGTTCCGCCTCCAGCACGATTTCATCCACCGCGTCCCGGATGTTGGTCTCCACTTTGTACTTCAAACCGAACGTCTCCGCCACGGCGTAACTGTGGGCGATGTCCTCCTGCTCGCCGTACGGCTGAAACACGCCCAGCGTAATGTATTCTTTCCCGGTCTCCGCCGTAAGCTCGTCGGTGGCCCGCTTGCACAGGCCCGTGGCCACCGCGCTGTCGATCCCGCCGCTGATGGCGATCAAAAGGCCGTTGGCATTGGCCTTCTTCACATATTCCTTCAGAAAATCCACGCGGCGCCGGATTTCCTCATCCGGATCGATTTTCGGCTTTACGCCAAGTTTAGCGATAATTTCCTGTTGCAGACTGCTCATTCGGGCTCTCTCCCTCCAAACAAACTGCGCCTCTTTCAGACTGCGTTCCTTTCGCCTAGCGGCAAAAACCAATACAAATAACCCGGAGATTCATTCGCCGAATCCCCGGGGTATGTGTCACGAACGGCAGTAGCGGTCGAAAGCTGCGACCAGGTCGCCGGCAATTTCGTCTGCGCTGCGGTACTCAATCTGTTCACGCGGCATGAAATAAACGAGCTCTCCGTCCTTCAGCAGCGCGAACGATGGCGACGAAGGCGGGTGCGGGGCAAAATATTCCCGCGCCTTGGCCGTCGCTTCCTTGTCCTGGCCCGCAAACACCGTAAACAAATGATCCGGAACCACTTCATGCTGCAACGCCTTGGCCACGGCGGGGCGGGCCTGGCCGGCCGCACAGCCGCAGACGGAGTTTACCACCACCAGCGCCGTTCCTTTGGCGTTCGGAAGATTTTCCTCCACCTCTTCCGGCGTCCGCAATTCCTTGATGCCGAGCCTGGTCAGCTCGTCCCGCATCGGCTGAATCATGTCCAGCATATATCGCTCAAACGAAAAAGACATGGACATAAAAACAAAATCCCTCGCTTTCCGCAACTATGCGTCACAAATCCGCTTGCCATTCCTTTCATTACATCTATTATAACCACGACCCCGCCCGAAAGAAAACCCCGACACATGTCAGGGTTCATCTTGCACGAATTCCGCGTCGGGGTCGGATTGGCCGGTTGGGCGGACTTGCTTCCGCCGGACCTCCGGCTTTTCATCCCGCGCCTTGTTTTGCGGCGGCTCATCGGCGGCGGAAACCTGGTGTTCCGGATGCATGAACAGGCCGGAGCCGGGCGGAATGCCGCGCTCGAACCAGTCGCGGTTTTCCCTGGTGCGAAAACCGATATCCTTATACGGATGCACCCAGTCTTCCCCCGCCATGATGGCCGGATCGGTGTCTTTGCTCCAGTTTTCCAGCGGCGAGTTCGGCGAAGCGTAATCGTGGTCCCCGATCACAACGCCCGCCTTGTTCACAAACGGTTCCCGCGGCCCCCGGCCCGCGCGGAATTCGGGCAGAAACTCGATCTCAAACGGGTCCAGATCGGGATCGTCCTTGCCGCCTGCCGGCCTCACCCCTTCATAGCCGGATTGCGGCTCCTTTTTCTCCATTTGCCATACCTCCTTCGGCACACCTTGCCCATATTGTGCCCGGCAAAAAAGTTGCAAATCATCCGCCGGTTCGGCTACGATATGGCAAAAAGCCGCTTTCGGAAAGGTTGCGCCGCACCATGATCAAAACAACGTGGGATGTCATCGTTATCGGCGGCGGGCCCGCCGGCCTCATGGCATCCATCGCCGCCGCCAGGGGCGGCGCCCGCACGCTGCTCATCGACAAAGGCGACAAGCTCGGCCGCAAGCTCGCCATATCGGGGGGCGGCCGGTGCAACGTCACCAACAACAAGGAACCGGCCGAACTGGTCCGGCACATTCCGGGCAACGGGCGCTTTCTGTTCGGCGCGCTGAGCCGGTTCGGCAGCAAGGAGATCATGGCGTTTTTCGAACAGCTCGGCATCCGGCTGAAAGAGGAAGACAACGGCCGGATGTTTCCCGTAACGGACAAGGCCAAAACCGTGGTGGAGGCCCTGATCGGCAAAGTGAAAAGAAGCGGCGTCCAAATCCGGACCCGCTGCAAGGCCGTCAAGGTGCTTTACGAAAACGGCCGAACAACGGGCGTGCTTCTCGAGAACGGCGAACGGCTCACGGCCCGCGCCGTCATCATCGCCACCGGCGGAAAATCGGTGCCCCAGACGGGATCGACGGGCGACGGGTATGCGTGGGCGGCGGAAGCCGGCCATACGATCACCGAACTGTACCCGACGGAAGTGCCGATCATATCCGACGAAGAATGGATCCGCTCCCGCGAGCTGCAGGGGCTCGCTTTGCGGGATGTGGCGCTGACCGTCCGGGATGGCCGCGGCAAATCGGTGGTGCGGCATCGGGGGGATATGATCTTTACCCATTTCGGCTTGTCCGGCCCGGCAGCCTTGCGCTGCAGCGGCTTTGTCGTGCGCGCGTTGCGGGACGGCCAGGGCCCGGTCACGGTGGAGATCGACTGGTTCCCGGACACGCCTGAGGACGCGCTTTTGTCGCAATGGTCCGGCTGGGCCCGCCATGAGCCGCGCAAGGCGCTCCGGACGCTGCTGAAAACGGCGCTGCCCGAGCGGGCGGTGCCGCTGATGCTGCGCCTGGCCGGAGCCGACGGCGGCAAGGAAGCGGCCAACGTGGCCAAGAACGTCTGGGCCAAACTGGCGCGCCTGGCCAAAGCGTTCCCGGTCCGCGCAACGGGCACGCTGCCGCTGGAGGCGGCTTTCATCACCGGCGGCGGCGTGAGCGTGAAGGAAGTGGATCCGAAAACGATGGGCTCGCGCCTGATGCCCGGGCTGTATTTTTGCGGCGAAATTCTCGACGTGCACGGATACACCGGCGGCTACAACATCACGGCGGCCTTTTCCACCGGCCATGCGGCCGGCACCGCCGCCGCTCAATTCTGCAGCGGGGAAAACGACGGCTGAACGGCCGGATCGGCAATGAACTCAAGTGCCAAAGTGCGCTTCATGGGGGCATCAAAGGCCGAACATGGCGAGCTGAGGTGCCAAAGCGCACTTCATGGGGGCTCCAGAGGCCGAAAATGGCGAGCTGAGGTGCCAAAGCGCACTTCATGGGGGCTCCAGAGGCTGAAAATGGCGAGCTGAGGTGCCAAAGTGCACTCCAAGCTCCCGTTTTTACGCCCATCGGCCCCTTTTTAAACGAAACAAGCGCACTTTGGCACCCGATCCGGCGAAAAAGCCAAAAATGGCTCATCTCAAGCGCACTCTGGCACCTGAGCCGGAGTGTTTCAAAGTTTTTCACCAAAAAAGAAAAGCCGTCATCAGGACGGAAACGGCTCTTCTCCGTGATGCGGCTTGTGGGTATCCTGCGCGTGCAGCATGGCCAACCTCTCTGGCCCGATATGCTCCTGCGCGCTTTGTTCCTTTGGCCGGCCGCTTGCCGGCGCGGGTTTCGCCCCCGTTCGGCCATCCGTTTGGGCGCCTTGCGCCTCCGCGCGGCCGTTCGCATGGGCGCTTTGCGCCTTCGTCCGGCCAGGCGCCTGGTCGGATGTCGCCTTCGCATGGCCGTCGGCGTACGCATCCGTCCAGTCCTCGTTGACCGTGTGCGCCGGGATCGGGATCTCTTCCAGCCCATAGGCCTGGTTGGCCAAATTCGCCGCCTCCCGGCCCGCGGGCGTCAAACAGCCGCCGCAGGCTTCCATGATTTCCAGCGCGGAAACCAAATCCTCGTTGCGCACGTGAATATACACCCGGCACCCTTCGCGCCGGACGGGGTCATAGCCCAGTTCATCGAAGGTCTCCTCGGCCAGCCGGGCGCTCTTTTCATCGGGAAAATCCATCGACAAGGCATCGTGCCGAACGTTCATGGAAACTTCACTCCGTTTCCGGATGCCGGTTGCCGGCCTGGCATTCCGTGTTCGTCTTGTCCCTCTCCCGCTAGGTTACCCCGGCTGAGCCCGGTTCAAACCGTCACACGATAAACCGGTACCCGGACCCCCAGACCGTCCCGATGTACTGGGGCTTGGACGGGTTGTCCTCGATTTTCTCCCGGATGCGGGCGATGTGCACGGTGACGGTGGACGCATCGCCCAGCGCATCCATGCCCCAAATGCGCTCAAACAGCTCTTCCTTGCTGAACACCCGGTTGGCGTTTTGCAGCAGGAAAAAAAGCAGGTCAAACTCCTTGTTTGCCAGCGTCACTTCGCGGCCGTTCACAAACACCCGCCGGGCGTCCTTGTGCACTTCCAGCCCCCGGACGCGGATGACGCCCGCATCTTGCGCCTTGCCAAATCGCTCCTTCATCCGCTCGAACTTGGCCAGATGGGCGTTCACGCGGGCCACCAGTTCCCCGGGGCTGAACGGCTTCGTGATGTAATCGTCGGCGCCCAGGCCGAGGCCCTTGATCTTGTACAGCTCTTCCCCGCGCGCCGACACGAGCAGCACGGGAATGTCGTCCCGCTCGCGGATTGCTTTCAGCACCTCAAAACCGTCCGTGCCGGGCAGCATGATGTCCAGGATCACGAGATCAAACGCCTCGTCCTCCAGCGCTTTCAACCCCTCGGTGCCGCTTCCGACGATGGTGACCGTATAGCCGCTGAGTTCCAGATAGTCTTTCTGCAGACGGGCAATGCTGTCGTCATCTTCCACGATCAGAATCTTTTTCATCGTCCGCCTCCGTCAAACCATATGCCGTATGGCCGCGCCATGTCCGGCTTTTTCCGTTACTCGCCCGGAGGGCCGTCAGCTTTGCCGCTTCCGAATCTCGCCCCATTCCCGCTTCGCAGCCCGTTACAGCTTTGGCAGCGAGATCATGACGCGGGTGCCTTCCCCCTCCGTGCTGGTGATCCAGATTTTCCCCTCGTGGCCTTCCACGATCTGCTTGGCGATGGCCAGCCCAAGACCGCTGCCTTCCGCCGCCTTGCGGGACGAATCCGCGCGATAGAAGCGGTCGAAAATGTAGGGCAGCTTGTCTTCGGGAATCCCCCGGCCGTTGTCCCGGATCTCGATGATGACCGAAGTCCGGGTCTCCCGCAAGATGATGTCCACATAGCCCTCGGGTCTGTCCATATATTTTCGCGCATTGTCGAGAACGTTCTGAATGACGCGCTGGAACCGCTCCCTGTCGACCCTGACCTGAACGGGCGCGGACAATTCGCTCGCCAGCGACAGCCGGATGCCCGCCCGCTCAAATTCGTGCCGAAAGTCCCCGACGCAGTCCTCAAAATACCGCGCGATGTCCGTCCGTTCAAAATGATAAGGGATCTGGCCCATATCCAGCTTCGCGTACAGGAGCAGGTCGTCGATCATCATATTGACGAGATCCGCCTTGGCCTTCGCCGTCGCCAGGTATTCGGCCACTTTGTCGGGCGTCCGCGCGACGCCGTCCAAAATCCCTTCGATGTACCCCTTGATGGCCGTGACGGGGGTTTTCAGATCATGGGAGATGCTGGAGATGAGGAACCGCCGGTTGTCGTCGGCTTTTTGCTGCCACCAGACGGACTCCTTCAGCTTGAGCCGCATCAGCTCCAGCGTCCGGCTCAGCTCGCGCACTTCGCCGTCCCCTTCCTCGGCGATGCCGGCGTCGAGGTCGCCCTCGCTGATGCGGACGGCGGCATCCCGCAGCCTGGAGACCGGCAGGATGATGCTCCGCGAAAACCGGTAGGACACCCAGGCGTTCATCAGCAGGAACGTGACGAGAAACACGCTGGCGGCCACAATGGCAGCGTTCACGTAAAGGCGCGTCTGAAAATGAACCGGCGAAAGGAGCAGCAATACGCCTTTATCCCCGGAAGGCAGCGGATAATCGTTGCGCGCAAACATGTAGGAACGGCCGCTGAGCTCCAGCGTCTCCACCCCCGGCACATTGCCGGTCAGCATCAGGCTTTTCTCCAGGTCCAGCGGAGACAGCTCGGCGGTGGAAAACACCACTTCCCGGTTCAGAAAAATGACCGCCTGCCCGCCCCAAAGCGCCATGCGGTCCGACAGGTTCTGCTGCGTCTGCCGGTCCATAAGCTGTTCGAAAGACAGCCTTGCCGCCTCCTGCTGCAGCTCGCCCATCGCCGTCCGGAGCGCGAAAATCCGCTCCAGGTCCCGCCCTTCCGGGTTTCCGCCCGCAAGCCGCGCGTAAAGCGCCCCATACAGCATGACCGCCAGCGCGGTCACGGCGATGGAAACCAGCACCGTCAGCGCGTTCATCGCAAAAAAACGCTGCGTCAGCTTCATGGCCGCCTAAAGCCCTCTCTACAGATCCTTGCGGTCAAACAGGTAAAATCCCGCGGCAAACAGCATCGTGCCCATCCCCGCCATGATCAGAAACTCGCGGATGATTTTCGCCGCGTTGAAGGTTTCGGAAATCCACAGCGTGTACCAGTCAAACATCGAGGTGATCAGGAAGCTGGAATAGCTCGAAAACATGATGCCGGCCAGATGGAACGCGGCGTAAATCAGGAGCGACAGGAAAAAGACCGCCGCGCCGCTCCGGAATAAGTTGGCGAGCAGCACCACAAGCAAAGAAAAGACGAAAACCGGCAAAAACGTGGCCACATAGGCGCACACGACCCGGACGATCTCCCCGATCCCGCCTGGCGAGGTGTTGAACAGAAAGCCGGCGATCATGGACAGCACCATCACAAACAGCAGGTTGCCGATAATGAACACGGCGAGGCTTGCCGTCTTGGCGCAAAAGACGCCAAAGCGGGACACCGGCCTCGTCAGCGTCAGCTTCATCGTATTGGTGGCGAACTCGCCGCTAAACATATCGATGGCCACAAATGCCGCAAACATCGGCAGCAGCGTATAGGTGAGCAGCGGCAGCACCACGAGGGGGAAGTCGCCGCCGCCCGCCATGCGCAGGCCGAAGCCCATCTGGATGGCGGTCACGGCCGCCTGGCCGACCAGCACCGCCACGATGGACAGCACCGCGGCGGTAATCACTTTCTTCCGTTTCATCAGCTTGTAAAGCTCATTGGCAAACGCCGCCTTAAACCCTGCCACTGCGGTCCACCTCGCTGATGAAATAATTTTCGAGGGAAGCGTAGTTGGCAAGGATGCGGTCGGTGTATTCCACGCTGACCAGCCTGCCCGCGTGCACGACGCCGATGCGGGTGCACGTCAGCTCCACGTCATGGATCAGATGGCTGGAAATAAAAAAGGTCGTTCCCTCTTCCTCCGCCAGCCGCTTGATCAGATTCCGCATATCCACCATGCCCTCGATGTCCAGTCCGTTGAGCGGCTCATCCAGAATAAGCAGCTTCGGGCGGGACAGGATGGCGGCCGCGAGCCCCAGCCGCTGCTTCATGCCGAGGGAGAACCGCCGGGCTTTCTCGTTCTTGAATTTGAGGAGCCCCGTGATCTCCAGGCACTCGTCAATCCGCTTCTCATCCACATCCGGATAGAAGCGGGCAAACAGCTTCAGATTTTCGTAGGCCGTCAAATACGGGTACGTTTCGGCCGTCTCGATGATGCAGCCGACGTGCTTCATCGCGTTGACGTAGTCATGGAGAACGCTGGCGCCGAAAATCTTCACATCGCCGCGGTCGGGCTTCATCAGCCCGGTCATGATTTTCATGGCCGTCGTTTTGCCCGCGCCGTTCGGTCCCAGAAAGCCGAAAATGTCCCCCTGATAAAGCTCCAGGTTCATATCCATGATGCCCCGGCCGTTTTTGTATATTTTGGTGAGGCCGGTCACTTCCATGGCTAAAGTCACGCGCAACATCTCCTTGCAAAGATGGCAGGGCTGCCCCTGGCGGCGAGCGCGCCGCAAGGGACAGCCTTGCTTCGCTTTTCCCGTACCGAACTTTCTATTTCCATGGGTTCCATGGGCCGCTCGCGCCCCTGACGCAAGCGCAGCGGTTATTCTTCGAACACGCGGATCATTTCCCCGTCGTAATCGGGCTTTCCTTTGTAGCCGCGAATTTCGCCGTCCTTGCCGACCTCCATGCCGATTTCGACATAGACTTTTCCGATCCCGCCGGGATGAAGCTGTCCGGCTTCCCGCTCGCCTCTCGCGTTCGTGTAGAAGAACACCGGGACGTAACTGGAGTACTCCGGATCCGACACAAACTCGATGTTGAGAGGATCGGGATATTTGTCGGCATACTCCGGTTTGACCGTTTCGTAGAAGCGGCCGATCACCCGGTCATACTCCACGGCCGTAATTTCCAGCGTCCGCTCGCCGATTTTGACAAACTTGCCGTTTTCCTCGATCACGATGTTGTTTTTGTATACGCCGACGTGTTTGCTGTCGAGGCTGATTTTCGGACTCGTATATCTTTCCACTTTGGCGTTCGTCAAATCCGGCTTTTCCACCTTCGTGGCGCCGATGTCCGTCAGTTTGAACATCAGGCTTACCGTAATGTCGTGGGAGACGCCGTCCTTGTCCTTGCCGGTCAGCACCACTTCGCCCCTCAGGCTTTCGAGAAGCCCCTCCGGGTTTTCGGAAGCGGCGCCGGTCACTTTGCTGACGTAAATGTCGCTTTCAATTTCGGGCAGCTTCGGTTCCTGATCAAAGTTGCTTTGCTCCCGGATGATCTGTTTCATGACAAAGGAAGTGATGGCGTTCACCAGGGTCGGCACCTGGGCGGAACCCAGGCTGCCCGAGTACATTTTGCCGCCCTGGGCCGTTTCTTCCACCTGCACGTAATCTTTCAGGTTCCCGACGAGGGCGTCGATAATTTTCTCGATTTCCTGCGCCCCTTCTTCTTCGAAAGGATTCGAGAACGCGTTCCAGTGACTGCCGCGGCCGCCCGGATACTCTTGGACGTAATAGACGTCCTCATTGCCGTACTTGCTGATCGACATTTCCGCATCCGAATACCAATAGTTTGTGTAAGTATTGCCGGCGTGGTCACGGGAAACGGACGTCCTTTCCGAAGCTTTGCGGACCGTATCGATTTTCTCGACTTCGGAAGATTCCCTGATCGTTTGGTTGTCCGTCTTCAGCGTCACCAGCATCTCGACAGTGTAGTTGGGCAGATTGTGCTCCATCTGCGCGGCCGTGTGCTTGATGGCGTTTTTGAGCCGGTCGTAGCCCGTGCCCAGCGCCATGTCGGCGAAGGCGGTGGACACAAACACGCAGGCGCCGACGACAAACGCCAGCAGCGTGGCCGCTTTTTTGCCCGGTTTCATCTTTCGCACCCCTTTTCTTGCTTGCACCCTGTAAAATGCGGTTTTTTACAGCGGAAACGTTCCCGCATTTTCATTATAAAAACGGCCAATTGAATCCTTATAAATGAAACATTAACAATTTATTAACTCAACTTTCGCACCTTGAAAATCTGTACTAAGCCTTGATAGGGCTAG